>Ga0209536_100017501_pt1 | contig 10149 bp, 12 predicted proteins | sample DeeMarSeWOR28_12_FD_187461 | JGI IMG/M metagenome (GOLD analysis project Ga0209536, IMG submission 187461) | Marine sediment microbial communities from White Oak River estuary, North Carolina - WOR-2-8_12 (SPAdes) (version 2) | ecosystem: Environmental > Aquatic > Marine > Intertidal zone >... | reverse complement strand
ACTGAGCATAGGCAACTACAGAGGCAGGCTGCGCCAGATAACCAGGCGAGCAAGGTTCGTGCGGGAAGAGTTCGTATATGACAATGGGCAGGAAGCTTACGTATGGACTCAATATAGAAAGAGGTTCCGGTTGTTTCGGCCGAATGGCAAGTTGTGGATGGAAGTGACGGCAAAGATCAGACGGCCCTGCAAGCGGAGCGAGGATTTATTACACAGGATTCAGGTCACATTAGTGGATATAGCTGGTGATGGATACAGGTGGAGTAACGAGCCGAACTACGAGATCAGATTCTACGATGGACGAGGAAGGGAATCCGGCTACGGAAAGATGGAGAACCGCCAGCGCGTAGGCGTATGGCGACACGGTAAAGCCAGACACTACTACATGCTGGGCGTGTCTGTAAAAAAGGAAATCTACTATGCCGGGCCTGATGATCTGGACCCATTCGAGGTCTTAAGGATAGAGAACATGCAGCTCAGAGCTGCCCTGATGAAAAAGATAGGACCGGAGAGATTGCTCAAGAAGTTGCCTTTCGCGGCCTGTGACACACAGGGAGAGAATCAACTATTAAAGGCCGATGTGAGAACAGCATTCAAGCTGGATGATCAGGCATTGCAGCAGATAAGAGCGAGGGGCCGGCTCGATGACCAGGTAGCCATAGCTGTGTTGAAGTGCCCTTCGACGGGACAGCTTTACTACCTGAGGGTGCCTCCGGGAATAAATAAAGTGGAGCACGCCAGGCAGTGGCTGTGCGGCGTGGATATCGAAAGTATCGAGGAAGAATACATCCGGGACAGGTGGATGAGCCGGACTGGTGGAAGAAACCGGGAGCTATCGCCATCCCAGGAGAAAACGATGAATGACGAGATAGAACGGGCAAAACAGCTCGAAAAGCTGGAATTTATATGTGAAGCATGAAAGGAGATATAACGATGTTTTTGATATCACGATACGCAGGCTGGGGCCGGAGCTTCTGGATAAGTGAGGATAACGGCACTATAAACATTCGTACTGAAAACAGGCATCTGCAGGTTAAACTCCGTGGTGGAATCATCGTCGAGCAAAAGGAGCTGAACCGGAAGACGAATGAATGTACCACCCTTACATACGGCAAGGGATTCAAGGTACGGAAGAAAGACAAGATTGTGAAAGAGGAATTTTTCGAGCCTGGAACCCTGCGGGCCATAAGAAGAAGCAGCCTTTGGAAAAGGCAACCGGGTGTACCACTTTGTGCCAGCACGGGCACGGTAGAGTGTTATTCGACTTCCAGCGGTGCTTACGGAAAGGAAGCATTCACTTACGAAAATGGAATTCCGGGATATACAGCAGCAGTATGGAAAAAGACGTTTCAGGTACACCGGCCGGATGGCAAGCGATGGCTAACCGTAAATGGAAGGGTCCGTCTGGATACAATTCCCCTTGCCCAAAAGCTTGAATCCAATATCACAGACCTTGGAGTTTGGAGCTTCATGTATGGCCGGAACTGGAGCATGACGGTTTACGACAATGATGGAACCAGCATTATCACGCAAGGCGAGGTCAAAGAACGCCAGAAACAAGGCAAGTGGCTCGAAAGAGGTAGGGTAAGTTATTACCTCTCCGGCGTGAAGGTGAGCAGGAGGCTTTGTGAAGGCGATCCCGAGAAGTGGGACGGCCGTGAGATATTGAGGATACCGAATGCCCAGTTGAGGTGCAGCCTTTTGAACAGGATGGGTTATGACCGGCTTCTGCAGAAGGTAAAAGGCAGGGTTTTAGACCGGTCCGAGGATGGAGGCCAGTTGATAGCTATAAACACACGTGCTGACGAGGACACGCATCAAGTAGACAGGATCATTAAGATGGTCAAGGTAATATGCCCGTCCACAAGGCAGACGTACGTGCTTCGTGTCCCTCCTAACATTAAAAGGTACGAGCAGGCAAGGCAGTGGACATTCGGATTGAGCGAAGAAAACATCAGGGAAGAGTCTTTCCTCGAGATGGTTAAAGAAGCGTGAAAGGCAGGCAGTGATGTTAGGAGTCAAGGAAATGGCAGCATATAGAGTATTCAGAAGAGAAGTGTGGGTACAGCCAGTAGAAGTAGAAGCTTCCAGTGAGAGTGAAGCCATTCACAATGTATGGATGGGAGCAGGCACGGTCTTGGAAGGTCAGCTCGAGTTCAGCCACATGCTGGGAGACGATATGTGGACGGCGGAGCAATGCGAAGGAGACGATAAGGATGCAAGATGATAAGCTACTTGAATAAGCATTAATTATTGTGAAGAACGCATACGAGCGGTCAATATAGTAAATGTGTGAATTTGTCTATGGCTACGAAGAGCCATGGGATTTGCTAGAAAGTTTCGTTAAAGGATTGTATAGCGTGGGCACGGAGGCCCTTTTGCATAAGTTTGCACAGCAGAAGGGAGGCAATATGGCAAAGATGTTAACGATAATGTTCGATGACCTGAATAAGGAGACACAAAAAGAGGTTCTCGAATTCTATAGCTATAATAGCCCGGAAGATGGAAACCTCGATGTGGTACCGCTGTTCATCCTGGAAAAAGAGGAGGAGGAGCGAAAGGGGTAGTAACATTAATATTTACAAAGTTTTGATTCAGATTGACGAGGTTGACGAAGGCACAGGATATCACCGGAATTTAGGTTTGCCGTATGAAGCAGGTACGTTCGATAGTGAAATAGGCGCTCGTAAATTCGCCGAGCACGAGTTAATGACCATTAGGCCAATCAGCATGAAACTGCAAAAAGCCTGCCAGCAAGTGCTGGATTCCCTCGATGTTGGTGGTGAACAATCCCGGGCATTTGCGGAAGAAATCAAGATATTAAAAGATGCCCTTAGCTCGGAACCGATAAAAAGCCATGAGTGCCCGAAATGCGGCGCCGGTTTAGAGGAAAGGGAATTTCAAAGCAGAGAATTCTTGGATGCCGAAGCCGTACACGTTCACTATCTCTGCAAGAAGTGCGGCAGCGAGATAATCGAGGAATTCACATTGAGTGATGTCTTTATTAACAAACCGCAAGTATAACGACCATTACTGTTCAGCCGCATCTATCTAAGATTAATCTCTGCGAACTTATTTCATGTGAATAGCCAATTGACAGAAGAGCGACAAAATATTATAAAAGGAGTGTTTATAGGATATGATTTTTATACATGTCTACGAAGATAGGAGGCTAAATATGAGCCGATTTTACACGCATTGTCTTGAATGTAGGAAAAGAATGATAAAGTTCTGTCAGGACGTTGATGGAGAGCGTATTTTCTATTTTTGCAGGAATTGTGGTAATCGATTTACATATTTCCCCACGAAAAACGCTACGTCTAAAGACTGGCCGAAGGATATATTTGATGATGCTGTCCGCTGTGGAGTAATGACTAGGGAAGGCAGACTCATATAGCGAGTTCTGGTACAGCTGTTTCACTTCTGCATTTCCACTTGCATTCCGGATCATGCACACCTTCTTCCTCCGCCTCCCATATACAAGATCTGCCGTGTTTTTTCCTACCGAACGCTTTTGCACACCAGCAAAATCGTTGCCTGTCGAGCCATTTCCAACAGCCACTTTACAACTCTACAAGGGCATTTTATTACATTTTGTCCAGCTTATAAGACTTTTTCTTTCAATCTGCCAAGTCGCAGGTCTCTTGCCTTTTTGTGTAACACTGGTTGCCTTAGAGACCTTAGAGAGTCTGTCAAGTAATTAAACAAAACTGGTTGGTTCAATCACATTTGAGACATCATGAAGTTCGAAGTGTGGAGAAATTTTCGTTGCAACGACTCCCGAATCTAATAATGGAAAGGGGTGATGCCTATGATTGTAAAAAAGTTTTGATTAAATAGATCATTATGAACAACCTCTTAGCTCAATGTAGGAGGTATTTTTTTGCACACATTTTCGGAATTTGAAAGGACAAAAGATATGAAGGTTTTGTTTATTGACAACCAAGGCGGCGGGTTTGCCGACTACCTCGAAATATCACACAGCACTACAGTCGAGCAATTCTTTAGTGATAAGATGGGAGGAAGGAAGCCAGACGATTATCTGATACGGGTAAACCGCCAACCCGTGCCGAAAGACTATGTCTTGCAGGAAGGGGACCGCATCACGATCACCCCGACGAAAATCGACGGGGCAAGATATTAGCTTCTACCATCAATTATGACCACGGGCACCTGTTTTTTTTGATCTTTGAGCAGGTGCCCTTTGTTTTTTGAGGATTCAGATATGGAAGACATGAGAATATTAATTAAAACAGCCAACAGCATCCAGCAAGCCCTCGTGGAATTGCGAAAGTATCGTTACCTTGCATCTCTTGAGCGGCTGGCTAATCTTGTTAAACAATTCAAGGAACTAGGGATTGAGGCAAGGAAACTCGGGCTTTGCCTGGCACGGAATTGGCTGTCAGCTGCTGATCGTTGTTGTAGCCGTGCGAACAGGTCGTTGAATGAAATACCATACTCCGTATCCAGAATAAGGCAGCTGACCGAACAGCCCTGTCTAAAAGTGCCTGAGTTATCATTCTTTATTGAAGAGCTGAAGCAGCTACAGCAGGAATTTGACCACCTGGATTTTGACAGAGAGAACAACAACATTTCTGTTGAGACAGATCCAGTCACGCTAGATGGACTATATCTCGGTCCATTCAGGATCGAGTTGCACCTGAACAAGCTTTGTAAGTTATACGAGGCAAATCCTTACAGTGTTGTGGCACTGGATCCGCATCCAGCAGCAACAGACGAAACCGTTACACACCCACATGTCTGCAACGATAAGCTGTGCGAAGGTGACGGTGCTATCACTATCAGGACTGCTCTTGAGCAGGGCCGCCTTTTCGATTTCTTTACAATGGTAAGAAGTATATTGAATAACTATAATCCGGACAGCCCCTATGTCTCTATTTACGATTGGGATGGTGAGCCTTGCTACAATTGCGGGTACGTTATGAACAGTGAGAATTCCTACTACTGCTCGTACTGTGAGCGGGATTTCTGTGAAGAATGTTCGACGTACTGTCGATGCTGCGACGAAACCGTGTGTGAGGGATGTGTTGTGAGCTGTGAATCATGCGAAGAACCCATGTGCCGGCATTGTGTTCACAAATGTGCGGAATGTGAGTCTTTCATTTGCGGGGCGTGCATGGAAGATGGTATCTGTCCGGATTGCAAGCAGGAGGAATTGGATTATGAAAACGAACAAAGTGAAGTCAGAAGGAGTACAAAACAACAAAGACAAGAAGAAACAGCGAAGGCAAAAGGCAGGTCAGAGAGTCTCGTTGAAAATCAGCAGCACAGCAGCCAGGCCGGTGCTGCGGTTCAGCCCAACAGCATGGGCCAAGCTGGTGTATTTCAGGGACAAGAATAATAATGAAATCGGCGGTTTCGGCACCACAGGATCCGATGACCTCCTTTACGTAAGCAATTTTATGACGGTAAAACAGAAAGTCAGCGCCGTGAGTGTCTCTTTCGATGACGAGGCAGTTGCCAATTTTTTCGATGATCAGGTCGATCTGGGCAATAAACCTGAGCAGTTTGCCCGGATATGGATTCACTGCCATCCGGGGGATTCCCCGGAGCCGAGCGTCATAGACGAGGAAACATTCGAGAGGGTATTTGGAGGCTGCCAGTGGGCAGTCATGTTCGTAGTTGGCCGTAGGAACCAAACCTATGCTAGGCTGAGCTTCAACATTGGCCCGGGCGGACAAATGCTCATACCAGTCCAAGTTGATTACAGCCGCGATTTCGGACCGAGCGAACACGGGTTGTGGGATGCAGAATACAGTGCCAACATTGTTGTCGGAAATCGCGTAAGTACTTTTCAAAAAGGCAGTGATGAAAAAGCAGAGTCTGATTTTCGTGACTATGCTCTGCCGTACGATTTTATCGATGAAATTGAGGATATGGAACCTGCAGAGAGGCAGTTTATCTTGGATGAACTCGGGGCAGGGAAAGATCCATGGGATAATGAAAGTGAGGAGATTTTCTGATGAATACTGAACAATTTGAAGAACGTTACAGCAGGCAGCATGATATTGTTCCGGCCGATCGGCTTGCAGCGTGCAAGGCTAGTATTATTGGTGTTGGTTCAATCGGCCGACAAGTGGCGTTGCAACTTGCAGCGATGGGAATTTCATGGCTGAGATTGATCGATTTCGATGTTGTCGAGATCAGCAACTTGGCAAGTCAGGGATACCTCGAAGATGATTTGGGCAAACCCAAAGTCGAGGCCACAGCAGAGTTGTGTCGGCAAATCAATATCACTGCCGAGGTTCTTCCGCTGGTGGAACGCTTTCGCCGGAGTATGGATGTGGGGAATGTGGTTTTCTGTGCGGTTGATAGCATTGATACCAGACGGCTTATCTGGGATTCTGTCAAAGACAAAGTGAGTTGCTTTTGTGATGGCCGAATGACTGCTGAGACGCTAAGAATATTGACTGTTTCTGACTGCGAATCCAGGCAAAACTACCCGACGACATTGTTTCGTTCCGAGGAAGCATTCACAGGCCCCTGCACAGCAAAGACGACGATCTACTGCGCCAATATTGCAGCAGGCCTGATGATAGCTCAGTTCACAAAATACCTGCGTCAACTACCTATTGATCCGGATATTCAATTGAATCTATTAGCTTCGGAATTGAGTGTTGTAGAAACTAGGTAATCTCCACCCTGTTGTGGAATAGGAAGGCCATGAGATCTGGGTCTTCCTTTTGTTATTGTCAACTCAGCGGGATAGCTTAAACATCTGCTGGATCCCAGATAATAGAATAGGTTAAATCGCTCCAAATTTCCGAGTACATGTTTTTGTGGTAAGAACTGTTCAAGGATTGATTTTTAGAGATAACACACTTGTTAAGACCACCTTTTTCGTGGGCGTGGGGTGTCTAACCCCCAGCCAGAGAAAAATGGACACCACACAAGCTCTTTGTTATCAGTTCATTAGAGAAGAAGCTTTGTCTAAGCTTGTGACTCGGTGCACGCTATGGGCACACCTACTGCCGAACTGATGGTCATTCTCATATTTAGTTTCGTGCATTAAACAATAGAGATATGCCAATTCTCACCCCCTATTAGCAAAAGGATGTGGAGTAAATATCTGAATTTGCCACCCTCGATTCTGGCGTAAAAACGCCGATTTTTTCATAGAGGATTCAATGTCCTATTCAAATATTATTTAGCTGTTCCATAATCTTTTGAAAAACAAATATTTATGCTCTTATCATTTTTGGCTTTCTTTGCGCTTGTCACCATTATGACACCGAGTTGCTCATTTTAATGCCCATTTTTTCGCTTGATTTGCACCCCCATAATTACGATAGACTGTAAGTTATGAGGAAGGTATGGACATACAAAAGAAGTGGTATCAAAGGCTGGTGGGTGGGTTGGTATGAAAGCGGCATACGCAAAGCAAAAGCCTTACCTACCAAGGCATTGGCCGAACACTATCGCCAGATCAAATACACTCAGCTGAATTCCGATGTGTTTACAGGGATCGTCACTATAGACTGGCAGCAGATGCGAAAAGAGTATGAGCACAGTAAAAGAGTAGCTGGTCTTATAGAAGCATCGCTTTATGAAATAGCTCTCACATTGCGAAACTTCGAACGACTTGTTGGACAATTTAACTCGAAACAGATCACTCAAAGTGCAATTGACAGATTCGTGCTCGAAAGAGGTAAGGAAGTCAAACGTTCGACGCTTAATAAGGACATCAGGAACCTGAAGGCATTCATTCATTGGTGCAGGAAGAATAGGTATGCAAATGGAGAAATAGAAATCAGGCAGTTGAAGGAAGACGAGAGACCTGTAAAATCTCTGACTAACACTCAGATAAAGAAATTGCTATTAACATCCAAGGCATATCAAACGTTGAGGATGAGAATCCTATTGGCCTTGGGTACAGGTCTGAGGCGTGGTGACATTGAGTCATTGAGGATTTCTGGTATTGACTTTGAAAGCAGCTATGTGACTACGCGGAGCAAAAAGACCAGGAAGAGTATGGGTTCACGGCCAGTGCCTGTGAGGATTATGGAAGAACTCAAGAAATATGTCTCGGAATTAAAACCTGATCAAGAGAAGATATTCATCGACCGCTTCAATCAGTACAGGTGGGATCAGATACGTGAAAAGCTGGGATTGGGTGATTTCAAATTTCACGATTTGCGAAGAACCTTTTGTTCTGTTCTGGCCCAGAACGGCGTATCCACTGCTGTCACGCAGAAATTGCTGGAACATTCTTCGTCAGGTCTGACAAATAAAGTATATACCAATGTTGATCCTGTTTTGCGCCATGCCGTAGAGCAAATACCAGTTAACGACTGGTTGTAATGCTTCTCTAACAATAAGAAAAATATTAGATCACATAAAAAGATTGTTTCCGCTATTTAAAGAAGTGAAAAATTTCGGACTTTTACTAGAGGCCAAGACATGGTAGTACTGGTAGTAAAATCATCATGAGGCCCTGCTTTTGTGGAGGGAAAAAGGATCTGTAACAGTCTTTAATTGCTCCAGGCCCAACTTTTTACTAAGGCCATTTGCACGACCGGAATTGTCAACCGAGGTTTTCTTTAATAGAAAAACTACATGTGAACCAATACGGAATAAGAGATACAGGCCACCGAGTCCACCTACTATATATTTCAATATTTCAATCATCTTTTACCCTTTCTTATATCAAGAACGTCATAAGCGTTTTCTATAATAATTTACGCTATTTATGTTAGAGGATTGTTCGAGATATGTTAGAAATGTGTTAATTCCGCTTTTTTAATAGAATTTTAGGCCTAAATGACAATAGCTGCTTTTTCAATCCAATAAAAGAAAGAGCAAATTATTTCCCCCTAACTCAATCTTAACAAAACTCTAACAATTCCTTCATATTCCCTTCACATTCAAAAAGTAGAATTCTATAGACCTATAGGGGACAAGATATGAAAAATTCAATGAAAATCCTATTAAAGGTTCTGGCGGCAGTAGGTTTACTTTATTGTTTTCTCGTAAGCATCGGTCTTATGGGAGCCGCTTTTAAAGGCTTTGGCAAAGGTTTTGCTCACGCTTTGATTGAAACCACATCCAATCCCTATATTGGACTTTTCATCGGGATTTTTGCAACAAGCCTTGTTCAGAGTTCCTCGACCACAACATCAATCGTGGTTGGTATGGTGGCTTCAAACGTGCTGACGATACCCAATGCCATCCCGATCATAATGGGAGCCAACATTGGTACGACTGTTACCAATACTCTTGTTTCGCTGGGGCATGTCGGCCGTAGAGACGAGTTCCGTCGTGCAATTGCCGCAGCTACCGTCCATGACTTTTTCAATCTTATTTGCGTTGCTATCCTGTTCCCAATTGAACTTGCGACCGGTTATCTCGAAAAGGTCGCAACCTTTCTTGCCGGACTATTCGAGGGAGCCGGAGGCATTACATTTGTAAGTCCTATCAAGATAGCCACAAAACCCGCTATCAATCTAATTAAGGATATTTCCCTCAGTCTGAGCAGTTCCTCTCTCACAGGTTATATTATTGTCCTGATCGTTTCGGCTTTACTATTGTTCTTCTCTTTATATTTCATAGTCAAGGTTATGAAATCTCTTATTGTAAAAAGAGCTGAAATAGTTTTGGACAATGTCATAAACAAGAGACCCCTCATTGGTCTTTTCGTGGGGCTTTTCTTCACGATTTTTGTCCAGAGTAGCTCGATAACCACTTCCTTGCTCGTGCCTCTTGTTGCAGCGGGTATCCTTACAGTTGAAGGTGCTTTCCCTATGACCATAGGAGCCAACATCGGAACAACATCCACAGCAATTTTGGCGTCGTTTGCAACTGGAAATATCGCAGCAGTGACCATTGCTTTTGTACACTTTCTCTTTAATCTTACGGGAACCGTAGGTATCTATCCCATCAAATTTTTCCGGGCTATCCCTATAAGTCTTGCCAAGGGCTTCGGTGACCTCGCGTCAAGAAAGAGAAGATATGCTTTTGTCTACGTGTTGGGTGTATTCTTTCTTCTGCCCGGCCTGCTAATTCTAATTTCGCGACTCTTAAAGTAAGGAAAATATAAATGTTTAAAAATCTCTTAAATTTCTGGAAGGGTAAAGACTTCTTGGCTCAAGTCTTCTCAGAATTCAATGAAATGCTGGATGACACCAAGCG
>Ga0209536_100017500_pt1 | contig 10149 bp, 7 predicted proteins | sample DeeMarSeWOR28_12_FD_187461 | JGI IMG/M metagenome (GOLD analysis project Ga0209536, IMG submission 187461) | Marine sediment microbial communities from White Oak River estuary, North Carolina - WOR-2-8_12 (SPAdes) (version 2) | ecosystem: Environmental > Aquatic > Marine > Intertidal zone >... | reverse complement strand
TTACCCCGCTGGGGGTATAAACTAATAAATGGGGATTATAGTGTCAACAAAAATATTTAATAAGTGCAAATAAATGCCAATTTTTAAACAATATTAAAACATAATTTTTCATTCACTGAAATGTTGAGCCGGTTTGAAAAATTTCTTTGGTGATCTTATCCTGAACAAATGTTATAATATATAGATTGTTTACGTTCCATTCTGAACTAATCGCTACTTGAAACTGATATATCTCTTCGCCACTTTGTTGCAATGAACTTAAATTCTGACCTTCATTTGTTGGAAGCATTTTTCTCATCACATCGAAAAACTTGGTTTCACCGTTGGAACCCGGCGGACTAGCAAATTCAATTTCGGTTTCAGTTACAACTGTATGAAGAACTAGATTTGTGTAATTGATTGCAGAGTTATCGAGGTACAAATTGAAATCCAGTGTTTTCAATTCGCCGGTTTTTACACTCACAGTTTGGGTTGATGGAAAATATTTTTCAATTTTTTTAACATTAACTGTTATTAAATAATTTCCACCTGAATTATTTGCCTCAACTAGAACATCGAATCGCGGTAAACTATCCAGCCTAGCTTCAACTTTAGAAATAACGTCTAACGAATCTGTTGAAATTGGTCTTTCAGTTCCATCAGTGACGGTACTTGGCGCAAAAAATATATTATAGTAATCAATTCGAGAATCACAATCGGTTTCGTTTGCAAGATAAAATGGATCACTAGGGGATGGAAAGTTGGTTGGAAATTTAATCACAACTAGTTTTGTTCTGCCAAACTTTATGTTAGATAACGATTCAAGAATTTTATTAGATTGAACACAAGGTATGCAGCTAACGTTAGCAAAGTCCTCAATCAAAACTAATCTTGGGACTTCTTCCTTAACTACTTTTATTAAATAATCGCCTTCAGTTAAAGTTAAAGTATCAGGTGTGTATTTTCCTGTAAAAACACCATCCAAGTATATTTTTGAACTATCGATATTTGAATTCACAACTATCTTTCCTAGAGTTGAGACAGGTGGTTCAGATTCAGTAGGTGGATTTGTTTTACAACTAACCACCAATAGAGTGAATATTGCAAAAAAAGAAAAAAGCTTTGTCATTATTTCTATTCCTAAATAAAGAGATTATTTATCCGACAAGAAAATTATTCATTAATGCTGAATTAATAAAGAAATAACTTTTCACACTTATTATTTGTAATCATTTAAAATAAAAATGCCGTTACCCATCTCAGGATAGCGGCATTAAGTCCAAAAGAAAAATGATTAGTTTTCTGAATCCATAGATGTAGTTTCTGCATGAGCTACCCAGAAGCCACCAATGCTCAAAATTTTTGAATCGCCCCAGGTTTTTACTTCAACAGTAAATCCATCTCTTGATACAGATTTAGCCTTTAGGCTGTATCTTAGGTTGGTACCGGAAACTCCATCGATTGAAGAAATTCCAACAACAACGTCGGGTTTGTTCTCAAAAGGTTTTAAGAAATTTACTTCAACTGTAAATACTCTTTCACCAGTATTTTCGTGAAGTGTATAATATTTTGTTTCTTGATTGCCACCCCAGCCTCCGCTGAGAACTTGCGTCTGACTGATTGCAACAGCTGAAACCATTAAGATCAATCCAAGGGTTAATAATGCTTTTTTCATATGACCTCCAATTTTTAGTTATTATAAGTTGGTTAATTATTTTCGCAAAAAACCTTAAGTAATATAATTATTCTACTATTTAAAAAGTATTTATTTTATACCTTTTTTGCCTGGTTTCCAAGTCTTTTAACTTCTGACTTTTTTAACCCAAGAGCAACCAAATTATATGAGTCATCAATCCATTCTAAAATTTTGTTCACTGCAATAGAACCATCAATTATAATGGTATTCCAGTGCCTTTTGTTCATATGATAACCTGGCCGGACCGCCTCATACTCTTCCCGTAATTCAATAGCTTTTTCCGGCTCGCACTTCAAGTTGAATTGCAAAGGTATACTATCCAGGGATGCCAGAAGAAATATCTTTCCCATTACCTTAAAGACAAGTGTTTCTTCATCAAAGGGAAATTCTTCGGTTACACCTTTTTTCTTTAGACAATATTCACGGATTTGTTCGATGTTCATAATTACAACTGCTAATCCCAATCTTCATATTCAACTTCACACAATACAGATTCAAGATCATTAAAAATAAGTTCTTCTAACTCTCCTGCTATAGGTGGTGTTGAGTAAATGGTTTCTTTACCTTTTACTTCAATTCTTATCCTACCAATTCTATCTCCATCAAGAACAAGTTTTATCGGTACATACATCTTGAAACTTTCTGGGACCTCTTCCTCTAGGACACGAAGTGTGATTATTGTTTCACCCTCACTAGTCTTTTCCGTTTTATACGCTACTTTATAAAGAGGAATATCAGTTCCATAAACGTACTGATCAAAAAACCAACTCATATCTTCGCCAATATGCTTATCGACAATCTCTTTAAAGTCTGATGTTGATGCACTTTTATTTTTAAAATTTCCATAAAACTCCTGCATCATATTTTTCATCCGATCTTCATTCATTGTATTTAAATCAAGCAGAAGTGCTCTAAGCATATGAATAACCCATGCCCCTTTTTTATAGACTATCAGACTGTAATCCCCTCTTGTATTACTTGAACTCGTTCTATATCCAAGCCAGATCGGACCCGCTTCCTGACCAGAACCAAATAAGTATTTTCTGACATTTAATATCTGATCTTTCCATTTATTCAGAATATCAAAAAATAATTCGTTGTCATTTTTTGCTGCTTGTAAATACCATAGTCCCGAATATTGGGCAAGACCTTCACTTAACCATTGGTCGTGGTAGGTGTCAAAATCAACACCTATTCCCCACCACTGATGTGCTGCTTCATGTGCCCTAAATATTTCATCTTCACCTTCAAAATTTGTTTGAATAACAGTGGCCCACGATAAATGTATCAGTCCGGGGAATGCTTCACCATGTAAGTAAGGTATTTCAGTTACTTTGATTGAATTTGTTGGTGGTTTACCAAACAGTTCAGCAAATAACTCAATACTGCTTGAAATGTCCTGGGCAATATACTCTGAAGCATCACTCAATGAATGAATGCCATATCTAATTAGATTCCGACTTATTTGTTGATGACCAAATTCTGATATATAAACATTTACATCTGGAGATTTACCTTTTTTTATTTCATACAATTCAAAATTTCCAATATTAAAAGAGACATTACGAGAAGGTGTATTACAAATCCATGTTGTAGTAACAGCATCGTTTCGTTCTACATTATTAATCAATTCACCAACACTAATTAAATCATACTTTGAAGGTGTATTAAAAATTAAACCAAAAGCAGCTTTTTCGCGGTTATCGAATCGAGGGTACCAATAAATTGATGACTTTAACTCAATCCAGCCAAGATCATTCTTTTCCAGCAAATCTCCATGATAATAAATTGTCATACTATGTTGGTCGTTATCTAAATAGTTGCTTTTACATTTTATCCAGAGCTCACTGCTTTCTTCTGGATTTACAAATTTTGCTGCACTACCATTATCCCAAATGACAGAATCTACTCTTAATTCTTCATACAAATAAAACATTATCCATTGTTGCCCTTTTTCAAGTGATTCGAAATCAATTATACACTTTGCCGAGAAATCAAGATTGTCTGATATAGTAGACTCAATTTTGTATGAAATCAAATCCAAAAAATATTTGTTTGGCTTTTTTGAGTAAAATGGTTCAAATGTTTCTTTCTTGGCTGGAAATAGGTTTATAATCTCACGATAATTTTTAGTGCTAATTCTAGCTCCTTTCATAAAGGACACTTCCTCATTCTCAAAAGGGTCAAGCTGAAAGAAAACGGGATCAAATTTGCTCTCCTGGATTTGTGAGTAAAAAAAACCATTTCTTCCTTCCATCATTAATGATCTTAAAAAATCTGATCGTGATTCACTAAAATCATATTCTTTAAAATATTTAATGAAGTCTTTAATATCTCTATCTAAAGGAAATGTTTTTGTTTCTTGAAAACCAAGCTCTAAAGTTATCTCTTCATAAGTGTTGTCATCAAAGAGTAAGAACAGTTGTTTAAATTCCATTTTAAAATTTTCTGTTTCATAAAACCTAGAAAACTGCTTTTGTTCAATTTCAGTTGGGGGAGTGAATGAAAACTCTCCCTTCCCAACAAATAATAATGCACATTGATTACTTTTATATTCAGTACAACGGAATATCTCTCCTTCAAAAAGCTTGAATGTGCCAACATCTCTCTGAAACCTAATCTCAGAATTAATTTTAGCACTTTCTCCGGTCGATTTTAGATCAAACAAAAAGTCAACTGCTTCTGAATAATCTGTTGCAACGTCTGGTTTTGCAGTATCCTGTGCATTTATGGAAAAATTCAGGAGTGATACAAGAAATAATTGGGCAAGATTGAAGCGAATAAAGAATGACATTTTAATTTCTCCTTATGGTTCAAGAAGATTATTATTTTGCTTTACTCACACTCTAAACTTAGAAAATAATAATCAGTTTTCAACCATATAAAATGATTAAATTCACTCGCCTAGGTTAAAATTAAGATGATTTTAACCATTAATAGTCGATTCATTTTCTTAATTTAATGAGTGGCGATTTTATCATAAGTATTTGAGTTACTAATGGTTGTTTATTTTAATGATGAGTTCAAATTATTAAGTGAAGTAATCCTTTCCCCTTTCGATCGGGGTTTTCTCTTTGCAGATGGAGTTTACGAATCGATCCGAACTTACAATAAAAAACTCTTCACATATGAGGAACATCTTAAGAGGTTGAAAAGAAGTCTCAAGGAAATAAGAATTGGTTTTGACGATCTTAATACACTTGAAAATATCATTTACGAACTAATCCAAAAAAATAATATTAAGGATGAAGCTCTGATATATCTCCAGATAACCCGTGGTAAAGCTTTCCCAAGAACTCATAGTTTTCCTAAGGAAAAGGCTAAGCCAACTCTGTTTATTTCCGTTAAGGAATTCAAAGAAGATAGTGACGAACAATCAAGAGGAGTAAAAGTAATTCTTCAGGAAGATATCCGCTGGCTAAGGTGCGATATTAAATCTACCTCTCTACTTCCTGTGGTACTTGCAAATCAAAAAGCAACAGAAGAAGGTGCTGAGGAAGCAATTCTTGTCAGGGATGGATTGATTACTGAGGGCACACATACAAATTTCTTTGCCGTTAGAGATGAAACAGTATTTACCGCTCCAAGCTCAAGATTAATTCTTAACGGCATTACTCGTGAAATTGTCCTTGGGTTTTGTAAGAAATTTAAAATTGATTTCCGTGAAGAATTTATAAATAAAGACGATCTTAAAAACTTCTCTGAGTTCTTCATTACAAGCACAACAAAAGAAATAACCCCCGTAACTACAATTGATTACTGGACAATTAATGATGGTGAGCCTGGTAAAATAACAAAGTCTTTGCAGTCGGTTTTTAAGAAGATAACCGAGGATTATTAATGCCCGATACAAAAAAAACAGCTGCAAAAGTATTCATTCTCACCGGTGAGTGGCAGGATGTTAGAGGCAGGAATACTTTAAAATTTATAGGCATATCTAATGAGCTTGGTACGGTTGAACTAATTTTTTCTAACAATCCAGTTTTCTTTATCGAGCGCAAATCTTTTATTAAAAATATCTCTGTTCCTTTAAATCGAAAAGAAGTAGAACTAAAAAATTTCGCAGAGAATAAAGTTGATGCCCTGTATTTCAATTCACAACGCGACCTGAACACTGCTGTCGAAGAAATCGAAAATATGGGAATTGTAACTTTTGAATCCGATGTTAATCCTGCAAGAAGGTTTCTAATGGAAAAATTTATTAATGCCCAGGTGCAGGTTGAAGGCGTTTGTGAAAAAAAGAGGAATTTAATTTCGTTCACCAATCCAACTGTTGAACCTTGTGATATCACACCAAAATTATTAATTGCCTCTATTGATATAGAGACCGGCACTCAAAACACTGAGCTTTATTCAGTTGCAATTCATCTTTCCGGAAAGACAGAAGAGAAAAAAGTATTTATAGTATCTGACGAAAAAATTGAGTCTCCGGACTATATTGTAAGTTATAAGGATGAAAAAGAACTACTCCTAAATTTTCTTAAATGGTTTAGAGAAAAAGACCCTGATATTATAGTTGGATGGCACGTTATAGGTTTTGATCTGATGTTCCTTGAAAACAAGTGCAGGGAATTGAATATTTCATTTGACATAGCCAGAGCTAGTGGAAGAGCCTCGCTGCGTCAAAGGAAACCTCGGGGTTATTTTGCATCGGTAACAGGAAGAGTAATAATTGACGGACCACAAGCCCTTCGTACTTCATTTTTCACTTTTGAAGATTACCGACTTGAAACCGTTGCGCAGGAATTACTGGCAGAAGGGAAAACTATAACGCAAGATCATGATAAGGTTGAAGAGATTGAAAGAATGTTCAAAGAAGATAAGTCTGGTCTAGCTGAATACAATCTTAAAGACTCTGAACTGGTCACTAATATTTTCAAGAAAGCCGGATTAATTGAGCTATCTGTTCGTCGCTCTCAGCTATCCGGTTTACTCATGGATGAACTTGGGATGATGACAGCTGCATTCGATCATTTCTTTTTACCGAAACTTCATCGTGCAGGATACGTTGCCGGAAATGTTAAAGATCTCGATACTTCCGAGCATGCAGCAGGTGGTTACGTTATGGATCCTGTCCCTGGAATTTATGATGATGTTATTGTTCTGGATTTTAAAAGTTTGTATCCATCAATTATTCAGACTTTCAAAATCGATCCTTACTCAAACTTAAAATCAAACTTTGATACAATCGAAACACTTAATGGATATAAATTTTCATCAACGCAACACTTTTTACCGGAGTTTATTGACCAGCTCATCGAACAGAGAAACATAGCCAAAAAGAAAGACAAGCAGCTATCCCAGGCAATAAAAATTTTAATGAATAGTTTTTATGGTGTTATGGGTTCATTCGGATGCAGGTTTTATCATCCAAACCTGCCAACTGCAATCACTGGAACTGGACACAAACTTTTACTGGGCAGCAAAGAATTTTTAGCCGAAAAAGGATATGAAGTAATTTATGGAGATACCGATTCGCTCTTCATCAAATTAAAAGAAGGTGAGGGAGAAAATGCTGAAGAGAATGGACAAAGAATTGCGAAAGACTTGAACGAATACTGGGCGAATAAAATTCAGACAGAGTATGGTTTGAAATCTTATCTGGAAATTGAATTCGAGAAGTATTACAGAAAATTTATACTAACTCCCGCAAGAGGAAGTGAATCCGGTGCGAAGAAAAGATATGCGGGGCTGCTATCCGACAATGGCAAAGAATCAATTGAGTTTGTTGGAATGGAATCTGTTCGCTCAGATTGGACACGACTTGCAAAAGAATTTCAACTGGAACTTTACAACAGAATTTTTAACAATGCTGAAATTGAAAACTGGCTGAGGGAAATAGTCAAAAAAGTTAAAGCAGGCGAATACGATGATAAGCTTGTTTACAGAAAAAGATTAAGAAAAGATGTAGACGAATACACAAAAAATATTCCCCAGCACGTAAAGGCTGCCCGCCTTTTGCCCGAAACAAGCGGAACAGTTTATTACGTCATCACAAAACGAGGTCCAATTCCTGTAGAGTTGAAACATACTGATATTGATTACGATCATTACATTGATAAACAAATAAAACCGATTGCAGACTCAGTATTAATTTTGCTCGGAGAATCATTCGATTCTATCGTTCAGTCAGATCAACTAAGCTTCTTTTAATCTTATTACTTATCTTTGCATTTAAACTGATCATTTCTAAAAGGAAATCACATTGGAAATTCAATTCATCGGTGCGGCACAGACAGTAACCGGCTCGCAACATCTTCTATATATCAACGGCAAAAAAATCCTCTTGGATTGCGGATTATACCAGGGAAAACGAAAAGAAGCTTTCGAAATAAACCGCACTTTCAAATATTCTCCATCGGAAATTGATGTTATTCTTCTTTCACACGCTCACATCGATCACTGTGGAAAAATTCCCGGGCTAGTTAAGAACGGTTTCAACGGACCAATCTATACAACTGCTGCGACAGTTGATCTCTGCCAGATAATGTTAAGGGATTCTGCTCACCTGCAGGAAAGAGATATTTATGTTGTAAATAAAATCAGGAAGAAGCAGCATAAAAATCCATTCGAACCTCTTTATGATTTTGACGATGTTGAAAAAGCGATGGATCAATTTATCGGTGTGCAGTATTCATGGCCAATTGAAGTTGCACCCGGTGTAATGGCAACGTACTGGGATGCAGGACACATTTTAGGATCTGCAGGAATTCTTCTTGAAATAAATGAGAATGGAAAAAATTATCGTATCGGTTTCAGCGGTGACATTGGTAGAAACGACATGCCGATTATCCGCAACCCGAATGTTCTGCGTGATCTTGATCTTCTCATTATGGAATCAACCTACGGAAACCGATTACACACAGTTACAGACGAAGTTGAAGAAGAAGTCGCACAAACTGTAAAATCAGTTGTTGAACGTGGGGGAAAAATTATCATCCCTTCTTTTGCTGTAGGAAGAACGCAGCTTCTCGTTTATATGCTTCACAAACTATTCGATCAGAACAGAATTCCGGTTATACCAATTTATGTTGACAGTCCGCTTGCTGTCGAAGCGACAAAAATCTACCAGACACACCCGGAATGTTACGATAGGGAAACTTACAGAATTTTCATTCAGAGTAATCAGGACCCTTTTGGTTTTGGCAGACTTACTTATATAAAAAATGTCGAACAGTCTAAAGAGTTGAATGATAAACAGGAACCCTGCATAATTATTTCTGCATCGGGAATGGCTGAAGGCGGAAGAGTTTTACATCATCTTGCAAATAACATTGAGAACAAGAAAAATCTGATTTTGTTTGTCGGGTATGCAGCAGCACACACTCTTGCAAGAAAAATTATAGATGGAGAGACTGAAGTAAAGATTTTCGGTGAGCCTCATAAAGTGCAGGCAGAAGTAAAGTCATTGGATTATTTCAGCGCCCATGCGGATCAGGCAGAACTAATTGATTATCTTCGACTAAATGACAAAAACAGGCTAAAAAATATCTTTTTGGTACATGGTGAGGAAGAACAAGCCCTCCCCTTTAGGGAAAAATTGTTGCAAAAGGGCTTTAAAAAAGTAGATTTTCCTAAATCTGGAGAAAAATTTGTGATTTAGGGAACTTTTAGCCCTTCCTTTCATCTTATTAAAGTAATATATTTGCATCCTTGAATTTATATGACGGGCAAAATCTTACAATTAATACCACAATTTTTATATTCACCAAACCTTGTAAAGGAGAGCGATAAGCTTGAAGATAACTAAGCAATTTACAAATCGCGAAAGTAAATCTCTTGATCAATACTTGCAGGAAATTGGCAAGGTTGACCTTTTAACTCCAGACATGGAAATCGAATTAGCTATTCTTATTAAGAAGGGTGACATGCTTGCCCAGGAAAAATTAATAAAAGCTAATTTAAGATTCGTTGTTTCTGTTGCAAAGCAGTTTCAGAATCAGGGTCTTTCCCTGGGTGATTTAATTAACGAAGGTAACATCGGTTTGATAAAAGCTGCTCAGCGATTTGATGAAACGCGAGGGTTTAAATTTATCTCTTATGCAGTGTGGTGGGTCAGACAATCTATTATGCAGGCCATTGCAGATCAGTCGAGAGTTGTTCGTTTGCCATTGAACCGTGTAGGCAACCTTACAAAGATAAGCAAGGCTTACAGAGATCTTGAACAGGAATACGAAAGAAAACCTACTACCGATGAGCTTGCAAAAATTCTTGATATGACCGCCGATGAAGTTGCTTATGCACTTCAGATTTCCGGTCGTCACGTATCGATGGATGCGCCGTTAAAAACAGGAGATGAAAATAAGAACAGTCTTATTGATGTCCTCCCAAACGACGAACAGCCATTGCCTGATAAAGAATTAATGAAAGAATCTCTGAAGAAAGAAGTTCAGAATGTTCTCGGTACTCTTACAGAAAGAGAAGCAGAAGTGATAAAATTATACTTCGGAATTGAAGGAGACCACTCTGCAACA
>Ga0209536_100017499_pt1 | contig 10149 bp, 9 predicted proteins | sample DeeMarSeWOR28_12_FD_187461 | JGI IMG/M metagenome (GOLD analysis project Ga0209536, IMG submission 187461) | Marine sediment microbial communities from White Oak River estuary, North Carolina - WOR-2-8_12 (SPAdes) (version 2) | ecosystem: Environmental > Aquatic > Marine > Intertidal zone >... | reverse complement strand
CTTGACGAACCTCTTTACCTGGCCTGGGCTCCTGAACACATGTATCTCTTTTTGGAGGATACAGGCGAAACACTCCTGGCGGAGGGTAACTGATGGCTGAGATCATCCTGGACAATTTGAGCAAGCGCTATGGTAAAGGACACGGCCCCTTTGCGGTGAAAAATCTTTCTCTCAGTATTCGAGACAAGGAGTTCATGGTATTCCTGGGGCCTTCGGGATGCGGCAAAACTTCCACCTTGCGAATGATTGCGGGGCTTGAGGAAATTAACGAAGGAAACCTCTCCTTTGACGACAAGCAGGTTAACGATCTACCGCCCCAAGCCCGTGATATCGCCATGGCCTTCGAGAACTATGCGCTGTATCCCACGCTTGCCGTAAAAAATAATATTGAATTTCCCCTGAAAATCCGCCGCTGGCCGCAATCCCGGATCGATGAAAAAGTTGAATGGGTTGCCAGGGCGGTACAGATTACCGATATTCTTCATCGCAGACCTTTCGAATTAAGCGGCGGCCAACAGCAACGGGTATCGCTGGCGCGGGCCATCGTTCGGGAACCACAAGCATTCCTGTTCGACGAACCCCTATCGCATTTGGATATGAAACAGAGGCAGGTAATGCGGACGCTGATAAAGAGGCTCCATTCACAACTCCAGAAGACCATGGTATATGTAACCCACGATCAGAAGGAAGCGATGGCTTTGGCTGATAGGATAGCGGTCATGCACCGGGCAGAACTCCAGCAGGTGGGCACGCCCGAGGAGATCCTGAACGATCCGGCCAATGCCTTTGTGGCTGGATTTATAGGAGAACCTGCAATGAATTTTCTGGATGTGGAAGTCAGAATGGAGGCTGGAGGGACAGCTTGGATAGCCTATGCCGGCTATCGCCTGGCAGACCTTCCCGGCACGCTGAATCCGTCCTGCCATCAGGTTCTGTTCGCCCCTCTGCAGGCTGGAATCCGACCCCATCGCATTGAATTTTCCGAGACCAGGAGACGGGCTACGGACCTAGCTGCAGAGATCGTCACATACGAATCACTTGGAGAACGAGGCGTATTGACCGCACGTCTCCAATCCCAAGACCTCACGATCCTGACACCTCCGGATCAGACGTTTCGCAAAGACGGGCCCGTATGGGTTCATTTTCCCATGGAGCATATGTACTTTTTCTCGAAAGAGACCGGGAAAAGGTTCCATCTGTATTCTCTCGACAGGAGGCCGACCTTATGAAAGCCATGGTGCTTGCAGGAATCAGAAAAATCGAAATCATGGAACAGCCCGTTCCGGCGCTGCAACATCCTACGGACGTATTGCTCAGGATCGTCCGGGCAGGCATCTGCGGATCAGATCTCCACTATTACACACAAGGACGGATTGGAGATCAGATCGTGGATTTCCCCTTTTGCATCGGTCATGAGTGCAGCGCGGTGGTGGAAGACGTCGGGAATCAGGCGACTCGTTTGAAACCCGGAGATCTGGTCGTTGTGAATCCGTCGGTCTCCTGTGGCGCCTGCGATCAATGCCGGCTCGGTCATTTTCACACATGCCGCACAGTACGATTTTTGGGTTGCCCGGGCCAATTGGAGGGATGCATGAGCGATTTCATTCTCATGCCCGAGGACTGTTGCTATAGTGCCGAGGGATTGACTGCGGATCAAGCCGCGCTCGTGGAACCCCTGACCATCGGCCATTACGCCGTGCAGCTTTCCGGCGGCCTTAAAGGCAAGAAGATCGGCATCCTGGGGAGCGGCCCTATCGGCCTGAGCGTGCTTCTTTCAGCCCTTGTAGCCGGCGCTTCGACCATCTATGTGACGGACCGGCTGGACTACCGTCTGGAAGCCGCCCGGCAGCAGGGCGCCGCGTGGACCGGAAATCCCGATCGGACGGACATAGTCCGCGATATTATTCAGCGCGAACCGCTGGAATTGGACGTGGTATTTGAGTGCTGCGGGCAGCAGAGCGCTCTTGACCAGGCTGTGAAATTATGCAAGCCTATGGGCCGGCTCGTTATCGTAGGCATCCCGGAAACAGATCAAATATCCTTTGCAGTGCATGATGCCAGGCGCAAAGGACTCGCCTTTGTCAACGTCCGGCGCCAGAATGAATGCGTCGATCCCGTAATCGACCTGATCAACAAAGGCAGGATCAAGCCCGACTTTATGATCACGCACAGATTCAGCCTGGACCAGGCGGCGAAGGCTTTCGAACTGCTGGCAGGCTATCGCGACGGAGTCATTAAGGCTGTTGTGGATATGAGCTAGTTCAGCATATCCAGCCAGTCGTATAACGCCTTTTTGAAAGCCTCGTACTGCTCGCGGCGAATGCTGTGCCCCGCGCCTTCGATATATACCCACATAAACGGCGCTTTGGACTTCCAGAGTCTGGCCGCGTTTTCCGCCGTTTCTCTCGACACAATACCTTTTTCCGCGATGATGAGTAAGGTAGGGCACTGAATCCTGGCAACGATCTCTTCATAAGGGCGCGTATTGATACCAATCCCGTCAAAAAGGGCCTTGTCCCACAGTTTTCTGGAATTTGCCCAGGTTATTATTTCCTCTTCCGGCCAGGTCGGGTTGTCCTTGCGGCATCGGGCTTTTATATCTTCCAGCGGCAGTCCGGCTACTTCTGTTTGGTAGGCCCGTATTTTTTCATGGTTCTTTCTGGCCTCTTCTGCGTTTTCCGGTTTTGGCGGAAACATGCCCCAGGCCGGGTCTTCCAGGATAATGGCTTTAGGTAAGTCGGGGTACTCCATCGCTACATTACAGGTTGTCCCCGCGCCCATGGAATGCCCCATGATGATCGGCTCTCTCAGCCCCAGCTCTTTGACCAGGCCGGCAGCCTGTTTCGTGTGGTTTTCGAAAGAAAAGTCGGGGCCCAGTCTATCGGAAAGCCCGTGCCCTTGCGCGTCAGGCATAATGACGTCATATCCTTCCGCTAGTTCCTGCGCCGTCCGCCCCCAGCAAAGCCCGTCGTCCGTTGCGCCGTGCAGCAGCACCATAGGCGGTTTTTCCCCGCCGGAACGGTAATAGTGAATTTTAATCCCATCGATCAGTATATTGCCTTCTTGGTATTCCATAATCATCTCCCTTTATTCTACTTGTCCGACATTCTTGAAACCCGGCAGGAAACCCACGGAACCCAACAGGATGAACAGCATTCGCAGTGTCGTCAATGTCGTCGCGGCAGTGCTTCACCGCAGGCGTGTACTTGGAAAAGGGCCGGCGGAGAGCAACGGCCCCGACCTATTTCACAAAGGCTTCGCCCTCCGGAGTCCGTCGCCAGGCGAAATATTGATCCATGACCCTGAGCGCATCGGCGCTGGGGACCGTCCCGGTGTGAGGCGTCTGGGCGAAGTACATCAGCACGGGACTGGCGTCGCTGAACGCCGGCCACTCGGGGAGGCCTGGGCCATTGGGATTTCCGAATTTGGCGAAGTTCGTCCAGTAGGTGGCCATGGCCTCCGAAATCGCCTCGTCCGATTTGGCGGACTGCCGATTCGGATTCAGGTGCTGGAACACGTAGGACACTTCCTGCCCGTGCGGCGATCCTTGCCCAGCCTTCGGTGAATCGGACGGATAATCCGGGTGCTGATCGAAGTAGTAGTAAAACACCTTGGCCTTGCCCGTTTTTGACTGCAACCGCGCCCAAATCCAGGTTTGCCATCCGAACGCTGCGTCGCGCATCAGGTCGCGCGCTGTTTTGGCCACCGTTCCTGTGCCCGGGGGATAGGCTGCGATGAGTTTATCGGCGAACGGGCCGAAGCGCGACTTCACACCGGCAATGTAATCCTCCGGGGTTTCCGCTGGAGAGAAGCTCAGGCCCTCGTCGGAATTGTAGCCGATCAGAACCGGAACATCGTTGTACTGCTTCGCTTCGTAGAGCTTGTATTGATCGTCCGGAATCACCCACCCATCGATGATCGGCCAATAGCTCAGGCCGGCCGGACCGCCACCCCCACGAGCAGCCGGACCGCGCTCGCCCCGGTCCGGTCCGCTTCGACCACGGCCACTGCCGGCGGAAAGCTTATCGGGAGAAAGCTTCCGCGCCTCCGCGATGGATGCCACGCCGGCCGCTTTGAGTATCGCTTCGCCCGAGCGCTCCGCGTCGGCCAGCCGTCTCATGTTCTCTCCCGGCAGGGGGTCAGGCCTCGGGGGGCCGAACGATCCGCCGCTCTGGGAGATCGCGCCGTGGAACAACCCTTTGGCCAGCGGCGACGCGCACAACATGCTGACTGCGATTCCTCCGGCCGACTCGCCGAAGATGGTTACGCGATTGGGATCGCCGCCGAATGCGGCAATGTTTTTCCGGATCCACTGGAGACCGGCGACTATGTCCAGCAGGCCGTAGTTCCCCGATACGCGGTTCTTGGTCTCGGTGCTCAACTCCGGGTGCACGAAGAACCCCATTTGCCCCACGCGGTAGGCAATGCTCACCAGCACCACCCCCTTCTTGGCGAGCTTCTCTCCACTGAAGGTCGGAATGGACGTCGCGCCGCCTGCGAATCCTCCGCCGTAGATCCACACAAAAACGGGTACGCGATCGCGCGGCGATTTTGCCGGACTCCAAATATTCAAATACAGGCAGTCCTCGCTAGGCGCCGGGCCACTGCCTCCTGGTCCCATCATCATGCCCTGTATGCATGCGGGAGCGAACTTGACGGTTTCCTTCACGCCATCCCATTTCTCCACAGGCTGAGGGGCGCGCCAACGTAGGTATCCGACCGGAGGCGCTGCGAACGGGATGCCTCTGTAAACCGTCAGCCCATCTTCGAAGGCCCCTTGCACCGATCCTCCCTCGACCCTGACAGGTGCGGGCGCCTGCGCGACGCAGAACCCGGCTGCAAGAATTACGGATATTGCGACTAGAAGAGCTCTCTTCATTTGATGTTGCCTCCCTTTACATCAAATTTGCTTTTTTCGAACGGGTTTGGCAGAAAACGGCAGTAGAACAGGTCCGGTGTCACAGTCGTGCCGCTGTATCTGTCAAGGCGATATCGAGACTCTATCATGAGATGCCATGATTCTGAGACAAATTTCACGACAATGAATAATTGCCTGCCTGGCCGGAGTAATCTCATCGAATCATTGATTGGCATCCAATCCCCCCGTTTTGCGCTTGCCATCCGGAGAAGAAATACTTATAAAATCCCGATGTTTAGATCAATCCGTTTCGATCAGACCGTATCGATTGAAATGAGAGCCGGTGTGCTGTTGATTGGGGAAGAAGCAGACTGGTACGATACAGTTGAATGGGTCGCGAGTCAGTCATGGTGTGATGGCAATGTCGGGATGGCGGGCGCGCCGGTGATTCCTGAATAGGACATCGATAACGGGAGGTTCAGATGCAGAAAGAAGATCAGAAGCCGGTCGACGTCGGTCGACGTGATTTTATCAAGGCAACGACCATGGCCGGTATGGCCGGAACTCTTCCCGGGGCAGGCCTTCTTGCTCAGGATACCTCGACGCCCTCAAAGCCAAGGAATACCGGGAAGACCCGGAAGGTGCTTTTCGTGAGCGATTCGCCGTCGAGCCACGAAAAGCTGATCGAATCGATCAAGGCAGGCCGGGAATATGAATTCCAGGTGATCCCAATCCGGACCAGCCTTCAGCTGAAGCCGCAGGAAGTAGTCCGGTCCGTGCGGGAACTGTGCCCCGATATTCTCATAATCCGGCCGAGCGTAAGAACATCCGACGGCAATATCGGGAATATCGCTGCGTCTATGGCGGAGGTGGATATCCCTGTCATTCTTGTTCCAGTGAATCTTGATCTGATCATGATGGATACGGATCTGGTGGCGGCATTTCGGACACGAGGAACCAACACCGTCCTGGCGAATTCGGAAGAGCATACCGTCGAACTGCTGAAGATTTTCGCGGTTCCCCGGATTCTCGACGGCAAGCAGGCTCTCATTTTCGGCAGACCCTTCGATTCGACCAGCGTGCCCATGGGCAATTTAAGCGGAGATTATATTTATAGGAAAACGGGCCTCCGGATTCAGTACCGGCCGGTCGACGATTTAATACCGCTTCTTGAAAAAGTCAACGAAGCCGAGGCCATGAAGGAGATGGAGCGCTGGAAAAAGGAAGCCGACAAAGTCCTCGAGCCTTCCGACAAGGCGATTCTCGATTCAGCCCGGATGTATCTCCTGCTGCGCTCCCTGGTGGAAAAGGAAGGCTTAGCGGCGATCTCCATCGACTGCCTGAGTTTTTCGTTCAGCGGCAAACCTCCGCTCCCGCTTCCGTGCCTTGCATTTACGAGGCTGCGGGATGACGGGGTTACGGCTCCATGTGAAGCCGACGTATGCGGGCTGCTGACCTCCATGGTTCTGCAGGAAGTCAGCCGGAAGCCTGACTATCAGTGTAATGTATCCGAGGTGGATTTGCAGAAGTCGATCGCAATTCTCCGTCATTGCGTCGCACCGCTGCAATTGATGGGACGGGACGCTCCGCCGCTGGCGTATAATCTCCGGGATTATCACGGGATGGGAAGAGGAGCCACTCCGGAAGTTGAATTCCCGATGGGGATCGACGTGACGTTGGGATTGTTCAGCAAGGATCTGAAGAGTTTCGTCCTGTGGCCGGGAAAGACACAATCGAGAGTCAATGATGTAGACCGTCCTCCCATTGAAAATACGCCGCCATCCAATGTGAAAATACGCAAATACTGCTCGAATCAGCTGGCGGTGAAATTCAATGATATCGACCGGCTGCACCAAAATCTCTCAGGCTGTCATCATGTGATGGTTGCCGGAGCCTATGAAAAGGCCCTCCGTGATGAAATGATGAGGATGGGGGTTCAGATCATCGGGCCGTCGGACATGTCGTCACCCGCATAGCAGGCAAAAAGCAGCGCCCCTCAAATTGAGCGCATTTTGCCAATGGTTCCCGCATGGATGAAGCAGGCGGAAACAGGTCTGGTTTTCCGCCTGAACTTTTTCTTTACTTCATGTCCTTCTTTTTCACCACCCATTCGGGATCCCGGCAGAGCGTGCAGTCCGGGCCCACGAACGCCTTGGCATCCTGATCGTCCTTTAACTGCCACTGCAGCCACAGCCGCGCCGCCTGCGCCATCTTTCCGCCGAAAGGCTTGCTTAGCGACCCGTTGTGGCCCACGTTGTCCAGGTTCGCGTTGAACAGCGGGATGCCTTCGATTTGCCGATAGTCGCTCTCAGAGTTCCGATATGCAATGTCCTTTTCGCCGCCCATAAGATAGATCACCGGCGTGTGCAGCTTTTTCAGTGACTCCTCGGTGCCCGGCATTATATAGCTGAAGGTATTAGCAATTCAGATCATTTTTGCGAAACAGCGTTCAAACCGGCAGTTCGTCCGAAGTGTATGGCCATTCCGTGGCTGAGCCCGGGACACATAGTCGGATAATCGCCGGCGAATCGGCCGCCCATGGTATTTCCCGCGAGATAGATCCCGGGAATGACCTTCCAGTTTTTATCCAGCGGCTGCAGCTTCCGATTGATATTCAGACCGCCCAGAACAGTAAGCAGGGAATAGCCGCTTTTGCCGGCATAGTACGGTGGCCTGTCAATAGGAGACAGGCGGTCGGGCCTTTTTCCAAAATCAAGGTCTTTTCTCAGACGAGCCAGTTTATTGTACCTTTTTATAGTAGCTTTGAACGTTTCTACAGGCAGTTTCATCTTGGCTGCCAGTTCTTCGATAGAATCGGCTGTTAATGCGGTTTTGGCCACTTCCTGCCGGATTTTTTCGGTGGCAATTATGATTTTCCCAAGGCCTATCCCATGGCGAGGGAGTTCCTCCGGATACTTGGAGTCGAATACCTGCCAGGCCACTTTGCCGGGCTGCCGCTCCACGGCATTCACATTGCTTTGAATCGGCACATCTTCATTTTGAAATCTTTCTCCCAGGAGATTCACCTGCAGGAAGGCGGAACTCAGAAGAGGACCCGCAGGACCGTGTATCATCGGCGTATGCGGTCCCGGCTCCATTACCGCACCGATCCATATGGCCATCATATGCCCGTCTCCGGTAGAAGTTGTTATCATCGGTGCGAGATACAAGGATTGGGGACAGTATTTGGCCATCATTTCGGCGTTGTTCCCGTAATCTCCCGTGCAGAGTATGACGGCTTTGGCAGCATTGAACTGTTGATATTCTCCGGCAGCATTTTGAGCAATGACTCCGGTGACGCGGCCTTTCTTTTTTCTCAACAGCTGTTTTGCTCGGATCTTGAAATAAGCGGCAACGCCTTTCTTCAAGGCATTGTCCATCAGGCATTTTGCCACAGGGCGCTCGTTGCGGTAATGGTGAGTGACATGGTATTGGGGATAATATTCCGTTGCGTTATTGAAAGCCGGCGGCGGGGGATACTGTTTCATAATCACCTCGAGACCGGCGGCATCCGTCATATCCATCAGCCAGTCCGCGGTTTTGCCGCTTCCCTCCGCCCACATTCTTATCAATCTCTGATGCGGTTTGTTTGATCCGTATTTCATGAGATTCAGTATGAGTTCATCTGTATCGATTTCTATTCCCAGCTTCTCCTGAAGCCGGCTGCCGATAAAGGCGTTATCGTGGCCGCGGGCCTGTACTGTTGCCGTTTTTTCCAATAAAGCAGTTTTAGCTCCCTCTTCCGTCGCGGAAAGAGCGGCGCTCAGCCCGGCTATTCCGGCACCTACCACCACTACGTCTGCATCTATATATTTCTTGATATCACTGGATGGAATCGGATCAGGCGGCAACTCGAAAGCATATTTCCTTTCCGGGATTATGTCCATTCTTTTCCGGACCGGCGGCGCTTTCAATGGAGGCAGGTATCCCACCCTGGTTGAAATTGTATTTTCGGCTCCTGAAGGCAAAGGCTGCAGGCCGGTTACGGGTCTGGAATCGCGGAGGCGGGATTTGTCTGGCGATTTTCTGTTCGATTTTCCGCTCAAAGCATGCCTGTTTTTAATGTCATCCGATATATCTTAAGAAAAGACCGACAGGTCGGCTATTCAATTTTAACGATCGCCGGCATATGACATGTTCGTGCATAAGCATAAAACCAAGGGATTTTGTATCAAGCGGCCCCAGGACGGAATTGATCATGCCCATTGCGTTCAGGCTCCTTTTTAATCCGGGTTAATGCCGGCTTATTTTGTCCGGTCGGCTATTTCCTCTAGCTTTTCCTCTATAAACATTTGCGCTTTAAGCAGGTCCCTTTCATCAGGCCTGTTCCGGATATCCCCGTGGAAAGTTCGGGGCATAGGGTCATCGACATATTCGCCGGGGCAGCAAAAACGGCCGATATATTGAAAACCGATGTGCTCTAATTCCAATGCCAGCAGCAGTGCCGCGGGATCCGCCTCTTTGGGCCCGAATTCATATCCGGCATAGGTGATGAAAACTACTGCCTTGGGGGAATCGGGACCCAGAATTATTTTTCCATGATCAGTCTTTGGGCTTTTGTGAGGAGGGATCTCCGGTACCGGTTCTGAAATATAGGGAATGGTTTCATCCCTGAACCGTAACGTTATTCTGGGATCCATTCCCGTTCTGAAACCTCTTAACATATTCAGGATTTCATTGTAGGGCAAATGCGCCCTGAGACCGGAGCCGGCGCAGATGAAATCATAGGAACGGATATTGATAGGAGGCCGTAGAATATCTTCGGCGTTTTTACGAACTTTGAAAATGTCGCATTGCCAGCCGTTCTTTTCAAATGTTTCTTTGAATTTAAGCGCTACTTTTTCCGTGTGGCCCGTGATTGAAGAATATGTGATCAAGCATCTTTTGCCCATGTTTGTTTCTATCAATCGTTTTTAGAGTTTATTCAGAATACCGGCAGCTTAACTCTGACCATCCCGACTATAGCCTCCCCGGGAAAGTGGTTGCCGGACATATATCCGGGCAATTATGCCGGCCGGATAAAAACCGATTTCATTCCGTTCCGGAAAAATTGTCAAGGCTAAAAAATTGTCTGTTTCGACGTGTCCGCTTGTATCTTCAGGAGGTTCGAGTATCCCGGCTTTATCTGAAGAGGATCGGCAATCAGCAGGTATTCATCGGCAGCAGGTTCCCAGGCCGGCCATTCGATCAGTCCTTTTATGCTGGGATTGCCGGTTTTTGCAAAGCCGGTCCATATTCTCATCATTAATCCGATTATATCTTCCACAGGGCTTTAAGCACCTTGTCGGGGG
>Ga0209536_100017498_pt1 | contig 10150 bp, 8 predicted proteins | sample DeeMarSeWOR28_12_FD_187461 | JGI IMG/M metagenome (GOLD analysis project Ga0209536, IMG submission 187461) | Marine sediment microbial communities from White Oak River estuary, North Carolina - WOR-2-8_12 (SPAdes) (version 2) | ecosystem: Environmental > Aquatic > Marine > Intertidal zone >... | reverse complement strand
CTGTTTCAACTCCTCGCGGAACGCCTCGCGCTCCAGGATCGGCAGCGCCTCGTCCATAACGGCAAGCGTGCGCCTGTCTACGCCGTATCTCTGAATGATGGTCGGCTTTACGTCCCGCCAGCCCCTGACCTTTAATTCGGTTATTCTAGCCATGAAAACGCTCCATAAGTTTATCAATTAACATTATTTTCAAGCTCTTTAAACTGCTCTTTCTCCGTCGTGTAATCATCAATATATCGATTCTCCGCGATCCTGATCGCCCGGATAATTTTCTGCTTGTCATTTGGGGAAAGGTTTTCCGTATTAACCAAACGGAGCCATGAGATACGCGCAAGAGAGGCAAACAGAAAGGCGAGTTCAAAATCAGGCAGATCATGTAATAAGGAAGTTCTTTGATTGATTGTCATTGCATTGAAGAACGCCGCCGCGCCAGTTTTCTCACGGCACAGAGAGGCGAAAAACCGCGAGGCTTCCTCCCCGGTGAGGCCGCGAACTATCTCCCTCGCCTTTTTGTCACTTACAGCCGCCATGAAAATCTTTGTTTGATCTGCCGGAAATGCTTTTCTGAATCGAGACAAAACATCAAGAGTCGAAGCCATATTTTCTTCCTCAACGGGGATTTCCCTGTACTCAGGATTTTCCCCGGCCGTTTTCTCAAGGGCCGCGAAAAAAACCTCCGGACTTGAAACAACATTGCTCAAAAGAAGCCCATCCACGCTGGGACAATCGAGCAGGTCAAGCGCAGACTTTTTGTCCGGGTTGCCAGCAAGGAGGGTCCTGACCTTTTGCGCCGTTGCCTCGGAAGTTTTGGACGCGATGAACGTCCTTGAAAAAGCCGCTATCTTCTCGATCTCAGAGACATCGACCCTCGCAACGCCTTCCAATGGCGGGACCTCGAAAGCGACAACAATCCTTCCTAAATCAAATTCTGTTCCCGATACGCCGAAGATCGTTGAAGCGATCTGTTTCTCCGCAATTTCTAAAAGGCTGTGGCGAGGCGCAAGCTCCGGATCGCAGTTCACGCAGAATATCAAGAAGAAATCATCCGCGCTTCTGTTGTCACGAACGGCGTCAAGCGCTTTTACCACCTTTAAACCAAGATCAAAATTCAACGCGAGGCGCGCGAGAACAGGCGTTTGCGAAACTGAATGTCCAAGGACTGAAAACTTTGCATCCCGACTGATCATACCCAGGATGGCCAGCTTGATGTTTTGCTGTGTTTTTCTGTTTATGCTCACCAGTTCGAAGTTGCCAAGCAACGGCAAGTGAGTCTTTAGTTTCCGCTTACCGGCAAGCTTAAGGGTCCTGGCCCCGCATGAAAAGACTTCCGGGGAAAAAGCGAATCCAAGATCAACTTCAAGCCCCCTTCCCCTCCCAAGCATGGGACCCCATTTATTTAACTCTTTAAAGAAGCCCCGGATCTGTTTGTCAGTGCATTGCAAACCATGAAAAGCCCCAAAAAGCATGGGCCGCCTCACAGGAGTTTTGCTTGACGAAACCGAAGTCATAATATACTCCCTCTTGTTTACGGAAGATTATCGAAAGATTTTGCCGAGAATTTCAGCTTGCAAAAATTTGACTTTCCAGCCGAAAAAGATGTATACTACAAACCCTTAATAAAATTGAAATCTCGCCTCAGAAATGCCGATATATTGGTGACCTGCCTCGAGCACCGCAGAGTTGCCGGTACTAAGGAGGCGGTAAAAATGTTAGAGAAAAACTTCAGAAGAGTCAGAAAAGGCCATCCAAGAGCCCACGCCGATAAGGACATCCTTGTTAAAGCAGTAAGACATAAAAGACAACGTGATGTCACCGAAGAAGAAGAGATCGACTTAATAAAAGAGTACGAAAAAGAGCTTAAGCTGTCGAATAAGTTTAACGCTGTCCAGGGACTAACTGTCGGCACAGGAGTAGGTATGCTCGTATGCGTCCTGGCCGCAGCCACCGGCATCACGCTCGCCGTAAGGGACATGGTTACATTAATAAGCGTCCCGGCGATGCTGGGCATGATAGCCGGATACGTGCTTTCCTAGGATCCCCTAAGGATTCTTAATGCCTGCTTAAAGTCGTCCGGTAGGTCCGAGGTAAACCGCATTTCCTTGCCGTTTGCCGGATGAATAAACCCGAGCGTTTCAGCGTGCAACAGCTGTCTCTTTACGCCAAACTCGTTCTTTGACCTTCCATAAACATGATCACCAACAACGGGATGCTTTATCGATGACATGTGGACCCTTATCTGATGAGTGCGGCCGGTCTTAAGCTCCGCCTCAACAAGAGTGTAATCATTGAACCTTTCCTTTACCCTGTAACGCGTCACGGCTTCCCTGGACTTCAAATGTTCTTCCTTTATGACAGACATCTTTTTTCTGTGGACTGGGTGCCTGCCCATCCTGGCTTCTATTGTTCCCTCATCCTGCCTGACATTTCCGAGAACAAGAGCAAGATATTTACGGGTTGCTGACCTGTCCTTTATCTGTTTTGAAAGCGATTGATGGGCCCTGTCGCTCTTCGCGACAACAAGAACGCCGGAAGTGTCCTTGTCCAGCCGATGAACGATCCCAGGCCTCTGAACACCGCCGATCCCGGATAATCTTTCGCAGTGATAAAGGAGGGCGTTAACCAGCGTCCCGGAATTATTCCCGGCCGCGGGATGAACAACCATCCCGGCCGGTTTGTTAATGACTATGAGATCGTCATCTTCATAGAGAATATCCAAAGGGATTTTTTCGGGTTCAACCCTGTCGAGCTTTTCCGGGGGTGGGATAACTACCGTTATCTTGTCGTCTTTCCTGATCTTATAGCCGGCCTTTGAAAGAGAATCGTTGACCTTTATCTGTCCGCTCTTTATCAGCTTTTGCACATGAGATCTGGAAAGCGCGTCTAAAGAATCCGAAACGTACTGATCAAGTCTTTGATCCGCATCGTCCGGGCTTATGAGAAATTCTCTTACTTTTCCCTCAACTTCCAAATAAGGGTTCCTCCGGCCAGAATGAACGCGAGGACGCTGATCCACTGTGAAGGAGTGATGCCAAGGAGCACCCTCGGACCCACACGTATGAATTCGATAGAAAACCTGTATATTGAATAAAAAACAACCCCCAGAAGGAATATCTGCCCTTCAAATTTTCTTCTCCTCCAGAGATAAAGGAGGAGAAGAAAAACGATAAAGATCGTTCCGGAAGCGTAAAGCTGAGTCGGATGCCTGAGCCCGGTAAGATGCGGAAACTGTACCGCAGCCGGAAATTCAGTTTCGATCCCGTAACAGCAGCCGTTCAAGAAACAGCCGATCCTGGCGATTGAATAACCGACGGCAGTTCCGGGCGCGGCAAGATCAAAAACCTTCCACAGGGACAAGCCGTGCTTTTTCGCCCTCCACATTATCACGAGCAGCCCCGCGATGAAACCGCCGTAAAAGACCAGGCCGCCGCGGTTGATCATGAGGGCCTGAACAGGAGAATGGGCAAACTCCCCCCAAAAAAGAACCACATAAAGTATTCTGGCTCCGGCGATCGCCGCGACAACAACCCACACAGTTATATCAAGGACCGTCTCAGCGACAATTCCCTCACGCCTGGAAAGATGAAGAATTATCAGCAATCCCGCAAGGAAAGCTAGAGAAAGCATGAATCCGTAAGAATAAACGGTGAGTCGGCCGATGTTCAGCAATACAGGATGCATCAGACTGTCTCCTTTCTGAATAATATTCTGACCGCGAGAAGAAGGATCCCGATATTCACGGCAATGTCAGCGATATTGAAAGCGGGCCAGAATGAGAAATCAATAAAATCGACAACATAAGCCCTGAATATCCTGTCGATGAGGTTGCCGATACTGCCTCCGAGTATCAAAGCAAGCGGAACTTGAAAATTCCTGTTGTCCGCGGATATCCTGAAGTGGAAATAGATCACTATCACAGACACGGCGATGCCGATCAGGATCAAAGGCGTTCTCTGGCCGGCGAACATCCCGAACGCGGCGCCGGGATTGCGGATGTAGGAAAGAGAAAGGATCCCTTTTATGACAGGCATGGACCTGAACGGAAGCAGGTTCGCGTGGACAAGGAGCTTGGTCGCCTGATCCAGCGAGACAATTATTCCGGCTATCAAGAAAAAATAAAGTCTCTGCTTCACTGTATCTGTATCTTTGAAGCCTCGCCCATGTACTGATTGACCTGCTCAATGATCTTGGCGATCTGTTCGCCGATGAGAGGCAGCGAAACAAGCCCGGATAATACCTTTGTTAGAATAAAAATCAAGAGCGCAGCAACCAGCGTCATTCCGATAGCCATTCCAACCCCTCTAGCGATACCCACCGCGAAATTGATCGAGATGACCCTCCAGGGCCTCCTGAGGAATTCAACATACTCGGAAATCCCGCTCTTTTCCATCTTGGATGCCAATCCTTCCATCCTCATGAGAATCTTCTCGGAAATATCCTTTTTATTCGAAGGTTTTTCCTTCTTAATCGGCTTGGCTTTCATTTTCTTCTTCGCCATGTTTACGTCCCTTCCTTCCACGAAGCAAGATATTTCTTCTGCTCCGCCGTCAGCTCGTCGATCCGCACCCCGAGCGACTTAAGCTTGAGCGCGGCAACGTTCGAATCAATATCAGAAGGCACCGCATAAACTTTCTTCTCAAGAGACTTCCCCTTCTTTACGAGATGCTCAACCGAAAGGGCCTGATTGGCAAAACTCATGTCCATGACAGCCGCCGGATGCCCCTCCGCCGCCGCGAGATTGATCAATCTTCCCTCTCCAAGAAGGTTTATCTTTCTTCCGTCAGACATTGTGTATTCATCAACAAAGTCCCTGATTTTCCTCTTGCCCTTTGACATTTTTTCGAGAGCCGCGACATCGATCTCAACGTTAAAGTGGCCGGAATTCGAAACGATGGCGCCGTCCTTCATCACGCTGAAATGCTCCTTGCTCAAAACTGAAGCATCTCCCGTAACCGTAACGAAAACATCACCCAGTTTCGCGGCTTCCTTGAGGGGAAGAACATTGAAGCCGTCCATGTTGGCCTCAAGCGCTAGGAGAGGATTAATTTCAGTCACGATAACATGAGATCCCATTCCCCTCGCCCTGAAAGCGACCCCCCGGCCGCACATCCCGTACCCGCAGACAACAAAAACAGAACCCGCGAGAAGCATGTTCGTCGCGCGGAGTATCCCGTCAATAGTGCTCTGCCCCGTACCGTATCTGTTGTCAAAAAGATGCTTCGTGTTGGCATCATTGACAGCGATAACAGGAAAGAGAAGAGCCTTATCCTTCTCCATGTTCCTCAACCTGATAACCCCCGTCGTGGTCTCCTCGGTGCCCCCGATAACCTTTTTGGCATGATCCTTCCTGTTCTTGTGAAGCTCGGAAATAAGATCCGCCCCGTCATCCATCGTGACTACCGGCTCATGGTCAAGCGCGGCATTTAGGTGCTTGTAATAGGTTTTATTGTCCTCGCCTTTTATCGCGAAGGTCGGAATCCCCAGGTCTTCCGAAATTGAAGCGGCCACATCATCCTGAGTAGAAAGAGGATTGGAAGCGCAGAGCACCACATCCGCCCCGCCCTCCTTCAATGTCCAGACGAGATTGGCGGTCTCCGACGTAACATGAAGACAGCTTGAGACCTTCAATCCTTTGAGCGGCTTTTCCTTTGAAAAACGCTCCCTGACCAGAGAAAGGACTTTCATGTTCCTCCCGGCCCACTCAATTTTCAATTTTCCCTTCTCAGCCAGTTTCTTATCAGCAACATCGCTCATAAAATCATTCCTCCGCTTGAATATTTTTGACGACCGAAACACATCTTTTGCAGATCGTCGCGTGCTCCTTGTCGCTGCCGACGCTTTCGCGGAAGTTCCAGCAGCGCTCGCATTTCGGGTGAGTTGATTTCTTCACCGAGATCATTACCCCGTCAAGAGACCCCGCCGCGACAGCCACTCCCTCACCCTGAGAAAGCGGAGCCAATTTGACCTCGGAACAAAGGAAAACTTGAGCAAGGTGCTTTACCTCATTCAAAACTTTCATTTTCTTATCATCAAGATAAAGATCAACAGAAGCCTCAAGCGCGGTGTTCAGCTCCTTGTTCGCCCTCAGCTTCTCGATCACCTTATAAACTTCTTCCCTGACCCCCAGGAGAAGGCCCCATTTCTCCTCAAGCTTCGGATCAATCTCCCCTTCATAAGCTTCCGGCATGTCGTTCAGGAAAACGCTCCCCTTGGCATGAGGAATGTATTTCCACATATCTTCGGATGTAAACGACAATATCGGCGCAAAAAGCAGAACAAGCGTCTTCAATATCTCGTGAAGAACCGTCTGGATGGATCTTCTTGCCCCTGAATGCGCGGCATCGCAGTAGAGTGAATCCTTCGAAATATCCAGATAAAGCGAACTCAGGTCGTTGACGCAGAAGTCGCGTATCGAATGGAAAATAACGTGGAATTCATACTTCTCATACCCGCTCCTAACTCTTTTGATCAGTTTGGCGAGCTGCATGAGCGCCCATTTGTCCGCTTCCCTGAGGTCTTCATACTTAACAACATCCTTGTCCGGCTCAAAATCATAAAGATTGCTGATCAAGAAACGGCAGGTATTCCTGATCTTCGTGTATGCCTCCGCGATGTGCTTCAGAATATTCTGCGACGCGCTCATGTCCACCCTGAAATCGGCGGACGCCACCCACAACCTCAGAACATCCGCGCCATACCTCATCACAACAATCTGGGGATCAACAACGTTGCCGAGAGACTTGCTCATCTTCTTGCCCGCTTCGTCAACGGTAAATCCGTGAGTGAGGACGGCATCATACGGAGCCCTTCCCCTGGCGCCGACAGCCGTAAGCAGCGAAGTCTGGAACCATCCCCTGTGCTGATCAGAACCTTCAAGATAAAGGTCTGAAGGCCATCTGAGGTCCTTGTTTCCATCAAGAACTGAAAAGTGGCTGCCGCCCGATTCAAACCAGACGTCAAGAATGTCCTTCTCTTTTGTAAAGACATTTCCTTTGCACGCATCGCATGAAGTTCCTTTCGGAAGAATTTCTTCAGCCGGCGTCGAGAACCACGCGGATGACCCTTTCTTCTTAACAAGAGAACGGATAGCTTCGTTGAACTTCCCTGTCATATGCGGCTTCCCGCACTTCTCGCAGTAGAAAACGGGTATCGGCACCCCCCAGGAACGCTGGCGTGATATACACCAGTCCGGCCTCTGATCCACCATTCCTCTTATCCTGTTCTCACCCCAGGAAGGTATCCAGTTTGTATCGCCGATGGCCTTAAGCGCTTCCCGCCTGAGACCGGCATGATCAACAGAAATGAACCACTGTTCGGTGGCCCTGAAAATTACCGGCTTCTTGCAGCGCCAGCAGTGAGGATAGCTGTGCTTTATGGTCTCGTCATAAAGAAGAGTCCCGTCTTCCTTCATATCCTCAATGATCAAACCGTTCGCCTCGCTATATTTTTTGCCGGAGTACTTGCCGGCTTCAGCGGTAAAGAATCCTTTTGAATCGACGGGCATTACTATCGGAAGATCGTACCTCTTTCCGACGGCGTAGTCTTCTTCGCCGTGACCGGGAGCGATATGAACAGCTCCGGTGCCCTGTTCAAGCGTGACAAGCTGGTCGGAAACAACGATAACATCACGCTTAACGAAAGGATGCTCCAGTATCGTCCCGTCTAGCACAGCGCCCTTGAACTTTGCGACCGGTTTATGCTCCTTCGCGCCGATTTTTTCCAGGAAAACATGAGAAAGTTTTTCCGCCACAATGAAGTTCTCTTCTTCGATCCTGAGAACCGCGTATTCGTAATCCGGATGGAGCGCGACAGCGACGTTGGCCGGCAGGGTCCACGGAGTGGTGGTCCATATGACTATACTGGTCTGCGCGCCTTCGATCGCCTTTTCAATGGGCTTGAATTTGGCGGACTCGGCCTTGAACTCCTTTACCGGGAATTTGACGTAAATTGAATGGGATTTTTCGTCCTCGTATTCGATTTCCGCCTCCGCAAGCGCGGTCTCGCACGAGGGGCACCAGTGGATGGGCTTTAAGCCCCGGAATATATAGCCTTTCTCCGCAAGAATACCGAAGAGCTCGATTATCTTTTCTTCATAAGCGAAGTCCAGCGTAAGATAAGGATGACCCCACAGACCCAGAATGCCGAGGCGCTTGAACTGCGCCTTCTGGACGTCAACATACTTCATAGCGTATTCGCGGCACTTTTCCCGGAACTCTCCGATCTCCATTCCTCTGCGCTTTACGCCGAGATCCTTTATCATTTGCGTTTCAATGGGGAGCCCGTGGCAGTCCCAGCCGGGAATGAACGGGGCGTGAAAACCGGTCATTGACTTGTATTTTACAACAATATCCTTAAGGATCTTGTTGAGCGCGTGGCCGAGATGGATGTCTCCGTTCGGATACGGAGGTCCGTCGTGAAGAATGAACTTTTCCTGATGTTTTGTCCTCTTCTCAATCTCTCCATAGATATGGTCCTTTTCCCAGTATTCAAGCAGTTCGGGCTCAAGCCTGGCCGCGTTCGCCTTTATCGGAAAAGTTGTCTGCGGAAGGTTAAGGGTTTTCTTGTATTCCAATCTGCCGATTTCTCCTTACTTAGATATATGCCTGGGGCCTGTCATCCCGCGAAGCATCGGAACGAGTTGTTTTTGTTTTCTTTTTCTTCTTCGCCGTTATCGACCTGCGCCGCAGGGCGATCTCAAGAACATCATCCATCGTCTTTACCGGCCAGAACTTGATATCCGGCGGGATCTCGTCCTTAATCTCTTTGAGGTCCTTTTCGTTGTCAAAAGGCATGATAACGTTCTTGATTCCGGCTCTTCTTGCCGCGAGGACTTTTTCTTTTAATCCGCCTATCGGAAGGACCTTGCCGCGAAGGGTGATCTCCCCGGTCATCGCGACGTCTTTTCGGACGGCAATACCCGTGAGCGCGGACGTCAGCGCCGTTGCGATCGTTATGCCCGCTGACGGACCGTCCTTAGGAACGGCGCCCTCCGGAACATGGATATGAACATCAAACTTTCTGTAAAAATTCTCGTCCAGCCCCAGCTGTTTACTTCTTGACCGAACGTAACTCATCGCGGCTTTTCCGGATTCCTGCATCACGTCACCGAGACTTCCTGTGAGTGTCAGAGCTCCCCTTCCCTTCATAGCCGTGACTTCGATCGGTATTGTGTCGCCTCCGACCTCCGTCCACACAAGACCGGTCGCCACGCCGATCTGATCCTTTTCTTCAACAACGCCGTACTTGAATTTCGACGCGCCGAGATAATCAGGAAGTTTTGAGACAGTGACCTTGACCTTGCCTTCCTGCTCGCCTCTTACTTTTGCCGTCGCGACCTTCCGCAACACTTTCGCGACTTCTCTCTCGAGGTTACGCACTCCGGCTTCCTTCGTATATTCCCTTATCATCAAAAGGAGCGCGTCTTCGTCAAAAGAAACCGCCCCCTTCTTCAGTCCGTGCCTTTCCACTTCTCTGGGTATAAGATATCCTTTCGCGATCTCTTTCTTCTCTTCCTCGGTATAACCCGACATTCTTACGATCTCCATCCTGTCGCGGAGAGGCTTTGGTATCGGCTCCATCGTGTTGGCTGTGGTTATAAAGAAGACATCCGAAAGATCGAACGGAACCTCAAGATAGTGATCGCTGAATTCCTTGTTCTGTTCGGGATCAAGGACCTCTAAAAGCGCCGCGGCGGGATCGCCCCTGAAGTCAGCGCCTATCTTGTCTATCTCATCCAGAAGGAAAACGGGATTATTCACTCCTCCCCTGTGGATCGACTGGATAATTCTGCCGGGAAGCGAACCAACGTATGTTCTTCTGTGGCCGCGGATCTCGGCTTCATCCCTGACGCCGCCGAGCGACGCGCGGAGGAATTCCCTTCCCATCGCGCGCGCGATGGATCTCGCGATCGATGTCTTGCCGACGCCGGGAGGGCCTACAAAGCAGAGGATCGTCCCCCCCATCCTTCCGGTGAGCTTGAGAACCGCGAAATACTCATGGATCCTCTCTTTTACCTTTTCCAGTCCGTAATGATCCTCATTAAGGATCTTTTCGACGCTCGAAATGTCAAGCTTGCTCTTTGTCTTCTTGTTCCACGGGAGCTCAATGAGCCAGTCAAGATATGTCCTGATAACAGTGGCCTCCGCCACCATCG
>Ga0209536_100017497_pt1 | contig 10150 bp, 12 predicted proteins | sample DeeMarSeWOR28_12_FD_187461 | JGI IMG/M metagenome (GOLD analysis project Ga0209536, IMG submission 187461) | Marine sediment microbial communities from White Oak River estuary, North Carolina - WOR-2-8_12 (SPAdes) (version 2) | ecosystem: Environmental > Aquatic > Marine > Intertidal zone >... | reverse complement strand
TTTAAGGTGGTTGATTTAGGCACCAACATCACCGCCCAGCAGTTTGTGGATGCGGTCAAACAGCACAACCCGAAGATTATCGGCATGTCGGCGCTGTTGACCACCACGATGCCCAAGATGGAAGAGACCATTGCCGCGCTCAAAGAAGCCGGCATTCGCGATCAGGTCAAGATCATGGCTGGCGGCGCACCGGTGACACAAGATTTTGTCGATAAAATCGGAGCAGATGCTTACGGAGCTAATGCGGCCTCAGCCGTGGAAAAGGCTAAAGAGTTAATTTAGCACATTTTAAGGCAAGTTCCCCGTGGGGTAAGCTGCGGGGAACTTCACCTTTGATTCCTCGAAGATTATGCTCATTATGGATCTATCTGTGGAAGTACCTATCTATGAAGACATGATTCCTTCCTGTGAAAACTTTTTTTCAATTGAGCTTACAAATCTCCAATAAAGTGCTCCAGAGTAAAATTGCTTATTGATGTTAGATAACGATACGCAATGTGAAAAATCACCGTATGAGGGATTCCGGCTATAAATCTATAATCTGGAATTAATAAAAAATGGATTGGATTAGCAAATGAAATGCAAAATCCCCTTTCTGGTGAAGGTGACGCGTCAATAATATCCTTTACCCAGCAGTTTCGAGTTTTATCAACTCTCTGTCACTATTAGATTTTGCCTTCATTTCAACAGCGCCATAAAAAATTACGTTTAAACAATGAAGAAGGCCGCCGCCCCGGCACAAACCTACTTGCATGAGCCAATGCTTTTATGGCCTTCTGGCCTCGGACATATCACACAGCATGACTCAGCCGAAAACGCCTAAAAGCACAGGCATCTAACTGCCACACATCCGTGACGAGCGACGGAATTCAGACTCGCAAAACAAGACAATAATGGAGCCAAATAAATCGGGAGCTGCCGCTTCCGCCTCTTCTCTCTCGGCAAAAATGGTTGTTGACTTATTCTTTCATGCCGAGAGAGACTCGGTTTTAAACTTGAAAGGTGATTGCCTTGACTGAAAAGTTTCAAATTGTCTGCTACAAGAGAATTGAAGACTGCGGGCCACCGATGAGTTGGAGACATGCTGTCCATATTAGGAAGTGTCTGCAACAGGTGCACCCGGAGAATTTCTACGCGATTGAGGGGGTGAAAGAATGAAAATGAAGCATCGACACGAGAGAAATGGACTTGCATGCCCGGAGTCGATTGCCCACCTCTGGGAACATCCCAATGCCAGTAGGCCGGTGCAACCGAGCACGGCAAGGTTGTTTACGGCGATAGCGGGCGAATCATTGGCCTGCCTTTTCCATGTCGACTGGGAAGTGCGAATCCGCAGGATTGAGAACATCCTCTGCGTCATAAAGCGGCGGATGCGAAGATTCTGGGAATCGTGGCAAGACTCCGAGATGGAAAAGTTGGTTAAAAAAGCAAAAGGTGATAGAAATGTGGGATAAAATAATCGAGTTTCCTGACCACGATTTGGAACTGAAGGAAGTCGCAGATATCCTCAAAGCATGGCTTGACGAATATGAATTGAAGCAATTTGTCGAGGAGCTGCTTGGATGGCCAAGCAAAGGTGGTGAGGTATTAGAGCCTTACAACTATGAACTTGATGTATAGGGCCCATTGGGGCCTATTTTTTTGGCTCGTCGGCCTGAAAGCCGAAAAAGAGAGATTTTAGGCGAAAATCAAGATGAGAATTAGTAATGGATTTGAAATGGGATTATAATTGTTTATAATTGAATAATATGGATTAGAAGTAATTGAGGTAATAGGGTAATTGGGGAGATAACTTTAGAGTAAAGCGATAATTTATGTAAGAGAATTTAATTTGGTTTTGTCAATTAAACCCCAAGGCTGACCTTTACCGGCTTACCTTGCCGCTGCAAGGTAACACCATCCCAAATCATCTCAGAGACAAGGGCGGTGACCCGTTTGTATGATATTTCAGGTTTCAGCTCCCTGCGAAGCTCTTCATAGGTTAGCGGTCCGCATTTCTCGAGAATGCCGAGAACTTCTCGAGCACGCCTTTTTTTGTCTGAATCGTCTTCTGCGTGCTGTTTTATCCGGGCTTGTTCGGTCAATTTTTCGAGTGCGGCAGCGTTTCTCTCGGTAGCGTTGGCTATATTCTCGAGAACTCCGAGAAGTCTGAGATTAACCTCGGTATTGATCAGATAGGTCTCTTCCGGGTTGCCCCTTATGGCATTGAGCCTTTTCGAAAGATCCTTGAACATGTGCCGGAATCCTTCAAAGTTAGACATCCATGGAAAAGGTGAGGGTAGATCCCGATAACTGGCTGTGGGTTTTTTGATAGAATCTTCCTCGGCTCCAGGTTTTAATTCTCGAGACAACCGAGGAGTTTGTCGCGAAGGTTCTTGTTTTTTTCTTCTGACAAGAGTCTTAAGCCTGGCGAGCATATTATTTTATTGGATCATAAGGCTTAAATCTCTTGGGAGGGGATGAGGGGGTTGCCGGGGGAGAAGGGGGAACCCTTATGTGTGTGTACCGTTCTTGTGGAACTCCGAACTTCGGCCTCTTCGTGTCAGATTTACATGGCTGCGGGAAGAATTTTGGGAGGTCAGTTCCGCAAGGGTTTTCACCCTGGGCAAAACACAAAAGCTCGTTCAATTTAAAGGGGATTCTCGCCAGCGGTATGTCCTTTGCGGGCTTCTCCTGCTGCGCTGCTAAAGCGCTCTGCTTTTCTGTGATATTGTGCATCTATTTATATGTACCATATGGTCAAACTATCTCCATTCCCTTCAAAAGAAACAGTCAACCGATGATATCATATCCCCTTAATAAAGTATGTAGAGAGCCTGAATTGATTACCGGCAGTGTTTCGTTCCTGTGGAGAATTGAAGATATGTGGTACCGCTTATTTTGATATGTTTGGTGCATGAGATCCGTTATTGATTCAGTTTATGTGGGAAAATCTTTCTCATGGATCATTTGTTGGGGGTGAGTTTATGTATAACCCTAATTGAGCGAAAATTATGCTGCTTTTTTGACTTTAATTTCTTCCAATGAATTGGAAATTTTCTCATATAGTGATTTAGTTTCGGGATTTTCGGTCATCTGAAGTACTTTATAGCCGTCTTTCCGGCCAATTTTACCGGCACGATTAAGGATGAGGAATCTAAAGGTTCGCCATTCCATTATTTTGTGTAACCGCGTAAATTTCTTATTTGTTTTGCGCTTTTGTGCCAATCCCATGCTATGTTGCATGGAGGTGGCCAAATTATAAGCCATCTGACTTATTTGCAGATAAGCTGAGTTGGCTTGATAGGTATTTGTCGGGATATGATCAAAGGCAAAGCTGGTTTTCAGCTCACTGATGGAATTTTCCTGAGCACTGCGGCCGGAGACAAACAGCAGAAGATCTTCAGAACTCCAAGCTTTGGTATCGGTGACAACTGCTGAATATTCATAGATACCATTATTGGGTGAAAACAAATCTAACTGGTAATGTTTCTTTGGGCAGCGCAGTTTTTTGCGCAATATCATGGCGTAATGCTCAGCTTCTGCGGAGTCTAACGGATGTTTTAACCAAAAGTAGCTCCATTGCTTATTGATGCGGTACCACTTTTTTCGTTGCTGGGCAGCATCCTTGAGGTTGAGCAACTTCCAAAAAGGCGCCTTGATGGCAAAGCCAATATGCCTGGGTAAAAGATAGTTGATCACTTTAGGGTCACAAAAGGCACTGTCAGCCCGAAATCGGATACCAAATCCCGACAGTTGCCTTCGAATCGTTTGGATGACAACCAGCGCTCGGCTGGAATCATGCACATTGCCAGGGCGGTTTATAATGGTAAGAAAATGGCCGGTCTCACCGACATGCGCGGTCAATGGAAAATAAGATTTAGCTCCTTTTTTGATCGGATTATAACCTTTAAAGGCCCAGCTTGGATGGCCTTTGGTGCTGATAACTGTGCCATCTAAATCAATGGTGATTTCATTTAAACCAAGCTCTTGAAGCTTTTCGACAACCAACTGGGAGTTGAGCTCAGCCAAAGCTTTGAGCGAATCAGAGGTAAATTGTTTCAGTGCCGTTGATAACTTGGTTCGATGGGGAATGCGGGTCAGGCGAACAACTCGGCAAAATAGAGGATCGGATCGCAAATAGTCGATATGCTGAAGGCGTTCGGCGCCGATCAACAACATGATAAGCAAGATAAAAAGAATATCACCAATGCCGTAGTCCCCCTTGAAACCGTAGGATTTAAGGGTGTTTTTGAGTCGGCGATGAATTTTGTAAATCCTGAAATAATGGTCAATAAGAGTCAATCCACAATAGGTTGTCATATCTTGACCAATAAAGCGAATAGGAAGTATTTTGTTTTTTCTTGCAATCAAAGCGCGTTTATTATATCTCACTTATCAAGCCTTTCTGGATATGGGTTTTTTTGAGTGGTTACTCTTTATACACCCTTATTCGAAAGGCTTTTCCAGTTTTTAAGCAATTGAATTACTACTTTTTTTCACTCAAGGGTATAAGAAAGAAAAATTTGATAGGGTCAGTATTTTTATTCCGGACTGCATAAGTCATCCATTGAACTCATATTCCTGAACCTTTCATTGTGTGTTCCGTTCCTGTGGAACTTTTCAGTAAAATGATGGAATGGAATAGTTGATAATATAACAGTGTTATATTTTTTATTTGAATGCATATCATAACATTCTTTTTCCACAGGAATGTTACACACACACGGAACGAAACGCTTATATTCCATCAGAACAATACACAATACATGAAAGAAGCGGTGGCTGGGAACGGAACTATGCAAGCGTTCGTATTTAAAGATCCATCCCCCCTTGCCGAAGACTTTATTCCAAAAAGAATCCAGTTTCGGGATAAACAGATTGACACCATCAAATATTATCTCTCGGGGCTGATCCGATATGGGGTTTTGATGAACAACATTGTCGTATATGGTCATCCCGGTACCGGAAAGACTCACAGCGTAAAACATGTGCTCTCCAGCATTGATCAAGAGGCCAATTCTTTTTATGGCAGGGCCTACAGAGCAACTTCATCTCACTCTTTTTTCCGGCATTTTCTTGAAAATAACTTTGGGCTATCCCTGCATCCCCGGGAAAGCATTTCGGTGTATTACAGTGCCTTCGAAAAAGCCATCTGCGAGATGAAAAATGTTTTGCTCATATTTGATGACATTCAATACATTCTGGCAGGAGACCCAAAGGGTCTGGATGGACTTCTTTTCTATTTAAGCCGTCTGGGCAAAAACCTCGGCCTGATTCTTATCGGCAATATTAAAGTGAATGATCTCTCCCTGGCACTGGAACCGCCGACAACATCGTCGTTGAAGCTGCGCTCTGTTTATTTCCCGAAGTACAATGCCGCGGAGCTTAAAAACATACTTATGGACCGGGCCCGCGACGCCCTCACGGAAAAAGCTTTGAAACGATCTGTAAGTGCGACAGCCAAGATAGCCGCCCTGATTGCGCAGAGCTGGGGATCAGCCAGGTATGCTCTTGATCTTTTTAAAGAAGCGGGAATGGTCAGTGAGGCCAAACTCGGAAAGGACTACATTACAGAACAAGCCGTAGACACAGCGCATAAAATGATCGAAGAGAGCAATATCGAGGATCAGTTTCGAGAACTTCCCATGCAAGCTTTGGCGTTATTGGAAGCGATTTACAGATTGAGGGATAATAGGGACATCTCCACCGGTGATGTTTACTCATCCTATGAAGGGGTGTGCCGAGATGTCGGGCTCGAGTCTTTTACCCTGAGGAAGGTGAGTGACATTATTACCGAGCTTGAATCGACAGGGCTAATAATCTGCCGCTTGATCTCCAGAGGACGGTTCGGTCGCACAAGACTTATCAGCTGGCCCTCAAATTCGACATTGGATAGGATTTATGAAAGAGAAAGACAGGAAAGGTTCTAACAACTGCTGTCTTTTATCATAGAAATTTCGAATCTTTGACAACAATCAGGCCCTTTGAGCAGATTAAGAGGGCATGCCAGGAAAGGCCATCCGTCAGCAACAAATACCCATTAAATCAACTCTCACAATTTATTAAGGGTTTTGAAGGGTCAAGAATTCATTCTCGAAGCAGGTCAGTTATCTGCGGTGTAACTCCGGCATTTGCTAAAGCTTTTTAATTTGCAAGATCAAAAGACTATAATGAGATGGTTATTCTGGAAAAAGAAGCGGAAAAAGAAAAACGTTAAGCGCAAGTCTCGTATCAAGTATAAGGCAAATAAACCTGCACAGTCTCAGAGACGAGACGATGAGATTTTGCTGAAGTTAGATGCGATTATGACTTTCCTCAGAAAGCACGATTTGGATATCAAAGAAACTTTTGAGCGGATGGCGATCGCTAAAAAGATACTCAAAGAATCCAATCTGGATCAGATTATCAAAGATAAATTGTCTCACGGCATGCAATCAAAAAACATTGTAAGGGAGCTTGTCTCTCAGGGTGCATGCTCTCGGGCAACGGCCTACCGCTGCATATCCAGGCAGAAAAAGCGTCTTCAAATCTCAATAACGTCTCACTGAGACAGCCGAAAGTATCGGAGATGAGATTTGAGACAAAGCTTTATAAATCCTGTCCGCCATAATAAAGATTAAATGCTAACGGAGAGGGAGTTGATTCAGCTCTTCACCCGAACGGAATCTGCTCCCCTCCGAACAACCGATTCACAGGACCTCGTAAAAAAAGCCATAATTTTTTGCATCGGCAAAATTCAATTGGTCCTGTAGCGTAAGTCTCCCAGAGACGATTAAACTCGCAAGGAGTTGATTGCTATGGCAGATTGGAATAAGGAAACCGAGCAGCTCGGTTCTGGCAGCTTTTGGAAACCTGAAACCGGAAATCATAAGGTGCGCTTTCTGGATAACGGGCGTCCCAGCCATTACAGAGACCCGCAGGGAAGAGTTACTGACCAGATAAATTTTAAAATCAAAGTCAATGATGAGGAGAAGATTTGGACCGTTACCAAAGCTCGAACAGTGAATTCTTTGTACGGACAAATTGTTCTGATGGGAAAATTCCATGGCAACCTTGAAGGAAAGGAAATAAACCTGCTTGTCAAGTTTGACCATTTTAACAACAAAAGAGAATACACGGTACAGGAAGCGTTGCCGTTGATAGCTGAGTGGAGCAAAAAGAAGAAAGGCATAAGCAATACCGATCCAGGTTCAAACATGAATAATGCCTCCGGAATCGCCACTGCCGACTCTATGATTGATAAGACATTCAGTAAATATGTTTCAAGTTAAATGTGAAGATCGAGAATTGGATCTTAAAACTGAAGGATTAACAAATGTAATGGCGTCCCAACCATTATCAAAATTTAGAATGGGCAAACACTTGTTTGAGAAATCAAAACTCAAAAAGACCTGTATAAGATTTGAGCTGCAAGAGGAAAATCTGGATGGGGCCGTCTGGGAGAAAGTGCAAATGGTCATAACGAAGTTCGACTCCAGTATAAAAAAGTTGAGTTTCTTAGTTACGAACAAAACCCAAGATGTTAAGACTTATGTAAGGTAGCTGAATGTTCACTAAAACCAGTTGAGGAGATCATTTCAGGGGCCTCCGTTGTAGATATGATGTTTGTCAAGTACAAAGATCTGCCAGAGAACGAGAAAGGATAATTTTCGGGTACTCCCTCGGGTACTTTTTCGTGCAAAATGTGCAAAAATCGTTAATAATACCCCAAAAAGTACCCCGTTGGATTTTTCTACATACTTAATATCATTGAATTTTGGTCAGTTACAGTACATCTGATTTTTGGAACAACCTTCTGTCACGCCGGAGGTCGAGGGTTCGAGTCCCTTCGTCCCCGCCAGCTTTCTCTATAGCCTATCATGAAAATGATAGGCTTTTCATTAATATGCACTTTGGATATCTTTTTGTAATCACAGCTCAGGAGATGAATCCTATCAGAAAGATTTGCCCTTTTTAGGGTCCACGATTTGACATCAAGCCCAAAAATTCGATAAGCTCCATATCTAAAATCCATACCTGAAAGAATGTTAGCAAAATTTATAATTGGGCATCTCTCAATATATCGAAACCTGACGTTACAATGGGATAATGGCAACGCATCTGGTTTTGCGATGAATGATTCTCCTTTCAGGTGATTTGAAAATCATTGATAATCAATGGATGGCAGATCAACAAGATACATTTTATAAATGGCAAACATCAGGTCCAAGCTTTCCTTGGCGTCAGCTTATACTTGGCGCTTTGGTACCGATAACAATTTTTTATGCATTGCACCGTTTTGGTCAGCCATTGATAGGAGCGCTGCTCGCTATAGGATGGAGCATAGGTCTTCTTGTAATAAAATACTGGCTCTCTGGAAGTATCGAATTGTTTCCAGCGTTAGCGATCCCGATAGTATTGATTGAATTAATCGGCACTTTGATTACCAGGAATCCCGATTTTTACTTAGCCTCTGCCGCCATTGACAATCTGCTGTGGGGAGCACTTTTTCTCGGCTCATTGTTATTAACCCGCCCGTTGATTCAGATCTTTGCCGAGCTGCTTAATCCCGGCCTCGGCTCGCAGGAATTTCTCAATCATTTTGAAATGCCATTGAAATTATATCGATCAGCATGGAAGATTTTGACTGTTATATGGGCAGTTGTCTCTTTTCTTAAGGCAATTATTTTAATCCTATCGCAACTAAAGCTGCCACTTGAAGCCTTTTTAATTGTTCGCACAGCTTCAGGTTTGCCAGTGCTGGTAGTAATGCTCATCTTTACTTATCGCTTCCCAAGATGGTATTGGGAGCGGGCAAGAGATAATAATCTATGATACTCAGATGATATCTTCAAAATATGCAAAATGTATATCATCTCAATGTATCACAGCTCGACATTAGGTTGGGTTGTTGGCAATCAAATACAAGTTTTGAAAGGCATAAAAATATTAACAAAAACCATAGTTTTATTTTACAAAGACGGCATTTGAGTGAGGAGGATCACAATATAAAAATGAACCGGAGAAAATTTATAAAAATATCCGCAGTAACCGCGGGAGCTACGTTAATAGGAGGAGGTACAATTTACATCATGTTCAAAGATTCAGACCCTCTTAGCCCCTTCTTTGAAGCCACGCAAAAGGTCTTTACAGCTCGCTTCGGTGACGATCTTTCGGCTACACTCGTAATGGAAACAAAGCAAGCCTATGAAGCCCTTCGCCCCGAAATTCCTTACATTGGTGGCAAGGGGAATATGTTTACTGAATGGCTCAATTATAGTGCCTATTATTTGGCAATGTATCGGGCTTTGTCGGCTCGCGGCCATAACGCCGATGATGTGGGTAAGCTTATTTTCGAAACTTATAAAGTGATGGCTGATTATCCAAAGTGGTTTCTTCGCATTGTCGGGCGCTTTAAATATGGCAAGAAATATGAAGAGAAATTAAGAGGCGCCGCAGCAGCATCACAAAAGCGAAAATACTATGGAGACTTTGTATCGTCATTCATAGAGGGAGACAGTGAAAACTTTGATTACGGCTTGGACATAACAGAATGTGCCATCTGTAAACTATATGGCGCTCAAGGTGCAGAGAGATTGGCGCGGTATATGTGTTTGAGTGATTATGTTGTAAGCAAAGCTTTCAATAGGGGGTTAGTACGCTACAAGACAATAGCGGAAGGTGCTGAAAAGTGTGACTTTCGGTATAAAAAGGGAAGAGAAACTTTTGTATACCCATTAAGGGAAGGATGGCCACCTAAATTTCTCGATGACGATACAGAGTTGTCATGCCGTCGTTGTTAATCATTCGATTAACCCCCTCGCAATACAGATAGGTTCCGCAAATATTGTGCGCATTATTCTCGAGTACGATTTTCAGGAGGACAGTGCGCTACCTTCGATGATCGCTAAGTTTGTTTCAATCCATAAGATTCCTCATGCGGAAAAGCTCAAAAAACCTTGCGATATCAGTTTGAAACCTGTAATTTGTGCAAAATATGGATGATAGGCGATTTTAATAGAGGAGAAGATCTATGCAAAATGGACTTAAACAGGTAGAGAAAACGTTTATTCACAGCTCCACCTCTATCGTTGGAAACATAAAGACTGAAGAGAATCTGATCATAAACGGTACACTGAAGGGCAACGTAGAAATTGGAGATTATAACTTTTTTTTAGGCCCTAATGGG
>Ga0209536_100017496_pt1 | contig 10150 bp, 8 predicted proteins | sample DeeMarSeWOR28_12_FD_187461 | JGI IMG/M metagenome (GOLD analysis project Ga0209536, IMG submission 187461) | Marine sediment microbial communities from White Oak River estuary, North Carolina - WOR-2-8_12 (SPAdes) (version 2) | ecosystem: Environmental > Aquatic > Marine > Intertidal zone >... | reverse complement strand
ACCGTTTTGGCCGAGATTTCTCCAACAGTGCCCGCAACCATTTCTCCATCTCCAACGTCTGACAGGCCTACCCTAACTCCAACCTCCCTGCCTACCGGCACACCGTTTCCGGCCACAGTTCCAGACACCACTACCTCACCGCCCCAAACATTACTAACGGCCGGTCGCCGGTTAGATGGTTGGGATTTGCTGTTGGCTTTTGGAGCCATTTTGTTTGCGGGCCTGGTTGGATTGGGAGGGGGACGATTTGTGCCTAACCCGCTGCCCCGCCGGGTGAGACTGGGGTTATGGATTTTGATCGGAGGATTGAGCGCATATTTGCTTTACGGGGCGGGACTGCTGCGGCCCGAGCAGTGGTTATTTGAAGAACCTGGGCTGTTGGCCAGTCGTCTGTCGATGGCCGGGCTGGTATTTTTCTTTGGTTTGCTGGCCCTGGGTTTGAGTAGCCGGAATGATCGCCGACGCCGGGTAGGGCTGGATGCTCATTAGTTCCAGCGTTGTCGTACGGCGATATCCTTATGCCCGCCCGCAGAGGCTAAGGATGCCCATATTACAGAGAAATTGTTTCGACGGATGCTAATTGAACGTGAGCCAAACCGAGCTGAATAGTAATAGAACAGCCAACAGAATCAACCACCAATTTTCACGGACGGTGGCGGTCCAGCCGGCTTTAGCCTCTCGGCTCCCGGCCAGAGGGAGGGTTAGGTCGGAACTGTGGAGCAATTGTTGCCACGCCGCCACGGAGGCAGGCCGGTCTTTGGGATGGGGCGACATTGCGGTTAATGTGGCCTGACTCACGCCCAACGAGACGTTTGGGTTTATTTCCTGAGGCGGTAACAAAGACTCAGGCACCAGAAAACGTTCCTGGGCGCTGGCCGGGACACAGCCGGTCAGTAGATGATAGAGGGTGGCCCCCAGGGCATACAGGTCGGAGCGGGCATTGGTGTGGCCCAAATGGTCAACGTATTGCTCCAGGGGGGCATAAGGCAGGCTGCCGGCCCCCTGTAACCCGGTTAAGGTGTTCGGGTCATCCGGGTCGAGCGGTTTAACCAGACCAAAATCGACCAATTTGATCCGGTTGTCGGGGGTAAGTTTGATATTGGCCGGTTTAATATCACGATGCAGGACCGGTGGCTGGCGGGAATGGAGGTAGGTCAGGGTGTCGCAGAGTTGCTCGATCCAGGCCAGAACCCGGGTTTCATCCAAAAACTGGCCGTTACGGTGGGCGCCATTGATAATTTCTAACAGACTCTGGCCGGGCACGAAATCCATCACCAGGTAATCACGGCTCCCTTCGGAAAAAAAGTCGCTAACTTTAGGTAGGCCGGGATGATCGAGCCGGGCCAGCGTTGAGGCTTCTTTGTAAAACTGGCTGCGGGCAGCTTCGATGGCCGTTTCGCTCAGGCCGGGCTGGGGCAATGTTTCCTTGATGGCGCATTGGCGGCCGGTCAAGCGCTGGTCGTCGGCCAGGTAGACTGCGCCCATACCCCCGGTGCCAACCAATCCGACGATATTGTACCGATCCCGTAACAGGTCATCAGGTTGCAGGTAGGTAGACACGGCTTCCTCCAAAAAGTAGTCAGCAGCCGGTTATCAGTTTTTATCGGTCAGGAGAGGATGGATAGCGCAGGCGCAACGACTGATGGCCGATGACCAATAACCGATTACCAACAACCCTTAGAGTAGCCCATTCTTAATGGGCTGTCAAGCAGGAGAGATCAATGGAAAATTTGCAAACCGAAAAGGCTCTTTTGATATGGCGAGAAGATGATTTGATTAAAGATCAATGGATTTTGCAGGATACCGTTCAGGAGATTACCATTGGCCGGTCTCCGGATTGCACCATCAATATTCCGGTTCGCTGGATTTCGCGGAACCACGCCGTATTGCGCTATCTGGGCCGACAATTCGTTCTGGAAGATGCTGGCAGCAAGAATGGGGTGTTCCTGAACGGCCAACGGGTGATCAAACCCCGCCCTCTGACCGATGGCGACGTAATTCAATTGGCCCCCGGGCTGGAACTCACTTACGTGGATAGTGAAGCCACGGCTCCCCTCCCCGGCCAGCGAGGAATGGGAGTCTATGTGGACGGCGAGGAGCGTCAGGTTTACGTTCACGGGCAGTTAGTAAGCCCGCCACTCAGCAATCAGCAGTATGAATTACTGTTGCTAATCAGCCAGCAGCCGGGCAAAGTATATAGTCGGGCCGAAGTCATCGAAGCGGTCTGGCCGGGTGAAGCCGCCGAGGGCGTCACCGATGATGCAATTGATGCTCTGGTGCGCCGGTTGCGGCAACGGTTGACCGAAATCGATCCCGACCATAATTTTATCATTACGGTCAGAGGGTACGGTTTTCGATTAGACCCTGCTGCAACTGAGGTGACTTGACGACAGTGGAAATTAACCTTAGCCGAGCTGGCCGCTGAGTTTTCTCAGCGGCCAGTTGTTTTATAGCAAGGATTTCCTACTACTATGCCCGGCGATTCTGTGCTATACTCAAGTTTACTGATTAGGTTTGTTCACTAAGGCATCGTAAATGAACGCTATCGACCGACGGGACAAAAATAAGAGTAAAGACCAATTGATTGAAGAACTGGCGGCTTTGCGTCAACAGGTGGCTGATTACCGGCACGCCCAACAATCTCTTGCCGAGAAATACCAATCCTATGAATTCATCGTCGATACCTCCAGAGATTTTATGACCCTCATTAATCGAGATTATATTTACGAAGCAGCCAACGAGTCCTACTGCCGGGCTCATCAGAAAACACGTGACGATATTATTGGAAAAAGTGTGGCCGAAGTGTGGGGTCGTGAAAAATATGAATTTGAGATCAAAGAGCATCTGGATACCTGTTTCAGGGGTCAAGAAGCCCAATATCAGAGTTGGTTTGAGTTTGCCACATTGGGGCGGCGTTACTTCGATGTGATTTATTATCCATATTATGGGGCAGATGGCGCTGTTACCCACGCAGTGGTGGTTTCACGGGACAATACCTATTTCAAAGAGGTGGAGACACAATTAGTCAGAAGCGAGCAGCGGTACCGCCTGGTTTCTGATCTAACCTCTAACTACACCTACGCCTTTGGCCTGGGACCTGACGACGAATTTCTATTGGAGTGGGTAACCGATGCCTTCTCCCGGATAACTGGTTTTGCGCCGGAGGAGGTAAATACGCGACATAAATGGATCCAACTGACCCACCCTGACGACGTATTTAGGGTTGACCGGCGCGAGTTGGCCTTGCTTACGGGCCAGATGAACGTGGCCGAATTTCGAATTGTTTCCAAGAGTGGTGAGATCCGGTGGGTGCGCGATCATATCCGTCCTATTTGGAGCCGGAAGCAACAGCGCGTGGTGCGCCTCTACGGGGCGGTCCAGGATATTACCGAGCGAAAACTGGCCGAGGCGGAGCGGGAGCGCTTTACAATCCAACTCCAGACCGCAGCCGAAGTATCCAAGCAGCTAACTGCCGTTCTGGAACTGGATCAACTTCTGGACCAGATCGTATCGCTGCTCCAGACTCGCTTTAATCTTTACCACGTACACGTTTATCTACTGGATGAGACAACCGATCAGTTGACAATGAAGGCCGGTTCGGGCGAAATAGGCCGCATCTTGCGTAGGCGAGGACATAGAATACCGTTGAGCCACAAGCATAGTTTAGTGGCACGGGCAGCCAGAGCCAGAGAGATAATCCTGGTCAATGACGTCAATGTTGAACCAGGTTATATGCGGAATCCGCTGTTGCCGCAAACACAGTCGGAAGCATCTATTCCATTGCTTTTTGGTGGTAACGTGCTTGGCGTTTTGGACGTGCAAGATGACCAACTCCATCGCTTCCAGCCGACTGATCTGGACATTTTCAATGCGCTGGTTGGTCAAATTGCCATTGCCATCCGTAATGCTCGTTTAGTCCGTTCACTCAGGTTGAGTGAGGAACGGTATGAACTCGCGGCCAGCGTTGGTCGGGTAGGTGTATGGGATTGGGACCTCAAGGCAAACAGTACGTACCTCACCCCTAATCTCAAGGCCATGTTGGGCTATGAAGAGCACGAGATTGGGAACAGGCCAGATGATTTCTATCAGCAGGTTCATCCAGACGACCTGGAAATTTTTAAAGCATCCATTCAGAATCATTTTGACACTCAATCGCCCAGTTTTGCCCTGGAATATCGGATGGTTCATAAGGATGGCACCATCAGGTGGATGTTGGGCCGAGGTATGGCCTTGAAGGATGAGTCTGGCCACCCCTACCGAATGACCGGCGCGCATACCGATATTACCGAACTAAAAGAGGTGGAAACTGCACTCCAATATCGGATCGCCCTGGAAGCATTTGTGACCACTATGTCTACCCGCTTTATTAGCCTGCCTGCCGATGAGATCGATAATGAAATCAATCAGGCTCTTGGGATCATTAGCAAATTTGTTGGGGCAGACTCAACCTTAATCATCACCGCCGTAGAAGGGGGGTGTGATTGGAATGTGAGGTATATGTGGCAAGACGAGCTGTTGGCTCCCACGTTGGAAATTGGCGCCGAGATTCCGATTGGCGATTTTAGCTGGGGCTTGAAGCGATTGGTCGAACTCGATTATTTACACATTCTTGATGTGGCCAACCTGCCCGCAGAGGCCCAAAATGAGAAGGACTTTTTGCAGTCGCTGGGCTTCAACTCTTTTGTGGCCTTCCCAATGTTTCTCCATGGCTCTCTTTACGGGCTGGTGGGGTTGGCCAATATTTCTAAGGACAAAGCGTGGCAAAGTGACAATATCGGCTCCCTTAACCTGGTTAGCCAGATGTTTGTCAATGCTCTGGAACGGAAACGAGTCGAGAGACAGGTGCAGGCTTCTCTCCAGGAAAAGGAAATCTTACTCAAAGAAATTCATCACCGAGTCAAGAATAATTTGCAGATCGTTTCCAGTTTGCTTTACCTCCAATCTCAGCAAATTGAAGATGACCAGATTCAGGAGATATTTAGAGAGAGCCAAAATCGAATAACATCGATGGCCTTGATCCACGAAAACCTGTATCAAACCGAAGATCTGGTTAAAATCGACCTGGCTGGTTACATTAGTAATTTGGTTGACTATTTATTTCAAGCCTACGTTTACGACCCCAGCACGATCGATTTTAAGCTTGACCTGGCGGAAGTCACCCTGGATATCGATATCATTATCCCTTGTGGGTTGATCATCACGGAATTAATCTCAAATTTTCTAAGGTACGCCTTCCCGGTGTCAATAGAGGCCGCAGCCAACCAGTCGAACAAAATTTGGATCAGTTTGGCACCAGGTGAGGAAGAATGGATTATCCTCACCATTGGCAACAATGGCCGATCACTGCCCGAAGCGGTTGATAACCAGCATCTGGAAACACTGGGCCTAAAATTGGTCACCAGACTGGTTCAACAACTCAGGGGAACCATAGAGGCGGACCACGGTCCGGGAAATATCTACAAGATAGTTATTCCCCTCTCAGCGTAGTCGATACTGACTTAGTAGGAGCATAAAATGCCGCAACCCCGCATCCTGGTGGTCGAAGACGAAAGCATTGTGGCCCTGGGTATAGAACATCGGTTGGAAGCTTTGGGATATCGCGTTATAGGCTCGGCTGCCTCGGGTGAGGTGGCCATTAAAAAGGCCGAGGAAATCCATCCCGATTTGGTCCTGATGGACATTCAATTACAGGATGATATGGATGGTATCGAAGCTGCCGAGCAGATACGCCACCGGTTCAATATTCCGGTTGTTTATCTTACCGCCCACACAGACCATAACACGTTTCAGCGAGCCAAAGTGACTGAGCCTTTCGGTTACATTATTAAACCCTTCCAGGAGCGAGATCTACATGTCACCATCGAGATGGCCCTTTACAAGCACCAAATGGAAAACAAACTGGCCGAAAATGAACAATGGTTAGCGACAACACTCAGAAGTATTGGAGATGCTGTTATTGCCACCGACGCTGAAGGCTTTATCATTTTTATGAATCCCACCGCAGAGGTGTTGACAGGCTGGCCCCAAGTGGAGGCTGTCGGCCAGGCGTTACCCGCCGTATTTAAGGTGGTTGATGAAGCATCGAGGGCCGTCTTTGAAAACCAGGCCGTCAAAGCCATTACCACCGGCGAGATGATTGCCTTGAGCAATCATACCCTGCTCATCTCCAAAAACAGTCGAGAAATTCCAATTGCCGATACTGTGGCTCCGATCAAGGATGACCACGGGAACATTGCCGGAGCCGTATTGGTTTTTCAAGATGTAAGCGAACAGCGGCAAGCAGAGGCAGACCGTGAACAGTTGATTTCCGAACTTCAAGAGGCGCTGGACACAATTCAGGTGCTGACCGGCATTATTCCCATTTGTGCCTCCTGCAAAAGAATACGGGACGAAGAAGGTGATTGGCAATCGATAGAGCTTTATATCAGAGATCACTCTACGGTGGAATTTAGCCACGGTATTTGCCCCGATTGTGCCGCCAAACTATACCCGGACTTCTTCAAGGATAATTCTTAGCCGTTCTATCATCAATTGGCCAATTTCAGAGTTTTACATTTCATCTCTATGGACAGAATGCAGGAGCTTGTTGTATAATGGGGATGGTTTGGCTTTCGCGCTGAATTCGGTGCAACCTGTATCACCCAATTAATCACAAAATATACAAGATATAGGAGGACATAGTGGGAGCAAAAAAAATCTTAATGCTGGTTGGCGATTACGTGGAAGATTACGAGGTTATGGTCCCATTCCAAGCCTTGCTGGCGGTGGGACACCAGGTTCATGCCGTCTGTCCGGACAAAAAGGCCGGCGATACGGTTCGGACCGCGATCCACGATTTTGAGGGCGATCAAACGTACAGTGAAAAACCGGGTCATAATTTTCAACTGAACGCTACGTTTGCTGAAGTCAAGGCTGAAGATTATGATGCCTTGGTTATTCCCGGCGGGCGAGCGCCAGAATATATCCGCCTCAATAGCCGGGTACTGGACATTGTCCGCCATTTCTTTGGGGCGGAAAAGCCCATTGCGGCCATTTGCCACGGCGCGCAGGTGCTGGCCGCGGCTGATGTGGTCAAAGGTCGAAGTTGCTCGGCTTATCCGGCCGTAGGTCCCGACGTTAACCGGGCCGGCGGTGAGTATGTCGACATTCCGGTTGACCAGGCCCACGTGGATGGCAATCTGGTCACGGCCCCGGCTTGGCCGGCCCATCCAGCCTGGATCGCCAAATTCCTGGAAGTCTTGGGAACTAGGATTGAATTGTAAGGTGGCTGCTTACGACTCCAAGTAGAGTGAAAACGCTATTTTACCTGGCCGTCACCGTTGCCGGTCTCATTTTCCTATCCACGTCTCTTGCCCGGCTTGATTTTCGACCCGGCCAACACTTTCCCTTCGGCTCGCTGTTCGGTTCGGACAGCGCCGCCTCCACCGGGGGCCCGGGAGCGGGTTTGGCCGGTAATCTTTTTTCGTGGTGGGCAATCCTGCTTGTCTCGGTTTTTATCCTGCTCATTGTGCTGTGGCTCATTGTCTTTATACTACGACCCGAGGTCCGCAAATATCTCCTTAGCCGGCTGGTCAGTTACCTCCTGTTGCTCCTGCTCATCTCTGGCCTCATCTATTCTCTCCGACAACCACTTTCCAACCTCGAGCCGGAAGAGGCTGCCAATCAGTCCCAACCGTTTGGGCCGGACGAATTGCCCCAAGAGGCGATGCCAACCCCACCCGCCATTGTGGTCGATCCGCCCGGCTGGTTGGCGGCCGGGATCACGCTGTTTTTTACCACGCTTGTGCTTGGAATAGGTTGGTGGCTGTGGACGCGGCGCCCCCGCCGCTGGGAGAGCCCGGCCGAGCAAATTGCCATCCAGGCCCGGACGGCGGTGCAGGCTATTAGTTCCGGCCGGGATCTTAAAGATACGGTGATGAACTGCTACCGGCAAATGACCCAAATCCTGGCCGAGCAGCAAAACCTGCACCGGGCCAAAGGGATGACGCCCCGGGAATTCGAACAACATCTGGCTGACTCCGGCCTCGCCGACGTCCACATTCGGCGGTTGACCCGGCTGTTCGAAACCGTGCGCTACGGCGCTGCCGCTCCGAGCAAAGCGGAAGAACTGGAGGCGATGGCCTGTTTGAACGCCATTGCCAAGGAATACGCCCCTTCGTGAGCCGACGTCGTTTATTACCCCTGGCACTAATTCTGATCGTGGCCGGCTTACTAACGCTGGTCTTGCAGGATTATACGCGTCAACTCATCAAGCCGTTCCTGTTCCTTGCCTGGATCGGGCGGCTTCTGTTAGGAGCTCTTCCCCAGGAGTTTATCTGGGCCATTTTCGTCCTCATCGCTCTGCTGGTGGCCGCCCGGAATCTGTTCAAACCCAGCGCATCCTCCCCGCCGGTCCCCCGCTCACAGCCCTCCCCGGCAGGCCGGATCGAACGCTGGGCCACGTTGATCGAGCAATCCAGGCAGGAAACCTACTACCGGTGGCAACTGGCCCAGCCCCTCCAAGCGCTCATCATCGACGTTCTGGCCCACCGGCAGCGCTTGATGCCCCGCCAGATCAAGCAGCAACTGGCTGCCAATTCGTTAAAGCTGCCACCGGAGATTCAAGCTTATCTCCAGGCCAGTATGATCTCATTCAGCCGCCTGCTCGCCGATCGGTCCCGTTTCCGGTCGGGGTCGGCGCCGTCCCCGCTCGACCTCGACCCGGAGGAAATCGTACATTTTTTGGAGGATCAACTTGACTATCACCCTGACTGACGTAGCCGCCCTGGGTAACCGGGTCGTCCAGGAGGTCGAGCGCGCCATCGTCGGTAAGCACTCCCTGCTGGAACAGTTGATGGCCGCTATCCTGGCCGACGGCCACATTCTGCTGGAAGATTTTCCCGGCCTGGCTAAGACCCTCATCGCCAAGAGTTTCGCCGTTGCCCTGGGGCTGGATTTCAAACGGATCCAATTTACGCCCGACCTGCTCCCCAGCGACATCACCGGCAGTTACATTTACGATCGCTCCCAAAACCGGTTCGAACTGCGCCGTGGCCCTATTTTTGCCAACATCATTCTGGCCGACGAGATCAACCGGGCCTCGCCCAAAACCCAGTCGGCCCTGCTGGAAGCGATGCAGGAGTACCAGGTCACCCTGGAAGGTGAAACGATGGCGCTGCCGGAACCCTTCGTCGTCATTGCCACCCAGAACCCCATTGAGTATGAGGGCACTTTTCCCCTGCCGGAAGCCCAGCTCGACCGCTTTTTACTCAAGCTGGCCATCGGCTATCCCTCGCCGGAAGAGGAGCAGGAAATTCTACGACGACGCCAAAAACGGCAGCGGGATACCTTTGAGTTGAACCGGGTGACCGATGCCACGGAATTATTGGCTATGCGCCGGGTCGTCGAAGAAATCTATCTCCACCCGGATTTGGAACAATACATCGTCGATCTAGTCAGCCGGACCCGGCGAGACAACCGGGTGGCGGTTGGAGCCAGCCCGCGCGGCTCGCTGGCCTTGCTCAAGCTGGTCCGGGCCCGGGCGGCCCTGGCCGGCCGGGAGTATGTCCTGCCCGACGACGTTAAACAGTTCGCCACACCGGCGCTGGTCCACCGCCTGATTTTGGAACCCGGTCTTTGGATGCGCCGCCACGCCGCCGAGGAGATCATCGACGGGATTGTTCAGGCTGCACCGGTGCCGGTGATCGACTAGTCGATGAGCAAACCCTTCCTCCTCAGTCTGCTGATATACAGCCTGGTCTTTGCCGCCCTCGTTACCCGCAACGGGGGCCTGCTGACCCTAGCCATTCCGCCGGTGGTCTACCTGGGGATAGCGATTTTGTACCGGCCGCGTCAAATCCGGCTTAAAGCTACCCGGACTCTGAGCACCAATCTCGTTTTACCGGACGAGGCTATCACCGTCAAGCTGATCTTGACCAATGAGGGCGGACCACTCGACGAACTGTTCCTGGCCGACCTACTGCCCTCCGCCGTGACCCTGGTCGATGGGCAGACCGGCCTGCTGACGTCTCTCCCGGCTGGCGAAGGTGTCGAATTGACTTACCGGTTGCGCGGGCAGCGGGGCTATTACAGCTTTCCAGGAGTCCGGGTAGTGGTCACCGGCCGCTTTGGGTTGTTCCAAACGCAAGAGCTTCTGACCGCGCCGGGCGAG
>Ga0209536_100017495_pt1 | contig 10151 bp, 7 predicted proteins | sample DeeMarSeWOR28_12_FD_187461 | JGI IMG/M metagenome (GOLD analysis project Ga0209536, IMG submission 187461) | Marine sediment microbial communities from White Oak River estuary, North Carolina - WOR-2-8_12 (SPAdes) (version 2) | ecosystem: Environmental > Aquatic > Marine > Intertidal zone >... | reverse complement strand
ATTGGTTACAAAACTTTCCGCGTACATCTCGAGGAAGTAAGGATTCACCACCACTCTAATGGTGCCGGTTTGCCTGTCCATATCGGCGAAGCTCAGGATGGATCCGGTCATCTCTTTTAATGCTTTTCGTTTTTTGCCCCTTCCGCCGAGAAGTTCAAGGTCGATGCGGGTACCGGCCAAACGTTGTATACTTTTCCATATCGAACCAAACGCATTTGGGGATGCATTCATATCCGCCAGCTCGCTCAATTCCGATTGACTGGTTTCAAATGCGTCGTTTTCATATTTGGTCATCAAGGCCAGAAGACAAAACAGTATGGTTTCATCAAAAATGATGAGTAGTTCTCCCACAACTCTCATTCTACCCCATGAGTTTTGATCGCCCGAGTCCAGGCGGACAAGAGGCCATTGGTCGAATTTGCTGTGACCTTTAAAGTGAAATGGTGATACCTGAGTTAACAGGGTCGGCATGAAGCTGAAAAATCGCTGAACCGGTGGTTGCTTGCTGATATGTTTTTTGACAAATCGCGCAGCATCTTTGATGATCATCCGGCCCGAGTGTTGCCTGGCAACGGCTTCCCCATCAGCTGGTGACATGTCTTCAGACTGTTCGGGCCCAAAACCTGCGGATTTTTTTTGTGGCATGAATATCCCCCCTGGTTTATGTGGCTGCTTGAGCGGCTGAAAAATGATTTTAGCAATGATTGCTGGTTATGGTATACCAATAATTGAATATTGTCGATTGAAGATTGAATATTTAAGATCTGCCTCCGGAAATATTCAATCGTCAATTCCAGTTAATCCGCCATATTTCTGGCGGACCTGTCCGGGTTGGGTTTAACCATAGAATTACAGGATCACTGATATGATTATCTTCGATGAACGGCAAAAGCAAAGTTTAACCGAATTTGGCATTGAAATACCGGTACATGACAGCAGAGCGACGCTAACCTTTGAAAGTTTGAAATCCCATCCTGTCTTAGGTCCCCAAATTAGCGATTGGCATATCGATGAAATTTGTGAAAGCGTGTCCAAAAATGATCTTCTGAGAGTGCATTCCAAAAAATATGTTGAAAATCTTTTTTCAGATAATCTTGAAAATGAAATCATCCGGACCTATGAATTGATTGATGCACAGGGCCGATATTACCGCTACAATCCCGCCAATGCCAGGCTGCCTCTAATTCAATTGTTTGATCGTGTGCTTTTGAAGGTTTCGGCAACGATCCAATGCTGTCGCGTAGCCCTGGAAAAAGGATTTTGCTTTTCGTTTGGTGGCGGCAACCATCATGCCCAGCGAGATTACGGTGCCGGATTTTGTCTGGTCAATGACATCGTGATTGCTGTGCGCAAGTTGCAGGCAGAAAATCGGATTGAAAAGGTCTGGGTAATCGATCTCGATGCCCACAAGGGTGATGGCACTGCGGCACTTGCCAGCCATGACCGTTCGATTATAACCTTAAGCATTCATATGGCCCGGGGATGGCCGCTGGATGGATCAAAATATGATTCAGAAGGCAATCTGAATCCATCTTTTATCCCCGGCGATTTTGATATTCCGATTGCCCAGGGGGAGGATCATTTATATGTGGACCGACTCCGGCAGGGTTTGCAGGAAATGGCTAAGATACCATTACCGGATATGGCCATTGTAGTATCCGGTGTCGATCCCTATGAAGCAGACGAACTTCCATCCGCCGATGGACTCAAATTATCCCTTGACCAGATGATGGAACGCGATTTGCTCGTTTACCGTTTTTTAAAGAAGCGGGGCATTCCACGAGCCTATCTAATGGCCGGAGGTTACGGCTCAAAATCCTGGCAAGCTTATGTGCAGTTTTTGGAATGGGTGTTGTTGGATAATCTAAAACCTTAGTTAAAAGGTTTCCGTGCTTTCGAAAAAGTGCGCTGTGTGGTTTTTATATTGCTGGGCGACATCTGTGTCATAAACCACGAACATATCCCCGTCGATGTCTGTGATTTGTCGTCCGGGTATATTGAAATTTTGAAATGTGCGATTAATGATTTCATCGGCTGAAATGATATGCTGTTTGTATCCCATGACATAATACAAATCCACGCGTCGTTTTTCGGTGCCCCAGGCCAATGTTCGCAAGTGATCTCGCATATCATCTATTTTTTCTTTCATCACACGCATGGGGATTCTGTTAAAATTTTCATCAAAAGCATTAAAATAGATATTTGCCGGAAACACCGGTTGCATCGAAAGCACCCGGTAATATGTATCATCGGCATATTTATGGGACGCAGCCTTTATCTTTCTGCCCACCAGGCCGTCTTTTAACGTGCTTGTATCAATTTTATGGGGTTGACCAAATTTGATCGATAGATTTCCTTTCTTCGTCTCATTGCAGAACTCTTTGATGATATAACCTAAGTCTTTGACATATATGTCATTTTTATTTGCACCCGTTTCATGCAGTCGCGTGAGCTCCCGGAAATGTTTGTCTTCCATCACCTGTTCATAGGCGATATTGACATCCACGATATATACATCCACTTCGGTGTAAAGCGAAGCTTCAATATCCATTTGGAATGGTAGATGGTGAAATCCATCAATTTTTCCGGTGTAGCTTCTGCCGGTTTTCATTCCATTTTTCTTCAAAAGATCCAATAGCCCGGATTTAACCTCTGAAAAACCCGGATACGTAATGTACATTTCTTTTTCTTTGACGAGGTGATAGCGGTACGCACGGGTCAACGAAAGGATTTCTTTCTGTCCGAGCTTGACGACACTACCGTCCTCCTGTGTGATTTCCACGGGTTCTCTGAACACCTTAAAAGCGCCCCGGCTTCTTAAATATTTCGCAATGCTCATACCCGCATAGACACCGCTGGGCTTAAAATTATGATTGATGATGTTCGGCAGGACATCATTGAAAATATCAATATCCTCGATAAACAGATTTGCACCCCCCTCGGTGACCACCTTCATTTTGTTTTCCCTGAACAGTAAATTTAAGAGGATGAAATCTGCTTCGCTGAGATGATTCGACTTGAACGTGATGGAACAATCCGGATGTTCTTTTCGAAATCGTTTTATGCCTTCGAGACCGAGAACCCTCATATTATACGTATTGCCCCTGACCAGCCGCCAGAGCATCAGCTCGAGGGGATGCGAATCCTGGTAGTCATGCTCGATGAGATGGAACATGGACTCCATTTTTTCATATAATTGTTTTTTCATTATGGCACCCGATAAACGAGCGAACACCGGAGAATCAAAATTTGGAATTCCTCTGGTTTTATGTTCACTCTAAAACGTTAAGCCTTGGTACATTATTCCTGGGGTAAGCGTGGGAGGATACCGATGAATTTGATCGCGCTATCGACTAAGGCCGTCGGCTAATGGGTTTAAAGTCTCCTCAGCTATTGTGTTTGTTTAGTCATTAAAAATTTTGATAAAATACATATCCCATAGAATAACAAAAATATCTAAAAAAGCAAACTGCAACCGAATTTTATAGGATAAAGAGGGTTGCTTTCCTGAATCCGCTAAGGCAAAATTAACATTGAAAATGAATAAGCTAGCGCCGAATATGATCATAGAAACTCAACGAGCAGCGAACTTATTTCCTATGTTTTTGTTATCGTTCAGTATTTGTGTTTCTCTACGCAAGACCCTCACAGCTTTTTGCAAAATCGTCGACATTTTTATTATTTAAAGTCCATATCTTGAAACTAACCTTTTAACCGCCAAAAACACGCTATTGGCCGTCATGGACGAACAAACCGAAAAAAAAATTCAGGCCTTGGCCCAATTGCTTTATGAGGCCCGCTATCCCGTTTTTTTTACCGGAGCAGGCATCAGCACGGAATCCGGCCTGCCGGATTTCAGAGGGCCTGACGGCGTTTGGACACGGCGGGACAAAGGATTGCCGCCACCTTCCATGAGCAAGCCCTGGGATGCGGTGACGCCCAACCGCGGGCATATGGCGCTGGTCGAGCTTCAAAAATTAGGAAAGCTCAAATTTTTGATCTCTCAAAATGTGGACAACCTGCATTTGAAATCCGGCATCCGATCCGAGCTTTTGGCGGAGTTGCACGGCAATATGACCCAAATGCGCTGCACTGCCTGCGAGAAGACCATTGATCAATCCAGCAGGTTAACAACTTGCCCGTGCGGCGGTTCGCTGGTGTCCAGCGTGGTTGATTTTGGTCAGTCGCTGCCTCAAAAGGATTTGACCTTATCCTATGAACATTCGCGCCAAAGCGATCTATTTGTGGTGGTCGGCTCCAGCCTGGTGGTAACGCCGGCAGCCGATATGCCCCGGGAAGCGCTGGCGGCTGGTGCCGAACTGGTCATCATTAATCAGGGTGAAACCCCTTTTGATCATTATGCCAACTTGAGATTTTACGAGCGTATTGGTGAGGTGTTGCCCGGGGCGGTGAAGAGGCTGAAACGTTTAATGGGCCTTTTTGAGTAGAATCAGTTTCAAATTTCACGGGGCAGTTTATATCAGATTGCCAAACGATATCTACAAAAGTCAGCGACTGTGTAAGATAACCGACTTCCACATTTCAGCCGAAGTGGTGGTAACGCATACCGAATATACAATCCCAGACAGTAAAAGGTAGGAGCAGGATTTTTCCAGTTAGGATATAAAACTGATATCAAAATGATATATTATTACAATAGGATACCGATACGTTGGAGGTATGAGCACTATTGAAAACGCTTTTATATTCCAGATATTAAAAGTATATCAGCATATTCGGGGTTATCTGCTAAGCCACAATATATGGCCCAAGAAATTTAACGATGTTCTTAGAACACGGCCAACTCTTTCTCGTATTTTTCAACCCAGCCATCTGCTCCGCATTTTTTATAAAGTTCTATTGCTTTTTTTAGTTTTTGTCTGGCATTAATATGATCGCCTTTTTTATTAAGCAGATTAGCATAAACGGCATGATCATCAGCCTGCCACCAGATATTACCCGTTTGTTTGTTTGCCTCAATAGCTAATTTGATCCATCTTTCTGCTTCAGAAAAATGCTGAGAATTAATGTTCATTAATATTCCACAGATATTATTTGAGATGTTCCCAGCATATAACTTAATTTTATTTTGTTTTGGATATTCAACTATGGATTCCAAATGAAAACTTTCTTTTTTTAAGAGTAATTTTGCTCCTAATATTTTCAGATTTATTAAGTTAACTGCGGAAGGAAACAGCTTGCCGTCTAATAAAATCAAATTAGATTGTTCGTAAAAATGTTGAGCTTTTTCAAACTCTCCCATATAGAAGCATAATTCTCCAAGCCACCAATATGCCCAAAAACCCCAAGCAACATTTCCGGTTCTTGAATGTAAGTTTATAGCCCTGGAAAGATTAGTTTCAGCTTCTTTAAACGATCCTTTAAAAAAGCAGCAAGCTCCAAAACAAGCATATGCCATTTGTTGAATATAAATATCGCCGCTCAGAATTGCCAGATCTAATGATTCCTTGCATGTTTTGTAAGCCAGATTAATCTTTCCTGAGAAGGGACAGGTATGAGCGGCATCTGTACTTTTCGCAAAACAAATACCTGTTACATTGTTAGCCATTTTGCTAAGATCCAGTGACATCTGATAATAATTTGAACTTTCCTTAGGACAGCAATCTAACAAATGCCCAAATCCAAGTACATAACATGCAAACCATAACGATAAAAAATCTCCTGTTTTCTCCGATAGTGTTTTTGCTTCCATTAACTCTTCAATCCCTTTTTCAAGCTCTTCCTCAACAAACACTTTATAGGATCCTGTGGCCACAAAGATTCGAGGAAGCCTCTTCTTGTAATTTATCTTCTTCGCTAATTCTACTATCGGCGCAACAGCCTGCATGCCTTCATAATGGTAATTTAATCCCATACAATAATTAGATAAAGATGTCCTTGCATCTATAATGCTCTTCTTAACCTCATCTGTCTGCGGCAGCATCTCAAGACAAGAAATTCCTTTTTTTGCATAGGATATGGCATCGGTGTGTGAGGATCTTTTTATTGCCTGCTTACCAGCTAACTCAGAATATTTTGCTCCTTTTTCATAACTATCGCTTAAAATATAATGCTCAGATAAAATCCCATAATGCTCATTAATATTTTCTTTTTGCAAAGTCTCAGTTGCATTGCCAATTTGCTCATGGAGCTTTTTCTTTTTGCTGGTTAAGATGGAATCATAGACAACCTCTCTTGTTAGAGCATGTTTAAAAATATAAGTGGATTGAGGATATACCCCCCTTTCGTAGATAAGCTCCGAGTCCTTTAAAATCGATAGGTTAGACAATAACTTTTTTTCTGACAGAGAAGTCACCTGTTTTATCAGGTTGAAACTAAACTCTCTTTCTATCGCCGACCCGACCTGAAGGGTTTCTTTAGCGTCATCTGGCAACGAATCCACCCTGGCCATGATTACATCTTGAATCGTAGAGGGAATGGATAATTTGCTGATATCCTCTTTTAAAAATACCTGGCCGTCTTTTATTATAATGAGCCCTAAGTTTTTGAGAGACCGAATAAACTCTTCGATGAAAAATGGAATACCCTCTGTCTTTTCTAAAATTAGATTTTCAAGGTCATGGACAATTTTATTTGTTCCCAATATTTGGCATACCATCTTAAGGCTTTCCCGGTTAGAGAACCGATTCAAATTCACCTGGCTATGATAGGACCTCCTTCCCCAGGAATGCACAAACTCGAGGCGGTACGTAAATATCAAAAAGACTTTTGCGCCTGGAATACTCTCCATTAGATCCTTTAATAAATCCTCCGAGCTTTTATCAATCCAATGCAGATCTTCAATAGCTATGATCAAAGGCCGGTTCTCAGAGCCCTTTAAAATAATATGCCTCAATGCTCCTATGGTCCTATCTTTTATAGCCTCGGGGCTCATTGGAATCTTATCAATCCCACTTTCTTTAACCAACAACAATTCTAATAGATAAGGTTCTGTTATAGCCTTATCAGCCCCGAGGAGCTTCAGTCCCTTTTGAACTTTTTCTCGGATCTCAATATCGCCATCTTTTTCATTGATATCGAAGCTCGCCTTAAGGGTGTCGATTACCGGTTGGTAGGCCACACCTCGTGAATAAGAAAGGCAGTGTCCCTCAAGAAATGTCACATCCTCGTTTGAAACCTCTTTTCTAAACTCATAAAGCAACCGTGATTTGCCTACTCCTGCTTCAGAAATGATGGAGACCACCTGACCTCTGCCTGCTTTTGACCACTCAAAGGCGTCCATGAGGATCTCTAATTCTCGATCACGGCCTATAAACGGTGTCAGGCCCCTTTCTGCACTGACATCGAAGCGAGTTCGTACGCTGCTCTGAGCGATGACTCGATACACCCGGATCGGATCATCTTTTCCTTTGATATGTCTTTCCCCCAGGTGCTCAAATCGAAATAATCCCTCAGTCAGTCTAAATGTCTCGCCGGTTACGTATATTGACCCCGGATCGGCAATGGACTCCATTCGCGAAGCGAGATTGACCGTATCCCCTATCGCCTTAAACTCGACCCGCAGGTCATTGCCTACTGTCCCAACCACAACGGGTCCCGAATGAATCCCAATCCGCATGCGAATGGAGACTGCTCTCTTTTTATCCCTCATTCGTTCGCTAAAGCTGTTGATGTCTTTTTGAATAGCCAGGGCTGAGTTTATGGCCCGCTGGGGAGCATCTTCGACAGCAATTGGTGCTCCAAATAGTGCCATGATACCATCCCCGGTCATTTCATTGACAGTACCTTCATAGTCATGGACCCTGTGAATCAGGATTTCGTAAACCTTATCCATTAAAGCGTAGGCTTCTTCAATACCCAGTGATTCTGACAGAGGAGTAAAACCCTCCATATCACAGAACATCACCGTAACTTGCTTTCGCTCACCCTCAATTCTGTCTCTTTGAGATAGGATTTTATCGGTGATGCCTTTAGGAAGATATTTTTGAATCTTTGTTAATTTTTCGTCAAAAGAAAGTTCTTTGGGTAGTAGAGCTGGCTTTGCTGCCAGTATATGACCACATTCATCACAAAATTTACTGCCAACTCTATTTGAACAATTGCACTCTGGGCAGGTAATATCAAATTTGTGTCCACATTCGTTACAAAATTTAGCTCCCTCACGATTCTCAAACTGACATTCCGGGCATTGCATTTTGGTGCCTTCCAATTCAAGTTTAAGCAGCTTGAAAAATTTTGGAGAAACGATGGATGGTGAAATTGAAATATCGCAAATATGAGTTTGTGTCAAATTAGAGGATATACAATCTATTGGAATCAAAGAAATTATTGCAGATACAGAACTGATATCTAGATAAAGGTAGTGATGACCTTACGGGAGTTGAACTCCTGGAAACCTCCAGTCATCTTCCAACACATGGTTAGAAGTGGTTTTCGATTTTTAGTGATCCTATGAGGCCGAAAGATCGATCATCTTTCCAGCGGGTCGAATCAAATGGAATGTCAGATTTTACCCGTTCAGATGAAGCTCTGCGAAAGTTGAAAGCAAGAACTTCTCCTTCAGTAAGTTTGATCAAGCCATTACCCTGATGACGGGGGGACCCGATTAAATATTCAGTTGTTAGTTTCTCGTAACCAATAGGTCTTGCAAGCTGAACAATTAAATACTCGGTTTCCTTTTCAGAAGACCGCCGGATATGCACCGACACGTATACATCCGTGATTGTGCCGGTGGGTGTTGATGAAGCCACTTCATCGCTGAACCCCCAGGGTTCACTTATGACTATGGCAACTTGATTGCCGACAAGGTCAGCAAGTTGAGAAATAATTTTTGCCATTGCAAAAGATCTTCGTCACTAGCCTTCGATTGAGGGACTGTAAAAGCAAGTCCGAGACGGATAAAGGGTCTTGGGCCATGCACAAAAGTTCGATGATTAAAGCCGCTTGCTTTTGCAGTTACTCTGAAAGCGGTGGTTATTGGTCTCTGGTTATCCTTCTTTCCGTCGCAGCCGAAACGCTAATGTGTCAATCCAGGGACCTGTATAGACCTAAATTTTTTCAGCTTCACTTCAAATTCTTTTTCGATCAGTTGAAAGAGTATGTTGGCGGTTGTTATTTGTGAGCCATAAATGGCTCTTTATCCGTAGCCGAGTGTTCAATTAGCCAATCTTTAAACGATATTGTGTAATTTGAAGCCGTGCTTTCATACTCAAGAATGGTGCCGCGCAAGCATCTTGAACCTGGTAATGGCATGTTCAAGTTATCCAAATTATCAGGATATTTACCATTTTCAGTTTTATAAATAGACAAAGCGGTTCTTATTTGTTCAGCCTCTTTAAGACAGGTCCTATAAGTCCGATCGAAAGAAAGGTTGCCCATATAAAATGCTGCCGTATAAAACAGAATGAATAAAACGGCATAGGCTGTTCGATGCTTCCACCTATTGGAAATCAGATAAGGGATTGTCAATGTTCCAACAAGTCCAATAATGAAAGGATAAACCTGAATTAATCCTTTACCACTCTCACCAAGCCAGAAGGACAAGAAGAATAAAATTATGGTAGATAAAACGGCTATGATTTTATTCATACATTTGACTGCTAACATTAATATTATTTGGACGTCTATTTAACATTCCCATATGGGACGAAAAATAGTCTGAAAGCCATTCGTGAAATATGATACCATATTTTTAGAACAGGATCATCAAGATTACAGGCACATTGTTCTGAACGGTGAGTATACGGCCAAAAAGTTATCCGGGTCTTCGGAGGATATGCGTAGACGAAAAATATTCTCAAAGTCTCTGACAAGGTCAAACCCTTTACCCGGGAGACAGCTTTAGAGATCCTTGTAATTTTATGCAGACCCCGATATCTTATACTTGCGGAAATTACCTGTCGGTATGGTTATGATGAGACTCCCGGTCCAGAGACAAGCAGTGACGGGAGACCTTATATTGTAACCGATGGGAAAAAGTCGAATCAAAACGCTTATAACTGCCGGGAAACCGGCAGCCAATTGATGAGAAACAAGTCAGGTGGCCGGTATGGAAAAATGGAGATTTTTGGAGGTTGATTGGCTGAGCTATGCAGAAACCGCGATATACAGACCGGTACTGATGAGGACTGTGGGCGAGGAAATGGTGCCGGAGACAGTCTCATTCTGCAAATTTCCGGTACCCAGTCTGA
>Ga0209536_100017494_pt1 | contig 10151 bp, 5 predicted proteins | sample DeeMarSeWOR28_12_FD_187461 | JGI IMG/M metagenome (GOLD analysis project Ga0209536, IMG submission 187461) | Marine sediment microbial communities from White Oak River estuary, North Carolina - WOR-2-8_12 (SPAdes) (version 2) | ecosystem: Environmental > Aquatic > Marine > Intertidal zone >... | reverse complement strand
ACATCCATGGGCGGTGTGTCTGGGGCCTTCCTCCTTCTCCCTTTTCAGGTGAGCGTGCTCGGGTTTACCAGCCCTGCGGTCAGCCCCACAAACCTTGTTTACAACATTGTGGCCATCCCAAGTGGCGTTTACAGGTACATTAAAGAGAAAAGGATGGCCTGGCCCCTTGCTTTAGTCAATATTGCTGGCACATTGCCTGGGGTGTTTATCGGTGTCATCTTTAGAATCAAGTACCTTCCAGACCCGAAAAACTTCAAATTATTCGTGGGATGCGTCCTCTTCTACATTGCAGCAAGATTACTTTATGACTTAACGCCAAAGGCGGGAGTCCTCAAAAGCAAGACCAATGCCCTTGAGGAAAGATTTAAGGAAAGATCCACGCAGATTCGAAAACAGCAACAATTGGCGTCAGCCGGCCATGTGGCCGTTAAGACTGTCAGGTTTTCACCCATCAACTACACCTTTGAGTTTTACGGTGAGACCTTCTCTTTTAACCCAGCCATCCTTTTTGCTCTTTCCCTTGCCGTGGGAATCGTAGGCGGTACTTATGGGATAGGTGGGGGTGCAATTATCGCTCCTTTTCTGATAACGATCTTCAAGCTCCCAGTTTACACTATAGCGGGGGCCGCGCTACTAGGTACTTTTTTGACCTCCATTTCGGGAGTCACCTTTTACACCCTGGTAGCGCCCATGTTTGCACATACCGGTCTGGCCATAGCCCCTGATTGGAAATTGGGTATTCTTTTTGGGATAGGTGGTTTCCTGGGGATTTACTCTGGGGCGAGGCTACAGAAATATTTTCCCGCCAAGACCATAAAACTGATACTCGGCGTTGTAATTCTGTTCCTCTCTGTAAGATACATCATTCAAATCTTCTAACGATCTTGCGAACATCCCCCTTCCATAGGGTTGGAGCGTGTGCTAGGCAGAAGTTCTGCTTTCGCGACGAGCAATACGCTGACCTGCTGCGGAAGTTGCATGAACCTTTTTAGGCAGCCGAAACATGAGACTGATGCTTGATACTGGATGCGGGCATTATAGCCTTTAGCGTGTCATCTTCGTGGACTTTTGCCGCGCCTAAAAGGGCCATGACCGCATCCGCGATTAACCTCTTGCAACAATAGGGGCAAATATGGTGGTTGACGTTGGTCGCGGTACCATATGAGGTCTATGTCAAAGAACGAAGGGATCATAAACCTTGGCTAGACTCCATGGCGAGTGCGCCTGATATAACCCCATTCTTGTCTAGACAAGAGGAGTAACTTCTGTTACGGTCTTGGTCTGAAAAGAATCAAATGGAGGCAAGACATGCCGTGGCCGGGGAGCATTATCTGAGTGGCAAGGTGACTGCTGGGAGGTGAAGGCCCATTGGCTGATGGGCGGTCGAAGGCTCCTCCATCTAAAGAGACCCGAGTATTCTAAAAAAGTAAAGGGGGTGTCGGATATATGGCTGATCAATCTTATCGCTCTTTTCTGAAAAACCTGGAGGACCAGGGCTACCTGATTCGCTTTACGAGGGAAGTGGATCCGCTTGTAAATATGGCGGCCGTGGAGTGGAAGGCCTATAATGAAATGGGCAAATCAAGCCTTTTTACGAATATAAAAGGGCACAAAGGCTGGCATGCCTGCAGTCAGATCCTGGCTGACAAGAAGAGATGGGCGATGGGGCTTGAAACCCAAGAGCGTGAACTCCTTGACACCATAAGCCGTAGGATGAAACGCCCTGTGGACACCGTTGAAGTGGGCAGTGACCAGGCCCCAGTTAAGCAGGTTATCCTCACAGGAGATGAGATCGATCTCTACGATTTTCCCTCCATGATCACATCGGAGAATGACGGCGGCAGGTACCTTGCCTCCGGTATGGCCATTATTAAAGATCCGGATACGGGTGTCCGCAACATGTCGGTCCACCGACAGCAGGTCTTGGACAAGGATAAGACCGGGTTCATAATGCTGCCTCGCCATGCCCGCCGCATATACGATAAGTACCGTGATCGTAACGCACCTTTACCCGCCGCCATGGTTTACGGAGCGCACCCCGCGATCTTTCTTAGTGCTGCATTTACGACCAGTTACGGTACTGATGAATTAACCCTGGCCGGTGGCCTTGTTGGCGAACCGATTCGTATGGTCAGGTGTGAAACCCTTGATCTTGAAGTACCCGCAGAGGCGGAATTGGTCGTTGAGGGAGAGGTGCTCCCTAATCACATGGAACCGGAAGGACCTTACGGTGAAGTCACAGGGACCTACGCCGAAAAAGGAAGCGCTGAAATATTCAAGGCAAAAGTCATTACACGTCGCAAAGACCCGATCTTTTATGCGCTTCACAGTGGTTTTCCTGTTACCGATGCGCAGTCGACCATGGCTCTGGGAATTGAGGTTTCAACAAAGGAGCACCTCAGAAATGTTGAAGGGGGTATCGATCTTCTCGACGTGAGGACGATCACTTCAGCGGGTCCCATGATGCTGGTGATCAAATTAAGGCCAAAAGTCGAAGGTCAGGCCAAAACGGCGTTAATGGCCGCCCTTTCCGGGCCCTTCCTGCATCCCAAGATCGCGGTTGCCGTGGATGAGGACATTGATGCGGGAGACTTGCGGCAGGTGGTGTGGTCCATAACCAATCGGGTTCACGCTGAGCGCGATGTGATCATGATTCCCAATACGCGGGTCTTCGGCCTTGATAAAGTCTCTCCCATCGCCCCCGGTCAAAGCAGCCATCATCGTATCGGCACTAAGTGGATGATTGACGCGACCATACCTGCTGCAATCTCAGAGGAGGATCGAAGACGATTCGACTGCGCCATGCCGAAGGGTCATGATTCGGTCAACCTGGAAGACTTTCTACCCTAAAGAGCGGGATATGGGCGTATCTAGAGAGACTACTCAATGCCCTCCGTAAGGCGGGGATGAAGTGATCGAGAAAATACCTTCCGCCATATCCCATATCTTTTGGTCGTTCGCTGGACCTCAAAAGTGTAGATTTGCTTGCCAAAGCGTAGAATCTGACCGAATCACAATTCATTGAAGGTTACATCTGGTGGTCGAGGGTTTTTCGGCCCCCCTACGCTAAGCGGGTATAGCAGAATATTCCATTCCGTGGGATTCCAGTGATACTGAAAGACCGATTTACCGGCTCAAAAGATTACGCGAGCCAAATATCCTCTTGCTGAGACAAGGAACCATACACCAAAACCCAAGAGAAAAAGTCCACACAAACGGATTATCATCTGGTACGTCTTGTCTTTGAGAAGGGCCTTCCCACGGCTAATCCCCAAAGAGACAATACTGTACCAGGCAAAATCTGCGGTGATATGTCCGAAGAAAAACATAATCACGCCGCCAATTCCTAGCTTCATCGCAGCCACTAAATAACCAAGACCGATTGTGGCCCACCAGAGGGTCCAATAAGGATTGGACACACTCGCAACCATACCCAATATGACAGGGTGGGGCGTATTTTTGTGAGCAAGTCCAACCTTCTCTGCCCGAAGTGATAGGCCGCCGGCTGTTCGCAACATCCCCACACCTAGCCATATGAGCATTGCTCCCCCTAGCAATGCAATGATCCCCATCACAATGGAGGATTTCAAGTAAGCCCCTAGGCCCAAAATAATGGCCAACACCAAGATAAGCTCCAGCAAGGCATGCCCACTTATGATTAGGGGGCCTGCCTTGAACCCTCGGCGAGCTGACTCAGCTATAGTGACAGTCAATATAGGGCCAGGCGTTAGAATTCCTGAAAGACCTAACGTGAAAGATCCTCCAAATATGGCAGCAAATTCGAACAATTTTCTTTCCTGATTCTACTGCTTTCTGTTTGGATCCCTGCTACTTTATATGTTTTTGACCATTATTGCCACTTTTCATCTTTGACCTGAATCACGATTCATGCAGTATTGATTTTCTAGTCGCAAGTTTCTTGGGTTTTAAAGAGTCAACAAGTAAGCAGTAGCATGCAATTTTAAACCATTTCAAACACATGCAATTTATAGACATTTCTGCCAAAAAAAGCTATTCTTTGAACCCTCAACGAGTCTGGCGACAAATCAACTCAAGAACATAACCCCAACCTTCTAAAGTGAATTATGGGCATATGTATGTCACCAGAAGGAGAAAAAGCCAAAGCCTCCCATGGGTTCCTTCATTCCATTGGGAGTTTTTTATTTGAGGAAGGAATCCCATGAGTGAGGACCAGGCCAAACGGAAGCTGGCAGCCATTCTCAGTGCGGATGCAAAAGACTACAGTCGTCTCATGGAAGACGATGAGGAGGCTACCGTCCGAACCATCACAGCATACCGGGAGCTAATGGTAGGGCGAGTGCGGAATCAAAATGGCCGCGTCGTGGACGCCAAGGGAGACAATCTCTTGGCTCAGTTCTCAAGCGTCGTGGATGCAGTGCGTTGCGCTGTGGAAATCCAAAAGGAACTCGGAAGCCGAAATGAGCGGCTACCGGAACATCGCAAAATGGAGTTCCGCATTGGAGTGAATCTCGGAGATGTCATCGAAGAGGGCGAGACCATTTATGGAGATGGTGTGAACATCGCAGCAAGGCTCGAGGCCCTGGCGGAGGGCGGGGGAATCTGTATCTCTGGAACTGCATTCGACCATATAAGAAAGAGGCTATCCGTCGGCTATGAGTACCTGGGAGAGCAGGCAGTCAAAAATATTGAGACCCCTGTTAGAGTCTACCGGGTGCTCATGGAGCCTGAAGCGGCTGGCAAAGTTATCGGTGAGGAAAGCCCAAAACCAAAGCATTGGCGCTGGGCGGCTATGGGTGGCGTGGCAGTACTCATTATCTTGGCAGGAAGCTTGGCCATATGGAATTTCTATTTTCGTCTTCCGTTTGAGCCTGCCTCTGTGGAGAGAATGGCGTTTTCCCTCCCTGATAAGCCTTCTATCGCAGTCCTTCCATTTGACAATCTAAGCGGCGATCCTGAGCAAGAATACTTCAGCGATGGCCTAACAGAGGAGATTATCACGGCACTCTCCAAGGTGCCAAAAATCTTCGTAATCGCCCGTAACTCCACGTTTAGCTACAAAGGCCACCCGGTAAAGGTTAACCAGATTGCTGAGGAACTGGGAGTCCGGTACGTACTTGAGGGAAGTGTTCGTCAAGCAGGAGACCAGGTGAGAATAACAGCTCAGTTGATTGACGCACTTAATGGACGCCATTTGTGGGCAGAAAGATATGACAGAGATTTAAAAGACATCTTTACGCTTCAAGATGAGATCACTATGAAGGTCATAACAGAGCTTGAAGTGAAGCTAACCGAAGGGGACCAAGCTCGCTTGACGGCAAAGGGAACAGAAGATCTTCAGGCCTACCTGAAGTACTTGAAGGCACGTGAAATGCTTTTTATCCAGACAAAAGAGGCCAACATTCAGGCCCGGCGCTTGGCGAAGGAAGCAATTGACCAGGACTCGGAGTTTTCAGCAGCTTATGCTTTGCTGGGGGCGACGCACTGGATGGATGTGCTCTATGGCTCAATCAAGTCGCCTGAGGAATCCCTCAGGCAGGCCTTTGAACTGACATTAAAAGCCATCGCCCTAGATGATTCTGAGGCCACTGCCCACTCGTTATTGGGCTGGCTCTATTTACTCTTGAAAAGGGAGTATGATAAGGGCATCGCCGAATGTAAGCTGGCTATTGAGCTTGCTCCCAATTCGGCTATTTCGCATATCTGGATGAGTTTCGTTCTCACTCTTGCGGGGAGGCACGAGGATGCCGTTCGACATTCTGAGCAGGCGCTGCGTCTCAACCCGCTTCCAGAGGGCTGGTACTTTCGGTTCCTGGGCTACACCTATTTCGGTGTAGGACGGTATGAGGAAGCTATAGCTGCTTATAAGGAAGCGCTCAATCGGGCACCCAATGATATTCTTGCCCATATCGCCCTCACCACCGCCTATAGCTGGGCAAACCGTCTGGAGGAGGCTCGTGCTCAGGCTACCGAAGTCCTCAGAATAAATCCAGAGTTCTCTGTAAAACAACGAGAAAAGACATTGCCATATAAGAATAAGGCAGACCTAGAGCGTTATCTTGACGGTTTGCGCAAGGCCGGCCTACCTGAAACTCCGCCACTAACTCTGCCTGACAAACCCTCAATAGCGGTGCTGCCCTTTGTGAACATGAGCGGTGACCCTGAGCAGGAGTATTTTAGTGACGGGATAACTGAGGAGATTATTACCGCACTCTCTAAGACTCCGAAAGTGTTTGTAATTGCTCGAAACTCGACCTTCACTTATAAGGGCAAGCCGGTAAAGGTGCAACAGGTAGGGCGTGAACTTGGCGTCAAGTATGTGCTTGAAGGGAGTGTCAGAAAAGCTGAGGATAAGGTACGGATCACGGCCCAGCTTGTGGATGCGCAAACAGGCCATCACCTTTGGGCAGAGCGCTATGACCGGAATTTGAAGGACATATTTGAAGTACAGGATGAAATTACCAAAAACATAATCACAGCTTTAAACGTGCAGTTGACAGAAGGGGAACAGGCAAGACTGTATGCAAAGGGTACGGCGAACCTCAATGCCTACTTAAAAGCTAAGGAGGCGGAGTGGTATTACCTACAGAGCACCAAAGATGGTTTGTTAAAAGCCAAGCAACTATCAGAGGAGGCCATCGCTCTCGATCCGAATTATGCCTATGCATACGGCACGCTCTCGATGTTCCACGGACTTTCTATCTTTCTAGGAATGTCCAAGTCCCCACAAGATTCGCTACAGCTTGCAATCGAGCTGTGTCAGAAGGCTATTGCCTTAGACGATTCCCTCGCCATCGTCCATGCGGGTCTGGGTTACTGGCTCGCAGTCGCCAGGCAGTATGACAAGGCCGTCGCCGAAGGAGAGCGAGCAATAGCCCTCGCGCCCAATTCTGCTGACGTTATTTACAACTACGCCTCAATTCTCTGTTATGTGGGAAGGTTTGAAGAAGCCATTCCACTGTTCAGGGAGGCCTTACGCCTCAACCCCATGCCTCCCAATTCTTACTATCGGCATTTTGGAATGACCCTTCGAGAGGCGGGACACTACGGAGAGGCCATTGCAATTACCAAGAAAGCTATTGAAAAAGAACCTGATGATTTGCTTGCACACGTCGGTTTAATCGTCCACTACACGTATGAAGGACGCATGGACGAAGCGCGTGCGGCCGCTAGAGAAGTCCTCAGATTAGACCATAATTTCTCTGCAGATCAATTTGGAAAGGTCTTGCCTATCAAGGATCAAGCTGTGACAGCCCGAATTATCGAATCCCTCAAGAAGGCAGGGCTGAAGTGAGCTGAAGGAAGGCACTATATCTTGTGGCCGCTCACTGAACCCCAGAAGTGCATGTTTCCTGCCACATCATTGAATCCGACTGAATTATCCTATAGAAGCTAAGGCATCCTTTGCCTGTTTCAGGTAAACTTCAGCTTCGCAATGCTGAAAGATATTGATTGCCTCAGAGATATATTTCTGGGCCTGTGGCGTCCTTCTTTTCGCCCTGTACAAGGTCCCCAACCATATCTTGTGGTGGGGTTTTGAGATCAAGAAGTCTAGATTTGCTTGCCATACCTCTCGCCCGCCCCCCTAACGGTTCGTTGCAGGGTAAATCTGCAATACCTGCAAATTTGGATTTTCCTACTCTTTCCAAGATATAAGTCCTCCTTGTTGACAATCACTCTTCAGTTCTTAGTTTTTCATAATAAAGCTGGGGGCTTTTGCAGCATGTGCTTGTGCTTTACTGTGAACATTATAATATACGGAGGTGAAGTGAAATGTCTGAAGAAAAAATTCTAAATGGTGTGGATGTGGAGGCGGTTAAAGGTTTGATTAACGCTGTGAATGAAAAACCTGACCTTGCGAACTCCAAATTCAGAGCTAAAAACGAATGGATCGACGGTGGGCACAATCGGACTACCGTGACCGGCTTTTACAGTGCTGGCCAGGAGATTCCCCATACTGGACCATTTGTCTTGGATGCAGACGAACCCCCGATCCTGGCGGGAAAAGATCAAGCAGCGAACCCTGTAGAGCACCTTCTGAATGCTCTTACAACTTGAATGACTACCACGATGGTTTACCATGCCGCAGTTCGCGGTATAAAGTTAGAAGAGGTGGAATCGGAGTTAGAGGGTGATCTTGATCTCAGGGGCTTCTTTGGGATCTCAGATGAAGTCAGGCCAGGCTATCAGGAAATCCGGGTAAATTTCAAAGTCAAGACGGATGCTGAAAATTTGGAAACCCTGAAAGAACTGATTAAGCTTTCCCCCGTGTACGATGTTGTCAGCAGCGGAACGCGAGTCAATGTTCAAATAGAGAAGAAATAGCTTATTAGGATACACATGTCATACATGTTAATCCTGAACAGACTCCACGATTATGGAAGGAGGGGGCTGATACAGGATTAATGCGGCGTCAGCCGCAAGGCTAGGCTTAAGTGAGCGGGGTCATTGATCCGCTAACCTAAACGCTCCTCAGCACTGAGCGGAATTATAAAAAGTAGAGGCCCAATTTCTTGGGCCTCTCTTTTAATATGGACTTTGTTTAGCGTCAAAACCGAGTCGCTACAAGGCGCACGTCCGCCTCAGGCCAAGCGCGACGGAAGCGCTCCTCGATGACCATGGCCTGCCCGTTCTTGTTTTGTCTGAGCAAAGCCTGCCTGAGTCCAAACAGGGCCCAGCCGTTCTCAGGATTGCGGCGCAAGTCTTCCCAATAGACCGTTTCCGCCTCTCTTGCGCGACCCGCTTCAAGAAGGACCGCGCCAAGCAGGTGCCGGACCGGGACGCCCCAATCGGGTGGCTCGATGTAGTTGAGGCCATCCTCGAGTCGTACAGCTTTGTCAAGCAGCCCTACCGCATGGTCATACTCACCCTTTCGCGAGGCCATATCGGCTTCTAAAACCAGAGTCCCAATGGAGAGAAGCTTGTCTATGGAATTGGGCGACCAAAGGGCGATCTCCGCCACTTTGGGATCCTTGGCCAGCTTGCGAAGGGCCTGCAGTTCAGCCTCTGATTCGTCAAATCGTTGCTTTGCACTGTAAGCCATACCGCGCGCAAAATGCCAAAGTCCTGTTACCAGAGGCCCATCATAATCGGGAGGAGGTTCCTGGAGGATCTCATCCCATTTTCCAAAACGCACCAGCGCTTGATAGGGCACAGCCGCAAAAAACTGGAGTAAGGGCGCATCTTGTAACACCTCTGGTGAGAGTTTTGAAGCGGCCTTGCGTGCTGCCTGAAGCGCAGGACCACTACGTCCCCTCATGGTTTCTGCAAACCAGAGGAAGTGAACGTTGTGCGGATAGTAACTGACCGGGTAGAAGCCCTGGATACGACATTGGGTAATGTATTCCTCATCGGCACGGGAGGCGAGTTCGTTGGCCCGGGTTGCATCCGCATAGCGCCCAACCCGCACGTAAATATGTGATGGCATGTGCACGAGATGACCGGCGCCCGGGACAAGGTATTGGAGGCGATCAGCAGCTTCTTCGGCGCGCTCTGGAGATTTCGTGGGTTCCATCAGGTGAATCCAGAAGTGAAGCGCACCCGGATGATCAGGGTTTCGTGCCATCACCGATTGCAGGACATTCGAGACCTCCTCTGTCCCAGGATTCGGACGTCCATCCCGTGTCCAGTAGTCCCAGGGACGCAGGTCCATCATCGCCTCGGCAAACAGTACCGCAGCGTCCAGATCATCCGGAAATCGCTGGTACAGCTTGCGCATGGCATTGGCGTAAGCCTGGTCCCGCTCAGCGCGCTCACCGGTTTTCCCGGAATACCGTTGCGCCAGCGCCAGAATATAGGCTTGTTCTCGCGGCGTTATCAGAGCCTTGGGTGCGAGGGCTTTTTGCACAAGCTGGTGGGCCTTCACCTCGTCCTCAGGATTCATCGGAGCATTGATGTTCGGCCCAATAACGAGAGCCTGTCCCCAATAGGCCATGGCACAGTGAGGATCGAGTCGGGCAGCTTCCCGGAATGCCCTTTCGGCTTCAGCATGGTTGAAACCATAGGTGAGATTGATGCCCTGGTTGATGAATTCCTGTGCACGCTCCGATTTCGTCGTGACCGGAAATTTATGTTTACCCAGGTTAAGTAACCGCGGCGCCAAGCTTCCCTCAGGGCCGGGCTTATCCTGGCCTTTAACCATAGCGTAATGCTGATGATTGGTCTGTTCTGCC
>Ga0209536_100017493_pt1 | contig 10151 bp, 11 predicted proteins | sample DeeMarSeWOR28_12_FD_187461 | JGI IMG/M metagenome (GOLD analysis project Ga0209536, IMG submission 187461) | Marine sediment microbial communities from White Oak River estuary, North Carolina - WOR-2-8_12 (SPAdes) (version 2) | ecosystem: Environmental > Aquatic > Marine > Intertidal zone >... | reverse complement strand
CCCGGAAAATAGTCCAGAACGACCGCACCATACGCAACGGAGAATGGGCCCGGGGATATGCATCGCAACTCTGCGGCAAAACACTGGGCATTATCGGCACTGGCAGCATCGGCCAGAAAATGATTCAACTGGGTAAAGCCATCGGCATGGAGGTTATTGCCTGGACATTCCATCCGTCTCAGGAGCGTGCTTCCCGATATGGCGTCGAGTTCGTCAGCCTGGAAGACATCATGCGCCGGTCGGACGTATTATCGATTCACGTGCTGGCCTCACCTGAAACCGGCGACCTTATCAGCAAGCGCGAGCTAATGATGATGAAGCCAACAGCGATACTGGTTAACACGTCGCGGGGCTCAATAGTCAATGAAACGGATTTAATTGAGGCATTAAAGAACGTCACCATTGCCGGTGCTGGCCTAGACGTCTTTGCCGCGGAACCCCTTCCGACCGATAGCCCGCTGCGCAGCCTCGATAACGTGGTGCTGTCACCGCATACCGCCGCCATGGTCCCCGAGGCTACGCTGGCCGGCCTCTCCATGGCCGTCGATAACATCGCAAACTTCCTTCAGGGAAACGCCACCAACGTGGTCAAGGCTGGTGCATAGGCCTGTGAGACACGAATTGCTCTTGCCAGAAAATATTAAGAGGTGCAGAAATGAGCGGTGAAAAAAGAGCGCGCCCGGTTAAAGTCGCCCTCATACAGCGTGGGCCGGCAACAGACAAAGAGAACACGCGGCGCGACTTGCTGGCCCATTTCGAGAGTGTGCTGGAAAAAGAGAGGCCTGACTTTATCATGCCCATTGAGTTATGCACCACCCCTTATTTCCCGGCGGTCAGCGACGAACGTTACTTCGACTGGGCCGAGCCCATACCCGGCCCGACTACAGACCTTTTCGCCGAGAAAGCGCGCAAATATGAAACGTGCATAATTTTACCGATTTTTGAAAAAGGCCCCCTGGAAGGGATTTACTACAACAGCGCGGCGGTCCTGGGGCCGGACGGGAACTTGATACCGGGCAAAATGGCTGATGGTACCCAAGTGCCCCGATACACTAAAACTCATATTCCAAAATTGATGGGGCCGCAGGGGTACATCGTCGACGAGACTTTCTACTTCAGCCCCGGCAACGGGTTTCCCGTTTTCGATACTCCAAAGACAAGAATCGGCATTTTAATCTGCCACGACCGCCGTTTCCCTGAAGCCTGGAGAGAAATAGTGCTCCAGGGTGCCGAAATAGTGTTTGTCCCCGTGGACTCCCCCGTCCTCGGTGTGAAAAAGGGGGCCACCTTTGAAGAGATGTTTGTCGCTGAGCTGCGCACCCGCGCTCTGGAAAACTGCGTCTGGGTCTGTGCCACGAACCAAGGTGGCATCGAAACTGTCCAGGACAAGAAAAACGACTTCTACGGAAGAAGCTGCATTATTAATCCCACAGGGAAGGTTGTAAAACTGGCCCCGGCCTCAAAACCAGCGGTGATTAGTGCTACTATCGATTTAACTGAAACGGCTACGGCGCGAAGGTTTCTCAATACCTTCAACCGCCGCCGACCGGAACTATACAGGCTGATAAACAGCACTCAGCTATAAAATATCATCGTAGTAAATAAATAACAGTCGGAGGAGGTATTTAAATGCCGAAATACTGGTTTGACCACGTTCATTTAATTAGCCGGGACCCCGAAAAGACCACCGATTTTTACGAAAAGAACTTTGGCGCCAAGAGAGACGGTTTCCTTGAATTACCCGATGGCCGCGTACTGGCGTCAACCGCACTTGAAGGCGCGTCAATCAAGGTGACAAACCCAAGACCCGAGCCCCTGGTGCCCAATACCCTACCGGAAGGGCTCGGACTCGAGCATTTTGGATTCAGAACCGACAACCTTGAAGAAGTCGTGGCTGAGCTGAAATCGAACGGCGTGAAGTGCGTTCAGGAGATAAAATCAATCAGCCCGACCACCAAAATAGCGTTTTTTCTCAGTCCGGAAGACATATTGATTGAGCTACTGGAAGTCAGCAGCTAACTTTAATATCAGGACACCGCCGGTTAGAGGTCTATAGATTCTGTCATCCTGCGAGAGAGGCTGCTTCAAATCAAGCGCTATTCCCCGACTGCATTGCTGAGTCGAGCCCTCACCTGTGCCAGGGATAGGCCGCGGAAAACTATTAACTTTCGCCTGCCAGTCAGCCCTTTTTCGATTTCCAAGTTGCTTCTGCGCACCTGAAGAACATCGCCGAGAAATTTCACCAGTTCCTGGTTGGCCTTGCCTTTGACCGGCGGTGCGGCAATTTTCAACTGCCATATGCCGTCTTTTTCGCCCTGCACCTCGTTACCGCGGGCGTTGGGCTGAACCTGCACCCATATTTTTATATTTTCTGTAGCCATGCAGACACACATTATTGTAACAGCCGGAGCCGAATAATTACCACCCCACCAGTTTGAAAATCCTAGAAATACTGACGAACATTGGGCTATAATAGGGGTTGTAACCGTTCAAATTTCTGCCAGCAATGGAGCGTTTCAATTTGGATGCCAGCGAACTGAAGTCCAGAGTTGTCAGTGAGATAGAAAACCACCGCGATGAGCTCAAAGAGTTGAGCCTCAGGATACACGCTAATCCCGAGACCGCCTTCCAGGAAGAAAAGGCGTCCACCTGGCTTTCTGATTATCTGAGAGAAAAAGGGTTCTCCGTTGAAAAGGGTGTTTGCGGACTGGCAACCGCATTCCAGGCGGCTTATGGGAAAGGGAAACCAGTAATCGCCTTGCTGGCGGAATACGATGCCCTGCCGAAGCTCGGGCATGCCTGTGGACACAATATCATCGCCACCAGCGCCGTTGGCGCCGGAATAGCAGCCAAGTTGGCCGTAGACGAGCTTGGCGGCACGGTACAGGTGATGGGCACACCCGGTGAAGAGAGCGGCGGGGGCAAGGTATATATGGTCAAGGAAGGTGCCTTCAAGAGCGTGGATGCGGCTATGATGATCCATCCGGCAGGTTTGAACACAGCGACCACCAAATTCCTTGCCCTCCAGACATTGAAGGTAGAGTTCTTCGGCAAGCCAGCCCACGCCGCTGCCAGACCTGAAGCTGGCATAAATGCGCTGGAAGCCATGCTCATGTCCTATGCCGGCATAAACTCCCTGAGGCAGCATATAAGGGACAGTGCCCGTGTCCACGGCATTATCACCGATGGCGGTGAAGCACCCAACATCGTGCCGGCACACACCGCTGGCCATTTCATCGTCCGGGCGGCAGATGACAGCTACTTGGAAGAACTTAAAGTGAGGGTGCTGGACTGTTTTATCGGTGCCGCCACCGCCACCGGGGCCAAGTTGAAGTACAAATGGGGAGAAACTCGCTATGCCCCGCTGCGCAACAATTTCGTGCTGGCCCGCGTGTTCCGTAATAACCTGCAATCGCTGGGCAGGCGGGTACACCTCGTTGACCCCAGAATAGGCATTGGCAGCAGCGACATCGGCAATGTCAGCCAGGTGGTGCCCAGCATTCACCCGTTAATCGCCATAGATACGGCAAAAGCAGTCACTCATTCCCCTCAATTTGCCGAAAAGGCATCCTCTGAGGCCGGTATGCGCGGCCTCTTTGACGCCGCCAAAGCGCTGGCGATGACCGTGGTCGACCTGTTAGCGGACCCGACAATACTGGACAGGGCCAGAAAAGAGTTTGCACAGAACAAAAAGTCAGGGTAAGAACGGAGACGTTTTGAGGGTACATAATGATTATTGCCGTTGATGCCGCCGGCGGGGACTACGCGCCTCACGAAATCGTTAAAGGGGCGGTGAAGGCTGCTGACGAATACGAGGTGGAGGTGGCACTGGTTGGGAAGAAAAAGGTGCTCCATGTTCTGGCGGGTCGCCATCTTGGGAAAAAAAATATAAGCATTGTTCAAGCCAGCCAGGTTATTCAGCCCAATGAGTCACCGATAAAAGCCATCCGCAGCAAACCAGATTCGTCGATTGTCGTCGGAGTAAATTTGGTGAAAGAAGGAAAAGCCGCCGGATTTGTCTCGGCGGGCAATACCGGGGCCGTACTTGGTGCCGCGCTGTTCGGGCTAGGGAAGGTAAAAGCCATCGAGCGCCCTGCTATTGCCTGCATTATGGACATCACCCCATCAACTCCGGTCCTGCTGATTGATGCCGGCGCTAATGTTGAGTGCCGCCCCGGCCACCTAGTGCAGTTTGCCGAGATGGGTGCCATTTACAGCCAGCACGTGCTCGGCATCAGCAAGCCACGGGTCGGCCTGCTCAGCAACGGCACCGAAGAATCCAAGGGAAGCCAGCTGGTTCAGGAAAGCTATAAGCTTCTGAAAAAGGCCAAATATCTGAATTTTATCGGCAATATTGAAGGACACGATATTCTAAAATTAACGGCCGATGTGGTTGTTACCGATGGTTTTACGGGCAACATTGTGCTCAAGACAATCGAGGGTATGAGCGACTCGTTTCTGGGGTCGGCGCGACAGGTCGGGCAGGTTATTTCCAGCGCCTACCATTTCCGAGGGAGAGACCTGCTCCGCGACCTCGGGCTCGGTTCCTGGGTCAACCGGATAGACTACCGTGAATATGGTGGGGCGTGCCTGCTGGGTGTGAAAGGGAACGTTATAATCGCCCACGGACGCAGTCAGGCCAAGACCATCAAAAACGCCATCGGTATTGCCAAGCATATGGCCGAAGAAAACATAGCAGAGGTAATCAAGGAGGAGATTCATGAGCAAACCAGTGGAAGTGAATGACAGCAATTTCGACCAGACGGTGCTGCAATCGAAGACGCCGGTGCTGGTCGATTTTTGGGCAGTATGGTGCGGGCCCTGTCGCATGGTGGCACCAGTCGTAGAGGAACTGGCCGGTGAATACGAAGGAAAAGTAACCTTCGCCAAGCTGAACGTTGATGAGAACCCCAGAACAGCCAGCCAGTACGGCATTATGAGCATCCCAACACTGCTCATATTCAAGGACGGGGCGCCGGTTTCGAACATCATCGGTTTCAGGCCAAAACCAGAACTGAAAAAGAGCATCGATGCCGTCCTCTAACCGTTGGGTAAGGAGTAGTGAAGATTCAGGAGGCTGAGGTTGGTAAAACAAAGGGATTATGACGTGGTCATCATCGGTGGTGGTCCGGCAGGGCTCACCGCCGGCATTTATACAGCACGGGCGAGGCTGAAAAGCCTGCTTCTTGAGAAAGGAGCCACCGGAGGCTGGATTGTAAATGCTGGCGTGGTGGAAAACTACCCCGGCTTTCCCGATGGTGTCAATGGCCTAGAGCTAGCCGATGCCATGCAGCAGCAGGCGGCAAAGTTCGGACTGGAGACGTTAACTGCCGAGGTTACCGGCCTTGATTTGAAAGGCGAGCAGAAAATAGTGAAGACAGGCGAAGGGGATATCACCGCCAGGGCGGTCATCGTCGCCGGTGGTTCCGACCGGATAAAACTGGGAGTCCCCGGAGAAGAAGAATTCACCGGTCGGGGCGTGGCCTACTGCGCCGTCTGTGATGGTTATTTTTATCGGGATGTGCCGGTGGCGGTAGTGGGGGGCGGCAATGCTGCCATGAACGAAGCTCTCGAACTCACCAAATTCGCCTCAAAAATCACCCTGATACACCGCCGGGACGAACTGCGTGCCACCAAGATACTCCAGGAGAGAGCCTTTGCCGAGCCAAAAATAGAATTCCTGTGGAACACGGTGGTCGAGGCTATTGAAGGAGAGGACACGGTCAAAAAACTCAAGCTGAAAAATGTCCAGACCGGAGAAAAATCCACCCTGAACATATCCGGCATTTTTGTCGCCGCTGGCTTCAGGCCAAATACAGATTACCTGAAAAACATTGTCGACCTGGCGGAAAACGGCGCCATAATCACCAACGAGAAGATGGAGACCAACGTGCCGGGCATTCTCGCCGCCGGCGATATCAGGGCGAACTCAATAAGGCAGGTTGCAGCGGCAGTGGGCGATGGCGCGGTGGCGGCGATATATGCGGAACGGCATATCACTAGCAAGTAAATATTCGCCCGTCTCTTCTTGGTGGGCGATTTTGGACTAAAGTATAATGATGGCAAGGAGATAGTTGATGAAGGTTGTTTTTATTGAGGATGTGCCCGATGTGGCTGAGGCCGGAGAAATCAGGGAAGTAGCCGACGGCTACGGACGCAACTACCTAATCCCCAGAAAACTGGCCGTACTGGCTGATGCTCAGGCAACGCAGATAGTGGAGGTACAGAAGAAAAGAAAAGCCCGGATTGAAGCGGAAACCGAGGCGGAAATGCGGGAACTGGCCAAACAATTAGAAGGGCTGGACATAACCATAAAAGCCAAGGCAGGAGCCAAAGACCGGCTGTACGGCTCCATTACCAATGCCGACATTGCCGAAGAGCTGAGCACAAGTGCCGGACTGGTGGTTGACAAGCGGAAAATTGAGCTCGAAACGCCTATCCACGAGATAGGCAGCTACGAGATACCTATCAGGCTGACAAAAGACATCATCCCAAATATAAAGCTCAGCATCATCGAGGAGGTGACAGCGGAGGGCGAGGAGAAGAGAGAGAAAGAGACAAAGACAAAAGCCAAGAAGAAGAAGACGAAGGCAAAGGCGGAAAAGGTGGTAGCAGAAGCAGGGACGGAAACCCAGGAAGAAACAACGGCGGAAGAAACGAAAGCCGAGGGGCAAGAGGAGACAGAGTAAGTGAACGCCGAGAAGTTACCCCCCCATGACCTTGACGCCGAGGAAGCCATCATCGGCTCACTGCTCATTGATGGCACGGCAATATACAAAATAGCCACGGTCTTGAACCGGGGTGACTTCTACCATGAACGGAACCAGTGGTTGTATGAAGCCTGCCTCGCACTATACGAGCGCAATGAGGCGATAAACCAGATAACCGTGGCCCAAGAACTGGCCAGGAGGGACAAACTGGAGGCGGCCGGCGGGGCAGCATTCCTGAGCCACCTGATTTCGGTGTGCCCGACACCACTGGACATAGAGCACTACGCCCAGATTGTCTACAGGCTCTCCGTTATGCGCGGACTTATTGGCGCTGCCGACCAGATTGCCCGCGTCGGCTACGATGCCGGACCAGACGTGGACACCAGTCTCAGCAGAGCGGAGGATATCCTGTTCCGGCTGCGCCACGGACATGGCGAGCGCGACTTCGTCCATATCCGTCAGGTTCTGGACAAGTATTTTGAGGCGGGCCCCCCATCTGAAGAAGAAGGCGGCGCCCGCGAGCAAATGCCCTATGTGCTTTCCAATTTCGTCGGTCTGGACGAATTTCTAGGCGGTTTTCAGCGCTCAGACCTGGTTATCATTGCCGGCCGCCCCAGCATGGGAAAGTCAAGTCTGGGCCTCAGCATTGCCCGGAATGTGGCTGTAGAGCAGAAGGCGTGCGTGGCTTTCTTCAGCCTGGAAATGGCCCGGGATTCAATTGTCCTGCGTCTGCTGTCCAGCGAATCCGGGGTGAATTCGCGGCGGGTCAGGTTCGGCCTGCACACCGAAGATGAGGAAAGGCGCATTATGGATGCCACCGGCGTTCTTTCCGAAGCAGCCATCTACCTTGACGACTCTCCACAATTGAGGGTGGTGGAAATGCGCAGCAAAGCCAGACGGCTTCATTTCGAGAGAGGTCTGGACCTGATTATCGTTGACTACCTGCAACTGATGCAGGGCGAAGGGCGCGGCGAAAACCGCGTCCAGGAAATCAGCTACATCTCCCGCTCCCTCAAAGCGCTATCCCGCGAACTGAATGTGCCGGTAATCGCGGTATCACAGCTCAGCCGGGCAGTAGAATGGCGGTCGTCACACATTCCGCAGTTAGCTGACCTCAGAGAAAGCGGTAGCATTGAACAGGATGCCGACGTGGTGATATTCATATACCGCGATGAGTACTATCACAGTGAAGAGGAGTGGCAACTGCAGCACCCCGACCGTGAATACCCGCGGGAAGAGGCCGACATTATCGTGGCCAAAAACAGAAACGGCCCCACCGGTCAGATAAAGCTGCGCTTCCGCCACAACCTGGCCGCGTTCTACAATTACGAATACCCAGTAAGTAGCGAAGAGCCGACGTTGCTATGAGCCAGTTCAGCGGATTTCCAGCCCGAATGGAATTCACCCCCATCCCCAATTATTTCCTGAACGTGCTGATGCCCCAGATAAGCGATGACCGGGAACTGAAAACCACCCTGCACGTGCTGGCGGCGCTCTACCGGAAGCGGGGTCACCCACGTTTTGTTACCTGCCAGGAACTGATGGACAACGATGGGCTGATGAAAAGCCTGAAGGCAGAAGGTGAGGCGCCACAGGAAGCACTGCGTCAAGCATTGCAGATGGCCAGCGAGCGGGGAACCCTCATCCATATTGCCCTAGACAGGGACGGCTCAACTAAAGATATCTACCTGCTCAACACCGAAGCAGACCGAAAAACAGCCGCCAGAATCGAAAGCGGTGAGCTCAAAATAAGCGGACTTAAGGCCGTCGAGAAAACTTACGTGGAAACAGAAGAGCCGCCGGATATTTTCACGCTATATGAGCAGAATATCGGCATGCTGACGCCCATAATTGCCGACGAGCTAAAAGAGGCAGAAAAGCTGTACCCGGAAAGCTGGCTCAGAGACGCCGTCAAGGAAGCGGTGGCACTCAACAAGCGAAACATCCGTTATATTATGCGCATTCTGGAACGATGGTCGACCGAAGGGAAGACTGATGGAACATATCAGCGAGTTTCTAAGACAGACCCGGATAAATACATCAAGGGAAAATACGGACACATGGTCCGACGCTGAAGAAGCCCCTTCCCCTAGCGCCAACTGCCCCATATGCAAGGGTGCCGGAGTGGTGCATCCTTTTTTACCTTCCGGAAAGCCGGACTTCAGCCAGGTGGTGCCCTGTCGGTGCGTGAAGAAGGAGCTTGATGATGAGCGCCTGGCCCGGCTGAAGCGGTACAGCAACCTGGGGATGCTTGCCCAGTTCACCTTCCAGAACCTGGAACCCCAGGGGAGAAGCGGTAATCCGAAGAATCAGGCACAGTTTCAAAAAGTCTACGAGGCGGTAAAAGCGTTTGCTGCCGACCCGAAGGGATGGCTCGTCCTTGTTGGCCCCAGCGGAAGCGGCAAAACGCACCTTGCAGCTGGCCTCGCCAATGAACGTATCAGTGACGGATTTCCCGCTTTCTACATCGCCACGCCCGACCTTCTGGACCACCTGCGTGCCACATTCAGTCCCGACAGTGAAATCCCCTACGATGAGTTCTTCGACCAGGTACGGAATGCCCCGCTGCTAATTCTGGACGACTTCGGTCTTCAGACCAGCACCGCGTGGGCCAGAGAGAAGCTTGACCAGCTGCTGACATATCGCTACAACGGCAAGCTACCGACGGTCATTGTGCCCATCGCCGCGCTGGAGCAACTGGATGACAGGCTACAGACCCGCCTGACCGACCCCGAATTGAGCAAGGTATGCGTCATCGAAGAGAAGCAGCCCGTGTCTGTGGACTATGCCTGGGGGCCGGAATTTGAGCTCCAGAAAAGCATGACCTTCGAGAATTTCGACCGGAGACGGGTCAACCTGCCGCTGGAGCAACAGGAAAACCTGGAGGAGGCTTATCGTATCGCCTTTGAGTTCGCCAAATCACCCGAAGACTGGATACTGTTTATGGGTGAGCCTGGATGTGGTAAAACACATCTGGCCTCGGCTATCGTAAACTATCGTTATCAGGCCGGCAAGCCTGCGTTATTTGTTGTTGTATCTGATTTCCTCGACCACCTGCGCTCTACGTTCAGCCCGGAGAGCAAGATATCCTATGACCAGCTTTTTGAAAAGGTTAAAACGGCCCCGTTGCTGGTGCTTGATGACCTTGGAGAGCAGATATCAACCCCTTGGGTCAAGGAAAAACTGTACCAGGTTATTAACTATCGTTATAATGCTAAATTACCCACCGTGATAACTACGCGCTATGCACCTGATGAAATTGTGGTCAATCTGGAAAGTTCTATTAGCTCACGACTGGTCGACCGTAAAATCAGCAACGCCTTCAATATCACTGTGCCGGACTTTAGGACTGATGCCGCCAGCCAGAAAAGGACTTCCCGCCGTGAACGGAGAGGACGTTAGGCTTCGTAGGCTTTAACGCCAACCAGAGCCACCTCCTCG
>Ga0209536_100017492_pt1 | contig 10151 bp, 8 predicted proteins | sample DeeMarSeWOR28_12_FD_187461 | JGI IMG/M metagenome (GOLD analysis project Ga0209536, IMG submission 187461) | Marine sediment microbial communities from White Oak River estuary, North Carolina - WOR-2-8_12 (SPAdes) (version 2) | ecosystem: Environmental > Aquatic > Marine > Intertidal zone >... | reverse complement strand
CTTCCTTGAATGTTTTTCACAAACAGATTTTTTCCGAATAACTGGATTGGATAAAGAACACTTTTATAGAGTAAGGCCAGATAATTACTTCAGTTTCTTTAGGGAAATGATGGATCGATTCGCAGAAAATAACTGCAACAGTTACTGGGTGCAGAAAAGCGACATAATATCTATGGGTGATTTATCCATTCATTATCCTGAAGGGAAATTCGTAATCATTATTAGAGATATGAAGGATAATCTGAGGTCAAAAATAGGTCAGAGAGTCAGAGAGGGAATAAACCCCCAAAAATACCTGGTGAGGGGAGCAATTCGATATTTTACGGATAATGCACTAGTAAAAAAATATTCTGACCAAGATAATGTCTGTGTTGTGCAGTATGAGCATCTGATACAAGATAAAAGCACAACAGTAAAAAATATATGTAAATTTCTTCACATTGAGTTTGATGAAAAGATGTTAGAGGATAAATTCAGAAAGAATACCAGTTTCAACAATGGGGTTTCGCGAGACAAGGTATTCACACAAATGGACTTGATCAAGATAGCAGTTATATCAATACTTCTTGGTGCTTTGCCTGCATGGGTTTATGATTACCTCTATTTGAAGAGAAAAAAGAAAATCAAGAACGAGCTTCTTACCTTCCATGAGAGGAAATTTATCTCATTTAAATTGAGAAAAAAGGAATTGGGATGGAAATAGCTGCCAGCAGATTCATTTCTTTAGGGATGTATATTTGTTCGCTCTTTCTAATAGCAATCGTTTTCCTGAAAGGCGTTAAATATGGTGTTTTATACTTTCTTCCGCTTATTCCTTTAAGATTTTTATTCGAAAAGATGAAAGAGCTTCCACTTGGTGGAGATTTAGTTGATGTTATGGTTTTAGTACTTATCATTGGATGGCTATTTAATAACAAAGGATTTGAGAAGTCGGGGAGCGTTAAGTTGCTGATATTATACAGTTTTATCATGTTATTTTCTTTGATAAATGGATATATTTATCTGGATTTCGGCTTTTTGGGATTGGATGATTCTCGCCTCCAGTTTTGGAAAGATTACATGATGATGATAGTTATTTTTATGATTGTTTTAAATAACATTGATACAATGGATGATATAAAGAAGCTTGTATTTCATATATCAATTATATTTTTGTTAGTTTGTTATAAATTCTTCAGCGATTTTTCTGATGCATCATTTGATCATTTTAGCGAACAAACGAGAGTCGCTTCTGTGTTTGGTTTTCTCGGGGCAAATCATCTTGCAGCCTTTATTGTGGAGTATATGGCAATTTTTCTCACAATCCATTACTTTTTTAAAAACAGTAGAAAGTTAAAGTTATACTATCTTTCTGTATCTCTTCTTAGTTTCTATCCCCTTCTTTATTTATATTCGAGAGCAGCGTATATAGCGATGTTAGCGGTTTTATTGCTATTGGGTTTAATCAAAGACCGAAGAATACTGGTTGCTGCCTTCTGTGTCCTTATCCTCTGGCAAGTAATCTTGCCTAGAGCTGTGGTAGAGAGGATTGAGATGACGACAAACTCAAGTGGAGAGATTGCTGAGACAGCATCAAGCGGCAGGCTGACGATGTGGGGTTTGGCATTTGATACGTTCGAATCACATCCTATATTCGGTATAGGATTTCGATCTTTTGAAAACATGGAATTTGCAGATGCACCTACTGCATATAAAGCGACTGGAAGACAGCATACTCTCAAGAACGTTCATAATATATATTTACAAACACTTGCTGAAATGGGATTAGTTGGAATTATAATGCTGTTCTGCATTTTTGCTGCAGCTTTTAGAAGTGGGTGGAGACTGTATAAAGCCTCATCAGAGAACTTCCTGAAAGGCCTTGGCCTGGGATTTTCTTTGTGCGTTATTGCGTCTTTTATAACAAATATATTTGGTGACAGATGGTATATATTGCTCATACAGATTTACTTCTGGATGTTCTGGGCTTTAGTAGAAAGGGGATTGATTATTACGAAAGCAGAAAGCAGCCTCAAGGAATATTCCACTGGATGAATGAGGAAATAACCTCATATACATTAACGGAAAAAGAAACGTTAACAAATAATGACTATACAAAAACCATTGAGTTCTAAATACTATTTTAATGATGACATAATGTTACAGGAGGTATGTAAATGAATAAAGTTTCAACTGACCCAAAGTCAATTGGCTCGCCGCCGGAGGCTTTCAGAATTGCGTTGGAGTTTTTTAAGAAAAGTGAATCCAAAAAGGTGCTTGATTGTCCAGCGGGCGAAGGCCCCTTTACACAGATGCTTTTAAAAAATAATTTTGAGGTTTCCTGTTGTGATGTATATCCTGAACAATTTAAATTAAGTGAAATTGCTTGTGATTTTGCTGACCTGAATGACCGACTTCCCTATGGTGATAACGCGTTTGATGCGGTTGCCTGTCTGAACGGACTCCAGCGAATTTGGGCGCGAGGAAGGGCTGTTAGGGAACTTACTCGTGTTGTGAGGCCGGGCGGATATGTCATTATTTCTTTTCCAAACAACAGTGACATCCGCCGCCGCTTGTTATTTATGATGACCGGTTCTGTGACATGGAATGTTATCGGGCCTCCACACGTTTGTCTACCTGACGCAGAAAATCCAGCTGCATGGTTCAGATATCCCATGACACTGGCAAATGTATTGAGTGCAATTAAGAGTGTTGGTCTTGAAAAAAAGAATGTTCATTCCACGCACTACTCAAAAGGGGCCATCTTAATGTCACCATTAATATTGGGGCCCATGCTTTTTTCACTGCTTTCACCCAGAAAATATAAAGACTTTTATGAAATGGAAGAGACCTCAACATTAGATGCCTTACTCGGAGCATGGTTGATTGTGATTGCCCAAAAACCTGCGAAGTAGACAACAAGTCTTTGAGTAAAGGAAAAGATAGTTCCTGATAATAAGTGTAATCAAACTTTAAATAATGGTAGCAATAAAAGAGCATGTCAAAATATAATATTGTTCTAATAACAGTGGATTCATGGAATCGTAATTTTGTAGGGTGCTTTAATGATAAAGCGAGAGAAGAAAATCTTACCCCCCATTTAAATAAGTTTTCAGAACAATGTGTTGTTTTCCCCTCGGCTTTTTCAGGAAGTGTAAAAACCTCGGTGTCCGTTTTATCGATATTATCCGGATGCTGTCCCTGTAAATATGGAGATTGGTATTCATCAATATCGGCAAATAGAACCATGATTTCAGAGATATTGAGGAATCATGGATATAAAACGTATGGATTCACTTCCAATCCATGTACATCGAGTCTGCGAAATTACGATAGAGGATATGACATATTTGTTGATGATAATGTTTTGAAGAACGTAGATGGCATTGTTCTCAAGATGATGCTCTTCTTCAAGACATTTTTTAAAAATCCTTATAGCTCAGCCGATATTATTAATAAACAAGTTTTATATCATCTGAAGCATGAGTCGCCATATTTTATCAATATTCATTACATGGACTTGCATGGACCTTATATTTCAAGGAAAGGGTCGCAATTTATTAACAGGATATCGTCAGGAAAGCTTTGGAACAAGGCTATTGTTTCACCAGAAAAAATATCGATTCAGGAAAAAGAAAATATGATTGCTGTTTATAAGGATCAAATGAATTTCCTGGATTATCATTTGGGGGAACTCATTGAAAAAATCGATAATGACAATACAATGATAATTATTACTGGTGACCATGCTGATGTATTTGGGGATCGCGGCTATTTTGGACATCCGTTTATGTTTTATAATGAAATGATTAATGTTCCTCTTCTTGTAAAACTTCCAGCTGCAAGTATAATCAGACGACGTGTTTGTGAGCAACCAGTTAGCTTGATGGATATAGTGCCAACTATGATCGATATTGCAGGAATCAATGCTCATGAGAAATTTGATGGTAATAGTTTACTGCCACTGATTCAGAATAACGATAGAGAACATAAGACGAAATATATCATAAGCGAAATAAGCAGGAAGCATGCAAGTGTAATAAGAGGCAACTGGAAGCTTATTGCTGATTTTGAGAGATCTTCATTAGAACTTTATGACTGGGTAGGTGATGCAGGAGAACAAAAGAATTTGTCAGAAACAAGACCGGATATCAGACACGAGCTTGAACAGGTACTAAGATTTCATATAATAAACAATAAGATCGATTACGTAACTGATGGATCTGTCTTATAATACAATCATATTCAATTCCAGAGAAGCACTTTCTCATTAAAACAATATTATTAAAATGGTTATTTTATTCAAAAAAAGTTCGTGTTTTACTGGTTGGTTCAGGACAGTGAAGAATGGGAAATATGTCTGTAATTATATTTCTAAAGAGATTGCGAAATAATAATGAAAGTTTTGCATTTGTTGAGTAGTACAGGCCTTTTCGGAGCTGAAAATATGGTTATTGAGCTTATGAGAGAACTTGGAAAAAATCAAACTGACATCTATCTGGGAATACTTGAAAACAATACTGACTCACATCGAATAATCGCTGAAAAAGCAAAAAGATTTATTAATAATGTGATAACCTTTCCATGCATTCATAAGTTTGACCTGAAGTCATTATTTCTGATGAGAAAATTTATAGAAGACAATAAGATTGATTTGATTCATAGTCATAAATATAAAACTAACTTTTATAGTTATTTAGCAACGTTGCCAAAGAAAACCCCGATCGTGTCTACTTGTCATAACTGGATAAGCGAGAGCTGTAAAATGAAAATATATGAATGGATCGACAAAAAGATACTCAGTAAGTTTGACAGGGTGGTAGCTGTTTCTGATGAGGTAAAGAATAAAATTCTGGATTCCGGGATTCCAGAGTACAAGGTATTAAAGATCAGTAACGGGATAGCTGTAGAAGATTATTCAGGAAACAATGAGAGGGATAACATTCGGACTGATTTTGGCATTGATAAGGATAGTATTGTTATTGGAAATGTGGGAAGATTAGATGATAACAAGGGAATTGATAATCTTTTGAAAGTGATAAAGTCATTAACTGAAAAACATGAGGATATACTTCTACTTATTGTTGGAGACGGGCCATCGACACAAAAGCTTCAAGAGAATGCTAAGGTTCTTGGTATAAAGGAAAAGGTTGTTTTTGCTGGATTTCGGAAAGACATTGCCTCAATCCTTTCAGCGATTGATATATTTGTCTTGCCCTCTCTCATTGAAGGCCTCCCTATGGTTTTGCTTGAGGCAATGGCGTCGAGAAAACCTGTAATTGCCACAAGAGTGGGAGATATTCCTCAAATCATAAAGCACAAAGAATCAGGATTGCTGGTCCAACCGAGAGATACTGTCCAGCTGCAAGATGCTATTGAGTATTTAATTCAAAATAGAGACGAGTCAAGTTTAATGGCGAAGAGAGGATATGAAAAGGTGCAGCATGAGCATTCTTCAAATCAGATGGCGAGACAATACATGGAAATATATTGTGATGTATTTCAGAGCAGGGCAAATGCTGCAAAGCTTATGGAGGCCAGTTGAAAATTCAACTTGCAGAGATTGTTGCATTTCTAATATCGCAATTCAAGAAAAAGAATTCCAAGCATTCTGCAAATATTCATATTGAAGCCGGAATAAAATGGCTTAGTAGAGCGCAGGATGCTACACCTGATGGTGGTGTCTCTATAAGGTTCTCTCTTCTAAGGGGTTGGGAGTCTTCTTATCCTGAAACTACAGGATATATTATACCGACTTTTTTACAATACTCGAAAATTACTGGTGATGAATCATACAGGGAAAGGGCATTGAGAATGGCTGAATGGGAATTGTCGATTCAGCAGGACGATGGCTCATTTATTGGTGGTCCCCTGCATAGTGGAGTTGGAAAACTCGTTTTTGATACGGGACAGATAATCTTCGGACTGCTGGAAGCGTATCAATGCACAAATGATGAGAGATTTATAAAAGCTGCGAAATCAGCCGGTGACTGGCTTTTGAATGTTCAGGATGAAGATGGATCGTGGAGGACTTTTACATATCACGCAATTCCTCACACGTATCACTCTCGAGTTGCCTGGCCTCTTGCTAAGCTTTATAAGGTAACAGAAGAAACGAAATATCTTGATGGTGCAAAAAAAAATATCGAGTGGGTACTTTCAAATCAGGCCGGAAATGGATGGTTCAGGAATGCAGGATTTACAGTTGAAAATAGCAAAGATCCATATACGCATACCATTGCATACACGATCAGGGGAGTGCTCGAAGCGGGAATGCTTCTTGAAGAACAGCGTTATATTGATGCAGCAAGGAGATCAGCAAATGAGATTCTCCGGATCATAGATCCGGAAGGTTTTTTCTGGGGCAAATACGACTCTTCCTGGAAATCAAATAATAAGTTTAGCTGTCTCACTGGGAATGCACAGACATCTATTATTTTATTGAAATTATATAAGGTTACAAATGATTTGAAATATTTTGAAGGAGCATGCATTTTAAATAAATACTTAAGGGCAAGGCAGGATGTAACGACAAAGAATGAAAATATACGAGGTGCTATTGCAGGCTCCTGGCCCATATGGGGAGAGTATGAAAGATTATCATATCCGAACTGGGCCACCAAGTTTTTTGTTGATGCGATGATCTTAGAAAAGCAATACAAAGATTCCTAATTATTCTATCGGATGGCAGAAATGCAGATGAAAATAATAGTTGTAATTGGTACCAGACCTGAGGCAATTAAAATGTGCCCGGTTATTTATGAATTTAATAGAAGAAAAGAAATATTCAGTACCAAAGTACTTGTAACTGGGCAGCATAAAGAAATGCTGTCACAGGTCTTGGAGTTGTTTAAGGTTAAACCTGATTATAATCTGTCTCTGATGGAAGAAAACCAGAGTCTTTCAGGGCTGACCTCAAAGGCAATTCCGGCAATGGAGAAAGTCATTGAAAAGGAAAGACCTGATATATTGCTTGTCCAGGGAGACACAACTACTTCATTTGTTGCAAGTCTGGCAGCTTTCTATCAGAACGTTAGTGTAGGGCATATTGAAGCCGGCCTCAGGACAAACAAAAAGTATTATCCATTTCCTGAAGAAATAAACAGAAGACTCATAACAGTACTTTCAGACATAAATTTTGCTCCTACCAGATCTGCATTTGAGAACCTATTAAGGGAAGGTGTTGATCACGATAAAATTTATATTACAGGGAATACTGTTATTGATGCGTTGTACCATATTCTTGATATATGTGAGAACAACTCGGACAAAGCAGGATCTAACAATAAACGTCATATTTTATTAACCGCTCACCGCAGAGAAAATTTTGGGGTGCCCATGGAAAATATATGTCGAGCAATTAAGAAGTTAGTTTCTATATATGACGATATAGAAGTAACATACCCGGTCCACAAGAACCCAAATGTCAGGGATATTGTATATTGTATGCTTTCCGATGTTGAAAGAGTGAATTTGATCGAGCCAGTGGACTATATAGACTGTGTAAATATTATGAAGAATTCATATCTCATATTGACCGATTCAGGAGGAATACAGGAGGAGGCACCGTCCTTAGGCAAACCTGTTCTTGTGCTCAGAAATGAAACGGAACGTCCTGAAGCGGTAGAAGCAGGAACAGTTAAAATTATAGGCACGGACACTGAATCCATAGTGAGTCAAACACAATGTTTACTTGATGATCAGGAAGCATACTCTCTGATGGCAAATGCCATTAATCCCTATGGAGATGGTACTGCCAGTAAGCAGATTGCAGATTTATTGATATCGAATTATTTTACCCGATCTGCATAGCGGAATAAACATGAAAATAGTGATGGTCTGGAAAAATGATTATCCCTGGGATATCCGGGTTGAAAAGATGTGCAATGCTTTAATTAATGACGGGCATGAAGTTCACCTTGTTTGCAGTAATACACAAAGGCAACAGACAAGAGAGCGCCACAATGGAATGGAGATACACCGCCTTCCTGCTTTTACGAGCAAAGTGTTGAACAGCGTATGCTCGCTCCCTGTATTTTTTAATCCATGCTGGATATTTAAATTGCGGAAGGTTGTGAGAGAAGAGAAAATTGAGATAATAATAGTTCGTGACTTACCGCTTATGCTGGTTGGTATTTTTATTGCAAAATTAAAAGGCCTTCCGGTCATATTTGATATGGCAGAGAATTATGCTGCCTTGTGGAAGGATCATGTTAGTAGAAAGGGCAGGAAATTTTATAACCATATATTGAAAAACCCCGGATTTGCCAGGATACTGGAAAATTATGCAATTAACAAGGTTAATCATATAATTGTTGTTGTTGAAGAATCAAAAAGAAGAATATTAGAAAAAGGCATACCGGAAAATAAACTTACGATAGTTAGCAATACCCCTGATTCCCGCATATTTGAAGTGCAGAAGAAAAGTGAGGATACGGTCAAGAGGAGTGGATTCAGGATGTTGTATGTGGGGTATGTTACAGTCGGCAGAGGACTGGATATAGTTATTAAGTCCATCCCTGTATTAAAAAAGACGATTGAAGACATACGTTTTGTAATAGCGGGAGAGGGGAAACATCTTGGGGCTTTAAAAATACTTGCCAGGAAACTGGGCATAGAAGAATATATCGAGTTTTGTGGATGGATAGACTTTATAGAGGTTCCATCATACATTCAGCATAGTGATATTTGTGTAGTCCCCCACGAGATAACCGACCACGTTAGTTCAACTATACCAAATAAACTTTTTGACTATATGGCCAACAGCAAGCCAGTCATCGTTTCAAACGCAGCACCTCTCAAAAGAATCGTTGAAGAGACCGGCTGTGGCGTTGTTTTTGAATCAGGAAATGTTGACAGTTTTGTCGAAAAGGTTTTTGAAATCAGGAAATCAGGATTGCAAGGGCAAATGGGTCAAAACGGATATGAAGCGGTTAGGACAAAATATAACTGGGACGTGGATGCCAGGAAACTGGGTCATGTAATAGATATGTTTAACTTTAATTATTCTGGTAGTGATCGAATGAAAATTCAGCAAGGCCAAAGCTGACGTAGTTCATTGATAGTGGTTTTTTTCTGAAACATAGACAAAATGTCATCACTTAAAATTCCCGTATTAATGTACCATGAAGTAGCTGTTGAAAGTGCAATAGATGCAGTTGCAAAAGAAATCGGATCTTCATGGATTACGTTAAGGAAAGACTTTAAGAATCAAATAAACTACTTAAGTAAAAACGGCTATACGAGTATAACCTCCGATCAGTTAGTAAATTATATTAGTGGGCAATCAGAGAGCAATGGAATGCCATTAAAGCCTGTCCTGATCACTTTTGATGACGGGTTTTCGGGAAATTATGAGCATGCATTTCCGATTTTACAGGAACATGACATGTCAGCTACTTTTTTTATAACAATTAACAATATCGGCCAAAATCTTATGTTAACCTGGGATCAAATCAGAGAAATGAGTAACAATAGCATGTCCATACAGTCTCATACACTGACACATCCATTATTTTCATGTCTGGATTTTAAGAATACAGAGAAAGAGATCGTAGATTCAAAACAAATAATTCAGGATAACATTGGCAAGGCGGTCAATTATATCTCATTGCCGAATGGTGATTTCAATAAACATTATTTTGAAATTGTGAGTGATAACGGCTTTAGAGGCGGATTCTCTTCAATATATGGATTTAATGGAAAGGGGACAGATCCTTTTTTACTGAGGAGAATTGACATTAGGAAAAATATCGAACTTTCTCAGTATCATGCATTATTAGACAACAAATCTTTTTTTTCCAGATGGACACTGTGCAGAAGCTTTTTGAAGAGATATATGGCAAAGCTGGTGAGCAAAAAAGTATATCACGGAATTTACAAGGCATATCATCAGAAAAAGAGAAATAGAAAAGATGTGGTTCCTCCCAGATGAATGATTGTATATAGATGTGTTTGAAAAATATCGTATGCCGTCTAGTATGGACAGAAATGGCAATTATTATGGTAATGCCCACATTCAATCTTTATGGGGTACATTGGGAATGATCTGGCTCAAATTTGATACATTGAGACACTACTGTCCGGTTAAGAATTAAATAGATTCAATTGGTTTTGATTTTCTGTCATATTGAAACCATAGTTTGTATACTGAACTATTTGTTGTAAAGGCA
>Ga0209536_100017491_pt1 | contig 10151 bp, 14 predicted proteins | sample DeeMarSeWOR28_12_FD_187461 | JGI IMG/M metagenome (GOLD analysis project Ga0209536, IMG submission 187461) | Marine sediment microbial communities from White Oak River estuary, North Carolina - WOR-2-8_12 (SPAdes) (version 2) | ecosystem: Environmental > Aquatic > Marine > Intertidal zone >... | reverse complement strand
ATCCACCGGTTGCAGATGCAGGGCCCAATCAGACTGTGGATGAGGGCAGTGCTGTCACCCTGAATGGATCCAATTCATTTGATCCCGATTTTGGTGATAGCATCACCTACCAGTGGATACAGACTGGTGGGAACCCGACTGTGACATTAAACGGAGCAAATACAGCGACCCCCACTTTTACAGCTCCATATGTTGGTCCAGGCGGGACATCTTTGACTTTTAAGTTGACAGTGACTGATCTTGGCGGGTTGGAAGATAGCGACACTTCAGTTGTAAATGTAACCTACGTAAACCAACCGCCTATAGCTAATGCTGGTCCAAATCAAACGAAGGAGGAAGAGACTAAGGTTACTCTGAACGGAACCAATTCTAGTGACCCGGACGATGGCATCAAATCTTATCGGTGGAGTCAAACAACTGGACCCAGAGTAAGATTATCTAACGACAAGGCGGTCAAACCTACCTTTACAGCCCCGAATGTGGCAGGCAGCAAATCACTTACATTTGAGTTAACGGTTACCGATTTTGGTGGTTTGGAAGATACCGATACCACTATTGTGAATGTAACCGGGGACAATGATCCACCCACGGCAGATGCAGGACCTGATCAGGCGAAGGAGGAAGAAATTGAGGTTACTCTGAACGGATCCAATTCCAGTGATCCGGATGATGGCATCAAATCCTATCGGTGGAGTCAAAAAGATGGACCTCCGGTCACGTTGCCTAATCCTCAGGCCAAAAAACCCACCTTTAAAGCTCCGAATGTAATAGGTAGCAAATCGCTCACATTTAAGTTAACGGTTACCGATTTTGGTGGTTTGCAGGATACCGATACCACCATTGTCAACGTAACCGGGGACAATGATCCACCCACGGCAGATGCGGGAGTTGATCAGACTGTGGATGAGGGTGAAGCTATAGTCGAACTGGATGGTGCAGGGTCAAGAGATCCTGATGATGGCATCAAATCTTATCGGTGGAGGCAAAAAGAGGGACCTCCTGTCACTCTGTCTAATCCTTTGGATGTTCAGCCCACCTTCACGCCCCCAAATGTGTTAGAAAGTGGTGCTTCGCTGACCTTCGAGTTGATAGTTACCGATATAGGTGGTCTGGAACATGTGGATGCTACCATTGTGAATGTAACAGGTGATAACGACCCTCCCACAGCAAATGCTGGAGTTGAGCAGAAGGTGCTCGAGAAACGTAGAGTCACACTAGACGGTTCCAATTCATTTGATCCTGATGATGGCATTGCATCATATCGGTGGAAACAGGTAGCAGGACCGTCGGTCACCTTTTCCGATCCCACAAGTGATCGCCCGACCTTTGAGGCTCCAAGTTTTGATGACAGTGGTGACAAACCATTAGTCTTTGAGTTAGTAGTAACAGACTCGGGAGGTTTGCAGTCTAGTGATTCAACAACTGTTTTTGTGTCAAATTTTGAGAAGGATAATCCCGGAGCAGGAGGCGGGGGTTGTTTTATCGACACAGCAGCCTACAAATCCCTTATGGAGCAATGATCATGGAAGGGAAAGCCTAAGCGTTGTAAAGTCAGAAGAAAGACGGGACGCTGGTTGTACCTAGTAGCGGCAGAGTCGGTAATGCCTTACCGAAAGTAAATATTACATACTTTAATCTCCACTTTTGCTATTTTGCGATAGACACAATATCTAGTGTTTTATCAGAAATGAAAATTGCCATTTTTTCGGAAGGGCGAAACCTACCTAGCAGTACCAGGACACTCTGTTTCATCCCTCCCTTGCGGGATTTGTTTTCTTTCGTGACTTACAACCGACTTCCGGCTGGTTGTTATCTCAACGACCTTTCGGGTATTCAATTGACAAAGAACTTCTGAAAATCTGTAGTTAAAGTAGTTTATTCCCTGCCTCGCCTTTTCCTCTGCCGCCAGTGAAAAACTCCTGATTTTTTGAAACATTGATCTGTCTCCTCTAATTAGGGTCAACGAAGGGGAACCGCTCGCCCTCTCGTATCCCTCCGAGGCCAGAGCTGCCGATAAAAAGCCAGTTTGCCGCCTTCGAAAACGGCTTCCAAGTTTGCGCGAAGTTCCTCCCCTGGCCGAAAGCGAGCCTCATACCCCTGCAATCTCCCAGCTTTATTGATGACTGGAATCCATTCAGGATCTTCCTCAAACTCGGGGATTGGCTTTATAGGCCTCGCCCTCGGCTGGTCAGGGTCAATAACCCTTATCCTCCCCTTTGCCGTCCCCATCTCCCCAAGAAGCACACCAGCACAGGCATTTGCTAAATCATCATGTTGTCCGGGGCCATGATCTATGCTGTCTCGGCCTCCACGGGCTGTTCTGCGCTCTAAACTGGCTAATTGATTGACCAGCTTGCTTGAGTCTAAAAGTTCGACCTGGCCGCTGTTTAGCAACGGCAAAAAATCACGGTATAAATCGGATTTCGGTTTATCGGAGACTTGGTAATTGATCCCGTGGACCGCGAACCGCTCACCAGGCCACTCGCCTGCATAACGATCACCTCGAACCACGCTCACCCGGTATCTCTTTAATAGGCCCGCAAATTCCTCAACAACCTGATCCAGGCTGAATGGGGGCCTGCGCTCCCTGATCGCATCTAAAATGCGTCTCTCACCTTCCTGGTGAGCAATCGCTAAAGTCATTGAGTCTTTACTTCCTCCTGATGGGTCAACAAATCCTTGATACTTGACTCCTGTTAGTGGGGGCAGCTCATAGCGCCTGGTGACAACCGCTGCTTCGATAATCTCACGGTTGGCATAAGACTCTAAATCTTCTCTAGGCTCAGCATCATACTCGGCCCTTGCTGCGCTTGGATCTTTGAGCTTTTCCCTGGCAAGAAACAGCTTCGAAATTGTTGGATTCATTACCCGTGTGGGCGCTTTCCAGAACAAAATTTCACTGTCAGCCTTACCATAGTAATCCTTGTAATGCTCATACAGCACTCCAAATTTCGCATAAGGCGAAGAGATGACCAAGAGCATGGAATTTGGAATTGAGGCCATTGACGGACGAATGGCTGTCAAAATTTCCTTGTCGGGGTTTGCAGAATCCTCGCCTCGCCAAAACGCAATTTCATCCAAAATAGCGCAGACCACCGTGCGCCCACGTATGGTGCGGAAACTACAGGTGGTGACTTCTATAGCCGCGCAAGTTGAAAGTTCGATAGCTTCCCTGGTTTCATTAACAATATATTGCTCAAAGACAAGCGTACTGTGCAAAATTGTGGAAATGTACCTGAAAATCACCCTGCCCTGTGCACGGTCAGAAGCAATAACCTGAATAACGCCCCGCTCACCTGGAGCAAGATATTTGGTGAAGTCACAAAATAGGGCCAGAAAGACGCTCGTAACACCTCCCAACATGAAACTCTTGCCACCACGCCTTCCTATCTGTGCCCACAGCTCACGAAATGGCCTCTTGGGAGGCTTTTTCCGCCCGGTACACTTACGATTTTAAGGCGATCTCTTTTCGCGTCATCTTCAGGGCAAATAGAGCCTTTAACAAGCAAATCCATGAGGTCCAGGACTTGAGATCCTTGAAAAGCGGGCGAAAGAATCTGGGATCTTGGATAGCTTCAACTACGGTCATCTTTTTCATTTTGGTGCTCGGCTAATATCTCTTCTATGGTCGGGACTCTACCCCTCCCCCGGTTGCTCGCCAAAAGTTGTTGCAATGCCATAATGTCTAGCCTCAAGCTGTTCGACAGTGCTAAATATCTTTTCTCTGCTAGGTCAAACTGGCCTATCAATGCCATTTTCTCGGCGTGTTGAGCGATAATCTCTTTGTGAGTGATCCTTTTTATTAGAGAAATCAGTGGAGGGCTTAAACTTTTCACGCCTCCGCAATGGTCGATCAAATCGGCCTCTAAACGGTCTCGCTTTTTCGCAATGGATAAACGCCCATCCAGGTCACCTTTCAATAGCTCAGTAAGCGCGTAAAACCCGTGCTTTGTGCCTCCTTCTTGCTCCCTTGTTGGTCTCAACTTGGGAGGTTTTTTCTTTTTGCGCCTCTTGGTCATTCAATGACCTTTTTGTTTTGCTCAATAAATTTATCCATATCTTGACGATCCACATACATCTTGCGTCCACCAGGAAACTGCACTACCGGGATCTGTCCCGCCCATATACGCTCGCGTAGCGCCCAGAGGGTCAAGCCAAGATATTCAGCGGCATCCTTCAGCGGTAGGAGCCTTGGATCTCTAGTCCAACGCGCCTCTGTAGATGCCTTATTTTGCTGGTGTTTACGGGTCACTGCGCCCACACTGTGCTTGAGATTTTGACCTTTTATGGCAGTTCAAGCCCCACCGGAAGCATTTGAGCCCTCATTTTGGGATTGAAAATCCTTCAATCTTTCGCCCCCATGCCTTCGCCACTGTTTGCCTCTGCGCATTGCCTTAATCCACTCGTTTCTAGTGAATACCAAGAGACACCTGGGCACTCTCAACAGTACCCAGTTGTCTTTGTACTCATATGAATCAGCGGGCAAACTCATTGCTGGCTTTTGCCTTTCTCAAAATCCCGGCTTCGACATAGGCTGAGGCGGTATCTCGCATCCTGATCCCACGGGCGACGGCAAGATCCCTGAACTCCTCGGCTCCTTTGACTTGCTCCTCGCCGAAAATTCGTCTCATCGGATTTAGATCGTCCTCGCCCTTTCCGACGTATAATCCCCAGCCGACAAACAGTTCATCGCCCCGTTTCTTGGTGTCCAATAGAATTTCAACATGTTGCCGGACCATATCGAGAAAAGGCTCTCCCACTAATTTCTCATCATTGAAGGCAATCAACGTCACGGGCTTTTCCATCTCACACCTACTATCAATACCCACCTATCTCCTTGATATTTATAATAATTAACCGGGAGACTCATTGTTCCCCTTCAAAATGGTCACTCTAGGTGCCCGCCCGTGATACCTTTCAACCTGGATCAACCCTGCATTTTTCATAAGTTTCAAGGCATAGTAGGCGCTGTATCGGGTCATGCCGAATTGCTCCCAAAGTTGCCTGGTCAGCACCACCGGGTCATCTCCCATACCGTGCACGTACCAAAGCACGAGGGCAAGGGAGGCGCACTTACCACCTAAGCGGCTCGCCTGCACCATCCAGTCATAGGGCAGCGGCCCCTGGATAAACCGCACTTGCACCCCTTGTTTGGCCGCGTGCACGACCTCCCGCCTGAAGTTCTGCAATGTCAATTTCTCCATGCCTGGTCTCCTGACATGTTGCGCTGGAGCTACTATCTAAGATAGAGCACCCCCCAAATAAACTTATTGATAGATACAGGACAGGGTATAGTCCTGCTATACAGGTAATGTGTGACCACCACACACCACCTGTGGGATTTTCTCAATTTGTGTGTGACCACCACACATCTTTGATACAACTTGTAAAGCTAGACCATACCCTGTTCTGTGCATTTTCAAGACAGGGTATTGTTTTATACAACATGTGCTCCAGACCATACCCTGTTCTGTACTCACGGCACTGAAGTCTAGCGCAACAACCTTTGCTGATTTTACAACTTTAAAATTCTGCACACTGTCTCCCACATCTCCCGTCCACGGGGGTCAATGTATCTATCCGGGTAAATCACCTTGTTACAGTCAGTCCTGAGCCTGATTCCACCAAGCACCAGGGCACTTGCTTCAGCCATGCACTTTTGAGTCAACCTGGCTTTCTCGTCCAGCTCGTCAGTCTTTGCCTCGATCAGAATTGCGTCATGTATCGGGCCGCACACCTTGACCCCTGCTTTCAAGGCCAAACAGCACGCAAATCTCAGCATTTCCGCACCATTGGCCTCCATAGGAAAATTTCTAAATGATCGGGTGTTGGTGACTCCGTTCAAGCAAATCTGCCAGCCGAAAGTGGTATTAAGGCATTGATATAAATTGGCATGATCCGCAACAGCGTCAGACCACTCCCAAAACCGAGGGTAGCTCTGACGGTGAGCCCGCAATAGCTCTCTCGCCCGGTCATGGGGTTGATTGATCCTTTTCGCTAGTGAGGCAGCGCCCATACCATATTGAACCCCCAAGGCACAGGCTTTGAATTGCTCCCGGATAGGGCTGAATTTCTCACCGTCACCACCTTTCGGGATCGCTCCGGCTTGCTGTGCAAAGGCAAGGTAGGGGTCGCCGGACTCGTAAGCCTCGATCATTCGGCTGTCCTTGGATAAGACAGCGGCAATGCCGAACTCTTGCTGTGACCAATCCACATAGGCAATACCACAACCCGGTTCTGGCCTAATTAAGCTAAGAATCCAGACAGAGGGACCGAAAATATACTTTGAGCTGCTTGGCAGATTTCGCCCGGTCTTGGCTTTGAAGGCGGAGAGCATACACCTGTTGCGCCCGTCTGAGCCGACTTCAAGATCATTAAGCCTGAGCTGGCCTAAAGACGAGCGCAATTCCTTTAATGGCATTATCTCGGGGTAGGACTTTGCCATATCGCGAAAGGTGTCAACTTTGAGGTCAATTTGCCCTGAAGCCAATCTAGGCCAAGGAATATTTTGAACATCAAGCCAGTCCTCAAATTTCTTTCGCTTGAAGGTCCGACCCTCATAAACCCCATAGTGTCGATCTACCTCGTTTATGAGCTGGTCAATGATGCTCTCCCAGTTCTCTTGAATGATCCTCAATCTTTCAACATCAATGGGAATGCCATTAAATTCCATCTCAGCCACGGCCTTCATGTAATCGCCTCTGACCAGGGCATATTTAATATCAGTCCGGGGTAGGATTCGTTGAAAGAGCGCTGGCAGTTGTTTCACATCACTTTCACAGTAGGCCAAAAGGTCGGCTTTCTCTTTTTCAGTCCAAGGATCGCCTCTCAATGCCAAATCCCTCATCTTGTCTTTGTGCATTGCGTCAATGGTGGGTAGGCCAAAGAAGGAAAGAGAACCTAACAACCCTGAGCCCCGTGGTGTGGGCATCCCATTGGTGCACACCCGAAATTCTGTGAAAAGGTCATAGACGTTTTCAGGCATCGGCCAATTCAAAGCCAGGTGACAGCCAAGTTCAGCCGGGGCATAGTAGGCCACAAAGATTGAATCCTTGCCCACCGGGTATGGCGGTTGCTTCATTTTCAACAGCTCGTCCTCCCATACCCTGTGCTTGCGCCCCGACTTCAGCTCATAGGCGACCAAGCAGATCGGCTTTTGTCTTTCTCCCGCGCCTGCCCTAAATTCAAAATCTGCAAACACTATCTCTTTATTCTCCGAACCTGAGCCCATGCGTCAGCCCCAGCCCCTTAATTACCGGGTGAGTCTTGTCATCAATCCGCAAGTCCTTAAAAGCCACATCAATGATCGTCTGGAAATCAATATCAGGCCACACTGGGTCATCCACCGCGCCTAAAGGAAAAAAGGCCTCATAAGCACCAAACGGACGGTTTGAGGCCACTCTCACCCACCTCTCCCGTGCCAGCTCTGCGGCTTTCAATGCACTCCGGTTCCATTCATCCAGTTTCCCTTCGGCATCAGACAACCGGATCGGCCAGAGCTTGAGCACCCTCTTGATGTTAATGTATGGATAAAGGACTTTTGGGACTAACTCGCCTTCCAGCAAGCCATAAAGGGCAGGATTGACTATATAGTGGCTCCGCTCATCTGCATCCACGAACATCATTTTTTCAAGAGCCCATTCAGGATGGACTCTGATAAACTCTTGACGATGGGGTTTTTTCGCCCGGATAATCGAGATCTCTTTCTTGATCCCCACAGCTTCAATGTAGTCTTGGTCAAGTCTCAGGCTGGCAAGGCTGTCCCACCGCTCCTTTTCACCGCCAACTACGGAAATTTTCGGCTTTGATTTCTCGCTCATGGCCCGCCTCCTTAAAAGGGAACGTCATCTTCAATGGTTGTTGTTTCAGCATGGTTAGCATTGGCGGGCTCCGGGAGATCTGCCACTTCATTTGTCCACCCAGGCAAGAGTCGAGGGACATTTATAATAAAGCCTTTGGCAGTTTTAGTGACCCGGCTGCCAATTCTGACAGGCTTGCCGAATACATCAACACCTTGCCTTTTCCATTTTTGTAGATAGCCCTTAAAGGCTAGGACACCGGACGGAGCTAAGATAAAAGCCCCCTGGCCGTATTTCACATGATGGACGGTTAATTTTCCGTGCTTTCCCCATTTTTTTCTCCTTTTTTAATTGTGTGTCACCCCTTTCGGTTATTCGTTAAAATTTCTTGAGGTTGTATCTAACGATTATTCGCCATTGTCATCACAACCAGGAAAGAGAGTCTCAACTCCAACTCCCAGATCGCGTGCCCACATCTCCCTCATCTCTCGCGGTGGAATACGCCGCCCATGAATCACGTGAGTCACATAGCTAGGATCAATGCGATGCACATAGGCGAAATTCGACTGGTTGTGGTATTTCCTAAGAATTGCGATCCGCAAGTCCAAATTAGGGGTAGGCAAAGCCCTTTTATTCATTTGAACCTCCTCTCATTTAATGGTGTAGCTGCCCCATTAATAAGGCAAAAAAGCTTATAATTTCAATAATTTATCATCTACCGTTTTTCTAAGTTCCTTGAGGTTCACGAAAGTGATTTCTTCCCAGTCCTTGCGGGGGGATTTATTCCCGTAAAGTTCTTCCACCATTGGAACAATGGTAGGATCACCAGTTTCCCAATCAAAACCAAATGTACTAGGATTGAGACCGGAACCAAAAAGTCGCCAAATAATTTGATCGTCAACTCGCTTCAACATTATATAATCGCACGTTGTCAATTCTCTCCTAGCCAACATACCCTTTACGAATTTAGACGAGTGCTTACGGTCATATCCAGCCCTTTGAAGCCTCCAAAATAACTGGATGCCGTAAACAGCTTCACGAGTGAACATTGCTTTGTCGCCCCGCGGCCCCGGTTCTCGAAAACTGGGCTTAATGAAGCCTCGCTCAATTAATTCTCTGAGACGTTCCCTAGGCATTTTAGGGTCGAGGGCTTTAGTGACCTGGAAAGTGGTGAAAGCTTCCTGCATGACAGCTCCCTATTTAGTTAACCAATCCACCTATGGGGTATTTACCCCATTACTTCAAAATTGTCAACAAAAATTTTGAGTGAGGGCTAAAAGCCACTGTGTCCAAACTGGCAACCTCTGTGCCCAAAACTGTGCCCGTGGTGCCCAAAAAATCCTAATTTTGCCTAACATTTCCCAACATAATTAAGACACAAAAAAGCCAGTGAAATCAACTTACTAACTGAAATCACTGGCTTTCTAATTTTGCTCTGGTTTGCCTTTTGAGTCCAGCGCCTCTACCAGTTTCACCACTCCGGCCATTTAGGTGGTGTGATTATAGCGAGGCGCGCTCTGAACTGTCAATGTCGTTTCTCATTCTGCAGAGCGCACAGCGCAAAGCGAAAAGGCATAGGGCATGGAGCATAGAGCAAGGAGTTAGGAGTCAGAATCCAGGATGCAGCAGACAGCAGTCAGCTCGCAGCATGCAGAAATAATTCTGTATGCAGAATATCTTTCCCCTGCCAGCTGCCAGTTGCCCGCTGCTAGCTGAAAGTCTCGTCTCGCCAGTCTCGCAGCCCCAGGCGCTCTGCGCCTGGGGCTAGAGCTCTCCCCGCTCAATCATCTCCATGATCGTCTTTAACCGTTCCTGCCCGGGGTGAACATCCCCCGTTTCGTCATATTGGAAGTTCAGTTCAACAACCTGGAATTGGCTACCATCGGAGATCATCTCCACCCTCACATCGGAGAGACCGCCTTGCCAAGCAATGTTTTTCCCCAGGGTAATTGCCTCACCGGGCATGTCTTTTGTCTGCCATGCTCCGGCATGGACCGAATTTCCCCTGAAGTCGCCACCGACTACCCTCCGGTAGGATCCGAACACCTTTTCGTAGTTGAGAACAACCACCCGCAATTCTATCTTCGGCTGGACGTGCTCTTGAATGTAAGCTGGATTAACTTTCCTATTGTACCGCTCCAATTCATCACTGTCTTCTATGAGAAAAACATCTTTCCCAACCGCTGAACCCCTGGGTTTTTTTGCAATGAGTGGAAAAGCAAAGTCCTCAAGGATCTTTTGCTTCTGCTTGTTACCATAATAGACACGCGTACGTGGATAAGGCACTTTAAGCATGCGGAACAAGGCTACTTGCTTCAGCCTCTCCCCCCGCAAACGATAGCAGTTAATGGT
>Ga0209536_100017490_pt1 | contig 10151 bp, 6 predicted proteins | sample DeeMarSeWOR28_12_FD_187461 | JGI IMG/M metagenome (GOLD analysis project Ga0209536, IMG submission 187461) | Marine sediment microbial communities from White Oak River estuary, North Carolina - WOR-2-8_12 (SPAdes) (version 2) | ecosystem: Environmental > Aquatic > Marine > Intertidal zone >... | reverse complement strand
GTTATCGTCCCTGGGAGTTCTATCGGGACAATCTCGAACTGAGGGCCGCCATTGACCTGATCGACTCCGGCGTGTTCTCACACGGTGACAGAGAACTGTTCCGGCCCCTGACCGATTCCCTGCGCCAGCACGATCCGTTCATGCTGTTGGCCGACTATCAGTCCTATGCTGACTGCCAGGCCGAGGTGGCTCATGCCTACCGCGACCGCCATCACTGGACCCGTATGTCCATTCTCAACGTCGCGCGCATGGGCAAATTCTCCTCAGACCGCTCCATTCGTGACTATTGCCGGGACATTTGGAAGATTGAACCGGCGCCGTCGCAGCTGGCGAGCGAGCCAAAACCGCCGGCTGAAGCGGAAACGCTCCCGCCAGTGAGCCGCGCCGGCCGCTCACAGGGCATGGCGGGCCGCGAGGCGCATTGACCGCATGCGCTGCGCCGCTGTCGAAAGCGCCAGCCTGGCAGTTTAATAGACAGCGACGACGCACTCCCGATCACGCCGTGGTTGCGGCACAACATGGCCGGCAGCGGCGCCCTTCGGCCGTACGGCGCTTTGTTGACGGCTGTATACGGCCGCCAGCCCCGACACTACGCATTTTCACCGCATGCGTCTAGAATACGGCCTACCAATGACCCCGGCACACGCCGACTTCCCGTAAATTCAGCCAAGAGTCAACCATGCCCAGCAATGATCGTCACACCGAATTCGAGCAGATCGCCCAGGCGAGACACCACGACCCGTTCAACGTACTGGGCAAGCACACCGAAAATGGCACGGATCTGGTGCGCGCGTTCCTTCCCGGCGCAGACCAGGTATCCATTGCCGAGGGCAACCTTCAGCTCGAACGGGTCGCCGGAACCGACCTCTTCGAGTGGCGGGGCAGCGCCGGCACCGTGCCGGACCGCTACCACCTGATCTGGCGCGAAGACGGCCATCGCGAACGCATCGCCCATGACCCCTACAGCTTTCCGCCTCAGCTGGCGGACTTCGACCTGCACCTGTTCGGGGAAGGCAAACACCGCCATGCCTACCGCTTCCTCGGTGCCCATGTGCATGAAATCGAGGGGGTTAGCGGTATCCTGTTCGCGGTATGGGCGCCCAACGCGGAACGCGTCAGCGTGGTCGGCGAATTCAACCAGTGGGATGGCCGCCGGCACCCCATGCGCGTACGTGGCGGCAGCGGCATCTGGGAACTTTTCCTTCCCGACCTGGAGCCCGGCGCCCTTTACAAGTACGAGATACGCAGCCGGCACAGCGGCGAAATCATACTCAAGGCGGATCCCTATGCGCAGGCCTTCGAAGTAAGGCCGCAGACCGCTTCGTTTATCACCCGGCCATCGGACTATGCCTGGCAGGACCAGGCGTGGATGGAGCAGCGGTCATCGCGGGACTGGCAACATGAGCCCATGTCTGTCTACGAGGTGCACCTCGGTTCCTGGCAGAGGGGGCCGGAGGGCGAATTCCTCGACTACCGGCGGCTCGCTGAGTCCTTGGTCAGCTACGTCAAGGACATGGGCTTCACCCACATCGAACTCCTGCCGGTTACCGAACATCCCTATGACCCATCGTGGGGTTACCAGACTACCGGCTATTTTGCCCCGACCAGCCGCTACGGCAGCGCCGATGATTTCCGTTTTTTCGTCGATTGCTGTCACCGCAACGACATCGGTGTCCTACTCGACTGGGTGCCGGCTCACTTTCCCAAGGACGCCCATGGTCTGGCGCGTTTCGACGGCACGGCCTTGTACGAACACGAAGACCCGCGTCTGGGCGAGCACCTCGACTGGTCGACGCTGATCTACAACTATGGCCGCAATGAGGTCAAGAACTTCCTGCTCTCCAGCGCCATATTCTGGCTTGAGGAAATGCATATCGACGGTCTGCGGGTCGACGCCGTGGCATCGATGCTTTATCTGGATTATTCCCGCGAAGAGGGTCAATGGCTGCCCAACCGCTACGGCGGGAGGGAAAACCTCGAAGCACTGGATTTCCTGCGCGAACTGAATGTCGCGGTTCACGAAGAGCAGCCGGGCATATTGATGATCGCCGAGGAATCCACCTCCTGGCCACAGGTCAGCCGCCCCACCTGGACCGGGGGGCTGGGTTTCGATATGAAATGGAACATGGGCTGGATGAATGACACCCTGAGCTATATATCCAATGACCCGATACACCGCCGCTACCACCAGGGCATGCTGACCTTCAGCATGCTCTATGCTTTCACCGAGAATTTCATGCTGCCTTTCTCGCACGACGAAGTGGTGCACGGCAAGCGCTCGATGCTCTACAAGATGCCGGGCGACGAGTGGCAGCGCTTTGCCAATCTGCGCGCCCTGTACACCTACATGTTCTGCCATCCCGGCAAGAAACTGCTGTTCATGGGCACAGAATTCGCGCAGGGCGATGAGTGGGACAGCACGCGCGTGCTGGACTGGTACGTGCTTGACTACCCGCTCCACCAGGGTGTGCAGCGCCTGGTGACAGACCTCAACGCCTTGTACCGCGAGAGCGCGGCGCTGTACCGCTACGAGTTCGACTGGAGTGGTTTCGAGTGGATCGATTGCCACGATTCGGAGAATTCCGTGCTGAGCTTCCTGCGCCGCTCCGATGAGGAGTTCCTGATTACCATTGTCAATTTCACACCGGTACCTCGACAGGGCTACCGTATCGGCGTGCCGGAGCTCGGCGAATATCATGAAGTCCTCAACTCGGACGCAAGCTGTTACGGTGGCAGCAATGTTGGTAACGGAGGACGTGCGCTGGTCGCCGAGGAGACAGCCTGGATGAATCAGCCATATTCGTTGAGCCTCACCCTGCCGCCGCTGGCCGGCATCGTCCTGCACCTGAAATGATGTAATGAACGGAGCCTCCACCGCTGTCTGGCCCGGCCAGCCCTATCCACTGGGCGCGACCTGGGATGGTGAAGGCGTCAACTTCGCGCTGTTTTCCGAACACGCCGAAAAAGTGGACCTGTGTTTGTTCGATGGACGTGGCCGGCGGGAACTGGTCTGTGTCGACATGCGCTGGAAAACCGATCAGGTGTGGCACTGCTACCTGCCAGAGGCGCGGCCGGGCCAACTCTACGGCTACCGCGTCCACGGTCCCTATGACCCGCTGAATGGACATCGCTTCAATCCGCATAAGCTGCTGTTGGACCCCTATGCCCGGGACATCGCCGGTAACGTACGCTGGAACGATGCCCTTTTCGGCTACACCATTGGTGACAAGGCCGGTGACCTGTTGCCCGACCCGCGAAACAGTGCTCACGGGGTGCCGAAATCGCGCGTTGTCGACACCGCCTTCACCTGGGGAGAGGATCAGCCACTGCGCATTCCCTGGCACGACACGGTAATCTACGAACTGCACGTCAAGGGCTTCACGATTCAGCACCCCGACGTTCCGCCCCCCTACCGCGGGACCTATGCCGGCCTGGCAACGGAAGCCGTCATTGCACATCTCAAGAGGCTGGGCGTTACTGCGGTTGAATTGATGCCGGTACACACCTTTATCAGCGACCGGCACCTGGCGCAGAACGGCTTGAGCAATTACTGGGGTTACAACAGCATCGGTTACTTTGCACCACACGCCGCCTATTCGGCGAGTGGCGATATCAACGAGTTCAAGACCATGGTGAAGCGTCTGCACTCGAACGGTATCGAGGTGATTCTCGACGTGGTCTACAACCACACTGCGGAGGGCAATCACATGGGCCCCACGCTCTGTTTCCGCGGAATCGATAACGCAGCCTACTACCGACTGGTGGCTGATCAGCCACGCTACTACATGGACTACACCGGTTGCGGAAACAGCCTCAACATGATGCACCCGCGGGTCCTGCAACTGATTACCGACAGCCTTCGTTACTGGGTACAGGAGATGCACGTCGACGGATTCCGTTTCGATCTGGCGCCAACGCTGGCCCGCGAGGCGCACGCCGTTGACCGCTTCGGTGCTTTCCTGGACATCATTCATCAGGACCCGATTCTCTCGCAGGTTAAACTGATCGCGGAACCCTGGGATCTGGGTGAAGGCGGCTACCAGGTCGGCAATTTTCCGGTCGGCTGGACGGAATGGAACAACCGCTACCGCGACACACTGCGCGCCTACTGGAAGGGCGACAACAGTCTCATCGGTGAGCTGGCCTACCGTATCACCGGCTCCAGCGACCTGTATGAGCAGAGTGGCCGCCGACCTTACGCCAGCATCAACTTTGTCACCTGCCACGATGGTTTTACACTTCACGATCTGGTCAGTTACAACGACAAACACAATATCGAAAATCTGGAACAGAACCGCGACGGCGAGAACCACAACCTGAGCTGGAACATGGGCGTCGAGGGCCCGGTCAGCCGCAACCTGCACATCATCGAGGCCCGGGCGCAACAGAAAAGAAACTTTCTGACGACGCTGCTGCTCTCGCAGGGTGTGCCAATGCTCGCGGCCGGCGACGAGATGGGGCGCACACAGAATGGCAATAACAATGCTTACTGTCAGGACAACGAAATCAGCTGGGTAAACTGGGAACTGGACTCACACGAACGCAAGTTTCTCGACTTTGTGTGCGACATCGTCAAACTGAGAAAGGAGCACCCGGTGTTTCACAGGCGTCACTTCTTCCAGGGTCGCCGCATCAAGGGTGCCAGCGTAAAGGACATCTGCTGGCTGAGGCCCGACGGCCAGGAGATGACAGACGAGGAATGGACCTCGTACTACGCACGCTGCCTGGGTCTTTTACTGCACGGTGATGCCATAGAGGAACAGGACGAACGCGGCCGCATCATTCGTGACGATACCTTCCTGCTGCTGCTGAATGCGCACTCCCAATCCGTCCCCTTTCGCATGCCCCAGCAGGTTGGCATCGCCCGCTGGGGGGTCGCCATCGACACCTGCTTCGAGGATGGCAAACGCGCAGACCGCCGCACCTTCAACACCGGCGAAAAGTATCCGCTGCGGCCACGTTCCTGCGTGCTGCTGCAGCTGATGAGGGCACCTCGCTAAGCCCCGTCCGCCGACACGGCCGGCCGCCTGGCTCAATGATAACGCTGCAGATCCGCGCTTGGCCTGCGGTCAGCGAAACACAGCGCCGCAAGGGCAGCCGCCCGCTTCACAGGCCTGCAAAAAGTGCCTCCATTTTTTTACGCATCGCGGCATCGGGCAAGCGGCCGTAGCCGGCGCCCATATTGTCCACCATGTGCTTCAGCTTGGAGGTCGCCGGAATCGTGCAGGTCACGTAGGGATGAGAAACAACGTACTTCAAAAAGAACTGTGCCCAGCTGTGGCAGTCGAACTCGGCCGTCCAGTCCGGCAGCTCCCTGCCCTTCACCGCACGAAACAGATCGCCGCGCGCGAACGGCCGGTTGATCAGAACAGCAATGTTGCGCTCATGAGCGATCGGCAACAGGCGCTTCTCCACCTCGCGGTTGGCTATGTTGTAGCTGAACTGGACGAAATCGAGCGGCTCGCTGTCCAGTATCGACGCCAACTGGTCGTGATACCTGCCGTGCGAAGTGGTGATGCCGATGTAACGCACCCTGTCTTCCGATTTCCAGCGCTTCAGCGTCTCCAGGTGAACCTGCCAGTCGAGCAGGTTGTGAATCTGCATGAGGTCGAACCGCTCAACGCCCATGCGCCGCATGGAGCGCTGCATCTGATCTATACCCTGCTGTTTACCCTCGACCCATACCTTGGTCGCGGCAAACAGGGCCTGTTTCTTCTTTACCCTGGGCAGCAGGTCTCCCAGTACCTCTTCGGCGTGTCCGTACATCGGTGAGCTGTCGATCAGTGCACCACCTTCGTCAAAAAATGCCTGCAACACCGGCAACAGCGCCAGGCGCGCTTGCTCATCATCGACGTCAAAGGTGCGTGAGGAACCCATACCGATGACGGGCAGTTCCTCACCCGAGACCGGGATCGGTTTCTTGATCGGCTGCCGGGATTTCGCCAGCAACCAGGATGGGCAGGCAGCGGCAGCGAAACCCCCTGCACACAGTACCTTTAATAACGCTCTGCGACTCAACTCTCTCATGTCAGTCTCCCTCTCCGCGCATCGATGTGGCCGATTGCACCGCTGCAATCGAGCCCTGTTGTTGCCCCAGCCGATAGGCCAACCACGCCCAGCCGGCCGCCACCGGAACCGCCAGCCATGCAATGCTGCCGAGGCTGAGGCCGATGGCGCGCAGGCCGGCGTACAGCCACGCGCTGGCGGCATCTCCCGCCCGGTACACCGCGGTATCGATAAAATTCTTGGCCTTGTATTTTTCTTCACGGCCGAGCACCACATAGAGCATTTCGCGCGCCGGCCGCATAATGGCGTAATTCCCGGCTCGACGAATCACCTGCACCACGACCAACACCCACAACACCGGCGCATAACCGAGCAGCGCGAAACCCGCACCCAGCAACAGCGGGATCAGGCTCAGGGTCAGCGGGAGACCCAGCCAGGCCACCAGGCGCCCGGTGAGAAATAGCTGTATCAGGATCGTCAGTGTATTCACCGCCAGGTCCATGGCCGCGAACACCGTGGTGCGTTGTGCCGGATCGGAAAAATGGTCACGAATGATCTGAGCCTGCTGAAAGTACAGAAAGGTCGCCAAGGTCGTAAACAGCAACATCAACAGACAGATCCCCAGCAGATAGGGCGAGCGCAGCACCAGGCGGATGCCCGCGAACAGCCCCCCGCCCATGGCTAGTTCAACCTTGGGCGAAGGAGTCGTGCCGGCCGGATCATCACGCCGCCGCTGTTCGCAGCTGCGGTTCAATCGGTCTATGCAGAACACCGTCCAGAGCAGAAAACAGATGGACACCAGCAATAGATTGGTCGGTCCCAGCGGAATCGCCAAAACCGTGGTCAATACCGGCCCGACCAGTGCTCCGACGCTACCGCCCGCGGCAATGAAACCGAACAGCCGCTTTGCCTGCTCGTTACTGAACAGGTCGGCCATAAAGCTCCAGAACACCGACACTACAAACAGATTGAAGACACTGACCCATATGAAGAAGGCCCGCGCCACCCAGACGTGGGTCACGTCCGATCGAAACAGAAGGTAAAACACCAGCAGATTGAAGATAAAGAAGTAATAGACGTAGGGCAGAAAGCGTCGGCGCGCAAAGCGCGAGCTGACCCAGCCGAACAGGGGCACGGCCGCCAGCATGACCACGAAGGTGCCACTGAACAGCCACTGCAGATGCTCCACGCCGCCGGCGATACCCATCTCGTCGCGCATCGGCCGGATAATGTAGTAGCTGCACAGCAGGGAGAAAAAATAACTGAAGGACCATGCCAACACCCATATTTCATCGGCTTTAACACGCAGAAATCGCTGCAGGACATTCTGCATGAAGCGATCGATGGGCGAGGGCGATGACATTGACAGCCCCTTGGGTGCGGACGTTCGAGCACTTTAACCACAATGCTCACAAAGGTCACCAGGGAACGAAGCCTGAGGGCGCTCCTGCGACATTCATGCCCGCTACAGGTAGTAACGCGTCACGCCCGAGCAGCAGGCCTGCAGGCCAAACTGGTCATTGGCCCTGGTATTTTCCGGATATCCTAGTAAATTAGTCAACTATTGCACAGCTACGGTTTATTCGCCGGGAAACAAGGTGCTTATGACCCTACATACAGTGCAGCCAATGGCTTCGCGGCGAGCTCGCCCAGCCACCAGGGTCTGCGAGTTCGAAGAGCGATCGCCGCCGGCGGCCACCGGCCGGCTAGCGGGCTTGCCTTTCGATGCCGTCGATCAGCGGTCGCAACTGTTCCCAGACCCGCGCAACGATCAGTGGCTGTGCCTCACTGTTGGGATGAATACCGTCGGCCTGCATGAGGTCGGTCCGGGTACCCACACCATCGACCAGCGAGGGCAGCAGAGAGAGGCCGTATTCCTGCGCCAGATCGTGATAGACCGCCTGGAACGCCTCGGTGTAACGCGGGCCGTAGTTGGGCGGCAGCTGGACACCGATCAGGAGAACCTCGGCGTCCTGCTGCCTGGCGATCTCGATCATGGCAGCCAGGTTGCGCTTCATCTCAGCCAGGGACAGACCGCGCAGACCGTCGTTGCCGCCGAGTTCCAGAACAACGATAGCCGGCTGGTGCCTGGTCATGGCTTGTGGCAGTCTGTTGAGGGCGTTTGCCGTGGTATCACCGCTGACACTGGCGTTGACTATCGTATGCGGATACTCATCATCAGCCAGCCGCCGTTGCAGCAGCCTGACCCAGCCTTTCTCAACCGGCATACCGTATGCTGCGCTGAGGCTGTCACCGACGATGAGAATGGTATCGGCGAACGCTGAAAGCGCCAGATTAGCCACGAAAAACATCAGCAGGATCAGGGTTCGAAGTATCATGACCACAAGACAGAACAATACGATGATCAGCGCAAGAGCTGTGGGCAAGCGCGTTGAAACCGCCGCCGGCCCGTTGAATATTCTGTCCGGCATCGATTTGGAGATCAAGACCGGGGAGACGGTGGCGATAGTCGGTGTCTCGGGTTCGGGCAAGTCCACATTGCTCGGCCTGCTGGCGGGCCTGGATCCGGCCACCAGCGGCGACGTGTATCTCTCCCACCACCGGCTGAATGAACTCGATGAAGACGGTCGTGCCCGGGTGCGCGCGCAGCTGGTGGGTTTTGTCTTCCAATCATTTCAGTTATTGCCCAGCCTGACGGCAGTGGAAAACGTCATGCTGCCACTGGAACTGGCGGGGCAAGAGGCTCCCCGTCGACAGGCCGAGCAACTGCTGGGCCGCGTGGGGCTGGAGGCGCGATTGCATCACTACCCCAAGCAGCTGTCGGGCGGCGAACAGCAACGGGTTGCCATCGCCCGCGCCTACTCGATGAGACCGGCCATTCTGTTCGCCGATGAGCCCACGGGCAACCTTGACAGTACCACGGGCGCACGCATCATCGACCTGTTGTTTGAGCTGAACCGGGAACGCGGCACGACGCTGGTTCTGGTCACCCACGACGACGAGCTTTCGGTGCGCTGCGACCGCCGCATTCTCCTGCAGGACGGGCGCATCGCCACCACGGCGGGCGCGGCATGAAACAGGTCACCCACTGGAAACTGGCGCTGCGCCTGCTGGGACGCGAATGGCGCGCGGGAGAACAACGCATCCTGGTGGCGGCGCTGGTCATCGCCGTCGCTGCCAGCACCGCGATCGGTTTCTTCACCGACAGGCTGGGTCGGGGCATGGTCAACCAATCGGCCGATTTTCTCGGCGCCGACCTGGCGCTGGTCGCTCCGCGAGCGGTCGAGCCGGCCTGGCTGGAACAGGCGGACAGCTGGGGACTCAGGGTCGCCGAGACGCTGGTGTTTGCCAGCGTAGTGGTGAGCGGCAACGAACTTCAGCTGTCCAGCGTGAAGGCGGTCGACGAAAACTTCCCCTTACGCGGCAGCCTGCGCACCGCGGCCGCTCCCTTCGCCGAGGACAGCGCAACGGCCGATACGCCGAAGGCGGGCGAAGCCTGGGCCGCCGCCACCCTGATGAACCGCCTCGGCCTGGAGATCGGTGACCAGGTCGAGGTCGGAGCACATACACTCACCGTCACGCGGGTTCTGACCTTCGAACCGGGCCAGGCCGGCAACGTGTTTGGCGTGTCGCCACGCCTGCTGATGAGCCGGGCCGATCTGCCCGCCACCCAGGTCATCCAGCCGGGCAGCCGTCTGTCCTACCGGTATCTGTTTGCCGGCCCCGAGCGCGCTGTGAAACGCTATCGCGACTGGCTCAAGTCGCAGCTGGGACCGAGCCACACGCTGCTCGGTGTGCACGAAGGACGCCGGGCAGTGGGTACCGCCCTGGAACGTGCCGAGCGTTTCCTGGGGCTGTCTATCCTGGCGGCGATCATACTGGCCGGTGTGGCCATTGCCATGGCCGCCAGACGCTACAGCGAGCGTCATTTCGACATGAGTGCGATGCTGCGCTGCCTGGGTGCTTCGCAGCGGGAACTGCTGCATATCTACCTGCCGCAGCTGGCCATGATCGGTCTCCTGGCCAGCGCAGTCGGCTGCCTGTTCGGCTGGCTGGCCCAACTCGGATTGCTGTATCTGCTCGCTGATCTGCTGCCGATGGCGCCATCCGGCACCAGCGGCTGGCCGGTGCTGGCGGGTTTTGCGACCGGCCTGATCGCGCTCGCCGGCTTTGCCCTGCCACCA
>Ga0209536_100017489_pt1 | contig 10151 bp, 9 predicted proteins | sample DeeMarSeWOR28_12_FD_187461 | JGI IMG/M metagenome (GOLD analysis project Ga0209536, IMG submission 187461) | Marine sediment microbial communities from White Oak River estuary, North Carolina - WOR-2-8_12 (SPAdes) (version 2) | ecosystem: Environmental > Aquatic > Marine > Intertidal zone >... | reverse complement strand
TCGAGGCGCTCGCCGAGGTGCCGCCCGGCGCGAACAACATCTTGTCGAGATCACCGGGTGCGAGCTCCGCGAGGCGGCGCGCGAGGTCGATGGCGACCCGGTTGGTGTAGCGCCGTGGACAGAACGGCAGCAGGTCGAGCTGCGCCTTGATCGCATCGACCACGCGTGGATGGCCGTGCCCGACCTGGTGCACGCTGTTGCCGTGAAAATCCATGATCTGGCGGCCCTGGGTATCTTCGAGGTAAATGCCGGCGCTACCCTGCAGGGCATTCAGGCACGGCGTCGACAGCGACTGGTGCAGGAACAGATCGGCGTCCTCGTCCAGAATAGCGCGGGTCGAGTCGTCCAGGTGTTGCCCGGCCCATTGCCGGCGGCGCGGCGACAGGTTGACGTCGCCCTCGGCGCGTTCAGGGGGCTGCGAAGAAGATTTGCTCATCGTCTGGTCTCTGCATGCGGGCGCGGTTTCAGGGCAATGTCTTGCGCATTGCCGCGGCGAGTGCCGTCGAGCCGAGCTCATCCAGGTGATCGACCACGCCCTGTTGGTCCGCGGCCGGGCGGTTCTGGCTCAACTTGTACTTGGCTTCGATCTCGTCGATGCTGATTTCGACACCGACGATCGCCTTCAGCATGGCGGCGCGGTATTGCGGCTGCCAGGGTTTCTCGAACGCGGATTCGTAACGCCGGCTGAGCGCTTCGACCACGCCGGCGAGCGGCTCGGCATCGTCGAACACCCGGCAACGACCGTAGACGTGCACCGCCTGGTAATTCCAGGTGGGAACCCCGGGGTTTTGATACCAGCTCGGCGAGATGTAATCGTGCGGCCCGAGGAAGGTGACCAGTACCTGCTGGTCCTGCAGCTGTTGCCACTGGGGATTTTGCCGCGCGAGATGGCATTGCATCTTATCGCGGTCGCTGGCGATCAGAAACGGCAGGTGCGACGCGAAGGGGCGCCCGTCGTCGATCGAGATCAATTGGCCGAAGGCGTTGGCGTCGATGAATGCAAAGATTTCGTCGCGCTCGGAAACGCTGAAGTGATCCGGAACATACATGGCTGATTTTTCTCCCGCGGCCAGTGGCGGCGTGTTTGCGCGGGCCATTATAGGAAAAAGCGATTGCCCCTACCTGCATTATTTGCCGGTCGGCCGCCCAGCCGTCGGCGGCAGCTTCCACTTTGCCAGGGCACGGTGTTCGCGCACGATTTCGTTTACCAGTCCGATGCTGTGGCGGCAGGCCGGCGAAACCGGGTGCGACGCGGTCACCACCAGTGACAGGTTGCGGCTGATGGACGGGGCGACGATGCGCGCCGCCGCCAGCTGCCCGGCGCGGTGCTTGCCGGCGATGACGCTGAACGGCAGGATGGTGAAACCCTGTTCGTCGAGCACCAGGTCGAGCAGCGGTTCGTTGGCGTCGATCTCGGCGCGTACCTGCATGCCGAGGCCCTGGCGGTTGAAGGCTTCGTCGATGCGCGCGCGCAGGCCGCCGGCCATGGCATTCAGGTACAGCGGCAGCGTCGCGATGCGCGCCAGGCGGACGGTGGCGGCGCGGGTGGCGGGGTGGCCGCGCGGCCCGACCAGGTAAAGATCCTCGCGGCACAGGGGCTCGGCCGGCATCGTTGGCGCGCTGTGCGTGTCGGCGATGACGCCCATGTCGACGATGTTGTTATCGATCAGGCTTGGTATGTTTACGCTGGCGCTGGTCATGACGCGAATGCGGGCGCCGGGAAAGCGCTGCTGGAAACGTTTTACCAACGGCCGGAATACCACGCCGGCGAAACTCTCGGGCGCCGCCAGGCGCACCTCGCCGGTTACCTCCAACCGGCTTTGCCTGGCCGCGACCGGCGCCAGGTCGAAATGGCGCATGGCTTCGCTGGCATGGTTGCGGAAAGCCTGCCCGGCCTCCGTCAGGCGTATACCGCCGTGATGGCGTTCGATCAGCTTGACCTCGAGCGCCCGTTCGATACGCGCGAGCGAGCGGCTGACCGACGGTTGCGGAATCGACAGCGCGTTCGCGCTGCGGGTGATGCTGCCGAGTTCGGCGACCTTGAGAAAAACGCGAAACTGGTGCAGCGTAAAATCCGGGTTCATGTGCAAAAATATATAACTCTCGAGGTGTGAGAGTCCAAATAATATAACCTTAAGGATATATATGATAGTTCCCCACGGACAATTACGCGGCGCGTCGGTTACGGCTAATATCGAGCGCATATTCAAACCTGAGACTGTCGCATGCAAAACTTCCAGAGTTCAGTTCAGAGCGGTGAATCGATACTTTCCGGCCTGGCCTTCGCCGACGACGGTTTAACGCTGCGCTGGAGCGACGGCTACCAGAGTTTTTTCCACGCCATCTGGCTGCGCGACTGCTGTTACTGCGAGTACTGCGGCGATTCCTATTCGAGCAAGCGTTACCTGGTGCCGCAGCTGATCGCGGCGGACACACGCATCGACAGGGCTGAAATCGATGCGCACGGAAACCTCGAGATTCACTGGCTGCCGCAGCAACACCTGTCGCGCTATGACGCGAGCTGGCTGAGATCGAACTGTTATGACGACGATGCCCGGCGCGAACGCTTTCATCAGCCGACCCTGTGGCACGCTGCCCTCGCCGAGTCGATCCCGTCGGTGGATTTCGTCAGTGCGCGCGATGACCGCGAGCAACGCATGGCGCTTTACCGCAAGCTGCGCGATTTCGGGCTGGTGCGCGTCACCGGCGGCGCCGCCGAAGCCGGTGCGGTCGAGGCGGTGGCGAAACTGATCGGCGGGCTCGGCGCATCGGCCTATGTGCCGATCTTCGACCTGTCGCCGTCGAGCTCGATCAAGACCATGGGCAATACGCAACGGGAAGTGCCGCCGCACACCGACGAAGCGTTTCGTTACGCGCCGCCCGGCATCAATATCCTCGGCTGCGTGCGCCCCGCCGACGACGGCGGCGAATCCATCCTGGTCGACGGTTTCGCGGTCGCCGCCGAGCTGCGCCGGCAAGACCCCGCGGCTTTCGATCTGCTGTGCCGCCACGGGCAGACCTTCAACCGCATCCATCCCGGTCAGCTTGACCAGCGTGGGCGCCTGCGCATGATCGCGCTGGACGATCGCGGCGAGGTGATCGGTATCCGTGTGCACACTCGCGCCGCCGGGCCGCTCGACCTGCCGCGCGACCTGGTGCTGCCTTATTACCGCGCGCACCAGGCGTTTTGCGAGTTGATGATGTCGCCCGGGTTCCAGCTGCGCTTTCAGCTGGGCGCGGGTGAAGCGGTCATGTTCGACAATCATCGCGTGCTGCACGCGCGCGCCGAGTTTCGCGACCCGCGCCGCTTCCTGCAGATCTGCAACGTCGATCGCGAAAACTTCCACGAGCGCCTGCGCCTGCTCGCCGCCGAACTAGGCTACCCGGCCGAGGCAAACCAGGTGCTGGCCGCGGGCATGAGCTGGTAGCCGCGCTTGAAATAAATTCCGGCCCGTCGCAAGATTGCCTGCGGTCAGCACGTCCGCCTCTAATCAATCGTAATACCGGGAGCAATTACCCATGCAGGCCAGCGACATTCGCCAGATCATCGATCTCGATCGTTATCCCCTGGATCGACCGGGTCATCCAGACTACAAGCGGTTGTTGGCGGCGGGCCGCGAGGCGCTCGCACGGAGCGCGCTGTTTTCCATGGCGCAGTTCGTGCGCGCCGAAGCGATCGAGCCGATGGCGCGTGAACTGGAGGCTCGCCTGGCGCTTTCCTGTCGCTATGAGCGGGCGCGTAATGCCTACGTCTACGGCTTTGGCGAGAATGACTGGCCTGCCGATCATCCGCGCACGCAGCGCCACGCCTGCCGCTACAACCAGGTGCTAAATCACCAGATCGCAAATGACTCCGCGCTGCGACAGATCTTCTACTATCAGCCCCTGACCGATTTTCTGCGCGAGCTGTGCGGGTTCGAAACCTTTTATCGCAGCGATTGCCCACACCTGGCATTGACCGCCAAGCTTGCCGGGGAGGGTGATACCGACGGCTGGCATTTCGATACCAACGACGTCGTGTTTTCGCTGTTGCTGCAGGTTCCCGAGGCGGGTGGAGATTTTGAATACGCACCTTTTGTGCGTTCCGAGGACGATGAGAACTATGACGCCGTGGCTCGCGTCGTCGCCGACCCGCGGCGCGAGGCTCGACGCCCAGCGATGGGTCTTGGCGATTTCAACGTGTTCATGGGGGACCTGTCGCTGCATCGCGTGACGCCGGTGGTCGGGCCTCGCCGCCGTATCGTGGCGTTGTTCAGCTATGATCGCCATCCTGGCATGGTGTTTGACCAGGCCTATATCGACGAACTCTACGCCAGCATGCCTCGCTGACGGATGTCATCGATTCGGGTTTTACGAACGCTCGCGTAGTACATATACTGCGGGTCCCGGCAGAAAATAGTGAGTGACAGCATGCTCCACGGTATACAGGATCTCGATCGCGACCCGGTCGCCAAACAGTCATCGGTGCTGGACCAGGTGCCGATCATCGATATCTCCGAGTTGCTGGTGGATTCCGCTGCGCCGGCCGCCAAAACGGCGGTCGACAGCATCGCCGAGGCCTGCAGCAGCTGGGGCTTTTTCCAGATAACCAACCACGGAATTCCCGATGAGCTGATCGACGAGGTGTGGCGCCAGACGCGCGCGTTTTTCGCGCTGCCGATCGCAACCAAGCTCGAGGTATTGCGCACCCGCGACAATCCCTGGGGCTTTTACCACAACGAGCTCACCAAGAACCAGCGCGACAAGAAGCAGGTGTTCGACTTTACCCGCGAGGGTTACGATCCGATCTACGGCAAGGGCAATCGCTGGCCGCAACAGCCACGCGAGTTCAGGCCGGTGCTGCAGGAGTACTTCGATGCCTGCACCAGGTTGTCGCTGCAGCTGCTCGAAGCCTTTTGTATCGGCCTCGATTTGCCGGCAAAGTTCATGCATGCCGATTTCGCCAGCAACCACACCGGTTTCCTGCGCCTCAATTATTACCCGGTGCACGATCCCATCGAGGGCGCCGCGGGCGACTACCAGGCGCAGGCCGACCTCGGCATACACCACCACACCGATGCGGGCGCGCTCACCGTGCTGATCCAGGACGAGGTCGGCGGCCTGCAGGTGCACCGCGACGGCTACTGGTACGACATCCCTCCGGTTGCGGGCGCCATCGTCATCAATACCGGCGACATGATGCAGGTGTGGTCGAACGACGTGTACCATGCCCCGGTACACCGCGTGCTGGCGATGGACACGCGCGATCGTTACAGCCTGCCGTTTTTCTTCAACCCGGCGGCGGACGCACAGGTCAGCCCGTTACCGACGGTTGTCGATGAACGCAATCCGGGTCGATATCACCCCATCGAATGGGGCGAGTTTCGCGGCAAGCGCTCCGACGGCGACTTCGCGGACTACGGTACCGAAGTGCAGATTTCGCAGTATCGCAAGTAACTCGACGCCTCCGGGCGCGTGGGCGCAGTCGAAACTATCAATGAGCCGTTACCGTCCGCCCGCCGCATACAAATCCCCTTACATCACGCCCGAGGGCAAGCGCAGCCTGCTCGACGAGCAAAAGGCGCTATGGCTGCGGCGCCGCGAAGTCGTGGCGGCGCTTTCCGCTGCCGCCGCCGAGGGCGATCGTTCGGAAAATGCCGAATACATCTATCGCAAGAAGGAATTACGCGAAATCGATAGCCGCATACGATATTTACAAAAACGTCTACCCGATCTCAATGTCGTCGATCAAAAACCGGCAAGCTGCGATCGGGTGTATTTCAGTGCGACGGTTACCCTCGAAGACGAAAATGGAGCGCGGGTGACCTATCGCATTGTCGGCCCGGACGAGTTCGACCACGCGCCGCATTACATCAGCGTCGATTCGCCGCTGGCCAGATCACTGCTGAAACGCGAGCTGGGCGACGAGGTCGAGGTCGACGTGCCGACCGGCAGGCTAAGTTACTGTATCGTGGATATCGCTTATTGAAGTCGGTCGGCGAAAGGCACCTTGAAACCCCGCCCTGGTAAGGGTAATAGTTTTGACAAGGAGACCATAAAGCGGTTTAGTGTTTGCCTATGAACTTGACGACTAGCCATAGAATGGTCGGGAATCCTTCTGCAGGATTTTTGCTGCTGGTAGTCGGTTTGCTGTTTGCACTCCCCGCCGAGGCCTATTTAAATCGCACTTACAGTAGCCTGGACCAGGCCGAGGCGTTTGACGGCGACTTCATCGACATCCTTGGCCAGGGCAAGTTGCGCATTCTGTTGACGCGTGACAATTCCGACGCCGCCTACCTGCCGCGCAGGGGGTCACCGCTCGCCGAGCAACAGCGCATCGCCGAAGAATTCGCGCTGTCGCATGGGTTGATTCCCGAACTGGTGCTGGTCGATAACTTCTCCAAGCTGATCCCGGCCCTGATCGAGGGTAAAGGCGACATCGCCATCAGCAATCTGACGATAAACAGCGAGCGACTCAAAAAGATGGCGTTTTCCGTGCCGCTCGATCACGTGATCGAGCAGGTGCTGGTCGCCAGTGGCGACAAATCGGTGCAACGGGTGCGTGATCTGAACGGCAAGTCGGTGATGGTCAATCGCGATTCGACTTTCTGGCATGCGCTCAACTGGCTGAAGAAGAATAGCTATCCGGATATCGAAATCGTCGAGATTCCGGATGGCGTGCAGACCGAGGAGGTGCTTGACCGGGTCGCGCAAGGCAAGGTCGACGCGACCATTCTCGACAGCAACCTGGTCGAGATTTACCTCGGCTATCGCGACGATTTACGCGTCGCCACCAATTTCAGCAGCCAGCGTGACATCGCCTGGGGGGTGCGCAAGAACGCGCCGCAACTGCTCAACGAAATCAATCGCTACCTCCAGCTCGAGCACATGGTCGAGGGCCGCGACCAGCGTTTCCTGGACGATTTCGAGGCGATCAAGAAGCGCCGTGTACTGCGCGTGTTGTTGCGCAATAACGCGGCGTCGTACTTTCTTTATCGTGGCGAACTGATGGGTTTCGAGTATGAGCTGGCGCGCGAGTTCGCCGATTACCACGGCCTGCGGCTGGAAGTTGTGGTGCCGCCCAGCCACCGCGAACTGACCAGCTGGCTGCTCGAGGGTCGGGCCGACATCGCGCTCGGTTTCATCGAACCCGATCAGCGTATGCGTGGTCTTGGTATCGAGTTTTCCAGGCCCTATCACTACGCCCGGCAGCACATCGTGGTGCAGCAAAAGGATCCGGCCAGGTCACTCGAGGACCTGGATCACCGCAGCTTGATCGTGCGCCATCACAGCAGCTACTGGGAGCGCCTGTCCGAATTACAACGCGCCGGTGCGGGCTTTCAGCTGCACGCGACGAGCGACAATGTCGAAACCGAGCAATTGATCCAGATGGTTGCGCGCGGCAAGTACAAGGCCACCATGGCGGGAGAACATCAACTCGATATCGAACTGGCCAAGGGAGTCGAGGTGCGTTCTGCCTATGCGCTGGATGAACTGGCCGAGCATGCCATTGCGTTGCGCAAGCGCAATCCGCAGCTGAAGCAGGCGCTCGATGAATTTGTCAAACGGATCTACCGGAGCGAGTTTTATAACGTCACCTACACCAAGTATTTCAAGAGCCGGCGTTCGGTGCAGCGCCTCGCGCGCGGGCGCGTGATGGACCCGCTCAACGGCCAGATATCGCCTTACGATAAACTGGTGCGCAAGTATGCCGATCACTACGGTTTCGACTGGCGCCTGGTGACCGCGCAGATGTACCAGGAAAGCAGGTTCGACCCGAAGGCGAAATCGCAGGTCGGCGCGCGCGGATTGATGCAGTTGATGCCGCGCACCGCCAGGGCGATGGGCGTCAAGAATGCCACCGACCCGGCGCTCAATATTCACGGCGGGATAAAATACCTCGACTGGCTACGCGACCGTTTCGATTCGAAGCTGCCGATTTCCGATCGGCTGTGGTTTACGCTTGCGGCCTACAACGCCGGCGCCGGTCACGTGCATGACGCGCGGCGGCTGGCGGGCCAGTTGGGGATGGACCCCGATCGCTGGTTCGACAACACCGAAAAGGCGATGTTGCTGTTGGCGGATAAAAAATACGCGCGCAAGGCGCGCTTCGGCTACGTCAACGGTCTCGAGCCAGTCAACTACGTGCGCGATATCCGCCAGCGTTTCGAAGCTTACGTGGAGCTGAGCCGCCAGGCGACCGCCCGGCAGGGACCTCCGCGCGAGCTCGTGGCCTCACGCCTGCTGCTGCTGTCAGCGGGCTTTTAGCCCGCATATCTTACCGATTTTCGTCCGAGGGCTGTCCGAGTTGCCGGGCAGGATAGTTAGCGACCGAGGGCGAGGGTCTTGAGGTCAGTGGCGGGATCGGCCACCAGCTGCGGCGAGGGATTGATCCCCGCTTCGATGATCTTGCGCCCGAAGGCGTAGGATTTGGGTTCGTTTATCGCGTCGATGGCGAGTAATTCGGCGTCGCGGTAATACCAGATCGACAGGCTGGCGCCGCTGCTGCCGGGGCGGGTAACGGTGTGATTATGACCCTGGTTGAGCCCGACGATCTGCAGCTTGCAGTCGTACTGGTCTGACCAGAACCACGGTATCGCGGTGTAACTGACGTCTTCGCCAGCCAGGTGGCGCGCCACCAGGTCGCCCTGGTCGGCCGCATTCTGCACCGATTCCAGCCGAATCCGCTGGCCGCCGCGTTCGAAACAGCTGCAGTCACCCGCGGCGTAGATATCCGGGTCCGAGGTCTGGCAGACCGAGTTGACGAGGATACCGTTGTCACATTCGAGGCCCGCAGCCTGCGCGAGTTCGATGTTGGGACTGCCGCCTATGCCCACCAGCACCAGGTCGGCATCGATGATTTCACCGGATTCGAGCTCTGCGCCGCGCACCTTGCCATCCTCCCCCAGCAGGCGTGTAAGGCGTGTCGACTCACGCAGGTCGACACCGTGAGCCTGGTGCAGGTTGCGAAAATAGGCCGAGGTTTCGGCGGCGGCAACGCGCTGCAGGATACGCTCGGCCATTTCCAGCAGGGTGACTTCGAGGCCGAGTTGGCGTGCCACCGCGGCTGCTTCCAGGCCGATGTAGCCGCCGCCGATGATGAGCAGCCTGCGGCCTGCCTGGAATTCGGACGCGCGGCGATCGATGTCGGCGATGCTGCGCAGCGTGAACACACCGTCGAGATCGCCACCCATGGCGGCGGGTAGCCGGCGCGCGCTCGAGCCGGTGCACAACAATAGCTTGTCGTAGTCGATGGCCTCGCCGGTATCGGTAACTACCTGGTGTTTCCCCCGGTCTATCCGGTCAATGCGGGTGTCAAAACGCAGGCCGACATGTTGCTCGGCGTACCATTCCGGCGGGCGAATAAACAGCCGCTCGCGTGCGAGGTTGCCCAGCAGGTATTTTTTCGACAGCGGCGGACGCTGGTAAGGGGGATGTGGTTCTTCGCCGATCAGCAACAGCGGCTGCGGCGAACCGAGCGTCACGTGGCGCGAAATGAAAGAGGCTGCCGCCTGGCCCGCTCCAACGATGACGATGGGCGCGGTCACCGTTACTCCGGTTCGGGAACGTACAGTACCAGGCCGTCGAGCGCATCCGAGGCGATGATCTGGCAGCTCAATCGGCTGTTGTCCTCGCGCTCGACATCGGTCATTTCCAGCATGGTGTCCTCGATGTCGTCGATTTCACCGGTTTTCGCGAACCACTCGGGATCGACAAACACGTGGCAGGTTGCGCAGGAAAGGCATCCGCCGCACTCACCCTCGATGTGAGGGACGTTGTTCGCGGTTGCGGCTTCCATCAGGTTCAAGCCGTTTTTGACTTCGGCGGTAATTTCGCTGCCGTCTTCCATTTTCCAGGTGATCTTGGCCATAGTCTCGCGCTTATCGATTGGTGTTAAAAACCGCGTAATGTATCCTTTTTTATGGCCCATGTCTTATTCAATTTCGACATGGGTCGGCGTCAATCGATGCTTTGATGGACTTGCTGGCGCAGCAACTGCCACAGCGTTGCGAGGTGTTCGCGCGTGGTCGCCTCGACGCCGACGGAGACGCGCACCATCCAGCGTCCGGCGAGCATCGATGGGCTCATGAAAGCGGCGCCCGACTGGTTGATCGCCTGCACCCACGCGAGCGTGTGACGATCCAGCTCATCACCCTCCAGCCCCGGCGGTT
>Ga0209536_100017488_pt1 | contig 10152 bp, 8 predicted proteins | sample DeeMarSeWOR28_12_FD_187461 | JGI IMG/M metagenome (GOLD analysis project Ga0209536, IMG submission 187461) | Marine sediment microbial communities from White Oak River estuary, North Carolina - WOR-2-8_12 (SPAdes) (version 2) | ecosystem: Environmental > Aquatic > Marine > Intertidal zone >... | reverse complement strand
CCGTTTCAAGGCATCGCTGGCAGGCCGAATCCATCTCGGGTGGATTCGGCGGTTCTACGGTCTTTAGATCACGGCTTCAGCGTGATTCGCTGTTTAATATCAGCTCGACCATCGTAGTCTCGGATTTGATCCAATTGATATCATCAACTCTCAGAATCCCACACGATTTTTAGCTTGTGCGTCTTATTTGTCAAGAAAAAAAGGGGTGTATCTTAAAATATCGTTAACAAATTCTAGCATTTGACAAGTTTTTTTTAATGATTTAAAAAAATCTGAAGTTAATTAAATTTTTATTCACTCATATTGGGTTTCACCCGTCCGCGGGCAGTCGCTGAGTAGCAACAATGTGGGCAAAGGGCGAAAAATCTTGCAATGGTCAGCCGTGCGGAAAATGGACAAGGAGGTTCAACAGGCGGTGGATAGACGCTGGAAGCAGTTGGGGGATCTGTTGGTGAATTACTCCATGGAAATCAAGCCGGGAGAAAAAGTAATGATTGCCATGGTGGAACCGGAAACCTATCCCTTGACGGCTGCACTCTATGAAGCCTGCATCAAAGCCGGTGCTTACCCCCAGGTGCAATTCCTGTCTGAAGAATTTAACCGGCTGGTATTGAGCTTCGGCAATCAGGAGCAGATCGACTGGGTACCTGAAATTGAGGCCTATGGTATGCAGTGGGCGGATGTGTATTTCGGTTTGCGTGGCGCCCATAACCTGGATGTTTTTTGGGATATCCCGGCCGATAAGCTGTCGGCTCTGAGGCGGGCGATGGGAACGGTATCTACAATGCGTTGGGAAAAGACACGTTGGTGCCTGCTGCGGGTACCCAATGACGCACTTGCGCACCAGGCTGGAGTGGATAAACAGACTGTCACCGACATGTTCTTCAATGCCTGTTTGCTGGATTGGCCGGAATTGAGCAAGGAGTGGCGGCGCCAAGCAGACATCCTGGGGAAGGGCAAGCACGTGCGCGTAGTTGGAAGAGATACCGATCTGAATTTTTCAGTGGAGGGTCGTCTCTGGGCGGTTCTTGACGGCAGAATTAACATGCCGGATGGTGAAATCGCCACGTCCCCGGTTGAGACAACCGTTGATGGACATATTTATTTCGATTTTCCAGGGGTTTTGGGTGGGCGATGTGTCGATGATATTCGCCTGCGCTGGGAGAAAGGCCGCTTGGTTGAAGCCGTCTCATCTTCCAACCAGGATTTTCTGCAAGCGGTGATCAACACCGATTCCGGTGCCAAACGAATCGGAGAATTTGCATTCGGCACCAATGCCGAGATTACGCATTTTTGCCGTGACATACTGCTGGATGAAAAGATCGGCGGTACCGTTCACATTGCTTTGGGGCGTGCCTATCCCGGTACCGGCGGCACGAATAAATCCGCTATCCACTGGGACATCGTAAAGGATTTGAGACAAGAGGGGCAAGTCTACCTTGACAGCGAACTGATTTTTGAAAATGGAAGCATCTTAATCTGAGGAATGCACATATGGGACGTGACTATCTGCTGGGCGTTGACATCGGTACTTACTCCTCCAAAGGTGTGCTGGTCGACAGAGATGGCGGCGTGGTCGCCAGCCATATCATTGGGCACGAAATGAGCATGCCTGAACCCGGCCATTTCGAACACGACGCCGACGGCGTTTGGTGGTGCGACTTTGTTGAAATTGTGAGCAACCTGCTGGACAAAACCCGCATCAATTCCAAGCAAATTATCGGCGTAGGAACGAGCGCCATCGGACCATGCGTTCTGCCGATCGATGCCAAGGGCACGCCGTTACGGCCGGGAATACTCTATGGCATCGACACCCGGGCGACAAAAGAAATTGATTACTTAGAGAAAGAGCTCGGAAGGCAAGCGATCTTTCGCATGAGCGGCACACACCTGAATTCCCAGGCCTCCGGACCAAAAATCCTTTGGATTCGTTACAACGAACCTCACATCTACAAACAGACTCGATGGTTCCTCACGAGCCAAGCTTATCTGGTATACAAACTCACCGGCGTACCAAGCATCGACATTTATTCCGCCAGCGGCTACGCTCCGCTTTTCGATATTTATAAATTCGCCTGGTATGCGGATGTCGCCCGCCATATCACCCCTGTAGATCGCCTGCCGAAAACCTACTGGAGCTGTGAAATCGTCGGTGAGGTTACCGCTGAAGCAGCTGAAAAGACAGGCCTAGCCGCCGGCACACCGGTTATCGCCGGAACCATCGACGCAGCTGCCGAAGCGATCAGCGCCGGGGTGGCGGAATTCGGCGATATGATGCTCATGTTTGGGAGCAGCATTTTTTTTATCATGAAAACGGCGAATTTGCACAAAACCCAGCACTTCTGGAGTGCCAACTTTCTGGAGAGAGGCGCATTTGCATTCATGGGCGGGATGTCGACCTCCGGCAGCCTGACAACCTGGTTCCGCGACCGGTTTGCGCAAGCGGAGGTGGAACGGGAGAAATCCGGAGGAGAGAATGCCTATGCCGTGCTGGCGAAGGAAGCTGCCGGATCCTCAGCCGGTGCCAACGGGCTGATTGCCCTGCCGTACTTTGAGGGCGAGCGCACCCCTTTGCATGATCCCAAAGCCAAGGGCAGTTTATTTGGCCTGAGTCTCAAACACACACGCGGCGACGTCTATCGTGCTATCCTGGAAAGTGTGGGGTTCGGAATTCGCCATAATCTAGAGGTGATGCGTGAAGAGAATGTAATCCCCAGGCGCTTACTCGCAGTCGGCGGCGGCACCCAGAACGAATTGTGGATGCAGCTGGTTTCCGACATTGTCAACATCGAGCTTGCCATCCCGGAGCAGATGATCGGCGCCAGCTACGGCGATGCGTTTATGGCCGGAGTCGGTGTCGGCCTGTTCAGAGATCTAACCGAGATAAACCGATGGGTAAAAAATAAAACGGTTGTCGTCCCCAATTTGGAGGCACATAGGCAGTATGCGTTAAATTATCGCATTTTCCGCAACTTGTATGAAGCGACCAAATCACTAATGCATGACTTGTCTGATTCCCTGAGGGGTTAGGAGAGGAACCATTTCTTCAATGACAAAAATTGTGATGACGTTACGCTCTTGAGATTTGACTGCAAATGATCAATGGCCGGGATGCTGGAAAGCTGGGAGGCGATAAAAGAACTCGAAAACCTTGCCTAACTCATTTTTGCCACATTGGTGAATAAAGCATGGAGAAGTACGCTTATGACAATATCCTGGATAGAAGAAACATTTGGATGTCGGAAGCCAATTATTGGGATGTGCCATTTGAACGCCTTACCGGGTGACCCCTCATTTGATAAACAGCAGGGCATGACAGGAGTTATTGAGTGGGCACGCCAAGATTTGCTGGCCCTTCAAAAAGGCGGTGTTGACGCTGTAATGTTTTCCAATGAGTTCAGCCTGCCGTATCTGACCCGGGTGGAAACCGTCACCGTGACCGCTATGGCGCGTATCATCGGTGAGCTGATGCCGGATCTGCGCATACCTTTCGGCGTCAATGTGCTTTGGGATCCGGCGGCGTCACTGGATTTGGCGGTGGCTACTGGAGCCAGGTTTGTGCGCGAGGTCTTTACCGGCGTGTATGCCAGCGACTTCGGAATGTGGAACACGCACTGCGGAGCTGTGGTACGCCACCAACATGCCATCGGAGCGGAAAATGTAAAGCTGCTGTTTAATATCGTACCTGAAGCCGCCTGCTATCTGGCCGATCGCGACATTGCGGACATTGCCAGGTCAACTGTCTTCAACACCCGTCCGGATGGGTTGTGTGTTTCGGGCCTAACCGCGGGCGTACAAGCCGATCAGGCGGTCCTCAAGAAGGTCAAGGATGCCGTACCCGATACACCGGTTTTCGCCAATACCGGCGTCCGCTTGGACAACGTGGACGGTCAGCTCGGTATCGCCGACGGAGCGGTTGTCGGCACAACCTTCAAATACGACGGCGTATTTGAGAACCACGTGGATGATAAACGCGTCAAGGCGTTTATGGACAGGGTGAAAACGATCAGAGATTAAACTCAAATCGTATTTAACAGGGTAAATCCGTGTGCGTCTGCCTGCCCTGTGGAATGCGAAGCCTATTCCTCTGGGGTGGCTAATTAAATAACGTCTGCATCTCCATTTGCTCGACCATTTTGTTCATTTCGTCATCAGAGGGGCGCTTTTCATATATATCCGCAGCCTTTAACACTTTAGGGAGTTCCCGCAGATCGCCGACCGTGTTGAGGAATATTCCGGGGATACCCAATACCCAGTGAACACTTTTAGTGATCGCTTCTTCATTGCTCAGAGGTTCATACCAGGTGCTGCGGCTCCATTTTTTATTTCCCCAATATCCTTTGGCAATGGCCTTGATCGTTTGCACCGCAATCTGACGTTTCTGGCAATATGAGAGGATTGTTTGAAAATCGTTGGCATAATTTGGATCCTGCATGAGCAAGTAATTGCAGGGTAAAAGCACGCTGTCGAAGGCAAAGCGTTCTAAAGTTTGCATGTGAAATCGGGGTGTATCCAAACCATGTCCGGTAATGCCGATGTATTTCGTCAACCCTTTTTCTTTGGCCTCGATGAGAAATTCTATGGCTCCGCCGGGTCCCAAAATGATTTCGCGCTCCACCACATCCGTTAGGTTATGAAACTGCAAGAGATCAACGCTGTCCACCTGGAGTCGTTCCAAAGATCGCTGAAATTGGTCTTTCGCATCCTGGTAGGTCCTCTCGTTGGTCTTTGTGGCGAGAAAAAATTGATCACGATACGTTTTCATCCATGGTCCCAGGCGAAGTTCGGCCTCCCCGTATTTTGGTGCAGTGTCAATATGGTTGACACCGAATTCCCACAATAAGTCTAAAGCTCGATCAGCCTCAGATTGGCTGACGCCGCCTAAACTCACTGAACCGAAAATGGCCCTGGAACTCTGATGACCTGTTTTACCGAAGGGTATTTTTTCAATCATCTCATACTCTCCTCTTTAAGAATAGTTAAACAATCTAAAGTCCTGATATCGTTTCAGTACAATCGGAAAAATCGCTCTGGTCTGTCTTATAACTTCAGTTTTGAAATAATTGAATCATTAACGATAGGTCTCCATCTACCTTATATTTTTGTTCCATGAACATCTGTTGCCCGTCAGCTTTGCCGGTCATTATATCCATCCATGTTTTGAAAGGCGTTTCAATCGTAATGTCCGGGCTTTCGTTTTTACCTTCTTTGGCGTCAACGTGGTCGCTTTTAACAACGAAATAGCATGCGTCCGTCACGTCACCCGAAAAGTTGAACTGCAGAACTGCCTTTTGATCACCAACTGCTTTGGAATTGAGGCCAAAGGGAAAAAGCAGCATAAAGCTTGCAAGGGAATCCGGCCTCGGAATTATTTTTTTCTCCCGAAATTCTTTGGGAGTTACTTGTTCAGCAATACAGGTTTTCCAGAAAGAATTGGCAATATGGGCAAAGGTCGATGGATCCATGATCGGTTGCTGGATTCGATTTAATGTCTCGGTCGAAATACACTTGGCGTTCACCAACTCACGCCCTGCCTGAATGGTTGCTTCAAATACATCCTCTTTTTTATCTCTAACCCAGAATAACGTCTCTGCGGCCGACCGGTATATTTCGGCTCTTAGCCGCCCTAGGCGGTTGAATAAAAACCTGACGTAATTCGAGAGTTGATCGAAAACCGACATTTCCGGAAATCCCGCCACTGACAGCACGACAGCATCAGGGGGAGTTTGGCGCCAGGGATGAACACTTCCGTTATCGCGTTGTACCACAAAAGGTTCAACAACTGGTAGGGTACGTTCGATAAAAGCTTTCATCTCGGCGTTGACCGTATAATGGTAAAGAGGTGTCGCATAGACCACCAAATCCGAATCGAGCCATTTTGGAAACAGTTCTTTGGTCATGTCATCGTTGTGGATGCATTTGCCAGGAGTCTTGGTCCAACACGTGAAGCAACCGATACAATTCTTCACGTTTTTTTTGCGCAGATTGACGGTCTCGACCTCGGCACCGGCATCGCGCATACCCGCAACCAGGTAGTCGAGCATCAATTCGGTCATACTTTGTCCTCTGCTCCGAGGGCTTGAATTCAGTGCTAGTATGTTCATTTTTTTCTCCTTTGAATTTTTTTCGCCCATAGCGTCACTATTCTTTTCTCTTTCCTCACAGGGTCAGCAAGGAAGCCCAACCGCACAGTTTGCAGGCGTCGTTTGGGAGGCGTGGTTACGTTTTAATTTTTTCCAATTTCAAGAGAAGCTTTTTACCCCGTGCCTTCATTGCGGGGCTGCCAATTTCTATCAATCGGCTCAATATATCCCGCACGTTATCGAGATATGCATTGTCTTGTAACGCAATATCCGCTAACGCCTGCATTGAGCATGTGTTAACAATGCGACTATTATCATCAAGATAACTGAGCAGCAGCGCGAAAACTTTTTTGCGCTCGTCCGCTGTCAAATTCAGTCGCGGCAGGATTTGTGACGTGTGCCACCGCACCTCCTGTTGCTCGATTTCCGCTATTCTATTGATAAATAATTTCTTATGCGGCTCCAGCCACTCTGGATGCAACCGGGTAATCTTCTCCACCGCATCGGAGGCTCTCATTCTAATCCCGGCATTATCCGAAAGGATCGCACTGACGACATCGCGGAATAACCCCGGTTTGGACAACACCATCTTTACCACTTCTTCGGACTTGCCGACAGTCCGCAAATTCCCACCACTAAGTAGCTTCTCGATTTTGTTCACTTGCCAACCCTATGCATCATCTTTCACCTGGCTTGATCAAACTCGTCTCGGTATCTGATGATGCCGGAGACACCTGCCATGTTTGACTCGTCAAGAATCAGCACCATAAATGCCTCGTCGGGGACTCCCTGCCACTGACAGGTGAGTCCATGGTGTGATGCGGGGACGAATCCGAATCGGGGGTAGTACTCCGGATGGCCGAGTACGATGACGAATGGACAGTTCCGTTCACGCATGGCCTCAATCCCGGCTTGAATCAGCGAAGATCCTATGCCTTGGCGTTGGTGTCTTGGCAAGACTGCCATCGGCGCAAGACCCATGCCCTGTATCAATCCCTTCTGGCCGGACGCGAAGACCGGGCTAAAGAAAATATGCCCGACAATCTGGTGAGCTTCTACCGCCACAAGCGACACTGTATCCGGACATCTATCCCTGACAGAGTCAACGATCTCTGCCTCGACTGATTGGCCGAAGGCGGTCCGGTTGACCGCGCGCACCGCTGCAATGTCAGCGATCCGCTCTCGTCGTATAGTTACCACCTCTTCCCCTCAAGCCGAACGATGGAAGTGAGCCGCGGCCGATATAAATACCAAGCTTGCACAATCTTTAACAATGAACTCCGCACGCTCTTCCTTTCAGATGAATGCATCTGGTTATACCAAACCATTTCTAATGGGTCTACATTCAAATAACTTAGACCAATTTTTCATCAACATGATCGACATAGATGTAGAGGCGTTGATTTAAGCCAGCCGGCTCACGTGGGCTCTTGGAGCCTTGCTCATCACAGGGTGGTCCCATCATCACGACACCATCTTTAAATTTCATTTCGGCGTACTTAATCGGTCCGCCCAAGCTTCACAGGAAACCTGGACATATCCTAAGCATAGAGTTTTGCAGACGTTTATGGTTGGATTTTGAGGTGTGGCTAAATTTTGGGGGGTAGATTAGTCGATGTTAAATGGCAATCATGCCGATGGAAACGATTGACTGCTTTCAGATATCGTTTGAGCATGCTTACATTTGACCTTCTGGTTTTATTAGATAGATAGCAGATTTTTCACCCCGGTTGGAATAACCAACTCTTCTACATAACAAAGAAAAAAGACTCGTCCGGGTTAGCCCTTTGTGATCAGGATATTTCCGTTCGGAAAACGCTGCATACGGTTGATAAATCAGCTGTACATGTTTCGGCCAGAGTCATTGATAGGCGCAAGGATCCTGTACTCCCAGACTATTTCCATGTTTGTAGGACAGAACACGGTCACCCGGGAGTAGCCCCTGAACTTGCTGCCAATATGAATCTCATCACCAAAGAACAAGCTGTAAGGGAAGAGAACAGGTACATAACCCACCGGTTCCGACATCCCAGAGAGTGCTGGTCCCCAGCCGGCCATAAGGAAATTTTTTATTTAGGATCACCTTGCGCAACGATTGAAGAAATCCCTGATTGATCTTCATCGTCATCTAGAACCTGCAGCATTTCATCGAGTTCGTCTACAACTTCTATCGGTTCGGCATCACTTTGGGTCAATGAGTTGGTTGAATTTCCTTTTCCGCTGATTAAAAACGAAACAGGTAAGCGAATTTCAAAGTCCAGCTTGAAGGCCACCTCGTCGCCATCCATGACAATATCGCCCTGTTTGTATTCAATGCTACCAAAATTTCTGATCCCGTATTTATCCAAACAAAGCTTTCTTAGATAATCGCTATCAATATTGGATTTTATTTGTTCGATTACTTGATTTTTTGCCTTTTCAAACGCTTTTTCACCAACATTAATTCTAACCATAAATAGCCATCCTTTTTTAAAAAAGTTGACGTTAATATAATCCCAAATTGCAATTATCAATGAAACGATTCAGCCATTTATAAAATGAGTGGCTAAGAAAAGCAGTTCTCACGAACGTAGATGAATAAAAAAATCAGTGCATCGTAATAGTTGCAACAAAAAAACTATGGCAAGGATCATGCCATTTACGACATAAGAATAAATTGTAAAAAAAATCAATTAGATAGATATAAATTAGCGTGAAGTAAAGATTTAAAATTGTGAAATTATTTGCATAAAACGTGAAAAATTAGTGCTCATATCCGCTGACCCCGAGATGTTCGGGTTGTTAATGTCGTTGAAAAAAGGAGTGCTTTGCGATTTGCGGTTTGATGGTATGTAAAAATATCACAAATTAGCCCAAATTATAGTTGAACGTAAGATGGTATTCCAACTCTGGTAAAAATGCAGATAAAGCAAACCAGCAAAATTTATTCGGCATCGCTAAATCATTTAATCTTTTAGGTTGCATTGAATGATCCAAAAATAATTCTCTTTGACTTCTACTTTTTTTTGATTAAGATTGGTTGAATCATTATATGTGAACTCTGAGCGTTTTGAGATAAAACCGATCATATTGGACTTCTGGAAGGAGAAAAAATGAAATTGATTCATGTTCCAAAAAACCAAAGGATTTTAAGTGCGTTTATTGTTTGGACCATTATTTTGATACCTTTCTCAGGTGCATTCGCTGAGAGCGATAAAAAACCAGAACCAACACCGTTGACTACGAATAATCCCAACATTTCAAAAGAAGAACTGGGATACCTCGTTGAACCACTGACAAAGGATGATCTCTTGGTGGAAGCCAATGGTTGGTTGCACGTATTAAAAAAACATGTCGGAGCAGTAAGTAAGGTGCAAATCCAGACCCTGACGGCTGAAGGTGACGAAAAAACGCAATTACTTGAAACTGCAAACAAGCTCAAAGAAGAACAGACGGCTCTGACCGACCGTTTGAAAGTAGTGATAGAGGAACTTAAATTAAAAGGGGGCGAAATTAAAGATTACGAATCGTATATCAAAGCAATATCCGGAGTTGAGGTGGATGTTTCAGATGCGAGCGCAACCTGGACGGTGATTACGGGTTGGTTAACATCAACCGAAGGCGGTATTCGTTGGGCTAAAAACCTTTTATTTTTTTTGGTTGTCATATTGATTTCATGGATCTTGTCAAAGGTCGTTGGCAAAGCTGTTGAAAAAGCTGTTGCTAATATTAAAAGTGCTTCTGCACTTTTGAAAGAATTTATTGTGAATATAAGCCGCAAAGCCATTTTTATAGTCGGTTTTGTCGTGGCCTTATCGATGCTGGAGGTCAATGTTGGACCTTTATTGGCTGCCATCGGTGCCGTGGGCTTTATCATGGGTTTTGCCCTTCAAGGTACTTTAAGTAATTTTGCCGCCGGTATTATGATACTGATTTATCGACCGTACGATATTGGTGATTTAGTTGATGTTGGTGGCACCTTGGGCAAGGTAGATGCCATGACGATTGTATCAACAACGCTAAGAAAACCCGACAATCAGAAGGTCGTCGTGCCGAACAATATGATTTGGGGAGACATCATCACCAATAT
>Ga0209536_100017487_pt1 | contig 10153 bp, 8 predicted proteins | sample DeeMarSeWOR28_12_FD_187461 | JGI IMG/M metagenome (GOLD analysis project Ga0209536, IMG submission 187461) | Marine sediment microbial communities from White Oak River estuary, North Carolina - WOR-2-8_12 (SPAdes) (version 2) | ecosystem: Environmental > Aquatic > Marine > Intertidal zone >... | reverse complement strand
CCTTATACGGGAAACATAATGTTCCCGGTCGGAATAAAATTCTCCTGCAACGATCAGACAGATATCGGGTATGGCTTTAATGATCCCGGGCATCGATTCAAGAAGAAGATCAAGCCCCTTATACTTCCGGATCATTCCAAAAAACAAAATATATTTTCTGCTTCCATCAAGTTTCAGGTGCTCAATGGCTTGTTCCCTGCTAACCTGATCACCAAAAATATTATAGATCGGATGAGAAATAAAAGCTTTATTACTGCTTGGAGTAAACATTTTCAGATCATCAAGGACTGTTTTCGACATGCCGATGTATCCATCACATGACCTGATGAAATACCCGGTCAACCATCTCCAACCAGGATGTTTTTCATGTGGGATAGCATTGTGAACCACAGTGATGATCTTTAGCTTGCTTTTCTTCCTGATCCTGCGCATTATGAAGCCTATCGACATCGCAATAAAAGGCATCCAATGATGGACCACAACCAGGTCAGGATTACATTGTCGGATAAAGCGGACTGTTTTAAGCCATGTAACCGGATTGATTGAATTGATGCATGTGTGTATTTCCATTTCAGGTGGAGATCCGGTTTCATATTGAGTTTTTCCCGGGAAAAGGAATTTGGGATACTGGAGGGAAAATGATACCATCTTCACATCATGCCCCATGCCTTTTATTGCCAGGCTTAGTGCCAGGTTGAAATTAGCTATTCCACCACGCAGGGGGAAAGCAGGTCCGATACTAACAACATTCAATCTTTCAGATTAATTTTCTTAGATATTAGGTAATGGTTCCTGTCGGATGATGTCCTTGATATCATTTCTCCAAGAAATCCGGCCACAAACAATTGAGTTCCCAGGATCATCGCAGTCAGTGCCAGGTAAAAATATGGACTCTCAGTTACCCTCACCCGGGCTATATCATTAAGGGAATAATAAATCTTTACCCCACCAAGCCAGGCTGCTGCAAAAAGTCCGATAAGAAACATTAATGTTCCAAGTGTGCCGAAAAGATGCATGGGTTTTTTCCCAAACCGGGCAATGAACAGGATGGATAAAAGGTCAAGAAAACCAGTAACCAGCCTGCCAACACCATATTTTGAAGTGCCATATTTTCTTTTCTGGTGTTGAACAATCTTTTCTCCAATCCTGATGAAACCGGCCTTTTTCACAATAACCGGGATATACCGGTGCATATCTCCATATACCTCGATGCTTTTTACAACATTCAGTTTGTAAGCCTTCAGGCCGCAATTGAAATCATGTAATTTAATCCCGGTAATACCCCTTACAGTCCGGTTATACAGTTTGCTGGGAATTCTTTTTGAAAGCGGATCATACCTTTTTTTCTTCCATCCTGAGACAATATCCATATCATCTTCAATAATCATCCTGTGCAGCTCAGGTATTTCTTCGGGTGAATCCTGCAAATCGGCATCCATTGTGATCACCACATCACCTGATGCCGACTGGAATCCACATTGGAGGGCAGCAGCTTTGCCGTAATTCTTCCTGAAACGGATAGCTTTTAGGGATTGAAAAGTGCCTGACAACTCTTCAATAACCATCCATGAATCATCAGAACTCCCGTCATCTATCATTATGATTTCATAGGAAAGCAACGTTTCCTTTAAAACCCTTTCAATCCATTCGACCAATTCACGCAAGGATTCCTCTTCATTGAACAAGGGGATGATTACAGAAATATCCATGCAAATGTGTTGTTTAACCTTATGATTTCATCCAAATCACGCAACCTCCTCTTTCTTCTGTATTGCGCCGACGATCAGAGAAAGGATAATACCAAAAAAGCCTGCCATCATAAATGACGAAAAAATCCTAAAATTGGGATCTAAAAATATCTTCATCTTGTCCATTACTAAATCGATCTGTTCTTCAGGTACACCCCTTTCCAGCATCTGATCAATAGTAAACTGTATTAACTTCTCCTGCAGACCTGGATCGATGAGTTGGTATAAAATAATCTGATAAATACTACTTATCAGAGCTGAAACAATACATACTAAGGCTCCAAATCCGAAAGCTTTCCCAAAAGGCATGATCCCGCCAAGCACATTATCCCTGTAGCTCTCCATGGCAAAAGATAGTACTATGAATGTGATAGCCATCCCTATATAGCCTAGCTTTTGGTTAAAAGATTGATCAAGCATATAGAGGATGGTTGTAAACAATATAGAAATCAGACCAAGAATTACTCCCCAGCTCAGGGAAGTTGTGATTTCCGCTCTATTTCTTTTTTCATCAGGAATAGCAATTTTAATTTCGACTGGTCCTAATTTCTTGTTTCTATTAGCGGCAATAAAACATATTGCTCCACCGAGAACAATTATGATTTGCCCTGTCAATTTCTCATCGGATGCAAAAAAAACTATGATCCCGGAAATGATCAGGATCATCCCAGTGATCAGAACAGTCTTAAAATATCTCATTTTCTGTTGTTTTATGTTAATAACTATAGAATTATTTCAAATTCAACCTGTTCTCAGGATCACAAGAAGATGTTGCATAGAATATATGTGCCTGTACAAAATACTACAATCATGGTAATATCATCACCAATAATAATGATTATGAACAGGTTTGATGGTTAACAAAGATATTAGTTTTTTATATAATTCAACAGGTTGTCGAAATAATAACACAAAGGGAGTTGACTGTTTTAAGAAATCTTCATAATTTTGCTGCCCGGGCAAGTCTTATACGACCAGCTCCTGTCAAATCCCCCCAGGTCTGGAAAGAAGCAAGGGTAGACGGTTGAGCGGTGCGATATGAGTAGCTTGCCCTTCTTTTTTTGTGTTAAAGATTCTTTCTTTGTGAGACTTTGAGCGATCTTTGTGGACCTTTGTGGAATTTCATGAGTTATAACACACCCGCCCGAACGACTGCCCGTCCGACCGAGTCATCCGGGCGGGAAGTTGCACAAAGCATTATGAATAATAATTTTAACCAATCTCTTTCCTGATCTGATTGATTCTTTCGAGCAGTTCATTATCTGTAAGCTTGATCATCTGGTGGAATTCCTCAACCGACCGGTCATAACCTTCCCGGTACCCCCTGTGGTATTCCTCATCATGGTGTTCACGCTTTCCTTTTTTGATACCCAATTGAAATCCAATAGAATAGATGATGATCATCAATATGACCGAAATAATAATTATCTCCATGATATTTACACCCGCTCCTCCTCATCTGTTATATAGAAGAATACGATATAATAATAAATTCTTGTTTCCATCTTAATTTCCTCCTTCATTAAAAACCACTTCCTGTCTAATACAGTACAGATTTGATGCCAAAAATGTATTCTACTTATTTTCAATATTTTACGTTATTGATTTTATTTAAATTGCACGGGAATGGAAAGTAATGTACGAAAACGCACACATCGTTTCACTATAGGTATTTTGTCATATCATCCTTTCAAGTTACTTCATAAATGCTTAGGTCTTCTTCTTGAACTACAATAGTTACAGTTGTCACAATAGCTTCAATTGCTTCAGGAAGAAATGCCTCAAATGCCTAAAATGCCTAAAATGCCTCAAATGCCTCAAATGCCTAAAATGCCTTGAATAAGGCTGGAGTTGAGGCTGAGGCTGAGGCTAAGGCTAAGGCTAAAGCAAAGGAAAGAAGACTTTACGACTAGGAGATTAGAGAAAAAGCAGATAAACGAAAAGAAAGAATAAGTGGCAGCAGCAGGCAAGAAGACTGAGCGACTTTGCGACCATGAGACTTTGCGATGTGTGAGTGTGAGTGAATATGCATCAAATAGCCAGAGTATTATTCAACGCCCTGAAAGGGCGAGACAATGAATAACCCCGGGTAAACGAAGTTTAGAAAAAGGCTAAGGCTAAGGGAAGACTTTACGAATAGAAGATTAGACAAAAAGCAGATAAGCTGAAAGAAAGAATAAGTGGCAGTAGCAGTGGCAACAGCAGGAAGAATACTGGGCGATCATGAAACAGCCACGAAGTGGCGTGAACCAGCTGAGCGAAGCGAAGCTTGCATCAGCGGAACGAAGTGAAGCGTGAACCATACACGAAGTGGTGTGCAACGGCTGCGATGCAGCCTGTACCAGTCGCGAAGCGATGTGTATCAACTGAATACCAAGTGAGTTACAACTGATTCTCCATCAGAAACAACTTGACAAATATTAATCCCCGTGGCCATTTGGCCCCTTAAATCCTATAATCCTTTCACTAAAATGACCTCAAATCATCAAAATTCAATCATGTAAAGTCATATTGTCAAATTGTCATCTTGTCTTAATTTTTCTGCATCTGCTGCTACTGTCGCTATTTTTTTCTTTTCCTTAACCTCAGCCTCCTTGCCTGCCGTAGTTTCAGCGGAGGCAGGAGCCTTAGCCTTTCCTTTGTGATCCTTTGTGTAACAGTTGTCGGTTTACGGTTTTTGGTTTTCGGTTTTTTCCCGGAAAAATTTTATTTTCTAAGATTAATGGATATATTTGCGGCATAAGACACAGCATGAAATCATACCATACCATACTTTTAATCCTCATTGTGAGCGTACTTGTGCGTCTCAAATGAGAATGGTATGGATAAATGTATATTGATGAAGGCCATTCTCGAAAATTCTTGAGTGGCCTTCTTTTTTATATAAGGACGTATATCGAACGAGAGCAATAATCAAGTATGAGATCACTTAGAAGTTCAACTACCACCCAGGGCCGAAGAATGGCTGGGGCCAGAAGCCTCTGGCGTGCCAATGGAATGAAAGAGGAACATTTTGGTAATCCGGTGATTGCAGTGGTGAATTCATTTACACAATTTGTGCCCGGGCATGTTCATCTTCATCACATAGGACAAAAGGTTAAGAAGATTATTGAAGAACAGGGTTGTTTTGCTGCTGAATTCAATTCCATTGCAATTGACGATGGTATTGCCATGGGACATGATGGTATGTTGTACTCTCTACCATCAAGGGACCTCATCGCCGATAGCATTGAATACATGATCAATGCTCATAAAGTGGATGCAATGGTATGCATCAGCAACTGTGATAAAATAACCCCTGGTATGATGATGGCAGCGATGAGACTTAATATTCCTGCCATTTTTATCTCAGGAGGTCCCATGGAGGCAGGCAAAGTTGGAAATAAAAAGTATGACCTCGTTGATGCGATGATCCTGGCAGCTGATCCATCCGTTTCCGATCAACAATTAATGGAAATCGAGAAAAAAGCCTGTCCCACCTGCGGATCATGTTCGGGAATGTTTACGGCCAATTCCATGAATTGTCTGAACGAAGCCATTGGCCTGGCCCTGCCCGGTAACGGTACTGTGCTTGCCACACACAAAAACAGGCTTGACCTGTTTTATAAAGCAGCAGACCAGATTGTTCAGAATACAAAAAAATATTATTTCAATGAAGATGATTCGGTTTTACCCAGATCCATTGCTACACGGGAAGCATTCATGAATGCGATGAAACTGGATATCGCCATGGGTGGTTCAACGAATACTGTCCTTCACCTCCTGGCAATAGCCAGGGAAGCAGGTGTTGAATTCAGCATGCAGGATATCGATAACCTGTCTCGTCAGGTTCCCGTCTTGTGTAAGGTTGCACCCAGCTCTCAATATCACGTTGAGGATGTGAACAGGGCAGGCGGAATTCTGTCTATCATGGGAGAGCTGGAACGGGTTGGCTTGGTTGACACCACCGTAAAAAGAGTAGATGGATTAACTCTTGGAGAGGCAATAAACGGGTATGATATCATGAGAGATTCGGCGCGGATGGAAAACATTCAGATATATAAGAGTGCGCCTGCAGGGAAGATCAACCTCACAATGGGTTCACAGGAAAGCTGTTATGAGGATTTTGACAAAGACAGGGAGAATGGTTGTATCCGTAATGCGGACCACGCATATAGCCAGGATGGTGGACTTGCTGTTCTGTTCGGTAATATTGCAGAGAAGGGATCTATTGTTAAAACAGCTGGAGTCGATCCGTCTGTTTATCAATTTAAAGGTAAAGCCCTTGTATTTTCCTCACAGGAAGCAGCTTGTGATGCCATTTTGAATGACAGGGTTACAGATGGAGATATAGTGGTGATCCGGTATGAAGGACCAAAAGGTGGACCGGGTATGCAGGAAATGCTGTATCCAACATCGTATATCAAATCAAAACGGTTGGGCACAGCGTGTGCATTGATCACCGACGGCAGGTTCTCGGGAGGAACATCAGGTCTTTCGATCGGTCATATATCACCTGAAGCTGCAGCAGGTGGCAACATTGCGCTCATTGAGGATGGTGATATTATAGAAATCAGTATCCCTGACCGGTCCGTTCAACTGCTTATTACTCCTGAAGCATTGGAGCAAAGAAGAAAAAAAGAAGAGGCAAAGGGGGAACTGGCTTTCAAACCTGAAGGCCGTGACAGACCCATTAGCAATGCATTAAAAGCTTATGCCAGTATGGTTTCCTCAGCCGATCTGGGTGCCATACGGATAATCCCATAAAATCGAGTATGAATTAATTTTCAATGACCTATTATGAATGCAACATCCAAAAAAACCACTACTAAACGCCGGGTAACCGGATCAGAGGCCGTTCTTTTATGCCTTTTAGAAGAAGGTGTCGATACGATTTTCGGATATCCTGGAGGAGCCATCATGCCAGTGTATGACCTGCTTTACGATTACTCGGAGCAATTGAATCATATCCTGGTGCGTCATGAACAGGGAGCTGCTCATGCAGCCCAAGGTTATGCCAGGGTGACAGGTAAAGTGGGAATTTGTATGGTTACTTCCGGACCAGGAGCGACCAACCTTACAACAGGTCTGGCAGATGCAATGATTGATTCCACTCCGATAATTTGCATAAGTGGACAGGTAACTACTCATTTGCTTGGGACCGATGCATTCCAGGAAACTGACGTTATGGGTTTTTCCATGCCGATTACCAAGTGGAATATTCAGGTGACACAGGCGGAAGATATACCAGATGCCTTCGCCAGGGCTTTCTTTATAGCTCGTTCCGGACGGCCCGGACCTGTCATGATCGATATTACAAAAGATGCACAGTTTGCAGAATTCGATTTCAGTTATGAAAAATGTACAAAGATCAGGAGTTACGTCCCCAATCCCAACCTTGATGAAACCCGGGTCCAGGAAGCTGCCAGGATGATAAACCAGGCAAAAAAACCCCTGGCCCTTGTTGGGCAGGGGGTGATCCTATCAAAAGCGGAAAAAGAATTGATGACTTTCCTTGAAAAAACCGGGATGCCAGCGGCATGGACTCTTCTGGGAAATTCCGCAATGCCAACTGATCATCCACAAAATGTCGGTATGCTCGGTATGCATGGAAATTATGGCCCCAATTTGAAAACCAATGAATGTGACGTCCTGATAGCACTGGGAATGCGGTTTGATGACCGGGTTACTGGAAATATAGCAACCTATGCAAAGCAGGCAAAAATTATCCATTTCGAGATTGATCCCTCAGAAGTTGATAAAAATGTAAAAACAGATTTAGCTGTCATTGCCGACCTCAAACAAATACTTCAAGCCATCATTCCATTACTCGACAATAAATCCTATACCGAATGGATTGAAGAGTTTAATGAATTATATCAGAAAGAGTATGATAATCATCAACACATATTGTTTTAATAATTACCCCTTTATCTGTACCAAAATACAGAGGTTTGATAAACTGTTCCAATTTGACCTCAGATTCCTTCTCTATGTCTTGCCACTCAGGTCCAAAATAGTCTGGTTTATCAAAGATTCTTAATCTTTTAGTATATCCTAAGTAGCTAACCAAGATAACAGAGAAAGTAATTACTCCGACAACATAATATGGAGTAAAATTGGGTGGAATTGATGTTGCCGGCAACAATAGCGGAACGAAACCCGATGGATCGGAACCTCGACGTCCCGATCGCCGTCGCGCACAGGCGGCTGTTTTCCGGATCCCAGATCTTCGCCTGGGCGAAGAAGAGCGAAGTGGTTCGTCGAATGAGTTCACCCTCAGCGATGACCGTTTTCGCTTTATGCGGTGACATGTAATTACAGTTCAGGTTGATCGTAACCGACACAAATTCCTCGGAAACGCCAAAACTGCCTGCAACCGCACCGGCGATGTCCAGTAGTGAGGCAATGACGCCGCCATGCAGATAGCCCACTGTATTTCGATGCTCACCACGCACCGGCATTTCGAGTTTGGTGTAACCCTCTTTCCAGGTAATGAGCTTGAAGCCGAGGAACTCAAGATACGTGCCTTCATAGAGCGTCGGGTTGTCCAGGATGCTGGACGGCCTGTCATCTTTCACTTCGCCAGTACTCCCGAACGACGCAGGATGGCCAGAAAGACATCCGGCTCCGGCCTGACCCTGTAGTTGTCTGTCTGGTCGGAGAAAACAATCGTGCCATTTTCATTGGTAACAACCAGGGTCGGAAGCACGGTGTCCGGCTCATAGCCACCGGGAAGACCGATCGGGACGCCGTTCCTGACGGCGATACCGAGAGATTCCGCCACCCTGTTACCTGTGTCAATCAGGACTTCGAAGGGTACATCGTATTGCGCCGCCAGCCGGCGACTGTGCTCTTCAGGTTGTGGGCTCACAAGGACCACTTGGATGCCCATGGCCTCCATGTCCTGGTAGCGCGCGGCGATTTCTTTAATTTGTGCCATGCACAACGGGCACCAGTTACCGCGATAAAACATGATGACCGCAGGGGCGCCCACCAAATCAGCAGATCGAAATGTGTTTCCGTCTGTATCCTGCAATTCGAATTCGGGTAGTTTGCTGCCTACGGAAAGTGCAGCGACGGCAATCCGCCCGAATCGGGAATACCAAAAGATGTACATGAGCAGGAGTACGCCGGCGGCAAGGGCGACCGATGTGGGTGACCAGCCGGAGGTGCCTTCGATGAATTGCTCCCACAGCGCAACCATCACGCCCGCCGCGGCGATCAGCAGCATAAACGGAAAATTCTCGCTGGTTCGCTCAACGCCGCCGAACATCAGGTAGGTTGCGATGACCGGCAGCGGAACCGACGCAATCGCTGCGCCGAGCCAGGCCGTCGCTTCGTTTCCACCCAAAAGTGCGGCGAAGACGGAGACGCCGAATAGCACCATCGTCACGCCGACGGCCGGAAAAATGAAAAGTGATTTGTACTTGGCGTCAATGACCACGGCTGGACCTTTCTTGTTTGGCCTAAGCTTACCGCAATTTCATCACTCACATGTTGCGGCGGTATTCGCCTCCAACCTCATAGAGTGCAGCGGAAATCTGCCCAAGGGAATTGGACTTGACCGTATTCATTAGTTCCTCGAATACATTTCCGCGAGCACCCGCAACCGCTTTAAGCGCTGCAATCGCCGCAGCGGACTCGGCGTGGTGCATTGCCTGAAACTCCCGGACATGGGCGATCTGGTCCTTCTTCTCTGACTCCGAGGAGCGGATCAGCTCAAGCTCATGGACTTCGTCTTCCTGGCCCTCCTTGGGCAGGAAGGTATTGACGCCTATGAGCGGATAGGAGCCATCATGCTTCTTGCTTTCGTAATAAAGGCTCTCCTCCTGGATCTTGCCGCGCTGATACATCGTATCCATGGCCCCCAACACCCCGCCTCGCTCTGAAATCCGGTCGAACTCGGTATATACGGCCTCTTCAACCAGGTCCGTCAGTTCGTCAACGATATATGAGCCCTGCCATGGGTTTTCGCAGTAGTTGAGACCCAGCTCACGCGAGATGATCATCTGAATTGCAACAGCGCGCCGCACGGATTGCTCGGTCGGCGTCGTGACTGCTTCGTCAAACGCGTTTGTGTGCAAGCTATTGCAGTTGTCGAAAAGCGCGTAAAGCGCCTGCAGCGTCGTGCGAATATCATTGAAACTAATCTCCTGCGCATGCAGGCTGCGTCCCGACGTCTGGATATGGTACTTCAGCATCTGGCTCCTGGGACTCGCGCCATAGCGTTCGCGCATCGCCCGCGCCCATATCCGTCGTGCGACACGACCAATAACCGTGTACTCGGGATCCATTCCGTTCGAGAAAAAGAAGCTCAGGTTCGGCGCAAAGTCATCGATGCTCATGCCGCGCGCAAGGTAATACTCGACGATCGTGAATCCGTTCGACAACGTGAACGCAAGCTGGCTGATTGGGTTCGCGCC
>Ga0209536_100017486_pt1 | contig 10153 bp, 13 predicted proteins | sample DeeMarSeWOR28_12_FD_187461 | JGI IMG/M metagenome (GOLD analysis project Ga0209536, IMG submission 187461) | Marine sediment microbial communities from White Oak River estuary, North Carolina - WOR-2-8_12 (SPAdes) (version 2) | ecosystem: Environmental > Aquatic > Marine > Intertidal zone >... | reverse complement strand
TCACAAGGTATTTCTTTACCCTCAACGGTTTTTTCAGGTTTCCCTTCAATAGCTGAAGGAGCAACATTGTCAATGAAACCCATCAATCGGCCGCTACCCATGTTTTTCTTTGCCGATAAGCAAAATATGGGGAATATCTCCTGCTGCAACATTCCAATTTTTAGTCCTTTTCTCAACGCATCTTCCTCAAGTGTACCCTTTTCAAAATACATCTCCATTAATGCCTCATCATTTTCGGCAGCTTTTTCAACCAGCTCGTTATGCAATTGTTCAGCCTTATCTTTTTCTTCATCAGGAATCGGTAGTTTCTCCGGTTTGCCTCCTCCTGCCGGGAATTTATAATAGACCATCTTTAGAAGATCGATTATCCCATTAAATCCTTCTCCCTGATTCACAGGATACTGTACTAAAACGACTGCAGATCCAAACCGGTTTTTAACAGAATCCACTGTATTGTCAAAATTTGATTTTGGATGATCTAATTGATTTAATCCGAAAATGACAGGTTTTTGAAATTTCTCAACATAGTTCCATATAAGTTCAGTATTTACCTCAACTCCATATTGTGAATTTATTAGCATAAGGCAAGTATCCGCAACACGCAATGAGGAAACAATTTCTCCCATGAAATCATCTAGCCCGGGTGTATCAATTAAGTTAATTTTATAATCCCTCCATTCGGTATGTAAAGAGGTAGCATATACTGAATTTCCTCTTTCATGTTCAATTTCATGATAATCTGATACAGTATTTTTATCTTCAACTGTTCCTCTTCGATTGATCAACTTAGCTTCGTATAACATGGTTTCTGCTAAGGTTGTTTTGCCTGATTTGGCACTTCCAAGGAGTACTACATTTTTAATGTGTTTGTCATCATATACTTTCATATCTTACCTTTTTGAGTTAAAAAAATGAGGATAGCAGGAAGGACCACCCCATCCCTTAAAAGGGAGGTAAAATTAGTCCTAAAAGGTGAAAAAAGCAAAGTAGATCTGTTTTACAAAATCATAAGCTCAAATGCCTGATAATCAACGCCTTATATTGTGGAGAAAAAAAAATTATTTGCAATGAAATCATTTACATATGCAAATCGACACTATTGGCTGTATTTGATGGTAGATTTTCTATTTAATATTTTATCGAAGCCTATCTTGTAAAAAACTTTTTCGCATAGTTATCAATGAAAATCAGCAACCAGCCTCCGATAATCAGCATTAAAAGCATTTTGGAAATACTTCCGCTTATCTGAAAATATTCACTTATTGATGGTAGTTCAAATTTTGGCAATTGATACCCACTTGATTCTAATCCTCCTGGAATTAAGAAGATTGCGACTATGAGTATCACGTATACAAATATCATAGACCTTAGTCCCCATTTTGATTTTACTGGTTTCGTTTTAAGTTTTATTTCCTGGTTAGACAGGCCTAACTTCTCCATTACATTTTCAGTAAACTGTGATGATGGATCTTGCATAATTCCATCATTTATAGTTTTTCGGATTATACGATCAATTTTTTCTTCCTTCATAATACATCTTCCATTTTTATTCCCATTATCTCTGATAAACTGTGATAAAGTTTTTTTCTGGCTCTGTGGACTTTTACTTTTATGTAATTCTCTTCAAGTCCAGTAATGTCAGAAACTTCAGCTATGGAGTTCTCTTCAAAATAATATAGTGATATTAGTAAATTCTCTTCTTCACTTAATTTCTCCATTGCTTTTTTTAAAACGATCTTTCGATCTATCCTGTTTAAATTTTCAAGGCCATCTGAAACATGTGAAAGATTTGCCGATTCAGACACGCTTTCATTTATTTCACTGTTAAAAACTTTTTTACCCCTGGTTTTACTTATGGCATTATTAAATGTGATACGGTATAACCAGGTTGAGAATTTACTTTCATGCTTGAAATCACCAATTGATTTAAAAGCTTTTATAAAACTATCCTGAGCTACCTCCTCAGCATCTTCCTTGTTCCTGACTATACGTATGCAAATATTAAATACAAAAGCTTTATATTTATCAACAATGAAGTTGCACGCGCTAAAATCTCCTCCCTTAATTTTATCAATTACAATGTTTTCAATTTCTGCCTTCATTCAATTGTTTTGACGTTCATTATTGTCATCAGGTTACAATTTACAAAAATTTGTAACCAGTTCCTCAATGCGTGCGTCCAAAGGTTAGAAAATGAATAATTCTAAACTTTAAATTATAATAAAATGGTAGAAATATTAGTTCCAATAGCGCTTTTTGCATCGATATTCGGAATTGTCTGGGTAGCAGTGAGCGCAAGAAATAAAGAAAGACTGGCCTTAATTGAAAAAGGACTTGATTCCAGTATATTTAAACAATTAGGGCAAACACACTGGCGATATGGTGCATTGAAGTTTGGCCTTTTAGCAATTGGTGTCGGGATAGGGTTGGTTATAGCGAATATTCTGGATGTCAATGGAATAATGGATGATGAGGTAGCATATTTTGCGATGATCTTTATATTTGGTGGACTTGGCCTTTTGTCCTATTATAAACTAATGGGCAAGATAAAGCCGGAGAAAGATGAATAGTTAAAGAGAAGATTAGGTTGTGATGTTAGAAAAGTCCCGCTTTTAGCGGGATTTTATTTTTTTTATACTTTATTACTATTTAAAATAAAAACTCTAGTAATGAAGTATATGAAAACCGCCCTCAAAGTTAATATTGTAATAGTTATTATTTTATTCAGCTTGCCCAAACAAGCGATATCCCAGCAACTAGGCATGTCCTTTTCATTTTTCTTTCCGAGAAATGGATATTTTTCAAACCCAATTAGTCCCTTTTCTCTAAGGGGTATTGGAATTCATCCTACAGATTTCTTTTCCATTGAAAGCGGATTTTCCCTGTATCGTATGTCTGGGATGAATGTAATCCAATTGCCTTTTGAAACCAGAGATCCACTTATGGGTCCTTTTTTTTCAATCATGGTCCCTCTTCAGGCTGTATTTGAAGTTCAGGCTAATAATGTTGTTTTTCGAGTAAAAGGTGGTGGATTTGGGTACTACAATTTTGATACCCGGATCAATTATGGAAATATGGACAGGGCATTGAGAGATTATTATCAGTGGGATGTAGCTAATGCTAATTTGAAATATGATAATAAAATTGGATTTGGATATTTGGTGGGGGGGGAAATAATCTTCTATTTTGCAGATAAATTCGGTATTAATTTCGAAGTAAATTATTTATCCGGAGGTTCTGATTTGAATTTCAGAGGTTCTGTTGTAGGAGCATCACTACCTGATATAATTGAACAGGAAGATATTGAATTTACGGATGCCCGTTTAGATTTTACTGGATGGGAAATTACAATAGGAGTACTTTTTGATACTAAACGATAATAATAATGAATTTCAGGATAGGTTTTGGTTATGATGTTCATCAGTTATCAGAAGGGTATGATTTAACACTTGGAGGGATTAAGATACCTTATAATAAAGGCTCCGTTGGCCATTCAGATGCGGATGTTTTAATTCATGTAATTTGTGATGCTTTACTCGGTGCAGCTAACCTAAGAGATATAGGATATCATTTTCCTGATACTGATCCTAAATACAAGAATATTGATAGTAAAAAACTACTGGTTGAGGTTATGACCTTAGTCAATCAGAAGGGATATGCCGTAGGTAACATTGACACCACAATTTGCCTGCAGAAACCTAAAATAAATTCATTTATTCCAGAAATGAAAAATTGCCTTTCCAGGACGATGAATTTAGATGAAGATAAAATCTCCATCAAAGCTACTACTACTGAAAAAATGGGATTCGTCGGGCAGGAGAAAGGGATTGAGGCCTATGCGGTAGCCTTAATATATATACCATAAGATCCATAAAAAGTATGAAGATCATCAAGACGGGTGACGGCTCCGATACTATCTTTTTAGAGGATATTAATGAAACCTACCATTCAAAAAATGGAGCTGTTCAGGAATCCATGCATGTATTTATAAAAAATGGATTTAGATTTTTAATCAGTACCTATCCGCGAAAGACCATAAAAATCCTGGAAATAGGTTTTGGGACTGGCCTGAATGCAATATTAACAGCCCTGGAATCCAATAAATTTCGACAACCGGTTGAATATACCGGTATCGAACCATTCCCACTCTCAAGTGAAATAATTGATATGCTTAATTATAAATTCATGCTGAATGATTTATCAAGAGAAAACCTCTGGTTTAAAATTCATGAGTCTGATTTTGAAAAAATTGTAACTATTCACTCTTTTTTTAAGATCATAATGATCCAATCAACCATTCAAGCGTATGATCCAGAAGCCGAAAAATTTGATCTTATATATTTTGATGCATTTGCGCCGAATAAACAACCTGATATATGGCAAAAAGATATTTTGGGAAAGGTTTTTGACTTAATGAATAATAGATCGGTCTTCGTTACCTATAGTGCTCAGGGACAAGTGAAAAGAGATATGAAAAATATTGGTTTTACCCTGCATTCACTGCAAGGACCTCCCGGTAAGAAAGAAATGATTCGAGGTATTAAAGATTAATCATCTATAATGATGTTGAATCTAAAATCAAACGGATCTAATAATGACTTGACCTCATCCACAAAATCACGTCTGTTTAATGTGAAATTCAAGAAATTGTCTGTCCTTTCCTGTAGAACTTCACCGGGGAATAATTTTTCTTTGATGTTTGCAATTTGATTAAGTGCAGTGAATTGCTTTTGTTCCTCGGATTTAATCAATCGTTTACCGATATTTTCCATTCCTTTTAACGCCTTAACTTTTTCAGCCTGAATAAATCCATCAAGAGTTTGATCAATGGCTTTAGATTTATTCCGGATGGATTCAAATAATTCAATCATGATCTTTTCCTCACTCCGAAGGTCAATAGTATATTCAGCATGATTTTGTACGTAATTCTTTTTCAACTCATTAACCGGTTTAAATAAATCAATAACCGGGATCATTAATTTTTGCAATTTCTTATAAATTCCTTTATTAATGATGAGCGCAAAACATCTTGGAAGCAAGATTGGAAATGGAACCTTAAAATGATCAAACATGTCTTTAAGTTGTAACCAGTAAGCAATTTCTGCCGGGCCACCAATATATGCAATATTTGGTAAAATAATTTCCTGATATAGGGGGCGTAAAATAACATTGGGGCTGAAGTTTTGAGGATCTGAATCAAGTTCCTGTAATATCTCTTCTTCAGTAAAATGGAGTTCTGTATCTAGAATTTTATATATTCCGCCTTCCTTTACGATTCGTTTACGGAGATCACCGGACATATAAAAGAGATTGATTGCCCTTGGATAAACCTGAGCCTTGTATCCTTTTTCAGAAAGTCTCGATGATACTGTTTCCACTAAATCATTCGCGTGATGATCTAAAAGATCATCTTTCATAACAGGTATAATTTGACGTTTTAGTTTCGGATCATCCCCATCAATGATTACTAATCCATATTTGCTAAAAAGCTCATTTACATAATATCTGACAGCTTCACCCAGGGAATTATGATCAAAATATGCACGTTCAAACAATTCAACTTTTTCAGGCAACTGATCCAGAATTGTTTTAATGGAGGAAGGATCCATGCGCCCTACTGGTCCTGTTTGGCTAGTTTCCCAGATATATTTCTTACCAAACAATGAAAAAGAACTGATCTCTTCAAGATCGTGATCTTCTGAGGCCATCCAATATACAGGAACAAAATTAAAATCGGGATATTGTTTTTTTAATACCTCGCAAGCATTAATTACTGATAAAATTTTGTATATGAAATACGAAGGTCCGGTAAAAATATTCAGCTGGTGTCCCGTGGTTATGGTAAAAGTATTTTCATCTGCTAGACTTTTAATATTTGATGTCGTCGACGCAGATATTTTCACATTTGAATATTGATTGGCCAAAACATTTAAGAGAATTTCTCTCTTATCAGGATCGAAATTTTTACTTTTAGTAATTGTATCAAAAGATCTAATTGTTGGGGGGAGATTAGTAAATGACTTTACAAATGGATCCTGGTGAATATAATCCAGAAATAAATTCGAAAAAACTCCGATTTCTTCAAAATTAAGTTTCTCGCATTGCATACTATAGTGATTTAAACAGATTTATTATTCAAGGGATTGCCGATCAAGTCAAAAGGCAAAGCATCAATGATCTTTATTTGTGAAAAATCTCCAAGTCGTAAATAGTGTTCATTGGCATCAATGATCACTTCATTATCAACCTCTGGTGAATCATACTCAGTTCTTCCGTAATAATAGCTATTTTCTTTTCGATCAATCAGCACTTTAAGTGTTTCATTTATTAAACCGTTGTTGAACGTATGTGATATTTCTTCCTGTAAGTGCATAACCTGATCAGCTCTATTCTTTTTTTCCTTTTTTGATACAGAATCCTTAAGATCGTACGAAGCTGTACCTTCTTCATGTGAATAGGTAAATACCCCCAACCTTTCGAATCTCAATTTCTGGATAAAATCCAATAACTCATCAAAATCTCTTGTAGTTTCTCCTGGATGGCCAACCATCATTGTGGTTCGAATTGCTATATCAGGTACTTTTTTTCTGATTTTGTCAATCAATTTCTCTGATCCTTCTCTACTAATACCCCGTTTCATTAATTTCAGCATTTTTGTAGAACCATGTTGTAATGGTATATCAATGTATTTGCAAATATTTGCGCGATCTCTAATAACATCCAATACATCTTCTGGAAAACCAGAAGGGAATGCATAATGCAGACGGATCCATTCAATTCCATCAATGTCTGCCAAGTGTTGTAAGAGATCTGCCAATTTCCTGGCATTATAAATGTCAAGTCCATAATAAGTCGAATCCTGGGCAATGAGCAACAATTCTTTTACCCCACGTTTAGCAAGACTTTTAGCTTCATTAACCAATTCTTCCAGTGGCCTGGAGATGTGTTTCCCTCTCATAAGGGGTATAGCACAAAATGCACATGGTCGATCACAACCTTCCGAAATTTTCATATAGGCATAATGAGAGGCAGTAGTTATAAGCCGTTCACCCACCAATTCATGTTTATAAGATGTATTGAATTTTTTTAACAAAGCTGGCAATTCCCTGGTTCCAAAGATTGCATCAAGCTGTGGTATCTCCTCCTCGAGCTGGCTCTTGTATCGCTCAGATAAGCATCCGGTGATATATAATTTGGAAATATTTCCCCGATCTTTTTCATCAGCATATTTTAGAATTGTATCGATAGATTCTTGCTTTGCACTCTCGATAAATCCACAAGTATTGATCACAACCACATCAGGATGTATCTCACGTGATTCATGATGAACATTGATGTTGTTATGTTTCAACTGAGTAATTAGTATTTCCGAGTCAACCAGATTTTTTGCACAACCCAGTGTTATAACATTGACCTTTTGTTCTTTAAATCCCTTAGTTCTCAAGCTTGTTAATCTGATTAAAGTGTAAAAATAAACAAAAGGGGCATGGGATTTCCTTAATTTAGTTACTTATATATGGATTCAGGTTTTTATTAAATATTTTTGACTCAAAAATGAATAACTGACTATTAATTGAAGAATATATTAAAAATAACTGTTTCTGCCTTTTTTTGTTTATACGTTCTACTATCGTGTGACACAACTGATTGCATTACCTTCAGCACAAGAGTTGTAATCGTTGAATTTCTTGATTCCGCAACAAATAATAGTAAAAGTCTTGATTTTGAATTGATAACAGCAATTGATTCTGAAGTTGCATATTATAGTGATACTACTGTAAGTAAGTGTTATTTACCGGTCAATACTGAAAAAGAAGAAACCACCTTTTTATTCGTAAATACAGATAATTCAATTGATACACTTCACATTGAATATGACAAGATTGTACGTTTGATCTCAAAAGATTGTGGCTATGAGTTTCAATTCAATAATATTGAGATTGTAAATAGTACTTATGAAAATGCTATTTCTTTGGGGAATGAATTAAGCAGGCTAAATGAGGAAAATATTAAAATATATCATTAGTGTATTTTTTCTGGTCATAACCACGGGTTCTTTATTCGCGCAAAAGGGAACCGTAATGCCATCAGCTGTTCGAATCGGAACTGACCTTGGATATCTGGGAGTGAGTATTTTTGATCCGGATAAACAACTATTTGAAATTGTTGCCGATGTAGATTTATATAAATTATTCCTTACGGCAGATTATGGAATGTCGAGTTGGAAAATCAATCAGAATAATTTTGAATATGACAATAGTGGTTCATATCTTAAGGTGGGAATCGATTATAATTTAACAGCCAGAGATCCAGATTTAAATGTGATATATTTTGGGATGAAATATGCAAACAGCAGCTTTTCTGAAAAGTTTAATTATTCAATCACCGATCCCTTTTACTATGATTATTCCGAGAATTTTAACAAATCAAATATGAGCGCATATTGGATAGAAGCGAATTTTGGAATGAAAGTAAAGGTGTGGAAGCAGCTTTACATTGGCTGGGCTGGACGCATAAAATTCGCCATGAAGGTAAAATCTGACAATTCATCCTTTAACACATATTTTATCCCCGGGTATGGAAAAGCAGAATATGATAGCAGGTGGGGATTTAATTTTCAGATATTTTATAGAATCCCATTCAGAGAAAAACCTCCATATAAACCAAAGAAAATAAGGGAGAATAAAAAGACAGAGGGGGAACCTATAGACAATGTAGAACCTATAGATCAATTTCGGTGATATTTTGAAACGGATTCCTTTATTTGATGATCAATTATTCTTAAACAGTGAATCAACAAATTCTAATTTATTAAAAACCTGCAAATCATCAAGTTTTTCACCGATACCAATATATTTCACAGGTATCTTGAATTCATCTGATATGCCAATTACAACACCACCTTTAGCGGTACCATCCAGCTTCGTTATTGCAATGGAAGTCACTTCAGTGGCCTTGGTAAATTCACGTGCCTGAATAAATGCATTTTGACCTGTACTTCCATCAAGTATCAGGAGTACCTCCTGTGGGGCTTCTTCAATAAATTTCTGGACAACTCGTTTTATTTTAGCCAACTCATTCATCAAGTTGACTTTGGTATGTAATCGTCCGGCTGTATCGATGATAACCACATCAGCATCTTTATCAACTCCCCGTTTCACAGCCTCAAAGGCCACCGCTCCCGGATCAGTATTCATACCGTGAGAAACCACTTCAACGCCGACTCTTTCACCCCATAATATCAGTTGGTCCACAGCCGCAGCTCTAAAAGTGTCAGCTGCCCCTAATATTACCTTCTTTCCTTCTTTTTTATATTGGGCGGCTAATTTACCGATGGTAGTTGTTTTGCCTACTCCATTGACACCAACTACAAGAATCACATATGGTTTTGTGCCTTTTGGTACTGCAAAATCCTCAACATCTTCAGATTTGTTTTCCGATAGTAAGGCAGCTATTTCTTCTTTTAAAATTGTATTCAGTTCATCAACATTGAGGTATTTATCTCTAGCCACTCTTTCTTCAATACGGTCAATGATCTTAATTGTGGTTTCAACCCCTACATCGGATGTAATAAGGATCTCTTCCAGTTCATCAAGTACTTCCTCATCAACCTTGGATTTCCCAGCCACAGCCTTTCCCAATTTTTGAAAGAAACTTGTTTTGGTTTTTTCAAGTCCTTTGTCCAGGGATTCCTTTTTATCTTTAGAGAGAAATTTAAATAGTGCCATGGAATAGATTTTAAACTGAAAAATAATAAAAAAGTCCCACAATGCGGGACTGAATATTAAATGATATTTAACATTACTTTATTCTTTGGAAGCAAGCACTTCCTTAACCATATCAACAGGTACCATTTCTTCTTTAAAGGAATAGGCTCCTGTCTTAGGTGATTTTACAGATTTAATAATTTTAGCATAATCTTTACCCTTTTTAAGGGTAGCCACTACTTTCTTAGCCATAATTATTTAATTTCTTTGTGAACAGTATATTTCTTAAGGATTGGATTATATTTTTTTAATTCAAGCCTTTCAGGAGTATTCTTCCTGTTTTTTGTAGTTATATATCTTGATGTACCAGGTTGTCCCGAATTTTTATGCTCCGTACATTCTAATATTACCTGAACCCTGTTACCTTTTTTAGCCATTATTCAAAA
>Ga0209536_100017485_pt1 | contig 10154 bp, 10 predicted proteins | sample DeeMarSeWOR28_12_FD_187461 | JGI IMG/M metagenome (GOLD analysis project Ga0209536, IMG submission 187461) | Marine sediment microbial communities from White Oak River estuary, North Carolina - WOR-2-8_12 (SPAdes) (version 2) | ecosystem: Environmental > Aquatic > Marine > Intertidal zone >... | reverse complement strand
CGTTTCATCGAGAACCACGACGAACCTCGTGCTGCTGCCGTCTTTGATCCCCAACGTCTGCGTGCCGCTGCAGTGACAATTGCCACGCTACCGGGAGCAAAGCTATTCCACGAGGGACAATTCGAAGGGCGACAGGTCAAGCTGCCGGTGCAATTGGGCCGCCGCCCCTCAGAACAGATAGTTCTGGATCTCCAAGTTTTCTACGGGAAGCTGCTGAGAGCAATCAACGTTTCGGTCTTTCGCGAGGGAGAATGGCGCCTGGCTGGGTCGGCTGGCTGGCCGGACAATTCTAGCTACACCAATCTGGTCGCCTGGTGTTGGCGCAAAGGAGACGAGCGACGGCTCATTGTGGTGAACCTTTCAGACCAGAGCGCCCAGGGGCATATCCGCCCGCCCTGGGGTGACCTGGCCGGTGGGGCATGGCGCCTAACCGACGTGCTCAGTCGGGACATTTATGAAAGAACCGGGGATGAAATGTGCGAACCGGGCCTATATGTCGCCCTTGATGCTTGGGGGGTTCATTTTCTGCGGTTCGAGAAAATATAGCGATGGCACATAGAATCAGAGTCGCGGTAAGAATGCCAGTCACCCGGCACTGCCCGCCTAGATCCGCATGTGATGCCTTGTCTCGTCTCGCGGGACTCCTACCTTGAATATCTGACGTCGACCACCAATCCTATAGCTGGGATAATTTGGTCAATCGCCATACCCTGCTTCGAGGCTTCTCACTAATGCGGTGAGCACTTCATTGACCGGGGCAGCCACTCCATGACGGGCGGCCATATGAACCACTGCCCCGTTGATATAGTTGATTTCTGTTTTTCTTTGGCGTCTCACGTCCTGGAGCATGGAAGATATGTTGGTCGCAGTGGAGCGGCAGACATCCTTCACCTTTTCAATCTCCTCAGGTGCACGCAAGTGAACGCCATTAAGCCGTGCCATTTCCACGGCTTCTGCCACTGCCCTTGCCATGAGCTTCCGACTTTCTGGCAGGTTGAGGAGTTCGCCGTTTGGCACCCGCAAAATTGCAGTGAGGGCGTTGATACCCACATTGGCCAGCAATTTCCGCCAGATAACAGTTTGGATATCGGTAACCTCCAGGGCCTGTAGCCCAGCACGGTTTAAGGCGGCAGGCAACTCCCTACTATCCTGAACCACCACGCCACTTGGAGCTGTTTCGGCCATTGGACCTAGCCATATTTTGCCGTGACCTGCATGGCGAACATGCCCCACACCAAGAAGGGTGGCACCGTGCGTGGTGACTCCAGCAAAGACGCGTTCCTCGCCGAAGAGCTCTCCAAGCTTCTCCACGTTTCCCAGACCATTTTGTAGGGTCAGGAAGTAGCTTTCTGCGGAAATGATGCCTTTTAGCCGGCTGGCGGCCGCTTCGGTATCTCCGGCCTTGACGCATACAAGGAACATTTTGGCTGATCTTATCTCGGCAGGATTGGCAGTGGCCTTTATCGAGGTATGGAAACCTCCTTTTTCGCTTTCAAGATTAATTCCTTTTTCCTCTAGCAGGGCGGCGCGCTCAGGACGGTAATCCAGCAAGCAAACCTCTTCTCCTGCTTTGGCCAGGTAAGCAGCCAACAGGCAGCCGATAGCTCCCGGCCCGATTACCGTGATTTTCATTTATTAAATACCTATTTTTTTACTTCTTTTCCCAGCGCAGCAGTTCGGTAACCTTGCTCAGCGTGCTCCCTTCCTTTATCTCTTCCCGGATGCGATTTTCCTTCTCCAGAACATCCATGGCCCGATTACCATATTCAGTTGCCATGGTCCGAGGTAGCACCACCACGCCGTCGCCGTCGCCTAGTAGCCAGTCTCCCGGATCTACTCGCACACCGCCTACGGTTACCGGCACCCCGATCTCGCCGAATCCTTTGGGTTCACCGGCGTTGGGCATCACCAGTCGACTGAAAGCAGGAAATCTCAAACTGATTATATCGTCGCTGTCCCGCAGAGCGCCGTCGATGACCACCCCGGCCAGTCCCCTTTGCAGGGCCGAATGAGTGGCCAACTCGCCCCAGAGGGCCGGACCCACCCCACCGGCATCTATGACTATCACATCACCCGGTTCAGCAACGTCAATAGCCTGAACCGGTTTGGCCCAATCACCAGGATAAGTCCTCACGGTGACCGCCCTTCCCAACATGCGGATGCCGGGAAATAGTGGTCTGATTCCTTGGAGTACTCCGCCGCGGTGAAGGGAGTCAGAAAGATTTGCCGCAGAAACCTGCTCCAAGATCTCTCGGATCTGCTCCTCGCCTTTTCTTTTGAAAAGGGTGGTGCTAATGCTAACTCCCGTGTCTAGGCCCCGCCGGATTTCCCGGGCCGCCTGTTCGGGATCCACGGCCTTGCTGATGGCGCCCCCGACGATGACGATGGTAGCACCAGCGGCCACAGCCTGGGCGGCGGTTTCGGAATTGATACCTCCGGCTACTCCGACAGGGATGGAGAGTGCCTGACTAACTCGCCTGAGAGCCTCGAAAGGGTCCTTTCCTTCCATTTGCTCGTCAACAGCGCAGTGAACGGTGACATAGTCCGCTCCGAGCTCCTCAACAAACCGCGCCCTGGTGAGGACATCCTCGACTGCAATCATATCCACCACAATGCTGGCGCCATAGTTTTTGCCCGCCTGAATACACTCCCTGATGGTGGCGTCGCTCGCCGCGCCCAGGACGTCGACCACATTGGCCCCAGCCTTGGCAGCAGCTTCCACCTCCACCCGGCCTGTATCCATGATCTTCATATCGGCAACGATGGTAGTCTGTGGAAACAGCCGCCGCAGTTCGCGGATGCTCTGGAGTCCCTCGCTCTTGATAAGGGGAGTCCCCGCTTCAATCCAGTCCACTCCGCCCGCTATTCCAGCTTTGGCGTTTTTCAAAGCCCTCTTCAGATCGACAAAATCCAGAGCTAACTGCAGGATTGGTTTCATATCCTCTCCTTTATTCAATAACGGCATGAAGCTCTGAAAAGCCTTCGGTTTCCTTTATCTTCTCTTGGTAAAGTGTAAGGACAACAGCCTCCAGAAAAATGAAAGCAGACTGCTCGAACAGCGAGCCGTCCATCTGTAGAGAGTGCGGTTCTGATTTAAGTCCGAGTTTGGTGGTCCCTGGGATATGGATTGTCTTATCCAAAAGTGGCGATATTCTCGAATGCAGATTTGCCAGGATGCCGCAAGTCATGGCACCCTTCTTCTTGGCGATCTGCACCATTTCAAAAGTGGATGTTGTGTGCCCAGAACCGCTGAGGACAAAAAGCAGGTCGTTTTCACCAATGGCTGGGGTAATGGTCTCACCGCAGAAATAGACCTGGTAGCCTAAATGCATTAGTCGCATACAAAAGCAGCGGAGCACAAAGCCGGATCTTCCCTGAGCGCAGAAGAATATTGCTCGGGACTTCTTTATCAAGCGAATCAGATCTCCTGCAGATTCGTGAACGACGGTTTGCAGGAGGCGCCGGTTTTCCGACAAGATGGCCTGAATGTTCTTCTCGATCATCAGCTTTTCCCTTCGAGAGTTCAAGTATAAAACAATGTTTACAGATTCGCGGAGGTTTAAACGTTGCCGGCCATGATTTCTTGAGCAACAGGCTTGTTCCTGTAAGGGAGCCACGGAAAGGTGAGAGGAACTTATAAACGGAGGAATAAAAAAACCTCCCGACGAAGTCGAGAGGCGTGCTTGAACGTCCAGCACTTCGCAACCAGCCTTCCCGTCTCAGTCCAGCGACCAGGATCCAAGCGGTTTGAGCTCCGCTGAGAATACCTTCTTACCGATATTTATTAATACAGTGAGGCAGTTTTGTCAAACGACAAGATGGCTCGATGCTCTAAATTTCCAAGTTTGTGAAAGAGAAGACTCGCATCACCTTTAGGAGACCTATTAGTCTTCCAGGTTACAGGTGTGCCCTTCGCTTCCTACAGCTCCCCAACCACATTAAATTCACCACTCTCTTTACTTTCACTTTCCAGCGCTTCTTTAAACTCTTTATGGGCTTCCACAATTATTCTTTGGATTAGTTTCTCCGGCTCCGGATGGCCTTGCGCAATAGTGTGGAATAGTCTGCCTAGTAGCGGCACATAAAGTCGATAGGGAGACGAAAAGCTGCTTGCTACTTTGGCACTTGTTATTATCTGATAATCATCAGCGAGTCCTTTAGTGCAATAGGAGACTAGGTAGCCTACTATCTCATCTTTATCTACTTTACTCACCATGTTTCTTATCAGTTCTTCCATTAGTCTTCTCCTTCCATTTCGATTTAATCACCCTGTTTGAGGTTTTCGCTTCAGTCCGATTTCACATACTGATCAGAGATGTGAACTCAATCTCGACTACTGTGAAACTCCACATATCATCCCCTAATCTGAACTCGACCCAAATTTATACTGCACAATATGTTGGAAAGTGTCAAAGTCTAGATCCATGGAAGTAAGATCCGGTGCATCTTACTTCCCAAGAGACGACATTGTTGAATATTCTCCCGGTGAGTTACAGGTATGCATTGAGAAATCATAGGCTAGTGTATCGGCACCGAGAGCTTGTAATTAGTGCCACCACTAGCCTTGCCGCCAGCAGCAATACACAAGCGAACTAATTCCGACTATGGGTTAACAGATTCACGGCCACGTGTGCTGTAATAATTACCTCCAATATCTATACAGCAAGAACGTTTCCTGGACAAAGGAAGCGGCCTTCGTACCTGATAGTGTAAGTGCGGGCATGAGGTTGCCGCGAGTCGCGTTTAGGTTTCTTAAAAAGGCTTATGGAGCTGAATCCTTTGTACCTATTCAACCTCTAAGGTGCATTTCAGCACCTCGAGTTTAGCTGATCTGACAAAACCTATAAAATCAAGATATGTTCAATTCAGCAAGCCCGTCAAGCCGTAAATCCGTCACTTATTATTTATCCATTGAAGGCCGGCACTATCAGGGTAGATACTGACGAGAGTGTGTAGTTCAAATCGACCACTAAGAAAGTTTCAATTACATCCTTTAATCCACAGTTCTAGCTCCGAAAACCCTAGCACTAGATGGAGGGGAAGGTCAAAATGGGGTAGAGTGTATATTAAAGTATGTAATCCACAGATCAGGCAAGCCGGTAGGAAAATGATATCTCTAACGCCTGATAAATGTAGTCTGCATTGGTTCCTTAGCCACGGGTTCGTAACGATGCCAGGTAGATTCCTTGTCTGCAAATGGTACGTATAGACAGCATGAGTAAAGATTATATTGATCTCGTACTATCAAAGCACCATCTACACTCTTGGATAGATAGTGGTTTGGTTTAGCCACTGTGAAGATGCCCCCGCCAGTGCTCGACCTTGTCCCTCCAAAGATTCTTATTTTTCCATCATCACACTTGAAGTTAACTATCCCAAAAAGTCCAGGACCTCTTCTTATCACTCTTTCATCAATTAACTTATCCCCATCCCATCCAACGATTTTCAACTTCTTATCAGAGAGTTTAATAATGTCAATGTGGCTGATCATTTCCCTTTCTAGCACTTTAGGGTCTGGAATATTCCACTGACTATATCTTTGCAGTAGAAAGTCAGAAAGTTTTCTCACATAGGGTTCACCTACATTGCTGTAACTACCTGAAACATCTATACAATCAGTTTCTACGGTTTGTAATGGTTTCCAATGTTGGGGATATTTTTCATATGCTACACTACTAACGCATGAACAAATAAAGAGTAAGGGAAGAAATAAAATAGATAAAGCTAATTTGCGATTAAGAGCTGATGCTAATTTCATGTTTAGTATTACTTTTTCTTATTTTTAAATTGAATCATGCGAGGTTTTCTCTTCCCAGCCATCACCCCTGCGTTTCCTCAGTAATCCAGCAATTGCCCCATGAGCTGCTTCGGCGAGAGCGCGACCCTCAAACTTTTTGTAAGTATCATAATACACCGGAATGACAACCGGAATGAATGCTATAGCCCCACCTTCCCATTTCACTCCCGTCTCGCCCCAAAATTCTTTCTCTTTCGTTTCTATGGCAATCAGCCGTGGTGGTGAGATAGTGAACAAGTCTGCGGAAACATCAACCCATCCCTTCCACTGTTTGGGGTTATCCCGGAGACTCTTGGGTTTCCGCTCCTTCTCATAGGCTTGAGGGCGCAGGAACTGCACTTTGACCCTGATGATCTTCCCGACCTCGAGCCTTTTGCTGATTTCAGAAAGCTTTTTATACTCACGGTTTCTCCCATGATCTCCAGGTTCATCTAGAATCACATACAGACTTTCTAAATCGGATTTGTCGAGTAACTTATGCACTTTCTTAGGACCGAGCAATCTGCTCTTATTCCTTTTTGCCAACTTATTTAAGACAGAGTTAGCCCTCTCGGCCATGTTCACGTAGTCTTCCTGTGAATTGGCGGGCATGATGATATGGGCAGGTGTTACCGGCAGGATCGCTAGCATTTCTTCGAGGGTGTCTGTCTCCGGCAGCAACCAAGCATTGGAGCATCCAGATATCACCAGAACTAAGGAAAGGAGGATCAGATAACGTACGCGAGTCATGCCAAAACCTCTAGATCGTTTCTTCCCCTCCAGTGAATGAAAGCAAGAGGGACGAGTTAACTGCTCACTGGGGAACCCTATCGCTTGCTGGCGTCACAACACCCTATCAAACTCCTGAAGCTACCGTGTCTTAGTACCTGAGATAGTCCAGAATAGCATCATCGTTCAACATGGCTGCTACAGCCCTCAATACTGCACCACCACAAGCTCTCTCCGGCTTGCCAGCTACATTGTTTCCTTCGAAATCCCCAATGTAACCATCGCCTTTTTCAGCTTTTAGATGCAGAATGCAGCGGAAGTGAGCGAATGGATAAACGATAGATACATCGTGGATAGCAAGCCTGAGTTGTTTGTCCGCATCCTCGCTCGTATTTATGTTTCTTTTTTCTAGTTCAGTCTCTAACATCTGTATTGCAGCGTTGGTCACCTGGTGTGTGCTTGTGGTGTACTTTACCCCGCTTGCAGAACCTATCATCACATTTCCCGTATTGTCTTGAGCATTCACCAGTGCTACTGGCTTACCTCCGCTGAATTCAGGAACCATTCCTGGTTTCATTCGATATTCACCTATGACCAAATGTTGAGCACATCCACTGAAACCGATTAGAATCGCAATTAGAGTAACTATCCTGGACATTTTAAGCATCCTTGCTCCTGGCATTAGTTCCTCCTTTTAGATTAAGCTACTTAAGGTATCAAAAGGCTTCTCTGTTCACGGGCTTACTGGCCGCTCCTCCACTGTCTGTGATTGATGTCCTTTTTTCTCTTCTGTTTTCCATTTTTCCAGTGCTGCTCTCATACCTTGTAAAGTCCAAGCTGTGTTTATAGCTTCTGATAAAACCTGATTTAAAAACAAGACCATTCTCTCTGTTTCGCCTAAGGAAAACGGGAAATAAGCGGTATACTTTTTCTGAACATCTGCGATTTTTCCACTCCAGATGGCTTTACCATATTTCCTGTCCCATACTTCAATGTCGATTTCAACCACAGCCCCGACACGATTAAATGATTCGGTCCAAAAATGGTTGATCTGACCCTTTACACAAAGCCTTTCAGCTGACAAATCATCGCACTCTATTGCTCCTGGGTATTTCTTTACCTGAAATCCATTTGCAGAGAACAAAGTGGTGAGAGCATCCATTACATCGAGATTTATTGGCTGCTTACTATATATTCTCTTGATAGGAATCTTTGGTGGGGCTGTCGCAGGTGTCAAACTCAAGTAAACGGTACCTAGCATGTACTCTTTTCCTTCAGCATCATGCCTTCTATCGGGTATATCGAGAATACCGACCGTAATATTCTGCCCCAGACCCTTGTCGATCATCATAGTGGTAGCAGGATCATATTTCACAGAAACTTTTCTCGTTACCGGTGTCTCTCTTTCAGAGGCTGTCTCAGGTGCGCAACCTGGAACTTCACCCTTCTTTCTTAATACTCTCCGTGTCGTTACTGTCCAGACTTTCCGTTTTTTTCCATCCATTACAAGCTTTGTTTCCCCATAACCCCCTCTCGTGGCTTCTTCTTTAATCCACAGCTTATTGAGAATTTCTTTTTGTGGTTCATAACCATCTTTTACGATCTCAAGTTCTTCGAAAAAGCAGCATACGTAATCGAAAGTGACTGGAGTTTCACCGATTTTGGTTCCCCCCACATAGACTTCCGCTCCAGGAGGGTCACTCTGAAGGCTGATCCTGCCCTTACGATAGGTACATCCTACTGACAACACCAATACAATGAAGATAAAAGTTGTTTTGATTTTCATCTTGGCCCCAAATATTTTTTTCTGTTCAACAAAACCACCATTCCTGTCCAGCAGGTCCGCAGCGTGGCTGGATGTGACACGTTAGTCTGAACAGCGATATGCTCGACCACTGGCAAAGCCACCCCGCAAGCCACTTTCCAGGTGCATCCATACGATGTGAGTTGCACCTAGTTTTGCTGCTTTGTTTAATGCCTGATTCTTGGCACTCGAGAACCCAACACCTTGGCAGAGACAGCCACCCCACATGGAAGCTGCATGGACAGTACCGAGGAATTCGCAGTTGACCACCATAGGCGAGTCTGCCTCTTGGATTCCCTTGGCTTTAGGAGTAGCAGCGCAAGAGCTCAATAGAGATATGATCAACACTAGAGGAGCTAATCTTTTCATGGAAGAACTCCCTTATGTGACACCTCGGTAGAATGCATAGTCCTGAATAGAGCTCAGCCTGGCTGCCTTTAAGGTCTATAACCACTATTTACCAATAACTTACCGCATCAAAGCTTATCAAGCCGCACGATCTTCAAGTTCTTCAAAAATCCATTTCATACTGGGATCTTTGAACTGAACATGAAGTTCCTCATTAGTCTCTGGGATTCTGCAAAAAATCTCAAATTCCGAGTCTCCACGATGAGAATCGATTTCGATATCAGAGCATTTTGGGCAGTTAACCGAGAGCCCGCGCTGAGAAATGTCTAGTACTACCGTTTGCCCGGTATTGTCTTCTAGGAGTGTTGTGATTGTTATCATGCATCTCTTCATGTCCTCTCCCCCCATCTTTTGAGGTCTGACGAGATGCCCCTTGCACCCTGGACCTTCTTTAAGGCAATAGATGTGCCAATTTGCCGACAACAAGATTCGTTTTAGACAATCATTTTAACTATCTGATATCACAAATTATTTTTGCCTAATTTCAATGCGCCTTGTATGGGCAGGGGCATCCGATAGCAAACCTCAAACTATCAACATAGTTGACACTTGCTGAGTATAAGGCCTAATCATCAATGTTTATATGAGGTTAGATGACGCCAACTTAGTTGGCAGTGAGATGGCAACCAGGTTGCTATGAAAGGGTGTTATTTGAAAGAGGCAACATTATAAGTTTTTCTCTCAAATAGTGACTAAGTAGGAAGCGATAGCAAAAAACCCCCACCAGCCGAGTAACCAAGGTCGGTGGGGGGTCAATGGTAAGGTTGTGGTAGGCCCCATTTTCTCCATACCGCTTGCTTAACTGTTGACTGAGCCCTACACCTTTTCAGTTTTTACTTAGTTTTGACTTAAGTCATCGCGAATGCCACCATCCCCGTTTTAGGATAGGGGGTAAAAATGGGAGACATATTATTTTTCACTTAAATCCTAAGACCCTGTAGACATAAAACCAAACATCAAGATAGCTGCTGTTTGTAGATCTTTGGGATCAAGTAGTATTTTAATTACTTATGACGGAGGTGTAGTTATGAAACCAAGAGGTCCTTTAATGATTGAACATCGACTTATTGAGAAAATGTTTGAGTTGGTACGAAAAGAAATAAAGCAAATAGAAGAACTAAAACAAGTAGATCCGATCTTTATAGATACAACTGTTGACTTCATCCGAACATACGCTGATAGGACACACCATGGCAAGGAAGAAGATATCCTATTCAGGGACCTTGAGAAAAAGGACATAGCAAAACTAGATAAAAAAATAATGCAAGAGTTAATTGATGAGCACAAGTATGGCAGGAAAACGGTGAGGGAATTAGTTGAGGCTAAACAAAGGTATCTTCAAGGGCAAACAGGCGCCTTGCAAGTTATCCTGGACAAGCTCAATGTGCTGGTCAATTTTTATCCGGAACACATAGAGAAAGAAGATAAGGTCTTCTT
>Ga0209536_100017484_pt1 | contig 10154 bp, 8 predicted proteins | sample DeeMarSeWOR28_12_FD_187461 | JGI IMG/M metagenome (GOLD analysis project Ga0209536, IMG submission 187461) | Marine sediment microbial communities from White Oak River estuary, North Carolina - WOR-2-8_12 (SPAdes) (version 2) | ecosystem: Environmental > Aquatic > Marine > Intertidal zone >... | reverse complement strand
GCTTTGTAGTCTTTTGTCCAGAGGACAGGTGGCTTTTGAATCTGCCCCTTATGGATTCCTCCTATCCAGCCAGTCCTGGACGGCCGGTCCCGTGCCAAACGGCCAGGGCTTCAATTTTTCAGGGGGTATGATTTTTAAGGCGGCAAGTTCTTGCCCCAGGGTGATTTCACCTTCCACCCGCACATGAAACGCCAGAATCAGCTGATTCATTTTAAAAAATGAATAGTAGCCGATAAAATCCACGATCCGGCCATCCAATCCCAGCTCTTCTTTGACTTCACGCAAAATACCCTCTTCCGGTGTTTCATCCTTCTCAAGAAATCCGGTGACCAGTCCGTACCAGGACTCGGGCCATCCTTTGCTGCGCACCAGAACCACATCGCCATTGCGTTCCACCAGCGCGGCAATGACCGGGGCGGGGTTGTTCCAAAAAACATAATCGCATGATTTTGAGGTGCAGCTCAAACGCGGCCTGGCATCGATCTCGACCTGCTCCAGTTTGCTGCCGCACAGCGGACAATATTTCATGTTCACCTTCCTGTAGCAATAGCCGCAGACCCGCCCGCCACCCCGGGCACGAACGAGCATGTTGGCGGGCGTGGCCCGCGCAATCGCTGCAGCGAACGCCTATTTTCCCGCGGACCTGCAGCTATCACAAATAATTGGGTCGGGGCGTTTTTACCAACGCCTTTACTGCGATGGGCGCATTCCCCTTAGCATTGTTGACCGATCGCCCGGGGCTGGCTGAGACCGTATCTGAACGGATATGCCGCCGTTGTTGGATGCTGGGTAAATATTGTTGCGGCCCGCAGGGGATTGCCCCCGGGCGTGCTTCACGCAAATTAAAAGCAGCCCGACTCCTCAAATAATTAAAGGCGCAGTATCATGAACACCGGCAGCAAATTTACTTCTGATTCACCTCGTATCCGTCGATCTTCAACATGTCCACTACACTGTCAGGCCCGACCAAATGCCCGGTGCCGACAATAACCAGAACTTTTTCATTTTGCTTTATCAATTCCTTAATTTGCGAAACCCAATTTTTGTTGCGCTGTATCAAAAGCCGCTCGCGAAGGCCGGGGTGGCCCTCAAAGCTTCTGTTTAAGAGTGCGTGAAGGTTATCATCATCTCCGGCCTGCCAGTAGGCGGTCATATCGCCGGCTAACTCGGCGGCGATATCCAGCTCTTTGAGCGTCTGATTTAAAAAGGCCACTTGATCGTGTAAGCCCATTTTCCCCAACAAATCTAATTGCTGATCAATCGGTTCCAGATAACCCAGTTCTTTTTCATCCCGTTTGGCACGGCTGTAAAAGTGCATATCGATACCAAGACCCGGGTCGAAGCCCAAGCGTGCCAATTCCAGTGTCGAAAGGGTTAGGGCCAGAAACCATGGTTTAAAGCGAGCAAATTGTTCCAAGGACAAACCCGCCGCACTCATTTTCTTTTTCAACAGGTCTATGGTGTCCCTTCCAAGATCCTGATAAATGGATTGCCCTTCCGGATAAAGACCCAGCACCATCATTTTTTGCTGCACACCCGGATCCGCCATGGCTGCCATGTCCGTTTCAAATACGACTTTGTCACTTGCGTTATAGGCATCATCGATGGCAGCCGCCAGTGGGTATGCTTCGCTCTTGAGGACATGCAGAGAACCCAGCAGATGTATGCTATCTGATCCTGATTTAACCAACCACAGACAGCTTTTGGATGTTTGCTGTGCGAAACATAGCTGATTTTGCGCCGCCCAGAGAATGCCCAACAGGCATAACGTCGCTGAGATGCTTTTAAAAAATGGTCGTTTATGAATCTGGAAAAGGGTCATGCCGACTCCTTTGCGCCTGTTTGCCGGAGAATGTTGCAATACAGTGATTGCTGAACGCATCAAATTCAGCTCCAATTTTTGAGTATTTCATTTACCATTTTGCCATCTGCGCGCTTCCCGAAGTGCTTCATAATCGCGCCCATGGCTTGCATCTTGTTTTTGTATTCCGAGAAATCAATGTTTTGGTCTATCCAGGCGACAATGTCCTGTTCGGTTGCCATTTTGGGCAGGTAGTGCTGCAATATGGCAAGATATTCAGAGGATTCTTCCCGCTTTGCCTCCAAGACAATCCGCTCCGATTTAACCAGTCCCTGGACAATACCGACAACTTCATCATCGGTAATCTCTTCGGCTTTCTTGACACGGGTGGTTTTTTTTCCGCTCTCCAAGGTTATCGGCACCGTCAGTTTGGGAAATTCCCCCATAATCAGACGAATCGTGTCGCGGACCTGCGGATCTTTGTTGCGCATCGATTTTTTCAGATCTTCCCTGAGTTTTTCCAGCAAAGATACCGGCATATCCTGGTTCCAGCCGTAATCCTCTGTGGTGCTGCCTGTCATTTTATCCTCCTTTTATCCTCCTTGAATGCAGGTTGACAATATGTCACTTCATTGGACGGTTTCGGCGTTATTCAGTTTCCTGATCATATCCTTTCGATACGGATTCAATCTCACTGGCCGCTTTCCGGATATTCTGCCAGGCACGCTCAACGTGATGCAGCTCCGTGTTGGTCTGCCCGACACAGAGGCGCAGTGTCAATTGATCATTCATTCTGGTATGTGTCAGGTAGAGATCTCCACTTTGGTTCAGCCGCTCAAGCAGTTCCTGGTTAAACGCATCGCCGCCCCGGTGACGAAAGCAAATCAGATTCAGCGGCGGTGGTACCGCAAGTTCGAAGCGACCGTCCTGCTCAACCCATTTTGCAAATTTTTGGGCTATTTCAACATGCCGGCGGACGTGGTACCTAAGGCCCTCAACCCCATAGTAGCGTATAACAAACCAAAGTTTCAAGGAACGAAAACGGCGGCCCAGGGGGATTTGCCAATCCCGGTAATCGATTACCGCACCGGATTCGGTCGCTTTATTGCGCAAATACTCGGGCAATATGCTTAATGTCTTAATCAGCGTCCCCCGATCCGCCACATAGAAGCAATCACAATCAAAATTGGTAAACATCCATTTGTGGGGATTGAAGCAATAACTGTCAGCCATTTCCAATCCCCTGTGAATCCAGCGAAACTCGGGACACAATGCGGCTGTTCCGGCCATGGCGCCATCGACATGCAGCCAGATGTTATTCTCCCGGCAGATTTCACCGATATCAGGCAGCGGATCCATCCCGTTTGAAGAAGTCGTACCGACGGTAGCCGCCACGTAAAACGGAATTCGCCCGGATTGCCTGTCGTCTTCAATCTGCCTGGACAGAACATCCGGACGCATTGCAAATTGTTCATCCACATCGATCAGGCGGAGGTTCTCGCGACCGATTCCGGCGATCTTGGCCGCTTTTTCAATGGATGAGTGCGCTTGATTGGAGGTATAGGCAACCAGGCGTTTGCCGCAGCCCTTTTCGTTACTCTCAAAGTCGGTGACCCGCTCACGGGCAGCTAACAGGGCGCATAGGGAGGCACTTGATGCGCTGTCCTGAATAACACCGCCCCCGCTGCCGGTTGATGAAAAATGGCCTGGCAGGTCCAACATTTCAACAAGCCAGTCCAGCACATGCGTCTCCAGTTCGGTACAAGACGGGCTGGTTGCCCACAGCATGCCCTGAACACCAAGACCGGCGGACAGCAGATCGCCTAAAATGGCGGGGCCCGATGCATTGGCTGGAAAAAATGCAAAAAAATTCGGTGATTGCCAATGGGTCACGCCCGGCATTATCAAGTCGCTTACATCTTTGAGCATGTCTGATATCGGTTCGCCCCGCTCGGGAGGATGCAGGGGCAGTGCGGAACGGATTGCTCCCGGCTGAACCAGCGATAAAACCGGTCGCGATTCTATATTCTCGTAGTAATCGGCAATCCAATCAACGACGGCCCGACCACAGCGCCGGAACGCATCCGGGGTCATGTGGAAGCTTTTGTTTTTATCTTCAGCCATTTTACCTCCTTAACAGGTGCCGGCCCAGGCAAGCCGGGGAAGCGTCTGCTTGGGGCTGCCCGTTATTGTATCTGAGCCGATATTCTGGCGTTGCCGGATGCTGCATAAATATTGTTGCCCCCCGCAGGGCGCTGCCCCGGGCAGGCGGCCGGCGATGATCACAGGGATACAGCCATCGCGGCAAAGAAATTGGTAAAAACACTCCGGCCTCTCACTTAATTCGTTCATAAATATAAAATTCATAGGGCACCACCCCTTCGACATGGTCCTTTTTAATTGCACGAAAATCAGACTGGCTGATTTCGGGGAAATATGTATCGCCATGTATTTCTTTGGGTATCAGCGTTAGATAGATCCGATCGGCCATGGGCAGCGATTCACGGTACAATTGACCGCCGCCACATATAAACGCTTCGGTTTCTTGCTGCGGACACGATTTTAATGCATTTTTAAGACTGCTGACGACAACACAGCCGGGTGCTTGATAATCTGCCTGCCGGGTGATGACGATGTTGGTCCGGCCGGGCAGAGGCCGGCCCAGGGATTCAAAGGTTTTTCTTCCCATAATCACAGTGTGTCCCAAGGTGATCTCCTTAAACATCTTCTGTTCACCGGGAATTTTCCAGGGAATCGTGCCCCTGTCTCCGATAACCCGATTCGCTGCCATGGCGACAATTTGCGATATAAGCATTTATTGGGGTTCCGCCTCCATTATTTTTCGGCGTATGAAGCCGTCTCTATGATCAGTTCCATGTAAATCGCATTCTCCAGAGGATTATAGCGATAGGCCTCTATGGTGTGAAATCCCAGAGATAAATAAAGCGCATTGGCTTCCTTCATCGATTCGATCGTATCCAGGCGCATTTTTTTATAACCGGCTTCCCCGGCCCGGCCAATCACTGTTTGGGCAAGCAGCCGTCCGACACCCCGGCCGCGATAGCCGGAATCCACATAGAGCCGCTTCATTTCGCAGATCGAATCCTCCATGGGGCGCATGGCCACACAGCCAGCATACTCCTGCGGCGCTCTGGCCAGCAGAATACATCCCCCCGGTGGCGCATAATCACCGGGAAGCGTGGCCAGCTCGCGGCCGAAGTCCTGAAACCCGAGGTCAAAATCCAGAGAATTTGCGTACCGGACAAAAAGCCGGTGAGCGCTTTTGTAATGCGCTCTGGTATTTGCCTGAATAACCTCTATCATGTCAGATGCCAAGCAGGTGCGCTCAATCTTCTCGGCACATGCAAATGACCTTCTTTGGCCATAGGGCGCGGGTTACGTTCATCACTGATGTCTAATGCCGAACGCGCAGCCAAATCATCCATATCCTGTAGGCAATTCCAAGCCGAAACCGCATAAAAGATTCATGGACAAATGCCACTTGCAATTATATATGCCAGATAATAAGTTTTTCTTTGACGATACCGCCATTCTATATGCTAAAATGCCTGTTTTGGCAATATTATCGCAAACCCTATAAAGATAATATCTCACAGAGGCATCATCCGTTGACGGAACCAGAAACCCAGAAACCCGGCTCAGCGCCGCACGAACAGACGCGCGAAAAACGTTTGCGTAAGGTAACCTGGATCGGGCTCGTCGTAAATTTGTTGCTTTCAGGTTTTAAATTTGCCGCCGGTTTTTTTGGCCACAGCCAGGCATTGATCGCAGATGCCATCCACAGCCTCACCGACACCACCACGGATCTGGCGGTAATAGCCGGTTCGCATTACTGGTCCCGCCCGCCCGACGTAGACCACCCATATGGACACCGACGCCTGGAAACGCTTGTGTCCGTCTTCATCGGTCTTGTGCTTGCCGCCGCAGGAATTGGCATCGGCTGGGATGCGGTCTCGACACTGCATGAAAGGCAAGGATCTCCTCCGGGCTGGATTGCCGTGCTGGCGGCTTTCGCTTCCATCGTTTCCAAAGAAATCATTTACCGGTGGACAGCAGCAGCGGGCAGGCGCATGAAAAGCTCTGCGCTGGCGGCCAATGCCTGGCACCATCGATCCGATGCCATCAGCTCTGTGCCGGTACTGGCAGCAGTCGGCGGTGCGATAATTTTCCCGTCATGGTGGTTTCTGGATAATGTCGGCGCCGCAGCTGTTTCGATCCTGATCATACATGCTTCACTGAAAATTATCTGGCCCGGGATTGGCGAACTCATCGATGCCGGGGCCTCTGAAGATATTTGTAGAAAAATCAAAACAACCGCACTTAAAAACCGGCAAGTGAAAGAGATTCACAAAATACGATCGCGGTTTATCAGCACCAGCATTCAGGTCGATTTGCACATCGTCGTTGATGGATCCATAACGGTGCGTGATGGACACCAGATTGCCGATGACGTGCGGGATCGAATCATCGATGAAATAGCGGAGATCGTGGACGTTGTCGTCCATGTCGACCCCCCGGAGTCCGCCTTGAATGAAAAAAATGAGTGCTCAACAAGTGAGTTTTAGAGGAGCCGATCATGTCAAAAAATTTCGAACTGCAGCCAGCCGACCTCAGGTGTGTGTGCGATCCTGAGATCTTTCAATTCAAAGACACTTCAGAAGTTGAACCCTTGAAAGAGGTTATCGGCCAGAAACGGGCTGTCCAGGCCATTAATTTCGGGCTGAGCATGAAAAGCCCGGGGTACAATATTTTCGTCACGGGCCAGGAGGGTACGGGCAAATCTACAATAGTCCGGGATATTGTCAACAAGCACGCCAGGAACCTGGCCACCCCAAAAGATTGGTGTATGGTCAATAATTTCAAGGACAAATTCCGGCCCAAGGCGATTGCGGCCCCTTCCGGATCTGCAACCCAATTTAAAAAACGAATGCGCAAGATCATCGAGGATTTAAAAAAAGAACTGCCCAAAGCCTATGAGAATGAATCCTACCAGGAAAAACAGAAGGAAATTCAAAAAAAATACGGCGAGCGGCAAGCCAAGCTGTTCAAGGAATTGGAACAATCGGCAGCAAAAAGGAATGTCCAGATTAACCGCACCCAGGCCGGTTATCAACCGATTCCGATGGCAAAAGACAAGCCGCTCAGTCTGGAAGAATTTCAACAATTGCCGGAAGATAAACAGACGGAAATTAATAATAATATAGCTGCAATACAATCTGAAATGGAATCCGCCCTCCGGGAAATCAATAAGATCAACCACGAGGCGGAAGGCACCATCGAAAAATTAATGCAACAGGTAACGCTTTTTGTGGTGGCATCCCGCATGGATGTCTTAAAAGCCGATTTTAAAGACAGCCCCGAGATCCTGCGCTATCTGGAAGAGGTCCAGGAGGATATCGTCGAAAATTCAAAAAACTTTCTGCCCTCCAAGGTTCAGCCGACGGGAATCGAGGCTCTGCTGTCTCAAAGCCAAAAACCATCTTTTGAGAAATACGAAGTCAATGTTTTGGTGGACCATAAATATACTCAGGGCGCGCCGGTGATTTTTGAAGCCAATCCAACCTACAACAATGTTTTCGGCCAGATCGAGAAGCGGGCCTATATGGGAGCGGTGACCACCGACTTCACGATGGTCCAGGCCGGCTCTCTATTGAGAGCCAACGGGGGTTTCCTGATCATGGAAACCGAATCCGTACTGATGAACCCCTATGTATGGGAGGCACTGAAACGGGCCCTTCAAAACAAACGCCTATTCATCGAAGACGTTCAAACCGGATTGGGGCTGGGCACCGCCTCCATGCGGCCGCAACCGATTCCACTGGATGTAAAAGTTATTCTGCTGGGCGCTTATCCCTTATTCCATGTCTTGCAAAACACGGATTCCAAATTTAACAAAAATTTCAAGGTCAGGGCCGATTTTGACAATGAAGTGGCGCGCACCGAGGATACGATTCAAAAATATGCGCAGTTTATCGCCCGGGTCTGCAGGGAGGAAAATCTGCTTCCCTTTACACCGGATGGTGTCGCGGCCATCGTGGAATACGGCGAGAAGTATATTTCGAGACAAAATAAGCTTTCGCTCCGCTTCGGACCTATCGTCGGAATTATCAAGGAGGCAGATTATTGGGCCCGTGGGGATAATGTCACCGCCGTCTCCGCCAAGGATGTTTATAAAGCATTCAACGAATACCGATTTCGTTACAATCTGTATGAAGAAAAAATGCATGAATCCTATACGGAAGAAACGATCTTGATCGATGTCAGCGGGAAAACCCCGGGACAGGTGAACGCCCTTTCAGTCTACCAGCTCGGCGATTTTTCGTTTGGCCGCCCTTCGCGTATCACCGCCGAGACATTTATGGGTAAAGCAGGGGTTATAAACATCGAGCGGGAGGCCAAGTTAAGCGGCAAAACCCATGATAAGGGCGTTTTGATTTTATCCGGCTATCTGGGCAGAACATTTGCCCAGAATTACCCCCTGAGTCTGTCGATAAGTATTACTTTTGAGCAAAGCTATGGCGGTATTGACGGCGACAGCGCCTCTTCAACCGAACTGTACGCTATCCTTTCCAGTCTTTCCGGAATTCCCATAAGCCAGGGAATTGCCGTTACCGGTTCGGTGAATCAAAAAGGGGAAGTCCAGGCGATTGGCGGTGTCAATCAAAAAATAGAGGGCTTTTTCGATGTGTGCAAAGCCAAGGGTCTTACCGGCCAGCAGGGCGTGCTCATCCCCGAAGCCAATGTAAAAAATTTAATGCTGAAAAAAGATGTGATCGATGCCGTTGAGAAGGGCCAGTTTCACATCTATCGGGTTGCAACCGTTGAGCAGGGCATTGAAATTTTGACGGGTACGCCGGCCGGTGCCGCCGACCCGGAAGGCATTTTCCCGTCGGGAACTGTTTACGGTGAAGTGCAGAAAAAATTGAAAAAATACCTGGAAAGATCGCTGAATCTCAAAAAGGAATTCGAAGAAAACAACGGTGAAGAATGAAAACTGAAACGGCCATTGGAGGCTCGCACATCGCGCAAGGGCATAGTCTTCCAAAAGGCACACTCGGAACTTTTGCCGGTGTATTCACCCCCAGCATTTTAACCATCCTCGGTATCATCCTTTTTTTGCGCCTCGGCTATGTTGTCGGCAGCTCAGGATTAGGGCTGGCGCTCGTTATCCTCGTTTTGGCCAACGGCATTTCCATTTTAACCAGCATATCCCTTGCGGCGATCGCTACCAACCTCAAGGTAAAAGGCGGCGGGGATTATTACTTAATTTCAAGAACTCTGGGCCTAGAGTTCGGTGGGGCCATCGGTATCGTCCTTTTTCTGGCCCAATCGGTCTCGATTGCATTTTATTGCATCGGATTCGGTGAAGTCCTTGCCTACATCCTTCCGCTGGATATGAAATTGCTGCCTCAGCTGATCGCGGCCCTGGCGGTTGCCTTTCTATTTATATTTGCCTGGCTGGGCGCCGATTGGGCAACACGATTTCAGTATGTGGTCATGACTATCCTGGCGGCCGCGATCGTCTCTTTTCTCATCGGCGGCATTCTCAAATGGGATAGTACGTTGCTGGCCTACAATTGGGCGCCACCTGAAACGGGCCTGAAATTCTGGGTGATCTTTGCGATATTTTTTCCGGCGGTCACCGGTTTTACCCAGGGTGTCAGCATGTCCGGTGATCTCAAGAATGCCGGCAAGAGTCTGCCGCGGGGCACCTTCGCCGCTGTCGGTTTATCTATTCTCGTGTATTTTGCCGCAGCATTCGTGCTGGCGGCCACCGTGCCCAGGCAAATGCTGATTGAGGATTTCAATTCCATGAAGCAGGTTGCCTATTTCGATTTCCTGGTCGTTGCCGGGGTGATTGCCGCCACCCTTTCATCGGCCATGGCTTCTTTTCTGGGTGCACCCAGAATCCTGCAATCACTCTCTGCTGATCGGATTTTTCATTTCCTCGTACCTTTTGCCAAAGGCACAGGGCCCAATGCCAACCCCCGCCGGGGGGTCCTGCTGTCGGCCGCCATTGCATTTACGACCATCGGGCTTGGAAAACTCAATCTGATTGCTCCGGTGGTTTCGATGTTTTTTTTGATTTCCTATGGCCTTTTGAATTATGCGACCTATTACGAAGCAAGTTCGGCAAGCCCGTCATTTCGTCCGCGATTCCGCTATTTCAGCAAATGGCTCAGTCTGGCCGGGGCCCTGATGTGCTTGGGGGCGATGCTGGCCATTGACCTGACGGCCGGAATCATTTCGGTTTCCGTGCTATTTGCCATTTATCAATACCTCAAAAGAACCGCGGGGCCGGCCCGCTGGGCGGACAGCCAGAGATCCTATC
>Ga0209536_100017483_pt1 | contig 10155 bp, 9 predicted proteins | sample DeeMarSeWOR28_12_FD_187461 | JGI IMG/M metagenome (GOLD analysis project Ga0209536, IMG submission 187461) | Marine sediment microbial communities from White Oak River estuary, North Carolina - WOR-2-8_12 (SPAdes) (version 2) | ecosystem: Environmental > Aquatic > Marine > Intertidal zone >... | reverse complement strand
ATGGATCCTTGGTATGGAGAAGGCTACAATGTGGCTGAGTATGACTGGGTTGTCGGTGGTTGTGGCCCCGGCGACCCCGGTGACCACACCTGGTACCGCACTCTGCACAATATCCATAAGAAATAATGGAGGACCAAAAATGAAGACAATACATATGGTATCGACGATTGTGCTTATCCTCTGTTTTACATTGGTATCGGCCGTTGCTTATGGCCAGGAAGATGAAATGAAAAATGTGGCAATGAGCAGTTTGAAAGAGTGGAAGAAATCGTTCACCGAGGATCAGGCGAGAAAACTCGGTTTTGACGGTAAGGAAGACTTTGAAGCATCGGAGCTTGGAGCACCCTTCAAGCTTTATACCATCCAGCCGGATGCTCTTATGGGATACCAGGAGGGGCAAGAATTCGGAAAATTAGTAACCGAAACCAATTATTCCGTCTATCCCGTCAACTCCGGCGGAAAGAACAAGGCGCTATTGTGGATGGTCAATAGGAAAGGCAAGTGGCAAGTTGCCAGAATGGGGAGTTCCAAATTAGCGAAGAACATTCTGTCAACCGAAGGCGCGATGAGAAATCAGATGGCGGAGAAAGGCCTGGAAGGAGCGAAACCAGCCAAATTTGTCCGTTTATACCAGCTTTATTTGGATTTTTTCTTCCTGAAAGCTGCCGAGAAGGAGTATGTCATCCCCGTGCAGAAAATTCCTACCTTGAAAGTGGAAGGCGGCAAGTTTTATTCGCCTGGGCAGGTTGTGCCTCAGTGGAAAGAACAGCTTAAGAAGAAGATGCCACCGGAGGAAAAGGGAAAGGGGATAATTGAAGGCTAGATTGCCTCTCGATTCCTTCTGTCATGGAAGTCTGATTAACAACGTGGGTATGCTTTATTCCGGTTTTGTGTACCTCGGTTCCACAGGTTCGACCACTTCTGTGTCCCGTTCCCAGCCCTCGTTCTCAAGCGTAATCGTTTCAAATGCCACGAGGGTTTCATTGGCATCGAGGTCGGGTAGAGCTTGGTATTCCGAAACCCAACATCGGTAGACTTTATATGCAATGACCACTTGGCCGGCTTCGTTATAAAGCTCGATGATTATATCTTTGCGGAAGTCTGCGAGCGAGACCTCCGTGCCAGGACTATGTCCTGGTCTCCAAATCTTATTGGCCCACTTTTCGAACTCCGTATCGTGGGTCACACCCCGCTCGAGCGTTATGGATTCGAACATTGTCATCCCTGGTGATTTACGCGAAATACTCGGATCTTTTCCTTCCCTGTGCTCAATCACGTCTGTTGTCCGTTTCAGGGCACTGATCTTACTGACTCCTGCCACAGGACGTCCGTCCCATATGACACGGAACTTGAAATTCTTATACGGATCGAAGCGGTGAGGATTTACGTTGAATTCCGCCATGCCGGCTTTCCTCCCAGGTTTGAGTATGCCAAGTGATCTGCGGGATATCAATAATCATGAAATTGACCGGTTTAACAGGCGTAAATCTCTAGGTGTTTATGACACCCTGTTGACATTATCTGGTCCGGCCTTCTCCAAGTAAAGAATATGGACCGACGTTAAAATACTTAACTCCTCGCTTTTCCCTCCTTACCTTCCAAAAAGTGGCTATGAGTCGGTCAAAAAGCAAATATGTCAAAAAACAGGTGAAATACGTCAAGAATCCCGGCAGGGGCATTGATAGGATTTGAGTATGCTGCAGGCACGCTGGGAAGAGGTATATACAAGTTTCAGATTCTCCGGGCGGTATCCTGGGAAAACCCAAATCTGCCATTTTAATCTTACCGGGCCCCCCAAAAATCCGAAAAAACAAATCGAACATCTATCTGGTGTCGTCCTTGGCCTCCGGAATCCAGTATTTTCCAATCGATCAGGAATGGGTTTGGGAGAAGCCTTTATCGAATCGTCTCGATGTCGTTCGGTTGGGCTGGTTAGAATGGGCCCACGCGCAATCGGGATCGTCTCGGCAACCTTCCTGCCTCGATCCAGAAGGATTCCGGTTTTATGCAGTTTCGTGACAATTGATTTTGGTCGGTAATGCATATATTCCATGTCCCTCCTCCGTGATACCGATCTAAGCATAATTTCAATCTGAGCTGTTTTTCGGGGATTCTAGCAACGGAACAGATAAAATTTTTTCGTTTTGGTGAGATTTGTACGAAAAGAGTAGTTTCTTGATTTATTGGCAAAAAACAACGAATCGGGAAAGGAGATTTTATGACAAATCAATTTGATTCTTACACGATTTATTACCAAAGTGCACCGCAATATTATTGGCAATCTCGAGTTTATCTATTTAAAAATGGAGGACATGTTGGCACAATCATGTTCATTAAGGCAGACAGACCAATCCCTGCGAATTCCTTGCAAGCTGGGAAGCCAGTGATAAATTTCCCTACTGGTTCATTCGAAGAAATCATTGCAATTCTTAGATATGAAAAGCCCCTCTTCATTACCCTTAATCCTGCCAACGGAATAGGAACAATAAGCACTTCCAAGGAACCAATCGGCGAGGAGGAAGGGTAATAAAACAGTCCGTTTAGGCTGTGGCGGGATTCAGCCGCGATGCATATCCTAAAGCACCATGTCTGCGGATAGGCAAAAACGGAAAGGAAGGAGGAAACATGGAAAGGATACGAATCATGGCTGGTGACTGTGCGCCGGTTCTACCGCTATCAACAAATCAAGAGGTCTATGTGTTTGACGGGCGGGTTGCTCTTTACCCAGAGATCGGACGTAACGGATGGTTTAATCGAGCAGGCACCACTTCGTTAACCATACCAGATGGCTCGAAGATAAAAGGGATGACGGTTAGAGGGCGTGTCGCACATTTCGATGCACGTTTTTCTGTATACATCATGCGAGTTCCAAATGGCTCCCATCCGAATGATTGGTTCGCGTCACAGTGGACAAAAGACGCGATAGTAAAGTGGCTTCATTTGACGCCATCATTAAACAATGGCTACATCCATCATCAGGCCAGTAGAGATGACATAAATCATACGGTAGATTTGGTAAATAACATTTACATGTTGCGAATGGAAATGGCGATCAACAGAGACTCGGTTACTCCGGGATTTCATCAGGCTTATTTGACTGATATCGAAATTCGGTACGAACTGCCTGCGGTGAGAAAGCTTCAGGCGTTAAAGACAGTTAAACACGCTAAAAAGAAGGTTAAAGGCAAGAAAGCAGATACATTCAAGATTCCATCGGAAATGCCTGTTTGGAAGGAAAAATAAACGATGCCTCACAAATAGGTTGACTCGGACCTGGCTGGCAGCTATTCACATCCACACAATTGGAGTGTCAGGCCACGGTAAGGAGTTCCCGGATTTTGGCGCACAAGGCGGAAATACTGGAGACAGGATAGTCAGGGGAAGCGAGAAGGAAGAGTCCTATTGACACGGGAATAGGGAGGGCTTCACGAAATGTTTGGTGGATATGGAAACGGGCAGGAAATAATGCCCCGGGTAATACACATCACGGTTGCCAGATTTCGGGCAGATCTGCCGAAACCGGGAGAGCCGCTCGATTTCCTGGTTACCATCCACGAGGAAGGGACAGGGATAAGCTGGCAGCAGAATATCAGGGTAGAGCCGGAAACGGAGAGGTACTTCTTAAAGTTGACAAGGGAATTATACTTCTGGAGTAAAGAACAGGGCTTGCCCCCTGAAAAAGCCAACCAGCATGTTCGTGAACTGGGAATGCGATTGTACGCAACCTTTATCGGGTCGCAAGGCGCGAAAATCCTGGGGAACATAAAACCCACTGCCGTTCTTTTCAACATCGACGAAACGATCCTCAATCTCCCGTGGGAGCTTATAGGGGCTCAGGATCAGATGCTCTCACAGCAGGTTCCTTTCGGCCGATTGGTCACAACGAGGACGATTCCCCGCCAGGGAAAAGATCCGCTCCAGGAAGATACGAACGTAAATATTCTTGCTATAGCTAACCCCACAATAGATCTTGCCGCCACAGAACCGGAAATTTCTTCCATTAAAAACCTGGAAGGTAATCACGGGAGCTTCAGCGTGAAGGTGGATGTCCTCTCCAAAGACGATGCAACCCGTGATCGGTTCACCGCCATGCTGGCCGCAGGGGATTACGATATTATCCATTTTGCCGGGCACGCTTCGTTCAACCCTTTTGAGCCTGAAAGCAGTGCTCTTCACTTCGCCGACGGGCTCATATCCGCTGACGATGCTTTGAATTTACCGTGGAAAGCGCCACCGTACTTCGTGTTCAACAGCGCATGTGAAACCGGTCGTGCAGCCGGCGGCGAACGCCTCGTTTCCGAAGAAAATCACACAAACGGGTTGGCAGCAGCTTTCCTGTCAGCCGGGGTTTATGGTTACGCAGGATATTTTTGGCCCGTGACCGATACGGGGGCCTCTCTCTTTGCGAAAACCTTTTACGGTTCTTTGCTCTCTGTGCAGAATGTCGGACTTGCGTTACTTCATGCCCGGAAAAAAACCATTTCTCAGCTTGGGCAAAAAGGCGACCTGACCGGATATAGTTGCGTTCTTTTTGGGGACGCTGCCTCCAAGCACAGGCGGGACCTGTTTGAAGCGGTTTAAATGACAAGGTAACGATAAGTCTTCTCCAACTTGCATATTCAGGATTTTCGTTCCGCCGCTCTAAAAAATCCGGAAAATTTGCAACGTGTGTTTCAAAACCAATGACGGATTTGGAAGGAGGAAATGAACATGCCTGCGGAAAAGTACACAAGAGTAAACGTTAAAAAGGTAAAGCGGCTCTCAAAATTCAAAATAGATTACAGCAAGGTTCGGATACTTGAATACATTGACAAGGAGAAACGCGCTCCAAAAGCCTTCAAGGAATTTATCCGGGCCTTGCCACCTGCTCCCATTCAGGCAGTGGAAGTTCCGCGTCCGACTTTTCCTTCCGATTTACGATATCTTAAAAAATATTCGCCAACACAATATCGCAGGGGGAAGGTCCTCATCGCCGTAAACTGGGATCTCTACCCGCAGATAAAAGCATCGATCGACCAATACGTAATCGATCTATCCAACGACGGATACTATGGAGAGGTCTACAAAGTAAAGGGAGGAACTCCTCGTGCCTTTCGCAATTTTTTAAAAAGGAAATTTCCATTTTCGGGAGCACTCCTCGTCGGGAGCATACCGGTTGCCTGGTTTGAAATGGACGACGATTTTTATGGAGCCCATTCCGAATTTCCATGCGACTTGTTTTACATGGATTTGAACGGAACGTGGGCGGATCCCGATAATGACGGTAAATACAGCGGACATCCATCCAAAGTAAAGCCTGAAATCTGGGTTGCGCGACTTTGGACTCCCACTAAGGCGGGAAACGATCCCGCACTGATTAGGAACTATTTCGTGCGAAACCATCAATTTCGCAAAGGGTTGATGAGGTATTCGAAAAGTGCACTGGCCTATGTGGATGATGACTGGACTCACTTCGGCGACTGCGGGTTCGACAAGATGTTCTCCCCGGGGACGATTGAGGTGATTACGGATCCTGCGACCACAGACGGGGACAGATACAAGACGGAGATCAATCAACATCGGGGATGGGCCCAGATATGCGCCCATTCCTCCCCATTTGGACATTCCTTCAAAATACCAACGGGATCTGAGTGGGTACCGAACACTTACCTCAAGGACGTGAATCCGCCAAACGCTTTCCTGTACAACCTGTTTGCGTGCAGCAATGCACGCTTTACGGAAAGTGAATATATGGCCGGCTGGTACATATTTGATAAACCCGACCGTTCCATTTGTAGTGGTATGGCAGTCGTCGGAAGCACGAAAACGGGTTCCATGCTGCTGTTTGAAAATTTCTATGGCCCGATGGGCACAGGCAAATTCGTTGGGGATGCCTACAAGGAATGGTGGAATGCACTTGGCACCGACCATGATTTCGGGGAAAGGCAATGGTACTACGGGTTGGTTTTGCTGGGGGATCCGACGATCAATTGGTGGAGCGGCGTCGTTCCCATTCTCAGGGATCCAGGGGATGGAGATACGTTCGATCAATTCCCCCGAAGGACAAACTTTCGGTGGGATCCGATCAACATTCCCGGCGTAAAGTACACCATGGAAGTAGATGCATTCGGCGCGGTCTCCGCGGGGAAATGGGCCGCGGAAGTGGGAAAATCCGGCATTGTTAAAACGGGCATCACCTCAAATAGTCGGGAGCATGTGTTCGTTGGCGCTCAACGCGGCCGCTGGCGGGTTCGGGCGAAGGTGGGAACGATCGATTGCCCTTGGAGCGAATGGAGGTATTTCCGGTACACAGTTTGATCATCGGCAGGACGAAGAACAACGACAACCGGTGACTCCTTTTTTATCTTGTTCAGGGAGGCTGGGATGGTTTTCCTCTTTCCCAGATTGGTTCCCCATCCCTTCCATTACGTTTCATCTCCAGTAACAACATTCTGGATAGGTCCGGAGATCCGCCTGGTCGGAGATTCCAACCCGTACCGTCCGTGGCTGAACGTGCCTGTCGCGTTGACCCTGTTCACGAACAAGGGTGTCGACGCGGACTACTTCTTCGGAAACCTGATGTATTCGGCGGCTGCCAACATGGACAAGGACCACTTCCAGCACAAGAACCAGGCGTTGTACATGCGTCTTCTTCGGAAGTTGACTCTTAATCTGCGCCGCGCGTTTTTTGTGCGGACCGGAGAGAACCCGTCTCCCGCAAACCGCTTCTTCAGTTGGCTGTTCTACCAGATGGGGTTCTGACAGAAAACGTGTCTACACGCACCGGGAGGTTGCCACCGCATCGGATTCTTTCAGGGGCAGCGGAAAGGATGGAATAAAAAATGGGATTCTCCTCGAAAAGTCAGGGATGCACGCTAAGGATCAAATTTGGCGGGAAGAAAGAGGAAATTAAACCTCATTGGCTTCCGGTGGTGTTTGAGCTCCTTCCCAAGACGGGACACAAACCTCTTCGCTTTATTGTCGAGGATTTTGAACGGGATCTCGTCGACGAAGCAGATAAGGAAGGGTGTTATTTCGAGATTCAGGATCTTCATAAAGGGAGTTACGCGTTTTCAATCAAGGACTTTCATAAGGGACAAACCATCATTCATGTACCGGATTTCGAACTCAAGGGCGACATAGTGGAATACGAGTATAGTCGTCGCGAGAAGACGAAACTTCCCAATACTTTCGCCATGGATTTCATTGTCGATGCCCCATACCGATTGGAGAAAAGCTATCCGTATCTTCCTGTTGTGGTTTACTTAAAAGACATCGCGCCAGGGGCCCTCAAGATCAAATCAGTCGAGTTCTACAATATCAACCCTTCGGGAGGGGGAAGTTATGACCGATTGCCTCCTCAAAGCATTTACAGGGTCATAGACAATAATGGCAACGAGGTCGAAGAAAACGGCCAACCGACTCCCTTGCGGTTCGATCCAGGAGAAGATTTTGAGACAGTCACGATCGATCCCTGGTATCGACTGATCCTGCTCCACAAAGAACGCTTCCGGGTCTTGCAGGGGGAACAGCTTGGTTACACGAAGATACCCCACCTGCAATACATGGTGAATGTTCGGTATCAGCGAATCTTCAATAAAAGCAAGCAGTTTACCTTTCGCACGTTTGTCCCGGAATCGGATCTGCCCCGCATCGATGATTGGTACTACGGGGATACCCATTACCATTCCGACTATACGAATAACCCGTACGAATATGGCGGTCCATTGCGCGTAACGGCAGAAGTGGCCAAAGCCGTTGGTCTATCCTGGGTGACCGTCACCGATCATTCCTACGGTTTGAGCCGGCCCAAAACCCAGGAGGAAGAGAACCAGGGGAACCGCTGGGTTACGTATAAGAAAGGAATCGAGGAGACCAATCGACTGTATGAAGATTTCCTTCTTGTGGGGGCGGAGGAGATAACGGTTCGAAGATACCTCTCTGGATTGCACGTCCTCTCTTTTGGCAACCCATTTATCGAGGATCAACATCCCCTCGGGTTTGGTTCCCTGACCATTGAAGAAACATTCGAAAAGATCCGTGAGAATTCCACTGGCAACAAGGGATTCCTCTATGCGGCGCACCCTGCATCCGGAGGGTATACATGGGCCTCGGAGGATTACCAAACAGCAACTAACCCCGAGTATGGACATCTGTTCGCAGGACTTCAGATTTTCAACGAAAAGATCCTCTACAAGCGTACGACGGATTCGTCAATGGATCGTGAAGTTCTGAATCCATTCGAGATGTTCGAAAAAACAGACAAACAACAACCCTGGTCAAAAGAACTGGAGGAAGGCGTAAAAAGACATTGGGTGGAACACTTTCTCCTGCCACCCTTGCGCCAGTTTCGGAAAAAGGAAGACTTGAGGAAATACTACATCCTCGCCGGCTCCGACGCTCATATGGACTTCAATTATGCGTTCCGTCCCCATCCGGCATTTCTCATCCATTATCTAAATGACAACGCCTTTGGTAAGGCACGAACCCTGGCCTATCTCCCCAAGCAAAATGGCCGGAACCTGACAGAGGAGAATCTTTTTGAAGCATTGAGGACAGGCAAGACCCTTTTAACAGACGGGCCTATCGTACTCTTCTCTCTCCGGCCGGAAGGCAGCGAAAAGATATACCGATTTGGAGACACCGTCTTGCTTCCCAAGGTAAAGAATCTGGAACTCCTGCTGGAATGGCACAGTACGGAAGAGTTCGGACCCATCGAAAAAATTGGCGTCTATCTGGGGACGAAAAAAGGAGAATTGGATATAAGTGATCAGATCGATTTTTCCTGTCTTCGCAATGACAGAAACGGATTCCAGGGTCGGATTACCCATATGTTCTCCCCTTGGACGGAAAGCCCATCGTATCTGCGTATGCAGGCAGTCTCGAGCATCGATCCGAAAACGGTGGAAGGACTATTCCGGTGCTTGACCAATCCCATATGGGTCATTACGGAATAGCGGAGAGCAGGAATCGATAAAGTAGTGATTCGATCATTCTATGCTCTTTGAGGAGGGAAGAAGATGGAAAAGAAAGCGAAATGGACATTCATGGTCTACTTGGCTGGCGACAACAATCTTTCGACGGCTGGCGACAATGACCTTAAGGAGATGCGAACCGTTGGTTCTACACCTGACGTAAACGTGGTGGTCGAGTTTGACAACGCTGGGGATCGTGGCACCAATCGCTATCACGTGCAGCGCGACGGCGTGAACGAACAAGTAGTTTCCCTCGGCGAGACCGACTCAGGGGATCCCCAGACGCTGATCGAATTTGTCTCATGGGCTGCAAAAAGTTTCCCTGCGGAACGGTATGCACTGGTTCTCTGGAATCATGGTTGCGGTTGGGAGCCGACAGAGATGGATAGGATTGCACGAGATGTCGGATCCAGGGATTACAGTTCCCGCGAGGCGCCCGTGCGTTCGTCCACACCCCTTGGGAGATTGTTCTTCCGAACTAGCGTGAAGAAGATATTCGAGCTTCCCACACCCGAAATACGGGCAATTGCTTCTGACGACGGCACTGGCCACTCTTTGGACACAGTCGAGCTCGGCAAGGTTCTCGTCGAAGTAAAAAAGAATCTTGGCCAGGATTTGGATCTGCTGGGCATGGACGCCTGCCTGATGAGCAATTTCGAGGTCGCGTACCAGGCCCAGCCCTATGTGAAGTATATTGTCGCGTCAGAGGAAAATGAGCCCAACAACGGTTGGCCCTATGATGCAGTGCTGGGAAAATTGGTCAAAACGCCGGATATGGCGACGTCGGACCTTGCTGCCCACATCGTAAATGCTTACATCAAGTATTACGTGGATAGAAACTATACCGGACCCGTAACCCAGTCTGTTCTCGATCTTTCCAGGGTGAAGGCGTTGGCCGACCCTCTGGATAAGCTGGCAGAAGCCTTGATTTCCCACATGCCGAAAGCATCCAGGGAGATATGGTCCGCCCAGCGGAATTCCGTCCGCTTCTGGCACAACACGCTTTGGGATATTGTCAACTTCAATGAGGAATTGAGGAAGTTGACAAAGAACGGTGCGGTGCGCAAGGCGGCCAAGGAGGTATGTGCCGCACTGAAACCAGGCTCCAAGAATTTTGTCATCGCAGAGTCGCATCACGGTGCCAAGGTTGAGCGTTGCGGCGGAGTAACAATCTATCTCTTATCCCCATTGAATGATATTT
>Ga0209536_100017482_pt1 | contig 10155 bp, 11 predicted proteins | sample DeeMarSeWOR28_12_FD_187461 | JGI IMG/M metagenome (GOLD analysis project Ga0209536, IMG submission 187461) | Marine sediment microbial communities from White Oak River estuary, North Carolina - WOR-2-8_12 (SPAdes) (version 2) | ecosystem: Environmental > Aquatic > Marine > Intertidal zone >... | reverse complement strand
GGTCACCGAGCTGGGGCTCAGGGGCGCCATGCTCCTCAGCAACGTCAACGGCAAGCCCCTCGACGCCGAGGAGTTCGGGCCCATAATAGAGAAGGCGGTGAAGCTGGACGTGCCCCTCTACATACACCCCACCTCGCCCATCAACGACAAGTGGATGAACGACTACAGGCTCGTCCCCATCATGGGCTTCGGCGTGGACACCTCCCTCGCCGTACTGCGGCTGGTCTTCAGCGGGACCCTGAAGAGAAACCCAAAGCTTAAACTAGTTGCCAGCCACGTGGGCGGAGTCTTCCCGTTCCTCCGCGGCCGTATAGACACCGGCTTCCACGCGTACCCCGAGTGCAAGCTCCACATTCAGGAGCCGCCTTCCAAGTACCTCAAGAAGGTGTGGATGGACTCTATCATCTACGACAACGACGTCCTCTTGTCGGCGCTGGCCTTCAGCGGCGCCGAGAAGATGATGCTGGGCACGGACCACCCCCACCAGATAGGGGACATAGAGAAAGCCGTGTCCCGCATCAAGGAGCTCGACGTCAGCCCAAGGGAGAAGGAGCTCATCCTCGGAGATAACGCCGCGAGGCTCCTCAAGCTCTAATTTCTTCCTCGGGAGGACACACGGCCCCTGGTTTATTAAACAATTTTATTCACCTAAACCTATGCCTAGATCAGATGCCCCGCAGGAAGAGAAGTAAGCGCCCCAAGTACCCGGCCATGTCGCCCGACCCGGGGGGAGACATCTACTTCCCCCGATCCAACATACCTAGGCCCGTGTACAGGGACATACGAGTACACCCCAAGTTCTTTGGTATAAAGGAGCGGAGCAGAAAGAAGAGAATCATGAAAAGAAGGTGGGACTAGCTGGGGTCCGTGACCCTACCCATGAACATTATGACGCCCGTGTCCACGTCCCGTATGAGGAATATGAAGGGGTGGTCGGCACGGAAAACCTCTTCTTGTATCGCGGCTGACAGGGCGACGGAGACGCCGGTCGCGGCCGCCGCCTCGGTGCCCTTCTCGTTGACCTCTATGAAGGCCTGGTGGATGACCTTGTCGATGAACAGCCGGTCCTCAGCGTTCATTCCGCTAAAGTCCGCGGCGTCGGTGAACGCCGTGGGCATCCCCATCTCCGCCAGGTCCTCCATCATGAAGTACTTGGTCTCGAAGGTGAACCTCGGCAGGTAGACGTTAACCGCTGCTCCCTCCATCAGCTTCAACCATTCGCCAAGTCTCTCCGCCGACAGCTGAGCCTCCACGTCGCCAATGCGGCCCTCCTTGGGCAGCAGTAATAGCATGGAGACGTCCTCGCCTGTGTATGGTAGCTCCAAGATCTGGAGCTCGTCGGTCTCGGCGTAGTTGAACGTCTCGTCGCGTAGGTTCATCATGTCCACCATGACCGTCGAGGTCGGCGACACGTGGAACTCCTCCTCGCTAGTGGCGTCTTCGTCGAACTCGTAGAGCCAGTCTCCCTTGAAGTAGATGGCGTTCGTCAGCACCAGGCGCACGTTGCCGTCGATGGAGCCGCTGGGGAACAGGTCCTTGATCCTGTCGTTGGTCCTCTCCTCCACCCACTCGTTGATGGTGACCCGGCTCTCGTCGGGCTCGGCGACGAAGTCCAGCGCGTTGACGTCGCCGCCGTAGTAGTCCACGATGGCGTCGACGTAGTCCTCTATCACGGGGTAGCCCTGCTGAATCCACAGCGCGTTCACCGTGTGGAGCGCGTATTCGCGGCCCTCCTCGTTCAGCGTGTTGTATATCCTTGCGATTGAGGGAAGCCGCAATGAGGGGTCCTCCAGGAAACCGAACACGTCCTCCATCTCCTCCGCGGTCTCGCCCCTGGCGCCCTCGTAGGTCATGGAGAGAGCCGTCGAGATGCTGTACGGCGAGAACAGTATGTTTCCGTCGTCGGCACTGTACCTGCCGTAGAGGTCGAAGGCGAAGCTGTTATACGCTTCCACCGTCGCCTCGACCGACGTGGAGGTGGCGCCATTGTCGTCCAGCACAGGTACATCCTCCTTCGCTGTGGTCCCTGAGAGCCAGTCGGACACGGCTGGTAGCTGGGAGCCCACCACCAAGGCGGCAAGAAGAGCAAATACGATCCCATACATGGTCCTACGGTTACCTAGTCTAGACATCACTTTCACTGGCTACACGTACAGTCTCGTCTAGATAATCCCACGGATTAGAACACCCGTTTCAAAGCATAGAACAAGGTGGGTTTGGCTAGGAGATCTCCCTGATGTCCTTCCCTATCTCGTAGACCACGTCGCCCTGCCATATGGCGGGGCTGGTCACCATGTGGATGACGCCGTCGGTGGGGACAATGATCTCCTCCATAGTCTCCCCGAATAGGTCCTTTATGACGCCGAGGGTCTGGCCCTCCTCCACCATGTCGCCCGCCCGGACGTTGCTTATGAAGAAGCCGCCGTGCTCCGCGTACAGGTGGTACGGATTGAACACCTTCGCCTTGGACGGCACCACAGGCTCACCCTCCAACATGCCCAGCTTCATCAACACGTTCCTGCAGCCCTGGACCACCTCCGACACTATGTCGCTCTGGCACCTGCCCATGCCCCCTGCCTCGGTGCCCACCGTCACGGGGAACTCCATGGGGCTGCTGCTAAGCCTCGGCAGGCTCTCACGTATCCACTCCCACCCGAAGGCCCTGCACAGCTCCAAGTTGAGCTTGTCATTCTCGTTATCGCCGGTCATCCTGTACATGGTGCCCGTGAGGAGGTCCTCCTCGATGTCGCCGCCGTGGAGGTTCAGCCTGTAGTCCGACTGGCTCAGCACCTCCCTATAATAGGTGGTGGTGACGTAGTACGTGATCTTGGGCGGCCCCGAGCCGCCACGTGGTATCTCCTCCACGTAGCAGCCTGTTAGGTCCCTGTAGTCGATGGGGTTGCCGTGCATCCATCTGGCCTCGAAGGCCAAGGTATTCACTATGGGCACCAGTACGACCTTTCCGTTGAGGTCCCCCGGCTCCAGGGTCTTCATGAGCTCCAGCACCCCGGCGGGGCCGTTGTACTCTGAGCCGTGCTCACCGCCGTTTATCACCACCGTGGGACCGCTGCCCACGCCGTTCACAAGCATGACGGGGATACTGTGCCTGCCGGCGGGCCTCTCGGCTATGCTTAGGTAGCCCTGCACCTTCTCACCGGGCCCCGCCGTAAGGTCCTGAACCTTAAGAACATCACTCATATCGTAAACCTGTGTTCACTGCGGCTCATGTGAATATGGCTTTTATGCCCAGCGCGACAATGGTCCCCCATGGGCAGACTCAAGGGCAACTTGGTTATGGTGACCGGCTCGGGGCGGGGTTTCGGTAGGGCCATGGCGATGGCATATGCACGTGAGGGCGCCAGCTTGGTTTCTGTAGCCCGAAGCGTCGACGAGCTGGCGTCGGCCGAAGATACGATGAGGGCGGAAGGTTGCGAGGTGCTCACGGTGCCGGCGGACATATCCACAGACGAGGGAATAAGCAGAGTTATCGAGAGTACCCTCGAAGCATACGGTGGGCTGGATGTCTTGGTGAACAATGCCGCCACGAGCCCGTGGCTCACCTTCGAGGAGACCACCATGCCGCACTGGGACAAGGTCATGGCCGTGAACCTCAGGGCCCCCTTCGCGCTTACGAAGGCTTTCCTCCCCTCCATGAAGGAGAGGGGCGGCGGCAGCGTCATAAACATAAGCAGCAGGTCAGCCGAGGTGGGATTCGTCGCCGAGTCGGCTTACTGCCCCAGCAAGTACGGTCTCGAGGGCCTCACCCAGTGCCTCGCTCTAGAGCTCAGGCCCCACAACGTGGCGGTCAACAGCCTCAACGTCTCGGCGCCGGAGGGGCTGAGGCTCAAACCTACAGAGATGACGCTGCGGCAGGCTCAGGATATACCCGAGGAGACGAGGCGGCTCTACGCGGACGACGCCTCAATGGTTGAGAGCTTCAGGGACGCGTGGACGTTTCTAGCCCTCCAGAGAGGGGACGGCGTAACGGGGCAGAGGCTGAGCACAAGAGCCCTCGCCGAGACGCTGGGGAGCGGCGGAGAGCAGGCCGCCTACGAGAAATGGAGAGGCAAGCTGATGCAAGCCGTCTACACGCCCATCGACTGGCCTAAGAAAATTAGGTACCAGACCCCCGACGGCGGATGGAAGGAGCTGGTCTACTAGACCAGTTCAGCCCTTATCTCGTCGACCAGCTCGTCGAACGAGGGGCAGCCGGCGAGGTTAGACGTCTTCAACACTATATGGTCAAGGCTGGGCCTCCCCAAGCCGAGCCTCGCGGCCTCCCTGAACTGGGCGTGCATCCATACAGGCGTATCCTTGACCCTCACTGTGCCGTGGCTGCGCATCAGCGCGACGGCTACCGCGTCGTTGGCGAACATGCTGTCGCTGGCAATTATCACCCCGGGGCTCACCTCGTCCCCCGGGTCCGTGCCGTGGCCAGTGTTCATCCTCATGGCGTCGGAGACCACGAGGTCGACGCTGTAAACCGTGTTTATCTCCTGGAGCTTCTCTATGTGCCGTTCCCCGTTGTGGAGCCATTCCCTGGCCCTCGCGTCGATGAGGCCCACACCCAGCTTCATGGCGCAAGTGAACGTGGCCGTCGAGTGGCTCCTCAGTATGGGCGTTAGAACCACACGGTCTGCCTCGTATATCCGCCTAGGTATGGTGATCCCGAGCGGCCAATACTCTGCGTGGGGCGGCTGCACCCGCACCCAGTCCTCTTCCTCGAAGTACGTGAGACCCAGGCCCAGCTCCTCCGCCACCGCCTTTATGCCCAGGTTCTCCACAGTAGCCCGCGTAGGTAAGCCGCGGAACCTCCCTGACATGTCGCCGACGACTACCTGGCTTGGATCAGCCCCGGCGGAGATGAGGGCCTCGGCTATCGTCCTCACCGTCTCCGGGTTGGTGTCCCGCGGGTACGGGTCATCTGTGTTGCAGTTGGGCTTTATCATTATCTCTCCGTCGACGCCCTCGACTAACCGTTCAAGGCCTCCGAGAAGTCGTAGCGCCTCAAGGATGCCTGAGGCACGGTCCCTCGTCTTCACGAGGGCGATCTGGCTCCTGCTTCTCGTCCCGTAGAGGCTTCCGCGGCGCGGCTTCGTGGGTACCGCGGGGGCCTCAGGCGGGTTCTCAGCCATCTCCCGGTATAACTTCATAGAGTCTTCGTGGGTTACTTTCACGTCGTAGGAATCTGTCGGTATAAGGATATAATTCAAGTGCTCCCCAAACGCTTGAATGGCTCCGGTGCTATACCAGACTCCGACTCCATAAATTCTATTATAATTGAAGCTTCAGGGCAGGCGGAGGAAGCGAACGCGTCAGCGGAGATCTAGTGATGGATGTTACTTTTAACTTTATTTTGTTGATGTCGGCCGCTGTCGCTTTCATCTTGGCCATGTTAGTGTGGCTGAGGTACAGGATGCCCGGGTCCAGCGTGGGCGGCTTCCTCATCGACTTCGGCTGCCTCTGGAGCCTCACATACCTCCTCCAAATTGTCAGTGAAACTCCAGTCGAAATCGAGTTGTGGTACTCCATCCAGACTGCTTTCTCCTTCCTTATCCCTCCTTTGTTCATGGTGTACTTGGCAAGGTACTTCGAGGTGGACGAGAAGACTATTAAAAGATCCACACCCATAGTCGTTCCCTCATTGGTTTTCGCGGGGCTCGCCGCTACTAACGGCAGACACGGCATCATGTGGAGCAACCTAGTCATAACACCTAATAACCAGGTGGCTGTGGAGCATGGCGTCCTCGGCATCGCAGCTATATTACACCTGTATGTGCTTGTGGTCGTCGCCACCTATCTCTTCGTACACATGATATTGTCGAAGAGGAAGCTCTACAAGATCAGGGGCTTGACGTTCCTCCTCGCCGTAGCCATATTCGCAACTACATACGCGTTGTCTGTGCTGGGATACTTCCCTAACCAGCGTAACATGACTCCGCTCATATTCAACATCCTGAGTAGCGTCATAGCCCTCGTGAACCCTGAGAACCTATACAAGACCGACGTGCTCCCGCTGGCATACGAGTCCATAATAGATGAGATGAACGACGCCGCCATAATAGCCGATCAAGAGTACAGGATAATCTGGTTGAACGACGCCGCCAAGAGGCTCACGGGGTTCAGCGACGTCAGGTTCCTAGACATGAAGCTGTGGGACATACTTCCAGACGTCTTCTACGTCAAGAGAAAGAGGGTCATCGAGGAGAAGACAGGCGTAGAGTACATGGAAAGGGTTTACGACTTGAGGATCATGAGCCTGAGCGACAACTGGGAACAAGAGAGGGCACGCATCTTCGTGATCAGAGATATGACAGACGTGCTGGAGTACTCCAAGAGACTTGAGAGGATAGTAGAGGAGAAGACGAAGGAGCTGCGAGACGCGGAGAGGCTCGTCATCATAGGGGAGACCACCCTGATGGTGGGTCACGACCTCAGGAACCCGCTGCAGGTGCTCAAGGGTCTGAGCTACGGCCTCAAGAAAAAGCACGCAGACAAACCCGAGGCCATGGAGATCTTCGAGAAGATAGACAAGAGCATCTTCTACATGGACAAGATCGTCTCAGACCTGCAGGCTTTCGGCAAGAAGAAGGACCCCGACGCCAGACTTTACCCCCTTAGAGGCTTGGTGAACAACGCTTTGACCCAGATCGAGGTCCCGGGAGACGTCGAGATGGTGATGGAGTTCCCGGAGGACTTCATGGTCGCGGTGGACTGGTACATGATACAGAGGCTGTTCATCAACCTGCTCCTGAACGCCGTTCAGGCGATGCCCGACGGAGGCAAGCTCTCCGTCAACGCCTACAGGAGAGACGACGACAACGTAATCGTGATAGAGGATACAGGTATAGGTATACCCGAGGAGAGCCTAGAGAACCTGTTCAAGCCCCTATACACGACTAAAGCCAAGGGCACCGGGCTGGGGCTGGCGGTCTGCAAGAAGATAGTCGACGCCCATGACGGAACCATCAATGTCGAGTCCACGGTGGGAAAAGGAACGATCTTCACGATAACTCTACCAGCATTCACATCTGTGACTGCCCCTGAGAATCCTTTACTCGATATGGTGGTTGAGGAAAGTAGCTAGGCTTACTTCTTCACTGAACCATATAGGGATATAGTAACTGCTCCGCATGCAACGGGTCGGTTTCCAGACTCCTTACCCGGGTCAAGAGCGTCTCGGGACTCACCGGCTTGAGGAATACGCCACATACACCGCAGTCGAGCCTATTTGTAGCCTCAATCACCTCCAGATAGCCTGAGACAAAAATTATATTCAACTTCTGGTTGATGGCCTTCAGAGTTTCTGCGAGCTTGTCCCCCCGGGTCTTGGGGAGGACGTAGTCCATTATTGCTAGCTGTACATCGTTGTCTCTCATGACTTTTACTGCCTCTTCTGCGTCGTTGGCAGTATAGACCACGTAGCCTTCATCCTCTAGGATGGATTTAAAGCTGCATATGATTTCCTGGTCGTCGTCAACCAAGAGTATGTGGTCCGTCATCAACATTAGTTCTAGAATCGCCTTGACGTATCGCATTTAAATGGAATATGGTTAAGCATTCCATCATATTCTGATAAAGGTTTCAGGGCTCATATTGGATTTGAGTGATCACTCTTCGTCTTGGGCGTCACCTGTAAAAGCTAGATAGCCGTTGATGAGGCCCACGGATCTCTCGATCCCCTGGTCGACGAGTGACAGCATCTCTGTGGGCGGCTCCATCCTATGCCTGGCCACGTGTATGGCCATCTTCATGCTGTACAGGTTGTAGCGTAGAGACTTGAAGGAGTCGAGGAGCTTGTATAGGAAGACGTCGACTATCTTCTGCTCCTCCGCGGAGTCTCTCTGGAGCCGGAAGAGCACGTAGCTGAAGCCGAGGTAGCTCACAACTATGAGGAGATCGGTCCACAGGGAGATCGGCCTTAGGTTCATCATCACTACCTTGTTGAAGCCCTTATCCTTGTAAATTAAGAATAAGTCCACAGCAAAGTCAAGTATAATAACCATGAGGCTGGCTGCGAGACCCATGACAAACAGTATGTACGGTGATCGTCTTAGGCGTTGCATCTGATGGTTCTCCTCAGATGCATGACGATTTAAATTATATGAAAAATTGTATCATTAAAAAAGGTGATCATATATGTAGTTTGTGACTACATACAGACTATAATAAATGGTTTGAGAAGCTGGAGAATACAGTGTAGACATGGATATAGTTTCAACCGTGATCGATCTATATTTTCGCGTGATGGAGTCCCTAAACGTTAGGAACATCAGCATAGCGATACTGGTGCTGATCATCGGGATCGAGTTCATAGAGTTCTTCGCCGAGAAAGATGAGATGGAAAACGTCGGAGATAAAAGAAGGACGAGGAAGAAGCCAGACGTGAAGAAGATACTCGGCCTTGGTCGGGAGAGAAAAGGCATGCTCCTCATGGCCGATGAAGCGGATATCAGTGATACCCTGGAAAGCGTCAAAGTATCAAACCGTCCAACTAAAGCACAGAGGTTGAACCATAAAGCAATGGGGTTCGCATCTGAAGACAGGGCAGAGATCATCGGCTCCAGGACCTACACAATACGAACGGTGTTGGACGGAAACCACATCTACTTGGAGAAGGTAGAGGGCTTACGCAGCCGATGATTAACGGCTGTTATGGATTATATCAACATAATCTAAATATGAATTAAGGAGCCCGGAGAATCCATGGCGGAAGGAGGCAGCCATCACGATGACAGAATTCTGTTGTTATCGAAGGTCAAGAAGATATGCCTCTGCTTCCTTCCTCTGTTCCTCGGGTACCTGTTCCTCCAGAACATGTTGAACATAGATGAGCCCCTCGCCGTGTCCACGGGACGAAGCATGGAGCCCAACATCAACGAGGGAGACATACTCGTATTCAGGGGTGTCAGGCCTGAGGATATCGAGGTAGGGGACGTGATCGTGTTCGAGGCGCCGGAGGAGATGGGCGAGCTCCTCCCGTCGAGGATCACCCACCGCGTGATTGAGATAAGAAACATAAATGGTGACATCTTCTTCAGGACGAAGGGAGACAACGCGCCGCTGGACACGTACGAGATCCCGGCGAGCAACGTCATCGGCCTCAACGTGGCCGTCATCCCATATATCGGGTTGCCCCTGTTGTTCGCGCAGAGGCCCGTTGGGATAATGGTGATACTCTTCCTTGTGGTTGCGCCGCAGTTCAGGGGGTATGAGGAATAGAGATACTGCGGATAGATCACGGCGACCTTGAGGACCTCCGCTACTTCATCACGTACATCAAGGAGAACAACATGAAGATCGACGAGGTGAATGACATGATCTACTACCTCGCCGAGAAATACGGGTTCAACCCCCTCAAGTACAAGATTAACCTGTTGACAGGCATCGTGATGCCGAGGGGCTCCGACTACATCCTCGACACGGAGATAATGGACTCATCCGACGAAAATGCAAGCATAGAAGACGATGGAGACGAAGATTTCATGCCGAATGAAGTCAACGACGACTACGTAGAGGATACGCCCCCGAAAATAGTTGAGATCGAGGACAGCGTCGATGGGATAAGAACGTACAGGATCTACGCCGAAGAGGTAAGAGCAAGTTATGTGGTCGCCCATGGCGTGGTAGACGCGACGAGGCAGGGTAACCCCGACGGATACCTCGGAGAGCTGGACGAATGGATAAAACGTAACCAGTTGACTTATCTTGAAGCCCGCAAGATGATATCTTCCCTCGAGTTGAAGAGGAGGCTGGGGGAGATATCACCGGGCTCCGCTTACGTCATGGATTCCGATGCGTTGAATGCGTTCGAGAGCTGGATAAGGCATCGTAGGCTGAACTACTTCAACGTCAGAATGATGATAGCCCGGCTTGGCCAAGAAGAGGAACAGGCTAGAATGGAAAAAGCCATCGCAAGATAGACGATGAATCCAGAGAGTTTATATGAAAGACGATAAAATTTTATTTAAAATCGTATCTAAAAACAATTTAACCTATTAAATCTCTGTTACTGCTTTACAATCCATAGTCCTTTTTATCGCAGTTTTTTTCATAGGTGCGAGAAGAATGAAGAAAAGAGGTAGAATAGGCGATTTCTTCAACAGGAAAAGCATAAAACTTGGGCTTCTGCTCATCTCAGCGCTTCTCATAGCG
>Ga0209536_100017481_pt1 | contig 10156 bp, 8 predicted proteins | sample DeeMarSeWOR28_12_FD_187461 | JGI IMG/M metagenome (GOLD analysis project Ga0209536, IMG submission 187461) | Marine sediment microbial communities from White Oak River estuary, North Carolina - WOR-2-8_12 (SPAdes) (version 2) | ecosystem: Environmental > Aquatic > Marine > Intertidal zone >... | reverse complement strand
TCGTGATCGTTGAGATCCTCGTAACCCAGGGCCAGGCCATAATCGACATAGGCCTCTTTCCTCGGTGATAAATAAAGTTTTGCTCGCACTCACTTTATGCACCAGATCGAGGCCTATTTCTACTCCTGCGGTGAGCGATCCGGGCTAGCTGCGTTCGGACGTTGTGCCGGCTAGCCCGCCACCAGGGTGATTTCGTGGACCCGGTCCTTGGTGCACTCGAGCCGCTGCCCCGATACCGGGTCGCAGTCAAGCTCGTGTTCATTGCTCCAACCGGTCTTGATCCTGAAACCCTGCTCAGCTTCATCGTCATAACCACCCGGTAGATCCTCGTCCCCCGCGTCCGGGTCGGTGAGCACATCGAGCACCGGGTTGCGATAGGAGATCACGTAGGGACGTTCTTGTTTTGCTCTGACAGTCGACTTGACGCGGTATTCGACTGTCTGGTTGCCCGTATTGCGCTTCAGCACCACGCTGAAACAAACCAGTTCCCCATCGTGAGCCTCGCAATGGCGATGACATAATCCCGCTCCACTCCCAGACCGTTGGCATACATTACACCGAGGTAATACTGTGCCAGTACACTTTCATCCTTGATGCGATCGAACAGAGAATGCGCATTCTCATAGTCGATCTCGCCCTTTCACCGCGCTGACGCAGCATGCCTAAGCGGCTTATGGCCGCTGTCATAGCCCTGATCTGCCGCTACCTCACCCGGTCGAGGTTGTTACGGTTGAAATCGCGCTCGGTCAGCCCGGTCTGGAACTGGTAGTCGCTCCAGGTCAGCCGCGTGCTCTTTCCGGTCTGGTGGTTTTCCATATTCATGACATGTGCCCGCCAGAACTTGCCGAGGTACTGGTGGTAATCGCTGAACACAAGCGTCTTCAGCTTGGCATTCTTGCGGTCGTAATAGACGATTTGCTGCGGCCGGTACTCGGCCTTGTCTATCCAGACTTCCTGGCGCGTGTACCCCGAGTTCTTATCGACCGGATCGCGCTCGATAACATAACAAGCCATCCCCTGGAACATCTCGTCGCGCAGGTACTTATAGGTATATTTTTCCAGCTCCTGTGAGGAGATATCCTCGTAGGCAAATTCACTACCCATGAAGGGGCCGGACTTGTTGTGCGAAGAAATTCGTTTTACGCGCTTGAGAGCGGGAAGGTAGAGCCACTGGTCATCGGGGCCGGTCCTGTGGGTGAAGCTCAGAAAGGCAGTGCCCTTCACATCCGCGGGCTCGTCGAAAATGGTCAGGCTCTTGTCACCATCATCCAGCTGCTCCAGGGTGCGCATCCGTATGTAGCGCGTGCTCTCCTTACCCTGCTTGTTACGCAACAGCATTTCCATGGAAGCAGTGGAATCGTGAAATCCGGTATCGCGGTGCTCCGCCTCGGTGGCGATTTCCAGGCCCCTTTGCTCCGGCGTGCCGCCCTCAACACTAAACGACAGACTCAGCAGTATCAGTAACCAGTGTAGATACATAATTTTCCTTCTTGTCGAGCGTCATCAACAGGGTCGGTAACAACAGAAAATCGGCCACCAAGGCGAGCCCGATGGTGATCGCCGTGAGCAGCCCCATACCCGAATTCAGTTCAAACGGTGAGCCGGTCAACACCAGAAAGCCCGCGATCAGAACCATCGAAGTCGTCCATAGCGCAGTACCGACAGTATGGAACGCATAGCGCACCGCATGCGCCGGCGACAGGCTCTTTTCACGCCGCGCGCGCAGATACTTGCTCAGGAAATGCACCGTGTCATCGACCACAATACCCAATGTCATACCGGTAACCACCGACAGCGCCAGGCCAACCTGGCCCACCAGCAGCCCCCAAAGCCCGAACGCCATGCCAGCCGGGACCAGATTCGGGATGATACTGATCAGTCCGATGCGCAGTGAACGCAACGCGAACACCAGGATGAACGAAATCAACAACAGCGCCACCGTAGTACCACCCAGCATGCTCCGAATGTTGCGCGCGCCGATGTGTGAGAACATGATCGCAGGGCTGGCACCGTTGACCTGCATGGAGAGCGGCGCATTTTCCTTCAGCCATTGCTGGGCACGCTCCTCAAGCGCAATGAGCCCGTTGCTGGAGACGCTCCTGAGGGTCACATCCAGCTTGGTCGCCGATTTGTCGACGTTGATCTGGTTGTTGAGATCAAGCCCGTAAGGCAGCGACATCTCGTAGAGCAACAGGTACTGGGCGGCCAGCTCACGCCGCTGCGGAATCCGGTACCAGTCGGGCTGATCGGCGTGCAGGTTCTTGTTGAGCCGTTTCATGGTGTCCGACAGGCTGTTCACGTGTAACACCTCGGGCTGTTCCCGGAACCAGTCGGCGAATTCCTCCAGTTTGTTCAGGTACCCGGGCTCGCTGATCCCCCCGGATTCACCGGACTCCAGCGAATAGGCAATGTTATAGATACCGGTAAGGTTGGCGGTCGTGAAGTCAGTGTCGATGCGAAACTGCACAGTGTCGTCAAAATATTTCACGAACTCGTCGTTGAGCTGGTTGCGCGGCACCAGGGCTATCAGACCGAGAACCAGCAACGCCATGACCCACAGCACCGGCCGGCGCCGCGTGACGACAAAGTCCGCGAACCAGTCCATGGCCGCCACCGATCGGCTGGGTACTGTGCTGACGCGGACCGGCAGCATCAGCATCAAAGCAGGCAACAGGGCAACGCAGTACACGAAGGACGAAATGACACCGACGGCGACGATGTTACCGAGTTCACGGAACGGCGGGGCATCACTGAAATTCATCGACAGAAAACCGATCGCGGTGGTCACGCTGGTAAGAAAGATCGGCTGCAGGTTGATGCGCAGACTCTCGCGCATCGCGTCGTGCTTCGCTTCACCCTCGCGCATGCGCTGCAGGAAAGTCACCAGCAGATGCACGCAGTTGGCAACCGCAAGGGTCATGATCATTGTCGGTGCAGCCGCCGTGGGCGGTGTCAGCCTGATCCCCATCCATCCCGCCGCTCCCATCGCCGTGATGATGGAAAGCACGATTACCAGCACCGTGGCCAGGGTACCCCAGAGGGAGCGCAGCAGAAACGCCAGCACCAGAATAATGATGGCGAACATCACCGGCACCAGCGTTTGCATGTCGAGCAGCGACATTTCGGAAAACGCGTTATTCAGCAGCACGATACCCGTCAGGTGCGACTCCAGCGTCGGGTAGCGCTCGCTCATCTGCCGGGCCAGGTCGCGTGAAAACGCCACCACCTGCGGCACTTCCTGCGCCGGATTGACGCCCGGCAACTGGACCACCACATTGACCCCGGTAACCCGGCCGGATGGGGAAACAACCCGATTGACCAGCAGCGGCTCTTCGCTGGCAACGGCGCGAATACGCTCCAGGTCCTGCGCGCCGAGATTCGCGGCATCGCTAACCAGGTCTTCGACAATCAGCTCATCCCCGTCGGCACGGGTATGCTGGAAATTGCTCAGTGAATCGACGCGTATCGAATAGGGAATCTGCCACGCCTGTTCCGTTAGCCATTCTATCGCCTGCAGAGTCTCGCTGGTGAACACATTGCCGTCCGCGGGCGCCACCACGAACAGCACGTTGTCGGACTTGGTGTAGGTATTCTGCAGGTTCTCGAACGCCAGCAACTGCGGATTCTCCGCGCTGAAAAAGATGCGGTAATCATTCGAAAAGCTCAGAAAGCGGGCACCACTGGCGGCCGCGGCGACCAGTACAAAGACGCTGAAAAACGCGATCCATCGCCATGCGACGAGACGATCAGCGAATGCTCTAGCCATGTAAGGGGGTCCGTGTGCGGATTGATCAGGCTTTCAGTGATAACAGATATTGCATCAGGCCCCGATTACAGGCCATGAGCCGATCGACACTTTGCGCATTCTTGGCAATACCGATACATCCTTCCATCGCCGCCATGACGAAGGTGGCGGTGTCCTCGCAGTCGATGTCCTCGCGGATGATACCCTTGCTGCGCGCGGTTTGCAGGGCATCACTGATCACCTGATGCCAGATGTTGAACACCTGGTCAAGGCGTTGCCGGAAACCTTCGTCCAGGGGTGACATCTCCTGTGCCAGATTGTTCAACGGGCAACCGTACTGAATCATCATCTCCGACGGCTTTGCCTCGGGCATGTGTTCGATGACATTCACCAACCCCTGCAGCGGGTCGCTGGCTTGCTGCAAGGGCTCCAACCAGATGGCTTCCATCATCGGCCGGATGATCTCCTCCACCACGGCGTAGCCGAGTGCCTGCTTGTTGGGAAAATGATGGTAAAGCGCACCCTTGGTCAGTTCGCTGGCAGCGGTCACCTCATCGAGCCGCATACCCTGAAACCCGTTGCGGTACATTTCGATGAACGCCGCCTCCAGGATGCGTCGGCGCGTCTGGTCCGGATTCCGCACGCTTCGAACCGTAACTGGTGCACTGTTCATATCCTTACCCGCTGATGCCAGGCGCCCATTATTGAAGAACTGTTTTCAGAAAGCCATTGACAAACATTCCAACCGGTATGTATTGTACATACCGACCAGTATGTCGGCAACAGCTGGGCATTCCTGGTGGGTTGCGCATGAGCGCGTCAGCGCTGTCACAGCCGGGGTAGTACCGGGCAACCCCGAAACGTTGCATGGCCGGACTGGGGAGGGCTCGCTTTCCGCGACTGCGTCTGGGTGGTCGACCGCGGATATCGAAACGAGCGCCAACCGAAGGCTGTCAAACCTGCAAACCGTGGCCGGAGGTAGCTATGCGTGACCCAACAACTAACCCAGAAATGGATCAGTGGCTGAGTCACAAACTCGATGAACTGCTGCCAGCCAAGCTGCGGCAGATAGAGGACGGCAGGACGCCATCCATGGCGATTATCGCCACCAAAGGTACCCTGGACTGGGCCTATCCCCCGTTCATTCTGGCGTCCACGGCAGCGGCGCTGGGCTGGGAGACTTCGATCTTCTGTACCTTCTATGGCCTGCTACTGTTGAAAAAGGAAATCCCTTCTGAAATCAGCCCGCTCGGCAACCCGGCCATGCCCATGAAAATGCCATTTGGTCCCAAGTGGTTCCAGAACGTCAGCTGGCCGATGCCCAACCTGTTGATGGCGGGTGTGCCCGGGTTCGAGAAGGTCGCCACCGGCCTCATGAAGAAGACCTTCAAGAACAAGGGCGTCGCGACGGTAGAGGAACTGCGCGAGCTTTGCATCGAAGCAGAAGTGAAAATGTACGCCTGCCAGATGACGGTCGATGTCTTCGGGTTCAACCACGACGAGTTCATCGACGGACTGGATTACGTCGGGGCGACCTATTTCCTGCCAGTTGCACAGAAAGCGGATGTCTGCCTGTTCATCTAGTCCGGCAATTATCCTCTGATCTCGACCGGCGCCTGGCGCCGGTTTTTTTTGTCGCCGTTTGTGCCAAAATACCGGGTTTGCGTTTGCTCGATCTACCATGTCCAGGGCCATAGCCACAACCCAAACCGAGTCGCGACTCGCCAGCCCACTGCAACCGCGCCTGCCGCCGCCCGGCAGCCGGCTGCGATGGTCACGTCTGTATGGTGACAGTCTGCCGCTGGCACTGGCGCGCGCGGCCGTGGACCACGACGGACTGGTGGTGGTGGTCACCCCCGACAGTCAGGAAGCTGAGCAGCTGCAGCAGAAGCTGGACTTTTTCTGTGGCGAGCGCGCGCTCGATACGCTGTGTTTCCCCGATTGGGAGACCCTGCCCTATGACCGGTTTTCACCGCACCAGGACATCATTTCCGAGCGCCTCGAGACACTTTCTCGCCTACCGCGGCTGCGCAAGGGCATCCTGTTGGTGCCGGTGGCGACCCTGCTGCAACGCCTGCCGCCACCGGCGTTCCTCGACCAGTACAGCCTGCTACTGGATTCCGGCACCACACTGGACCTGGACGCGATGCGCGGGCGCCTGGAGCGCGCTGGCTACCGTTGCGTGGCACAGGTGCTTGAACACGGCGAGTTTGCGGTGCGTGGCTCGCTGCTGGACCTGTTTCCGATGGGTTCCGGCGTGCCATTTCGCATCGATCTGTTCGACGATCAGATCGAATCGATACGCACCTTCGATCCCGATACCCAGCGCTCCCTTGACAAGGTCAAACAGATCCGCCTGCTGCCGGCACGTGAGTTCCCCGCCGATGAAGCCGCCATCACCCGTTTCCGGCAGGCGTTTCGCAGCCAGTTCGAGGGCGACCCGCAGCGTGCAGTGATCTATCGCGACGTCAGTAATGGGCTGATGCCCGCCGGTATCGAATACTACCTGCCGCTGTTCCTGGAACAGACCGCCAGCCTGTTCGATTACCTGCCCGCCAACGCCTGCCTGGCGCACAGCGAAGACGCGCACGCCGCGATCGAAGGCTTCCGCGACCAAATCGCCGAGCGTTACGAATCCCTGCGCCACGACATTGAACGCCCGCTGCTGCCACCGCAACGTCTCTACCTGGCGGAATCTGAAAGCGAAGCCGCGCTGTGCCGCTATGGCCGGCTCGATATTCAGCGCGCCGAGGCGCTGGACAGCGATGGCGCGGGGCTCGCATTCGCCACCCGCGGCCTGCCGACACTGCGGGTCAACGCGCGCGCCGAACGCGCGGCAGGCGCACTGCAGGACTTCCTGGCGGGTTTTCCCGGTCGGGTACTGGTGTGCGCCGAATCGGCCGGGCGCCGCGAGAGCCTGCTCGGGCAGCTGCACGAGTTCGGCCTGCGTCCGCGGCCGCTGGCCGGCTGGCAGGCCTTCACCGACAGCGACACGCCACTCGCCATTACCGTTGCGCCGCTTGAACAGGGTCTGTGGCTGTCGATCGATCCGCCGCTGGTGGTCATCACCGAAACGCAGTTGTTCGGCGAACGTGCCATGCAACAGCGCCGGCGCCGCCCGCGCCGCGATGCCGACGCTATTGTCCGCAACCTGACCGACCTTAACCTGGGCGCGCCGGTGGTGCACGAGGATCATGGTGTGGGGCGTTACATCGGCTTGCAGAAGCTCGGAGTGGGCGGCATCGAGGCGGAATTCCTGACCCTCGAGTATGCCGGCAACGACAAGCTGTACGTGCCGGTCGCCTCGCTGCATCTGATCAGCCGCTACACCGGCTCGGCACCGGAATCCGCGCCACTGCATAAGCTGGGTAGTGACCAGTGGCAGAAAGCGCGCAACAAGGCCGCCCAGCGCGTGCACGACGTCGCCGCCGAGCTGCTGGACATCTACGCGCGCCGCGCGGCGCGTAAGGGCTACGCCTTTCCGGTGCACTCGGAAGAGTACAATGCCTTCGCCAGCACCTTCCCGTTCGAGGAAACCCCGGACCAGGCTCAGGCGATCGAAGCAGTACTGGAAGACATGGCGGCCTCGCAACCTATGGACCGAGTGGTGTGCGGCGATGTCGGCTTCGGCAAGACCGAAGTCGCCATGCGCGCCGCTTTCGTCGCCGCCCAGGCCGGGCGCCAGGTCGCGGTGCTGGTGCCCACCACCTTGCTGGCCCAGCAGCACTACCAGAATTTCAGCGACCGCTTTGCGGACTGGCCGGTGTGTATCGATGTGCTGTCGCGGTTTCGCAGCAAAAAGCAGCAGGACAAAATCATCGCCGAGTTCGCCGCCGGCACCCTCGATATCCTGATCGGTACGCACAAGATCCTGCAGGGGGATATCAGGCCGAAGAGCCTTGGCCTGGTCATTGTCGACGAGGAACACCGCTTCGGCGTGCGCCAGAAGGAAAAACTCAAGGCGCTGCGCGCCCAGGTCGACCTGCTCACCCTGACGGCTACCCCGATTCCCCGCACAATGAACATGTCATTGTCGGGGTTGCGCGATCTGTCCATCATCGCCACGCCACCGGTGCAGCGCTTGGCCATCAAGACCTTTATCAGCGAATGGAACGCAGCCACAATCCGCGAGGCGTGCCTGCGCGAGATCAAACGCGGTGGCCAGGTCTATTTTCTGCATAACGAAGTGGAAAGCATCGATAGAATGGCGCGCGAACTGCGCCAGCTGGTGCCCGAGGCGCGGCTGGAAATCGGCCACGGGCAAATGCGCGAGCGCGACCTGGAACATGTCATGCTCGACTTTTATCACCGCCGCTTCAACATCCTGCTGTGCACCACGATTATCGAAAGCGGAATCGACGTGCCCACTGCCAACACCATTCTGATCAACCGTGCCGACCGCCTGGGGCTGGCCCAGCTGCACCAGTTACGCGGTCGCGTGGGGCGCTCGCATCACCGCGCCTATGCCTACCTGATCGTGCCGCACAGAAAGGCGATGACCGATGATGCGATCAAACGCATCGAGGCGATCGAATCGCTGGAAGACCTGGGCGCCGGATTCACACTCGCCACGCACGATCTGGAGATTCGCGGCGCCGGAGAGCTGCTGGGTGACGAACAGAGCGGACAAATCCACGAAATCGGCTTCAGCCTGTATACCGAGTTGCTCGAGCGCGCGGTGCAGGCACTCAAGGCGGGACGTGAACCGGAGCTGGAGCGCCCGCTGAACCACGGTCCCGAGGTCGACCTGCACATCCCGGCGCTTATACCGGACGACTACCTGCCGGATGTGCACACCCGGCTGACGCTGTACAAGCGCATCGCCAGTGCGGCCGACGCCGAACAGCTGCGCGAACTGCAGGTCGAGATGATCGACCGGTTCGGACTGCTGCCGGAACCGGTGAAACACCTGTTTACCGTTACCGAGCTGAAACTCAGGGCGGTTCCGCTCGGTATCAGCAAGATCGATGCGGGCGCGGAAAACGGGCGTCTGGTATTCGGTTCCCAGCCCAATGTGGACCCGGCTATCATCATCAGCCTGATCCAGACCCAGCCGCAGCACTACAGTCTGGACGGGGGTGACAAGATCCGGTTCCGCTTCCCCATGCCGTCGGCTGAACAGCGCTTTGTCACCGTCGGCACCCTGTTACAGCGGTTGAGCAGCACGGCCGAGTCAGGCACGATAGCGGGATGAAGGACAGGCAGGGAAAGCGTACCGGCGCCGTCATACTCGCGATAGTGACATGGCTCGCGCTGCTTGCCGGCAGCCAGATTCGCGCCGAAACACAACTCTATGACATCGAGCTGGTTGTGTTTCAGAACCTGGTGGAAAACGATGGCGGTGAAGTGTGGCCACTCGACTACTCGGGCTGGGCGGAAACCAGCGGCCAGGAACCGGACGAAGTTTCCGGGCCCCGGGTAACCTGGCTCGGTAAGCCCTACCGACTCGCCGCACATTACGAAGCGTTGCGGCGTTCGGCACAGTACCGACCGCTGGCTCATTTTGCCTGGCGCCAGCCGTTGGTCGCTCGTCGCCAGGCCGCTGCGCTGCAACTGCCTGCCAGCGGGGCGCGGGCGGGGGGCGCCTATGTAGACGGTTCGGTGCGGGTAGCGGTCGAGCGCTACCTGCACCTGTACCTGGATCTGCGCCTGCACGGCGCCGCGCTGGCGGGGGCCAGCCGCTTACAGCCGGGCGCAGAGCCGGAACCGCAGGGTCGGCCGGAGTTCCGGCTCAAGGAGAAGCGCCGCATGCGCAGCAAGGAGCTGCACTACTTCGATAACCCGCGCTTCGGAGCCTTAGCCCTGATCACGCCTTATACGCCGGCAGAACCGGCCAGCGCTGGGCCCGCTGAGGGGGCTTCACCGGACAGCCAGCCCTGAACAAAGAACCGGGCCGAAGCCCGGTTCTGGCTGGCGCACGCTCCACCCGGGCGGCACTCAGGCCGCCTGATACTTCGCCTTCGCCTCGCGTGCGGCTTTGGCCTGGTTTGGGTCATACGCCTTGCCGGACCAGAGCATTTCGTAGGCAATTTCTTCGTTACCGTTTTCGCACAGCTCCAGGACCTGCGCAAACAGCGGCTGAAAGGTCTCGCTGCGATGCGAACGCTCGTGGTCCTCGAAGGTGTTCCAGAAAGTCACGATCAGCGCCTCCCTCCCCTTCAGCGGACTTTCCACCGCCTGGCCGACCGTGGAACCCTCGTTGGACACGTCGCCCCTATTCAGACACACGAAACCACCGACAAACCCGGTGTCAGAGTGATAGGTTTTGACGTTCTCACACAGGATCGCGACGCGCTCCTGCAGATCGTCAACGCTGTACCCATCCTTGAGGATGACACGATTGACGGTTACGACACCGTTGTAAGGAAAATTGGCAATTAATCCGCTCATGATTCACCTTCCGCGTCAGTT
>Ga0209536_100017480_pt1 | contig 10156 bp, 7 predicted proteins | sample DeeMarSeWOR28_12_FD_187461 | JGI IMG/M metagenome (GOLD analysis project Ga0209536, IMG submission 187461) | Marine sediment microbial communities from White Oak River estuary, North Carolina - WOR-2-8_12 (SPAdes) (version 2) | ecosystem: Environmental > Aquatic > Marine > Intertidal zone >... | reverse complement strand
CTTTTTACATGAACTGGTGGAAGTTGCAAAAAATAATAAAATTGGTATTGTTGGACCTAAAATAAATAATTATTACGAACCCAATACAATTCAATCAATAGGAGCAAAAATCAACCTCTGGATCGGAGGATTTCGTACAATTGGAGAAAATGAAATCGACGAAGAACAATATAATGATGCATTTGAAGTAGACTTTACAATCGGAGTAGCACTACTTACAAAAAAGAAGGTAATAGAACTAGTAGGAGGACTAGATCCTATATATTTTGCAAACTGGGAGGAAACAGATTGGTGCATGCGTATCAAAAAAAAGGGATTTACTGTAGTTTGCAATCCAAAATCAAAAATATGGCATAAAACAAGTCGATCTCTATTAACATTTAGTCACGAAAGAATGTACTTCATATTAAGAAATAATATAATTTTTATGAGAAAAAACAGTAAAATAATACATCTACCTACTTTCATTTTATTTTTCTCATTTTTAAGAGTTCCTTCCTTTATTTTCGGAGCGTTCTATAACAATGATACTAAAAATCCTATCAAAATCATGCGTATGGTTATAAAAGCAGTAAAAGACGGTGTAACAACAAAGATTAAAAAAACTGAAAGTTTGATATAAAAAATTAGATATTATAGGTTCGAAATACCATTAAGTTAATTCCTTAATTTTTTTAACACCACTGAAAACTCCAAAAATTTCATCCTTTGCAATTTTATCAAAAGGAAGTTTTAAGATACTGTTCAAAATTAAACCAAAAACACTCCACCTGTGAGCAACCCTATTTCCCTTAATTTTTGCAACCAAATATGTGCTTATAACCAAACACGAATATCTTTTACTACCAACAATTTTTCTACCAGGAGAACGAAGATGAAGAAGCAACATCTTTGGACTTAAAAATATATCATATTTTTTCCCAACTCTTGCTGAAAACTCTAAATCCTCATTCAATGCATATGGATACTTTTCTAAACTTTCATTAAATCTAAACTTTCTTAAAACATCTTTTCTTACTGCAAAGTTACCTCCAAAAACCCATTCAACCCTTTGATTTTCCTTGATTTTTTCCAAAGACGGCATCTCACTCCTATAACCAGATGGCAATATCTTGCCCTTTAATGGTGATTCTAAAAGAAAAATGCTTTTTAGTAGGTTTCTAAACATCTTTATAAAAAAATAACTCTGACCAACATTAACATTTGAATTATGAAAAACCTTCTGTTTAATTATATTTACAAATTCATCATTTGGATTTTCTAAAATATAATCAATATCACTTCTTCTCATAACTGAAGGATTAGTTAAATCTAATGCATCAAAGATATATCCGGTTACAAGATTTACTTGTTCATCAATAAAAATATCCTTTGTATTTTTAATAAAATCCTTATGAAGGATAACATCGTCATCTAGAAATACGAGTATATCACCTTTTGCATGATCAATTGCTAAATTTCTTTTTATACAAGTACCACCATTTGATTTTAAAAATTGTATTTTAAAATTATCTGTTTTATAATTTTTAAAAAACTTTTCAGTATCTAAATCATCCACATCTGCAATTATCAAAATTTCATCAGGTTTAGATGATTGAGATTCCAAACTTTTTATACAATCTTGTAACTCTTTGATTCTAAACCTGGTTGGAATTATTACAGATATCATCATTTTGCATCAATAGACTTTAAATAATTTTTTATTTTATAAACTATGAATTTGCCTTATAAAGCTCAAATTCCTTACTCGCATAAACTTTATTATTAAACTGGGATTGATCAATACTTTTCAACCTCTCAACATCAATATAACCCTGAATAAAAACATAATCAGATATGTCTCTCTCACCTATTAATGTAAATCGTTCACCTGAAACTCTACTCCAATTGATAGAATCTGGGTCTAATAACATAAGCGAAACATTTGCAGTATAACTGGACCTCCATGTCCTTTCAACCAAAGATGCAACTAATGCATTAGGAGGTTTATTATCTTGATAAAATTCAACACCTCTTAACTCAGCAGGTGAAATGTAATCTGAAGCTTCATTTCCATAAGCATTGATTATTGAAAAAGGTGGATACACAAGAAGGAAAACAATTAAAACTATTGATAAAGCTTTACTTCCAATATTTTTTGCTGTTAGAATCTCCAAAGGATTAGTACTACTTGAAAAAACCCTTGATACTATCTCTCCAGAATATGAATGAAACAATGCAACTGAGGAACTTGCAACAATCCAAGTAGGTAAAATAGCTATTTTAAAAGTGATTTTCCTTGTTTTTAATAAATCGTATAAAAACCCAACTGCTGCTAATGATAAAAGCATTATAGCTGAGACAATCCGGATATAGACAACTATAGTATGAGCCTCTGAACCACCAAAACCCATTTGAGTTACTTCAGTTACTGTTAAACCAAAGTTAAACATATTCATAAAGGTATCTGAAATTATTTCAAGGGCATACGTCCCAATGACATAAATCTGCCAGGTCGTCATCATAACAAAAATTACTACAAGATAGCTAAAACCAAGAAAGCGTTTTTCTAAAATAAATTTAATAGCGTAGAAAAATCCTAGAATTGATAACAAAAAAATAGTTGATAAAAAATGTGAGACTACAATTGTCATAAACAAGATAAGAAGTATTATATTAATCCCTGTTGAAATCCTTTTTTTAATTAAATCAAAACGAAGTAAAATAACAACAATATACATAAGCATTATACTACCAAGAACACCAGGTACAAAATATATAGAAGGACCCAAAAAAGCAACACCAGTTACTAAAAAGACTGCCCAAATCTCCTTTTTAGTGTTTAACAAAATAGAGTAAAGTAAGTAAGTAATGGGAATACCAATAATTATGAAAATAATTGGAACAAACATAACAATTTCTACCAAAGAAATTCCAGTAACCTGAGTAAAGATTGAGGCGAAATAGAATATCCCTGGCCAGCTTTGATAAGGTAATAAATTATGGTTAGAATGACCATACTGAAGAATATAGTCAGTATGATATACTGAAACAAAATTATAGGTAAATCTTGGAACTCTTTCAATCAATATCGGTATCGAAGAAAAAAAGAGTATCAAACAAGAAAGATGAATGATTAGAAGAACCTTATTTTCAATGCAATGTTTAATAGTAATATAAAATGAAATGGTAAGAATAAATACTGAAACAAAAAATAAAGGATGAAGACCATGAATCAATCCATAGTCACCAATTTTTAATTCAGAAAAAAGAATTGAAAAGCTCCAAATGAGAATAGCTAATGAAACTAAAAAAATTGAAAACCTCCGATAATTCAGTTTTTTATCTTCATCTGAATTACTAATAATTTTTCCGAACAATATTACACCCGATTCCTCTCATCCTAAGCTTTTACATAAATTTTTAATTTATCTATTAAACTACGGTTTTTTATAAGAACTTTAACCTCTTTTTGATTCTTAATATTTATGATTTTCTCTAAATCATTAATATCTCCTACTACGTCAACAAGACCCATTTTTTCTAATTTTTTTGAAAAGACTAGTTGATGATCATCAATTACCTCTTTATACTCTTTTGATCTTGGAACAATTAATACAGGTGTTTTTAAAATAAGTGAATCTATCGCTGTCATCGCACCTTGACATACTACAAGTCTTGCTTTATTTATCAATCCCTTAATCTCTTCATAATTTTTAAATTTGAAATACTCAGCATTCTTAGGTGTATAATCTGTATCTCCAATTTGCATTATAATCTGCTGATCAGTCTTTTCTGCTATTTCATCCATTTTTTTAATAAGCCTATCAAAACCTGCAGAATGCATACCAACTGTAACAAATATCATGTTTTCTTTTTCATTTTCTGATAACTTTAAAGGTTTATCAGATACCTCAAAAATACCACCTATATATTGTGCCTTTTTCCTATATTTATTTAACAATTCAGGCCATAAAACAAAAAATAAATCAGAAACAGGATAAACAAATGTGCCAGTAACAGTAGGGTTATTAATTCTTGTATAACATTCAATAAATATTGTTTTTTTACCAAAAAGTTTTCCTAGATAAAAAAAGGGTATTGCTATCTCAGCACCATTACTAAAAATAATATCAGGTTTTTCTTTAACAATTATTTTTATAATCTTATGTAGATTTTTCAGCAATTCTAAAGGTCTTTCACCAAAATTTGGAAAAAGATACTTTTTATAATCTAAATTTTGTGTTCTAGGACTATCATAAGTTACAAAAAAAATCTCTTCTCTTTCAAAAACCTCCAATAGATAAAGCATCTCAGTTAAATGACCACCATGAGAACAAACCAGGCAAACCTTCACAACACCACCTTGATGTTTAATATAAAAATTTTATTTGCAAAAATCTTGAAAAGTTTTTCTATCTTATTAAAAGTAAGCTGCTCAATAGGGATTTCTATACTTAAGGAATTTAACAAATTACGTCTATCCCCTTTTTCTTTATTTACTTTAATATTGATTCCATCCTTCACTGATTTTAATTTATAATTAATACCTTTCCATCCAAATTTTGTTGCATATCCAAAAACTAAAAATTCTGCTAATATCAAAGACGGAAATAAAAAAAGGAATTCTTTCAATGAATAACATTTCCTTAATATCATATATCTATTTTTTTCAAGATGATATAACTTTTCCGGTAAAACCTTTAAATTATAATTATGCTTTACAATTGAAGAAGAAACATACAAAATCTTAAATTTTTTTAAATGCAATTTCCAGGAAAAATCAGAATCCTCATTGTAGAGAAAAAAATTCTCATCAAAACCATCGATTTCTTCAAAATCCTTTTTTCTAATAGCAAAACTACAACCTGAAATTCCACTTACAAATCCATTTTTATTATATTTATCTGGCTTTTCATTTAAACCCCTTGTAAAAGTTAAACCTGTAAAATGGTTAATATTTCCACAAGTATTTATCGCAGAACCATCATATAATAAAATCTTAGATGTAGTAACAATATTTTTATCATTTTCAAGAGGATCAATTAACTCTTTTAACCAATTATTTTCTACAATTGTATCAGGATTAAGAAAAACTACATATTCACCAGTTGCCTTTTTTGCCCCTAGATTGTTACCGACGCTAAATCCAAGGTTTTTCTTATTCTCAATTAGTTTTATGTCGGGGAAATTCTTTTTTATAAATTGGACACTACCATCCTGTGAATTATTATCTACAATAATAATTTCAAATGGATAATTCTGTTTTTTTACTGAGTTGATGCAACTTTCTAGATACTCTTTACTATTGTAAGTTACAATGATAATACTAGCTAATCTATTCATTTAATCAATCCAATGATATTTTTTAGATATGAATGAAATTGGTAATGGAAATATTGCCTATTAAATACATTCTAAATGATTAAATCTTACAAGTTAAAACAGGGGCAATAATATTCTTTTTCATCTCATCCTTATTAACTTTTTTTATTTATATTCCAGATTATTAAAATAAAAAATATCTAAAAATAATATATCTTTAGTCAAACATTATGAAATGATTTAAATCCCTATGGCTAATTATCATTTCAGCAAAATGTAGAATAAAAAAAATTCAAAGGCTATATAAAACAAAAACATAATAAAAAAAATAGAAGCAGAAGGTGAGGAGAAGTAAAATGATTGAGGAAAAAATTATACCAAAATTTTCATTAAATAAACATCTTACTAGTGTCAATATCAGTGGAATAATACTTACAATCATAGGGATTCTTTTTCTTTTTATCCCTGAATATATAAATCTAAAAACAAGTTTTACTATAATCTTTATTGGATGCTTTTTATTTGTTATGATATCAGAAAAAGGAATACTAAAAAGAATTAAAAGTGTAATAATTAACAGAAATATTGACCCTTGGAAAAAAAATAACATTTTATTATCAGAAAAAATAACTATAATAATTATTATTTGGACATTATTTTTATACTTTATAACAAAGGATTCAGATATCGAGATATTATTTGTTTTAGTATTCCTAGGTTTACTTGTTATAAAAGTATTAACAGACGAGTTTACCACAAATCAACTTAAAAAAAAGATGTATTTATTCATAATTCCCTTTCTAACAATCTTTGTAATAATTATTGCAGAAAAAATATTAACATTTTAGATATTCAAAGTGGAAAAAATGAAGATTTCGTTTACAAAATACCCAGTAGATATACTCATATGCATAATCTGGAGCCTAATAATCTTACCCATAGCACTATCAGATGTTCAAGGAGCAATACGCATCATATTAGGTATACCTTTTTTAATTTTTATACCGGGTTATATACTAATATTTGCTTTATTTCCAACTAAAAAAACAGACAAAGGTATAGACACAATAGAAAGAATTGCTTTCAGCTTTGGTTCATCAATAGCAATTGTAACACTTACTGGATTATGTCTAAATTATACATCATGGGGTATCAGACTAGAACCCATTCTCGCATCATTATCATTATTTATAATAATTATAGGCATTTTTGCTTTTTATAGATGGAATAATAGCGATTATTATGAAAGATATACTATTTCTTTAAATATACCATTACCAAAATATGAACATAAAATAGATAAAATTCTAACATACTTTCTCATAATATCAATTACCATTGCTGCTATCTCATTTATATATGTTGCAATAACTCCAACAAAAAGTGAAAAATTCACTGAATTCTACATTCTTGATACAGAAGGTATCGCTGGTGATTATCCACGATACTTACATATAGGAGAAAAAGCAGAAGGAACTATTGGAATCGTTAACCATGAATATATGATTATGAATTATACTGTAGATATATGGCTTATCAATCAAACAATAATATATAACGAAACACAACAAAAGAACTATTCAATTATACATAACATGTGGTTTCAGGATAAAATCACTACTTCGCTTGAATACATCTCAGGAGACCTCGGACAATCATGGAAACCACAATGGGAACATCCATTCTCTTTTAATATGAATAAAAAAGGTTTTTTCAAATTAGGATTCCTACTTCATAAAACACCTACAGAAGAATACAAAAAAAATAAAGATTACATAAACAATGCAGAACAAATAATTAACAAAGCATTTGAAACAACATATTTATGGATAGGTATATCAGATCTTCCAAAAATCTATAATATAATTGCTACCCCACCTTTAGTAAAACCTGATAATTTTGTTAATATCTCTTGTAACGTTTTTGATGTAGATGGAATAGATAGTGTCTATTTAATAATACAAGACCCAGATTTTTATGTCCAAAATTTTTCTATTACTAACAATAGAACAAGTAATACAAACTATTATTGTAATAAAACCTACAATATTTCAGGAAGATATGACTTTTACATCTGGGCAAATGATACAACTGGAAAAAACAGCCTTTCATCAGTTTCACATTTCACAGTTACTGATATTCCCATAATACCTGATTTATGGACAACTCCTACTTCAACACATCAGGGTGGATATTTGAATATTTCATGTTTAATATTTGATCTAGATGAAGTAAAAGAGGTCTATTTAAATATCAGTTATCCAGATGGTAAGATACAAAACTTTTCTATTACAGATAATAGAACTGGACTTATTTACTATTGTAACCAAACATACTTAGTTGCTGGCGATTACAGTTTTTTCATCTGGGTAAATGACACTTATGGTAATACTAATATATCATCTACCAAGGTATTTTCAGTTACTGTATTTCCAGCAATCTACAAAATTAGAGCAAATCCTTCTTTAGCACCTCAGGGTGGTTTTGTAAATATATCCTGTACAGCTTTTGATATAGATGGAATATCTGATGTCTTTTTAAATATAAATTATCCAGATGATATTACAAAAAACTTCTCAATTACACACAATAAATCAGGATACACATACCATAATAATCAAACCTACATGATTCCAGGGGATTACAGCTATTACATATGGGCAAAGGATGCCACAGGTAAAAGTAATGTATCAAAAGTTTCACATTTCTTCATTACTGATCACCCATATATTATTGATATAAAATCTACTCCAACTTCAACTCTCCAAGATAATTATATCAATATTTCATGTAAAGTTATAGATATAGACAAAGTTGATAATGTCTTTTTAAACATTCAAGATCCTGGAGGTACTGTTCAAAATTTCTCAATAACCAACAATATAACTGATGATACGTACTATTGTAATAAAACCTACAATCTACCAGGAAGATATTATTACTATATATGGGCAAATGATACAACAAATAAAACTAGTACATCAACAGTTTCACAATTTTTAATTATGGATTTACCTAATATATATGATGTTTTAGCCACTCCTATTTCAGCACTTCAAGACGAATTTATTAACATTTCTTGTAGAATAATTGATATAGATGGTATAAACGAAGTCTATTTATATATTGAATATCCAGATGAAACAGAACATAACTTTTCTATTATTCATAATAAAACAGGAGATATTTACTATTACAACCAAAACTATACAATAACAGGTGAATACTTTTATTTAATCTGGGTAAAAGACATTTATGGTAATATTAAAATGTCTGATATTGAAAAGTTCACAGTTACTGATTAATAAAAATGTAATTTTTCCGAGAACAGTTGCTAAAGTTTTTTAAATTCCAGAAGAAATATTGTTAATAGGTAATGGGGGAATAACTCCTTTTGCACCATGCCGGCTTTGGTTGCATAAGCACTGGTCACAGGAAAGCGATAAATTCCTGCCAGACCAGTTAGCACTGGCCACAGGACAGTGCCGCATAACCCTTTTAAATGATTAGAGGGTATATAAAAAGAATTAGAAGGTGATTAAATATGGCAAAAAAAGCAAAACAACCAAAAGAGGATGATAGCATGGAAGCAAAAGAAAGAGAAATGGAAGAAGAATTTGAACAAGTACAGGAAGAACAGGAAGAAGAAAAAGTAGAAAAAGTTGATGTTAAGGATGAATCTTTAGCAAGCCTGCCAGGAGTAGGTGCTGCAACAGTTGAAAAACTTGAGCAGGCAGGATATACTGATTTTTTAAGCATAGCAGTAGCAAGCTCAGCTGATTTAGCTGAGAAAATAGGCATGACTGCAGCTGCATCAAGGAAAATAATTGCTGCTGCTAGAAGCAAGCTTAATATGGGATTTGAATCAGGCGAAGTTCTGCTTGAGAAAAGAAAGAATGTTAAAAGAATCTCTGTTCCTTCTGAAGCAGTTAACGGACTTCTTGCAGGTGGATTTGAGACAGGAGCAATTACTGAAGTTTTCGGACAATATGGAAGCTCTAAAACACAGATTGCACATCAATTATGTGTTAGTTGCCAGCCAGATGGTGGCAGTGCAGTGTATATCGATACTGAAAATACATTCAGGCCTGAAAGAATTGTACAGATGGCAACTGCACTTGGCCTTGAACCAAATGAAGCATTAAGAAAGATCAAGGTTGCCAGAGCATTTAATTCAGACCATCAGATGCTTCTTGCAGAAAAGGTTGAAGACCTGGTTAAAGATAAGGATGCAAATGTCAAGGTTGTTATAGTTGATTCTTTGACAGCGCATTTCAGGGCTGAATTTGTTGGCAGAGGCACATTGGCTGACAGACAGCAGAAACTGAACAGGCACATGCATGTTCTTGCAAAGATCGCATCTAATTATAATGTATGCGTCCTTGTTACAAACCAGGTAATGTCAAAACCAGACCAGTTTTTTGGCGACCCTACAGAAGCAATTGGCGGTCATGTTGTCGGGCACAACTCTACTTTCAGAATCTATCTTAGAAGAGGAAAGAAAGGTTCAAGAGTTGCTAAATTAATCGACAGCCCCAACCTGCCAGATGCAGAAGCAGCATTTATGATCACAGAGGATGGCGTCAAGGACCTTTAGTTTTAAATACTATTTCTTTATTTTTTCTCTTTATGGACATTGTTATTAGGAAAGCAAGGGTGAAGGATGTTGAGGGGATTAAAAAAATTGATACTTTTCCTAAGATTCTAGCCAGATGCAGTCCTCTTGATAAAATAGATCCAAAGCACAAGCCTCCTAAAGGAGCAAGAAGTTTTTATGAGAATTTCATCTATGGAAAAGATAAATGGTGCTATGTTGCTGAAAAAAATAATAAGATAGTTGGTTTTATTCTTT
>Ga0209536_100017479_pt1 | contig 10156 bp, 8 predicted proteins | sample DeeMarSeWOR28_12_FD_187461 | JGI IMG/M metagenome (GOLD analysis project Ga0209536, IMG submission 187461) | Marine sediment microbial communities from White Oak River estuary, North Carolina - WOR-2-8_12 (SPAdes) (version 2) | ecosystem: Environmental > Aquatic > Marine > Intertidal zone >... | reverse complement strand
AAGTGCATGGGAATCGAACCCACCCGGGACGGTTTTAGCGCCCCACACCGGATTTGAAGTCCGGGAGCTTCACCAGACAGCTGCGCACTTCCGCAAAATCTGAAAAAAATTGTGCCTTATTTTTGGCATTTTAGAATTTAGGCACTGTAATATATTATAATCATCGCCTTTTTTGTCAATATATAAGTCAGAAGAAGAAATTCGATTTTCAATACTTGTATTGATTTCAGCACATTGATGCACGGGAGTGATTCATTCATGCTGGCATATTTTGACTGCTTTGCGGGCATCAGCGGTGACATGACCCTGGGGGCCCTGGTTGACCTCGGCGTTCCGGTTGACTGGCTGCAAAATGAACTGTCGCGTTTGCCGCTAACGGGATATCAAATGAGCACAAGGCCGGTGATGCGCAGCGGAATTCAGGCCACCGGCGTCCGTGTCGAGATCCAGAATGCCGGCGATTCAAGAAATTATAAAAAAATCAGATCTTTGCTGGAAGATTGTGTCCTGTCGGATAGGGTTAAATCGACAAGTTTGGCTGTATTTGAGCGCCTGGCCCGGGCTGAAGCGGATATTCATGGTTGCGCCATAGAGGAAGTTCATTTTCACGAGGTGGGTGGGGTCGATGCCATTGTCGATATCGTCGGCTCGGCGCTTTGCCTTGAAAAACTGGGGATCACCGAGGTGATGGCTTCGCCATTACCTGTCGGTTCCGGATTTGTTGACTGCCAGCACGGCAGACTTCCGGTTCCGGCACCGGCGACCATCGAAATTTTAAAAGACGTGCCGCTTTATGGAACGGATGTGGTCGCTGAGCTGGTTACCCCCACCGGTGCCGCTATTATTGCGTGCCTGGCAGAATCCTTTGGTCCTTTGCCGCCCGTCCATATCAAAAAAATCGGCTATGGTGCCGGCCAACGAGAATTGACGGATAGACCCAATCTGTTGCGCATTCTTCTGGGAACGGCGGCGGATACAACCGACAACCTGCAAACGGAGCACATCTCAATTCTGGAAACCTGCATCGATGATATGAACCCGGAGTTTTTCGGTTTTCTGATGGAGCGTCTGTATGCTGACGGCGCACTGGATGTTTACTGGATCCCGGTGCATATGAAAAAAAACCGTCCCGGGACCCTGGTACAGGTGTTGTGCCGAGAAGATCGCAAAGACGCGCTGATTCAGAGGCTTCTGTCCGAAACAACATCCCTGGGCGTCCGCTACTATCAGGCAGCGCGCAGGATGCTGGCACGAGAGCAGGTGACTGTGCGCACATCATTCGGTGAAGTCCGGATGAAACGCGTCACGGATCCGGGAGGCGGCCGGCGCCTGGTCCCGGAATATGATGTCTGCCGGGAGATCGCGCTCAGGCGGAATATACCGCTGCGCTCGGTCTATGAAACCATTGCAAAAGAAGCAGCCGAAATTAATATCAGTGATAAGCGCTAAGCTTTGATTGCCATTGGCACCTTTGTGCCAAACGAAAAGGTAAACCGGATTATTCAGTGGCTGTTTTTCTTGCCGCTTGACAAACAGCAGATCGGGTTATAGACACGGGCCATGAAATTTTACCAACGTGCGGTATTGTTTCTGGCGACCGGTTTTTTTATCGGGTATTTGCCGGGTGCTCCCGGAACCTTTGGAACGCTACTCGGCTTGCCGATCTGTTATCTGCTCTCCGGTTTGCATATCGGACTATCTGTTATCGCTGTGGTGCTGTTTATTGGATTCAGCATTGCCGTGGCATCGGCGGCCGAAAAGATATTAAATCAAAATGATCCGGCTCAAATTGTGATCGATGAAATCGCCGGCATTCTGGTCACTTTCGTGGGCATACCCTTTAACCTGCAGACCGCAGTTTTAGGGTTTATCATTTTTAGAGTCTTTGATATTCTAAAACCGCCTCCCATTCGATGGATGGATGCAACAGTCAGCGGAGGCAGCGGGGTCGTCGTCGATGATGTCGTCGCCGGCATTTACGCCAACCTGATGCTGCGACTCTTTATTTTCATATTCGGCTTTGGCGCCGTATCTTGAGATTCGTCAGAGACGGATGCTTGTGTTGAAACCGATCTGCTGTTTATATGAGAATGGAATATAAAAGCATATGGTGGAAAATTAAAGCAAATCACTAGAAAGGCGAACCTTTAAAATTGAAATCAGAACAAATTGCTGAAACCACCGATGAATATCCCCGCAAAGGCGTATGGCGCGAAAATATTGAAGCTATTTTGGTTGCCATTGTTATCGCATTGTTTATTCGCACGTTTGTGGTTCAAGCATTCAAAATTCCCTCCGGCTCTATGAAACAAACCCTGCAAATTGGCGATCACATCCTGGTCAATAAATTTGTCTACGGCATTAAAATACCCTATTTGCGCAAAACCATTATCCCGATTAAAAACCCCCGGCGCGGCGATATCGTTGTCTTTAAATACCCGGTCGACCCCAATAAGGATTTCATCAAGCGGGTGGTCGGTATTCCGGGAGATGTGATCGAGATTCGCGACAAACAACTGTACGTAAACGGCCAGCAGGTCAATCATGAATATGGCGTTTACACCGACCCGCGCGTTTTGCCGGCCCACGTGCGGCCGCGGGATAATTTCGGACCGGTTACCGTTCCGGAACATTCTCTTTTTGTCATGGGGGATAATCGGGATGAAAGCTTTGACAGCCGGTTCTGGGGTTTTGTGGATTTCAAGGCCCTCAACGGCAAGGCCTTTATGATTTACTGGTCTTGGGATAAAGAAAATTTTGGTGTTCGCTGGGATCGACTCGGAAATCTTTTAAAATAAACGCCTGCCCATTCCGCACACCATTCAGGTATAACACACCGAACGGGAGACATCCGCAATGTTGACCAAAATTCAGGGCGGCCGGGTGATTGATCCCGGGCGCCTGGATAAGGTTGCCGATATCATCGTTGAGGATGATCACATTCTGGAGATCATTGCGCCGGGGCAGACGGTCACGCCAAAGACGAAACTGCTGGCCACTGAAGCATCATCGCAAACCATCGATGCTGCCGGAAAAATTGTCTGCCCGGGTTTGATCGACATGCACGTGCATCTCAGAGAGCCCGGTCATGAACATAAAGAAACAATAGAGAGCGGTGCCCGGGCGGCTGCCTGGGGCGGATTCACCGCCGTCTGCAGCATGCCGAACACCGATCCGGTCAATGACAACTGTGAGGTAACCGAATTCATTTTAAGCAAAGCCGCCCGCGCCAATGGGGCGCGCGTTTTTCCGGCCGGTGCCATCAGCATGGGGCTGGCCGGCCGCAAACGAAGTGACTTTGAGCAGCTCAAAGCCTGCGGGGTTGTGGCCGTATCGGATGACGGCAATCCGGTGATGGACGATCGCCTGATGCGGGACGCGCTGACCGTCGCCGCCAGTCTCAAATTAGCAGTGATCTCCCATTGCGAGGATATGAACCTGGCGGCCGGCGGTGTCATGAACGCCGGGCCGGTGGCGGCCGAACTGAACCTGGCCGGCATTCCCAACGCCAGCGAGAGCGAAATGGTCAAGCGCGATATTGCTCTGAGCAAAGCCACCGGAGCACCGGTGCATATCGCCCATGTGAGCACGGCTGAATCGGTTGCCGCTTTGCGGCGGGCAAAATCGGAAGGTCTGGCGGTTACGGCTGAAACAGCGCCGCATTATTTTTTACTAACCGATACCGCTGTCAGAAAATGGGGCACGCATGCCAAAATGAATCCACCGCTGCGCTCTGAAAGCGACCGCGCAGCCATCCGGCAGGGCCTGGCGGACGGTACTATTGATGTCATTGCCACCGACCATGCCCCGCATTCAGATCGCGAAAAGGCGGTTGCCTTCGATGCGGCCGCCAACGGCGTTATCGGCCTGGAAACCGCTGTTTCTTTAAGCTTGAAACTGGTGCAGGAGGGCGTGATCTCCATCACCGACATGATTGCCAAGATGTCGACCCACCCGGCGCGCATCTTGGGACTCGCATGCGGTTTGCAACCCGGGGGCACCGCTGACATCACGATTATCGATCCGCAGGTCGTCTATCAAGTTGATGCCAATCGCTTTCAATCCTTGAGCCGGAACTGCCCGTTTGATGGATGGCGTTTAACCGGCCGGCCCGTGCTGACGATGGTCGGCGGCCGGGTCGTTTATCAGGGTTAAAAAGGACTTAAAGATTCATAAAGAATTGGCCGAATATATTATAGATCTGCATTACCTGAATCTTGTATGAAAATGATGGAGGCCTCCGGCCGGTGCAACATTCAGATTTTAACTCGGGGAAAATATGATGACCCAAAGCGCTCCTAAGATTTTGGTTGTCGACGACGAGCTCAGTATGCGTGAGCTGCTTGAATACATGCTGACCCATGAGGGTTACGCGGTCACCTGTGCGGAAACCGGACGGGAAGCGATCAGCGCGCTGGAAAAAAACCATTTCGATCTGTTGCTGTGTGATATTCGTCTGGGCGATATTACCGGCCTGGATGTTTTGCGGGCATCCAAAAAGCACAATCCGGATAATGTGGTCATATTGATTTCGGCCTATGCAACCACTGAAACAGCCGTCGAGGCCATGAACGAAGGCGCCTATGATTATGTCCCCAAACCATTTGACAAGGATGAGCTGCTGGCCACGGTGGCCAAGGCGCTTGAGTTGCGGTCCGTCGAACATGAGAAAAAGCAGATTGATGACGAGCTGAAAAAAAACCTTCATTTCGGCATGATCGTGGGCAACAGCCCCCCCATGCGCCATATCTATAAATTGATCCAACAGGTCTCCAAAACCAAAACCAACGTTCTGATCACCGGCGAAAGCGGAACCGGCAAAGAGATCATTGCCAAAGCCATTCACCAGGAAAGCGAGCGCAACGGTCAGCCGTTTATGGTGATTAACTGCGGCGGCATCCCGGAGACGCTCATGGAAAGCGAGCTGTTCGGGCATAAAAAAGGGGCTTTTACCGGTGCCACCCAGGATAAGAAGGGGCTTTTCGAGATCGCCCACAAGGGCACGGTCTTTCTGGATGAAATCGGTGAGCTGAGTCTGCCGATTCAGGTGAAATTGCTGCGAGCGGTACAGGAAAAGGTCTTTAAACCCGTGGGCGGCAACGAGGATACTTCCGTTGATATCCGCATTATTTCCGCCACCAATAAAAGCCTGGAAAAAGAGGTGATTGCCGGTAATTTTCGCGAAGACCTGTTTTACCGCCTGAATGTGATTGAGATCAAAGTGCCGCCGCTCAGAGAGCGAAAAGCTGACCTGCGGGCCCTGGCCCAGCATTTTCTTGAAAAATACTCCCGGGAAATGGGCAAAGAAATTACCAAGTTTTCATCATATGCCATTGAATTATTGAAGAAATACGATTTTCCCGGCAATATTCGCGAGCTTGAAAACCTGCTTGAGCGCAGTGTGGCCCTTTCCACCACCAATATCATCCTGCCCGATAGCCTGGCGCTTTCTTTGCACAAGCGCCGCTGGATAGAGGGCTTCAAAGACCGCCGCTTCGACCTCGACGAGGTCGCCCGAGGCGTGGCCCTGGATTCCATTTTAGAGGAAATCGAGCGCGAGTATCTGAAAAAGGCGCTGGATTGCAGCAACGGCAATAAAAACAAAGCCGCTGAATTACTGGGCATCAGCTTTCGCTCTCTGCGCTATCGCCTCGATAAGCTGGGGATCGATTCCTGATTCAAATTCGGGGTCTAAATGACTTTGAATGATTGCCGCCTTCCGCAGAGACCTAATTTTCCTGTAGAAATATGAAAATTGGCCGATATGCACTATGACGGATGCATTCAGGCTGCATTAAACGCAGAACAAGGCTGACAAATTTTGTCAAGCGGCTGCCCGATATTGGTAAATGCGCAAAAATTGACAGCCGGGACCGATCGCTAAACCGGCCTATTAAAAAAATTTTTATAATTATTTCAAATGTATATAGTTTTGAAAAATATTTGCGGCACTGTGGCACAGGATTTGCTTTGTCTAAACAGCAACATGAATGAATCGCTAAAAGGGGGGGTGAAAAAGGATTCTAAGGGCAGGATAAATAATATCATTAAACTTATATAAAAAAGAAAACCAGAATCTAACGAAATCATTAAACCAAGGGAGGCAAAAACATGTTACAAAAACTAAGAGGAAACAATGCTAAGGGTTTTACACTGATCGAGCTGATGATCGTTATCGCCATCATCGGCATCCTGGCGGCCATCGCCATTCCGAACTTCATCAGCTACCGCGACAAGGCCTTTTGCAGCGCGGCCGAAACAGATCTGGATTCGGTTATGGGAGCCATTGCGGACTATTTTGCTGATCCGGACAACCAGACGGTTAGCACCGGCAGTCTGACCGGTGTCGAAATATCCGGGTCGAACACGTGGGCTATCGCTGCTGCAGGCGACGGGTACACGGTCACGATTACGGATGGCTCCGGCCGCTGCCCGAGATTTACCACGGTCACCAAAACGATGTAATCATCGGGTTAATCTGAATTTCAAAGTTGTTGTTTCAGGGGAAGAGAGGGGATCCTCTCTTCCCCGTTTTTTTTTGGTTCTCAAAGCACCTTTTCTTATTTCTAATACGATGAATCTTTTTTTGCCGTCCTGTGTTTCATTTCCTGAAGCGCTGATGGCAGGCCGGGCTTGCGATTATCCGCGTTTCGCAATACAATATTACCTGAATCTTGCATAAAAATGAATGCAAAGTACACATGAACACCGACGGTTTAGTGCCGTAATGCCGATGTCCTTCCGAACTCGAAAGAAGCAGTTTTGGTTGCTTTTGATACTGGGGCTCCTCGTGGCGGCGATTTACGCCCATACCCTTGGAGCGCCGTATTATTTTGATGATTCCTATAATATTCGCGATAATCGTCACATCCGTTTAACCCGCTTAACGCTGCAAGGTCTGCTGAAAGCCGGATTTGAAAGCCCGATCGCAACCCGCCCCGTAGCCAACATTAGTTTTGGGCTCAATTATTATTTCGGCGGTGACAATGTATTCGGCTATCATCTGGTCAATGTGGTGATTCATCTGATCACCGGTCTGTTGTTGTTCCTTCTCATAAAAACCACTCTAATGCTGCGATGGAAGACCGGTGGCGATGCTACCGGCCCTTTGATTCCGTCGGCCGTTTCAGGACCGGAGCAGGGGTGGCGGTCGCTGGATCCTTTCTGGGTGTCTTTCTGGACCGCCGCCCTGTGGCTGGTCCATCCCGTTCAAACCCAGTCGGTGACCTACATCGTTCAACGCATGAACAGTATGGCCGTCCTGTTTTTTATGCTGAGCCTTTTGCTGTATGTCCGGGGCCGAGTGGCTCAACTGCGACGTTCCGACGACGCCCGGCATTCAAGCATATATCCCTATGCATGTTTTGCCGGTAGCCTGATCGGCGGGCTGCTGGCCCTGGGGTCCAAGGAGATCGCCGCGACCCTGCCGTTTTTTATCCTGCTGTACGAATGGTATTTTTTCCAGGACCTGAGCGGGTCCTGGTTGAAGCGCAACGCCATCTACGGCGTGCCCGTTTTGCTGTTGTTTTTTCTGATTCTTTTTATGTATCTGGGCAGCAATCCTTTTGATAGAATTATACAAACCTATGCAGCCCGCGATTTTACGCTCGGGCAGCGGGTGCTGACCGAGTTTCGGGTGGTGATTTTTTACCTCGGCCTGTTGATATGGCCGCATCCGTCGCGCTTGAATCTGGAGCATGATTTTGCGCTTTCCACTTCTTTATTCGATCCCGTGACCACCGTGATCGCCATGATAGCGGTTTCCGGTTTGCTGGGCCTGGGGATATATCTGGCCCGCCGCCAGCGGATTTTATCGTTTTGTATTCTGTGGTTTCTGGGTAATTTAGCGATCGAATCTTCGGTGATCGGCCTTGAGCTTGTGTTTGAGCACCGACTGTATATGCCGTCGATGCTTTTGATTCTGGCAGCTGTGATGCTGTTTTGCCGTTATGTCAGGTCGCAGCGGCTGCAGGCCATTCTGCTGGGCGTGACGGTGGTGGTCAGCGCCTGGGGTACGTTTGAAAGAAACAGAGTCTGGCAGGATGAACTGGTCCTGTTCAGCGATTGTGTCGAAAAATCACCCGACAAGGCCCGGGCGCGGAATGCGCTGGGCGGCGCTCTGTTTGATCGGGGTAGGGTGCAAGAAGCGATCGTTCAATATAGCGAATCCTTGCGCCTGGATCCGGACTATGCCTCGGCGCATTATAATCTGGCCATCGCGCTGGCAGAGAAAGGGGACGCTGATCAAGCCATCAGACATTACCGGGAAGCGCTGCGCATAACGCCCGAAGACCCCTCCATGCATACCAACCTGGGTATAGAGCTTTTTCAGCAGGGAAAAGAGGATGAAGCCATGGAGCATTATACGCAAGCGCTGAAGATCGATCCCGATTTTGAAAATGCGCATATTCACATGGGGATCGCGCTGGCCGCAAACGGGAGGATTCCCGAGGCCATCCAGCACTATTCAGAGGCCCTGCGTATCAATCCCGCATCAGCCCAGGCGCATAACAACCTCGGCAATATCAGTCTCAGAGAGGGCCGCATCGAGGCGGCCGTTCAGCATTACACCCGGGCGATAAAGAGCAACTCCGAATATGCAGCCGGATTCAACAATCTGGGCGCTGTGATGTTCCAGCTGGGAAAGGTCGATAGCGCCATCGTGTTATTTAAGGAAGCGGTGCGTATCGATCCGAAATTTGGCGATGCGCAAGCGAATCTGGCAAGCGCCTTGAAAGCCAGAAAGGCCGGCGGCGCCGCTTCCGCCAAAATTGATAACGAATAAAATGCCGCGGATGAGAACAGGGCACTGCCGCCTGCTCTCACAGGCGATAGGAGTTCGGTTGTTGAATCGATCATTGCTTTGCTCTCGTTGTCATCTGCATCGGAAATGACAGGCAGTAGCGAATATGAAGGAGGCTAACACAAAAGGCACCCGGCCGCTGCCGTTCGGGATCTATTTTTGGACCGTCATCAGCATTGCGTTGATCGGCCTGCTGGTGGCCATTTACCTTTCGGTTTCCCACTACCGGGTTTTTACGCATATCGGGTATAAAAGCTTCTGCGCCATATCCCGTGCGATCAACTGCGATACCGTCTCCCAGAGTTCCTATGCCATATTTTTAAATCTTCCGGTACCGGTCTGGGGGGTTATCGGTTATGGATTTCTTTTGCTGTGTTTGGTTCCGGCCGGGACCAAAAGTGCTCAAAAAAAGCGGATGTGGGCTGTTGCTTTCTGGATATCACTGGCTTTTACGGGCTACAGTATCATTCTGGCATTCATCTCCACTTTTCTGATCGACAGCTATTGCATTATGTGTATGGTCCTGCATGCGGTCAATCTCATTTTGCTGTTCTATACCTGGATCGTTCGAAAAAGATTTTCTGATGCCGCTCTGGTGAAGGATACCAGAGAAGATATTCTGTACGTGTGGAAATACAGAGCCAGGGGACTGGCCGCCTTTTCTTTTTTTGGCATTGCTGCGATTGCCGTCTGGATCTTTTATCCGGTTTACTGGCATTTTCAACCCCCGCCCCTATCAGACCGCATTCCCAACGGAATAACCGCTTCAGGGCACCCGTGGATCGGGGCTGAGGCGCCCGTGCTCGAAATAACTGAATTTACGGACTATCAATGCTTTCAGTGCAAAAAAATGCATTTTTTCCTGCGCCAGCTGGTAGCCCAGCACACGGACAAATTACGCCTGGTCCATCGTCACTATCCCATGGACCATACCGTCAATCCGATCGTCAAAGAACCGTTTCATAAAGGATCGGGAATCATGGCGCTGGTCGCGACCGCAGCAGCCCGGATGAATAAATTCTGGCCGGTCAACGATTATCTGTTCGCAATTGCGGGAAAGGCGGACGTTGTCGATTTTAAAGAAATGGCCGCAGAAGTGGGCCTTGACTATGGGGCCTTGCAACGAGCGCTGAAAGATCCCGAAACGCAGACCGAACTGCGGCGTGACATTTGGAGAGGCAATAAGCTTAAAATTACGGGTACGCCGGCCTACGTTATCGATGGCAAGGTTTACCTGGGCCATATTCCGCCGGAGATCATTAAAAAAGGGCTGCAGTGATCGGGTGATGTCAATGCGAGCATCGTCGTCAGCGGCAGTTATACCGCTAGCCATAAATATGTTCCGATTAAAAG
>Ga0209536_100017478_pt1 | contig 10157 bp, 8 predicted proteins | sample DeeMarSeWOR28_12_FD_187461 | JGI IMG/M metagenome (GOLD analysis project Ga0209536, IMG submission 187461) | Marine sediment microbial communities from White Oak River estuary, North Carolina - WOR-2-8_12 (SPAdes) (version 2) | ecosystem: Environmental > Aquatic > Marine > Intertidal zone >... | reverse complement strand
CGGCACGACCGGCAAGCCGACGGTCGTCGGGTACACGAGGCGCGACATCGAAATGTGGGCCGGCGTCATGGCCCGCTCAATCCGCGCCGCCGGCGGCTCCGAGCAGGACATCGTCCACAACGCGCTGGGGTACGGTCTCTTCACGGGTGGACTCGGCGTGCACTACGGGGCCGAGCGGCTCGGCGCGGCGGTGGTGCCGATCGCGGGCGGGCAGAGCGAGCGGCAGGTGCAGCTCATCATGGACTTCGGCGCGACGATCATCGCGAGCACGCCGTCGTACATGCTCGCGCTGGCCGAGGAGTTCGCCCGGCAAGGCGTCGACGCCCGCAGCACCACGCTGCGCATGGCGCTGCTGGGCGCGGAGCCGTGGACGAACGAGATGCGCGCCGAGATCGAGGAACGGTTCGCGATCGCCGCAATCGAGCTCTACGGCCTCTCGGAGGTGGTCGGCCCCGGAGTCGCCTGCGAATACGCGGAAACCAAGGATGGCCCGCACCTTTGGGAGGATCTCTTCTATCCGGAGGTCATCGATCCTGCCACGGGCGCGGTGCTTCGCGACGGCGAGCCGGGCGAGCTGGTTTTCACCTCGCTCGCCAAGGAGGCCCTGCCGGTCGTGCGCTACCGCACCCGGGATCTCACCCGGCTCCTTCCGGGCAGCGCGCGCCCCGCCCTGCGCCGGATGGAAAAGATCACCGGCCGCTCGGACGACATGCTGATCATCCGCGGCGTCAACGTCTTTCCCAGTCAGATCGAGGAAGTGCTCTTCAAGCAGCCGGGCCTCGCTCCGCACTACCAGCTCGAGCTTTGGCGCGACGACCGGCATCTCGATCAGGTGAACGTCCTGGTCGAGATGAAGCCCGAGCTCGACCAGGGCGGCGATGCGGGGCGTGCGACCGCGGCCAGGGACTTGCAGCACCACATCAAGTCGCTGGTAGGCATCACGGCGCACGTCAAGGTTCTGCCCAGGGGAACCGTCGAACGCTCCGCCGGGAAGGCCAAGCGGGTGATCGACAAGCGTCCGAAGTAGGCACTGACTCTCGATGAAACAGTTGTCGCACAAGGCAGCTGGCAATGGCTCTGGCTGCAGATTGTTTGGGGTCAAAATCAATCGGGGCAGGCATGATTCACATCGAGTGCCCGCCTGCTGACCGGTGCTAGAAATGGCCCCACTGCGAGCGTCCGGCGCGCGGCGCCGGCCAGGAGGCGCCCATGGGCATTTGTGAACGCGTGGAACGGCTGATCGACCGGATGCACGATGCGCCGCAATACACCAGCCAGGGCCGAACGCTGTTCGTCGACCTCGAGCGGCGCGAGAGCCGCAGCAAGTATCTCGGGCGCGAGGTGCTGACCAGCTTCCTGGGCGGGCGCGGCGGCAACATGGTCCTGCTCTAAAACCTGCTCGAGCCGGAACGCGACGCGCTGGCGGACCGGAATCTCAACGTGGCGGTGAACCGCGAGATGGTCATCGCGGGCGAGACGACGGCACCGGTCCGGAACGGCGACCTCGTGCAGATCGTTCACATGATCGTCGGCGGCTGAGCGAGCGCGTGGTCGCGGGCGCTTTAACCTGCATCATGGCCCTCATGGCCGCCGACGGGCATCCTTGACGTTTCAAGACTGGCCGCCAGGTTGTCCGCCACGCATCTGCCCCCGCTCCGCATCCGCGATCGCGATCTGCTCCCCGTCGTGCAGGGGGGCATGGGCGTGGGCGTTTCCGCCCACCGGCTGGCAGGCAGCGTCGCGCGCCTCGGCGCGGTCGGAACGCTCTCCAGCGTCGACCTGCGGCGGCATCACGCCGACCTCATGGCCCGCACGGCCCGGCTGCGCGACAAGCGCGCCATCGACGCCGCCAATCTCGAGGCGCTGGACCGCGAGGTGCGCGCCGCGCTCAAGCTGGCGAATGGCCACGGCATGGTGGCTGTCAACGTCATGCGCGCGGTGTCCGAGTATTCCGCCTACGTTCGTCAGGCATGCGCGAGCGGCGCGCAGGCGATCGTGGTCGGCGCGGGGCTGCCGCTCGACCTCCCCGAGCTCGTCGCCGACTACCCCGATGTGGCCCTGATCCCGATCCTTTCGGATGCGCGCGGCATCGGGGTCGTGATCAGGAAATGGCAGCGCAAGGGCCGCCTGCCCGATGCAATCGTGATCGAGCACCCGGGACACGCCGGCGGCCATCTCGGCGCGGCGAGCGCGACGGACGTGAACGACCCGCGTTTCGACTTCGCCACGGTGTTGGCGGGAGCGAAAGCGCTCTTTGCAGAACTGGGCATTGCGCCGGCGCGCATTCCGCTGATCGTCGCGGGCGGTATCGATTCGCACGCCGCGGTGCGCGAGATGCTCGCGCTCGGTGCCGCCGCCGTCCAACTGGGGACCGCGTTCGCCGTGACCGAGGAAAGCGACGCCCACGCGAACTTCAAGCGCGTGCTGGCCGAGGCGAAACCCGAGGACATCGTCACCTTCACGAGCGTCGCAGGGCTTCCCGCGCGCGCGGTGCGAACGCCTTGGCTCGAGGCCTATCTCGCCAAGCTCCCGGCGCTCGTGCGCCGGGCAAAGGCGCGGCGCGAGTGCACGCTGGCATTCGACTGTCTCGCGACCTGCGGCCTGCGCGACGGCCTCGCGCGTTTCGGGCAGTTCTGCATCGACCTTCAGCTCGCCGCCGCCCTGAAGGGCGACGTCAAGCGCGGACTCTTCTTCCGCGGCACGGGACGACTGCCGTTCGGCGCGGAGATCCGCCCGGTTCGCGACCTGATCACCTACCTGCTCACGGGGACCGCGCCGGCCGCAGCCTGAGCCCGGCCGTCAGGCGACCGGCGTCACGTCTCCAGGCGTGCGATAGAACTGGACCGGGACGGGGCTCGTCTCCGCCGTCGCGTCTTCCTCGTACGCGATGCATTTCTCGCACACGGTTCCGGTCACGTTCTCGGAGAGGTTCGCGCGCCGCAGCGCCTGGAACTTGACGCTGTGCCACGCCTCGCGGAACGGCGTCGTGTAGAGATCGCCCATGTCGAAACGGCCGTCGTGATCGAAGCAGCAGGCCGACAGCCGCCCGTCGTAGCTGATGTGCCCCTCGGTGAAGAGCGACCAGCACGGCAACGGCTTTCTGAGCGCCCCGACGCGTCCTTGATTGCCGGCGGTCGACTTGGTGCCCTTAGCCCCGCTCGTGAGTCCGGCCTGGCCGTACAGCGGCAGATAGTAGTGCTCGTCGACGTAGGGAAGGATCTCGTCGACTGCGGCCTGCATGCGCGTCTGCTGCTCGCCGTCGTAGAGAATGCTGGAGGCGAACAGGCCGCACAGGTGACCGGTCTTCTCCTTCACCTCGTCGCGCACTTTGCGCGCATCCTTGATGTGCTCGACGATCCTTCGGTAGTCCTTGCTCTTCACGCCGGTGACCTCGCTGAACTGGTCGGCGTCGGCGAAGTTGAAGCTGAACTTGAGACTGTCGAGACCCGCATTCATGCAGGCGCGGATGCGCTCCGCGTCCGCCATGCGTCCGTTGGTGGTCAGGAAGACGTACGGGTAGCCGCATTCCTCCTTCGCGTAGCGGATCGCGTCCGGCAGCCAGGACACGAGGAACGACTCGCCCAGGTAGAAGACCCCCAGCTCTTCGACGCCCTCGTCGCGCATCTCCTTCACGATCCGGGCGAAGAAAGGCCACGACATGTCACTCTTCTCGCGCAGGCGCATGTGCGAGGCGCAGAAGAAGCACTTGAAGTCGCAGCGCGCGGTGAGCTCGATCTTGACGCTCTTCGGGATGGGCGGCGCCGGGCTGGCGTACTCGTCGGTGAGCAGCGTGATCCGGTCGATCCGGTCGGTGATCTTCGGCATGTCAGTCTCCTGGGCGATGCTGGTAGGATCTTTCAGCTACAAAAAAATTGAGCGGGAAACGGAACGTCTTGCGACACCCCGTTAACCCGCTCCAGACCAGGAGACACGACTTGATTGTCGTCACGGCCTGCCCTGCCGACTGTGATCTAGATCAAACATCGTATGGGGTTCTTCGGTTCCCGGTCAGGCGCCGTGACCGACTGCTCGCCATCCGCCGGAAGAACTACACACTTCCTCCGACGCGGCGCTTGGAGGGGCAGTCGGCGGCGGCTACGGCGTATGGGCGCGCAGCCGCGCCAGGTCCAGGATGCTCACCTGCCGGCCCCGCACCTTGATCAGCCCGGCAGCGGTGAGCTCGTGCAGGATGCGCGAAAAATGCTCCCGGGTGATATTGAGCCGCGACGCGAGCACGCCCTTGCTCGTCGTGAGCTCGACATCGTATGGCGTGCCGGCGCCGACCCCCTCGGGCGCGTCGCGCAGCAGATAGCCGATCACGCGCTGGGTGCCGCTCTTCAGCGAGTAGGCCTCCAGATCGCCCATCAGCCGATGCAGGCGCATCGCCAGACCGGCGAGCATCTTGCGTGCGAAGCGGGCGTTGTGCTCGACCTCCGCGACCAGCGCAGCCTTGCCGATGAAGAGTAGCAACGAGTCGGTCAGGGCCTCGGCGAAAACCACGTAGGGCCGCTCGAGAAACATGACCGCCTCGCCGAAGCTTTGCCCGGGACCGAGCACTTCGACGACTTTTTCAGAGCCGTCGTGCCCCGCCAGGGCGAGCTTGATCTGCCCGTAGACGATCACGTGAAACCCGGTGCAGGGGTCGCCCCGGCGAAAGAGGAGCGTCCCGCTCGGTGCGCGGACCTGGGCGGTAGCCGACGCGAGGCGATCGATCTCCTCCGCGGTCAGCTCGCTGAACAGCGGCAGGTTCTGCAGGAACTGTTGCACCCGGATCGGCGTTGCCGGCATCCTTCTGGCACCCTTCATCAGCCAGGCCACGGCGCTCCGCCGTTTGAACGGCGCGGCGCTTGTCTGTGACCCAGGATAAGAAGACCACCCGATCAGACTGTGCGGCCTTGATTCACGTCAAAGTCGCGCGAAACCGGGAATTCCTATCCTTGCTGGATGGCCCCTGCCAGCGCGGGTCTCCGGACCTTCCAGCCGTTCGTCGCGCCGCACAGGATCCTGTTTCTCGGGGGCGCCATGCAGGCGCTCGCGGCACTGGTCTGGTGGTTCGTCGACCTCGGCGCGCGATACGGCGGCTGGTTTTCCGGCCTGCAGTGGAGCGTGCCGACGCCGTGGGCGCACGCCTGGTTGCTGGCGTTCGGCCTGTTTCCATTCTTCATCTTCGGTTTCCTGCTTACCGCCGTCCCGAACTGGCTCGGCATTCCGCCGCGCCGATCCGCATACATCGCGGCAGCTCTGCTGCTGATCGCGGGCGTGGCCACCTTCTATGCGGGTCTTGCCACATCCGCCCGCGTCGCCGCGCTCGGCGTGCTGCTGCATCTCGCAGGCTGGGGGACGGGGCTCTACGAGCTCATGCGCATCCTGGTGACGAGCCCGCCTTCCGACAAGCGCTATCCGCGCCTCATCCTCGTCGAGCTGGCCCTGGGCTGGTCAGGCAGCGCGCTCTTTCTCGCATGGTTCGCGTCGGACATCGCGTTTCTTGCCGTGCTCTCGCGCAAGATCGGAATCTGGCTCTTTCTGCTGCCGATCTTCTTCACGGTCTCGCACCGCATGGTTCCGTACTTCGCGAGCCGGGTGATCGACGGGCTCGCTCCGGTGCGGCCGCGCTGGGCGCTGCGGGCAATGCTCGCGGGCGCCGCGCTGCACGGGATTCTCGAGGTCGCCGGCGCGGACCGCTGGCTGTGGATCGTCGATCTGCCGATGCTCGCGACCGTCGTTCACGCGACCCTGATATGGGGATTTACCCGATGCTTCCGGGCGCGCCTGCTCGCCGTGCTGCATCTTTCCCTCGCCGGGCTTGCGGGCGCGCTCCTGCTCTACGCGGTGCAGAGCCTCGCGCTGCTCGCGAGCGGCGACTCGATTCTCGGCACGGCGCCACTGCACACGATGACGCTCTGCTACTTCAGCGCGATGGTGATCGGGATGGTCTCGCGCGTCTCGCTCGGTCACTCGGGCCGGCCGCTAACGGCGGACAACCTCACGTGGACGTGCTTCTGGGGAATGTTCGCGACCGCGGCGCTGCGCATCGTCGCCGAGCTGGAGTTCGTGCCGGCGGAGGTTCGCGTCCGGCTGATGCCCGTTGCCGCATTGTCGTGGCTCGTGTTTTTCGGCGCCTGGGCGTGGCGCTACGTCCCGATGTACTTCCAGCCGCGCGAGGACGGGGCGCCGGGCTGAACGTTGCGGCGCCATAGAGAGTCGTGCAGCTCGTGAGTCCATCGTATCCTACGTCCTGCGATGAGTGCAGCGACTCAAACCGCAGGCTCGCGAACGGCGCTCCGTCGCCACCCAAAGCGGATGTGGCGCATCGCGACCGGGCTCCTCGGCATGATGCTCGTGGTGTTTCTGGCCGCGCGCCATTTCGAAACCGCCTATCCCGGACTTGCATGGGTCCGCGCGTTCGCCGAGGCTGCGATGGTGGGTGCGCTTGCCGACTGGTTCGCCGTCACGGCGCTGTTCCGCCACCCGCTCGGACTCCCGATTCCGCACACTGCGATCGTCCCTCGCAACAAGGATAGGATCGGCAGGAACCTTGCCGAGTTCGTCGAGCGCAATTTCATCGCCGCCGGGATCGTGCGCGAGAAGATCGCCGACGTGGATTTCGTCGGCACCTTCGCGCGGTGGATCGGCGAGGCCGACCGACCGCGCAAGCTCGCGGAGCGCGTCGGCGACCGGCTGCCGGGCCTGCTCGGCGAGCTGGAGGCGGGCGAGGTGCGTCGATACGTGCAGGGCAGCGTCAACGAGTGGCTGCGCGGCGCCGATCTCGCGCGCCTCGCGGGAGAGCTGATCTCGGCGGTCACGGCCACCGGCCGCCATCGGCCGCTCGTCGACAAGCTCATCGATGAGCTCGCCGCCCTCCTCTCCGAATACGAACCCTCGATACGAGCCCAGGTGCGCGACAAGACCGCGTGGTACTGGCGCAGCTTGGCGCTGGACGTCGCCGTATCGGATCAGATCATCGCCGCCGCCGAATCGGTGATTGGAGAGATGGCGCGCGACCCCGAGCACCCATGGCGACAGAAGCTCGACTCGGCGCTCATCGGGCTCGCCGAGGACCTCAAGACCTCCGAGGAGTACCGGCAGCGAGTGGAGATCGTCAAGGCGGAGTTCGTCGCACACCCGGCCTTGCAGAATTACATCGGCGGCGTTTGGGAGGCGGTCGTCGCCGCGTTGCGCACCGACCTCGGCCGCCAGGATTCGCTCGTGGTCGCCCAGCTCGAACGCGGTATCCGGAGTTTCGCCGAGACGATGCAGGGCGATGCGGCCGCGCGCGCGCCACTGAATCGTTGGCTGCGCGGCGCGATCGTGCGCGTCGCCGAGGCGCAGCGCGAGGAGATCGGCCGGCTGATCAGCGACACGGTGGCGCGCTGGGATGCCGGCACATTCACCGAGCGCATCGAATCCTATGTCGGCGACGATCTGCAATACGTGCGAATCAACGGCACGCTGATCGGCGGACTGGTCGGACTCCTCATTCACGCCGCCTCGCGCGCGATGGGGTGACTCGCTGCGGGGCGCACGACGGCCGGCGCCGCCGATATGATCAGAAGAAAAGCCGCGGCAGCCAGAGGCTGATGATCGGAAACGCGATCAGCAGGGTGAGCCGGACGAAGTCCGCGGCGATGAAAGGGCCGACGCCCCGGAACATCGTGCCGAGCGGGATCTCGGGCAGCAGCGTGCGCAGCACGAATACGTTCAGTCCGACGGGCGGCGTGATCAGGCTGATCTCGACGACCGTGACGACCACGATGCCGAACCAAACGGGATCGAGCCCGAGATGGGAGATCAGCGGAAAGAAGAGCGGCACCGTGAGCAGGATCATCGAAAGACTCTCGAGCATGCACCCGAGAATGACGTAGATCACGCACATCGCGATCACGACAAGCACCGGATGCAGCTCGAACTCGCCGACGAGCGTCCGCAAGTCGGCGGGCATCGTCGTGAAGTTGATGAAGTTCGCGAAGATCAGCGCGCCGATCAGAATAACGAAGAGCATCGCCGTGGTGCGCGCGGACTCGACCAGCACCGCGAAAAGGGTTTTCCATGTGAGCGTGCGGCGCCCGAGCGCGAAGAGGAATCCGCCGGCTGCCCCGATCCCGGCCGCTTCCGTGGGCGTGAAGACTCCCCCGTAGATCCCGCCCAGGACGAGCACGAAGAGCGCCACGACGCCCCAGATCCCCTTGAGCGCGCTCACGCGCTCGGCCCATGACGAGCGCTCCCCGGGTGGACCCGCCTCCGGATCCCTCCACGTCGTCCAGGCGACCGCGCCCATGTAACAGGACACCGCGAGGATTCCCGGCAGGATGCCCGCCGCGAAAAGGCTGCCGATGTTCGTCTCGGTCATCAACCCGTAGATGACCATGATCACCGAGGGCGGGATCATGATTCCGAGCGTGCCGCCGGCCGCGATCGACCCGGCCGCCAGGCCCTCGGAATAGCGGAATTTGCGCATCGACGGCATCGCGACCTTCGACATGGTCGCCGCAGTGGCGAGGCTCGAACCGCAGATCGCGCTGAACCCGCCGCATGCGACCACGGTCGACATCGCCAGCCCGCCGCGCCAGTGGCCGAAGAACGTGTACGCCGCGCGATAGAGCTCCTGGGACATGCCCGCGCGGGTCACGAAATTTCCCATCAGGATGAAGAGCGGCACCACCGACAGGGCGTACGAAAACCCGGTCTCGTACACCACGGCGGTCGCCGACGCGAGCGAGGCATTCCAGGTCTTGATCAGGCCGAGGCCGACGAATCCGACGATCGCCATCGAGAAGGCGATCGGGATTCTCAAGAGCGTCAGGACGAGCATGGCCGCGAAACCGAGCAGGGCCTCGAGCATCTAGAACCTCTCTCGAAATCGCGGCAATGCGTCGTCGAGCACGAGCGATCTTACGAACAAGGGGTGGATCCGTTGCATATCCCCTCGTCCGCGCCGGTGCCCGCCGGTGTGATGATCACACCCCGTCCCGTCAGCCAAGGTCGTCCGGCCGGCGAAAGGCCCTGACCAAATGGATCAGGGCCGTCACGAGTGCAAGCGCGCTCATGAAGTAGACGTACGGCCACAACTGAACCCTCAGCGCCGCGGTGACGTCGCCGTAGCCGACGACCTCGCCCGCCTTGCGCCACATCAGCCAGCACATGGCGAGCAGCACTGCGCTGCTGACGAGGTGCGCGATGACGCGCAATGCCTTGCGGACAGTCAGGGGCAGCATGTGCTCCACCAGATCGACGGTCACGTGCTCGTCCTTGCGCGACACGAGCGGCAGCCCTGCGAAGATCAGGATCACCATCATGAGCTCGGTGATCTCGAAGCTGCCGCGTATCGAATCGCCGATGACGTAGCGCATGAATACGTCGACGAAGGTGAGCGCCATCATGCCGAACAGGATGATGGCGGCAACAGCGCCGAGCAGCGCGTCACCCGCGCGGCCGAATGCTCCCGGTCCGAGCCGCATTGCGCGCGCGGCGGGGGCGTGCGCCCGCGCCGCGCCTTTCCGTTGTCGTCCGAATGCCTAGTTGCCCGCTTCGACCTTCTTGATCTCGGCGCGAAACTCGGCGAGAACCTTCTTCCCGTCGACGCCCTTCTCCGCGGCCAGCTTGTACCAGCCCTGCTCGAGCGGACCGATCTTCGCGTCCAGCGCCTTGAGGAAGGCTGCGTCGGCGGTGATCGTCGGCACATTGTTCGCCGTCAGGGCTTCGCGTCCGATCTGGTCGCCGCGGTCCCAGTGCTTGCCGATCAGCCGCGCGAGCTTCTCGCCGGACCACTCGTCGATCACCTTCTTGTCCGCCGCGGACAGCTTGTTGTACGTGGCCGGGTTCATGATGAAGGCGAACGAGGTGTTGTAGAGGCCACCGGGCACGAGCGTCGCGTACTTGACCAGCTTCTCGAGCTTGAACGAGGCCACCGATTCGGCAGGGAAGAACACGCCGTCGGCCACGCCGGTCGAGAGAATCTCGTAGGACTGCGGCGCCGGCTTGAGCAGCGCGTCGACCCCGAGGTTCTTCGCAAGCTCGTTGATCATGCCGCCGCCGACGCGGATCTTCAGCCCCTTCAGGTCGTCCAGGTTGCTGATCGGCCGCTTGGTGTTGTAGATCTCGCCCGGGCCGTGGGTGAACACGGTGAGAACCTTGACGCCCTTGTGCTCGTCGGCCTCGCG
>Ga0209536_100017477_pt1 | contig 10157 bp, 2 predicted proteins | sample DeeMarSeWOR28_12_FD_187461 | JGI IMG/M metagenome (GOLD analysis project Ga0209536, IMG submission 187461) | Marine sediment microbial communities from White Oak River estuary, North Carolina - WOR-2-8_12 (SPAdes) (version 2) | ecosystem: Environmental > Aquatic > Marine > Intertidal zone >... | reverse complement strand
ATAGTAATCAGCCTTCCGTGGCTTCCAATCAGAAATATATTTTTTATCATCCGTTCCAATTCCCCAATTCCCATCCCCGGTAAGTTGGAGGTTGCGCATTTTTTCATCGGTTAGTTTTAAGTCCTGCCCCTGGGCAGTGACCTGCCACCAGGCAGCTACCGGATTCGTATCAGGCCACTGCAGGACGCGCAGGGCTACCTCGTACTGTATCGACTGGTGCCCGGTCAACAGATGGTGCGGGCGTTTCTTCGCGAGCATGCCTATGTGGACTGAGCCGATACGCCTGTGGCTTGCCGCCCTGCCCTGCTGTCTTTCACTCGCGCTCCCGCTGCAGGGCGCTGAAACAGCCGCACCGGAAGACCTGGTGGCCGCGCGCCGATGCGCGACCTACGCGCCTGCGTCCATGGCCGAGCTGCGGCGCGCCGAAGCTGCCTTCAGGGATCTGCTGCAGCGACGTGAAGAAGCGCCAGCCACGCCAGACAGTGCCTGGAAAGAACTGGGTTTTGAGACCCTGCGCGTCACCGACAACGGGGTGACGTGGCAGGTCCTGCGGGAAGCCCGCGGCCACTGCCGGGGACAAGGCCTGTACCTGATTCGGGAGGGCGCCGCGCCCGAACTGATGCTCCAGGTTCCGCATGGCTACCACGACCTGCATACCGACGAGATTGCGCTGCGGCTCGCCAGGACTCCGGTGCGTGTGCTCGCCTTCAACAGCGTGCCACGACGTTATTCGCGGCGCGGCGAGGCGCGCGATGCCGACCTTGCCCAGCGTGAAGACAGCTTCTTCGTGGCGTTGACGCGGGCCTTCGCCGCCACGTTTCCCACCGGCCGCATCGTACAGTTACATGGCTTTAGCCGCGAAAAACGCACAACGCCGGCGGGTGCCGGGGCTGCCGTCATTGTGAGTGCCGGCACCCGCTGGCCGTCACCAGGAACAGAGGCCGTTGCGGCCTGCCTGCAGACCCAGGTCGACGCCCCGGTACGACTCTACCCGCGCGATGTCCGGGAGCTGGGGGGCACAGGTAACCTGCAGGGCCGGATTCTTCGCGGGCTGGCGCACAGCGGGTTTGTGCATGTGGAATTGAGTCGCGCGATGCGGGAGCGCTTGCAGCGTGAGGACACGCTGTCCGCGCGCTTCGCCCGCTGCCTGTCGAGCGGGATGGACACACCATGAACCGGATTCGTTCCGCATCGCTGCTCGGCTCCGCATTATTCTGGGCATGCTCACCCTGGCTGTGCGCAGAGCTGGATCCCGTCCGCTATCCGTGGCTGGCGCAGCAGGCCCAGGTCCTGCACTGGGACAACGTTGAGGGCGCGCCGGGCTGGCTTGACGGGGTGGTGCCCCGCTACAGTCGTGAACATGATCTGCATCTGGTGGAACTGCAGCCCGGTGCTGTCGCGCGCATGCGCCTGCCCGCCGGGGAACAGGTGCGAGTGCTGCGCCCGGATGCCGAACTTGGGCCGGAGGATGTTGAGATCACCTGGTCAAACGGGACGGGACTGCATGTCACGGCCCCCGTGCGCGCGTCAGACGACGGACATTCCCTGTTTGCAGAGGGAAGCGCCTGGACCGAGGGCGTGGTACGTATCGTACGCCCCCCGGACTCGAAGGAACCGATCCGTGTGGCACTGTTCAACTCGCGGCGCCCCGCGGCGGTTGAGCCGGTCAGCTACACCGAACAGCTTGCGCTACCCGCGGGTGTGCCGCGTGTGCGCCCGGCAGACGGGAAACGCAGGTACAGCTACTGGAGGTTGAACGCCGGCGAGCCCGCCGAGGTAATCGTGCATGGCGCCACCCGGGTCCAGCTGGAGACCCGCTTCGTGTTTCCGGCCGGCGGCGATGTCCCGCGCCAGGGTTACCGTGTCTACGTCCTTCTGGATGACAAACCCTGGCGGACACTCGAATTCGAAACCGTGTTACAGACGTCAGACGCGGTCGCCGTGGATGGCTGTATCCGCCCGCTTGGGTTCCCCGAGAGCGGGTATCTGGACGTTCCGGAGGGTGACCACCGGCTCGAGCTGCGCGCGGATACGCCGCTGTACCTGCGCCTGCTTGCCCGGCAGACCCCCGACGAGTATCTGTGGAACGGCAACCGGCCCCGCCACGACGACCCGCTCCGGGATGACGCGGATCAGCACCGGTCGTTGGGTTCGGTCTGGAGTCTGGACCCCAGCGAGGTGGCAGCGGCAGTCGAAACGGCTGGCGCGCCGGATCCATCGCGTCAGCGGTCGATCATGCGCCTGTTGCAGGATAACGGCCGCCGCGGTGGCGGGTTGCTGGGCAGCGAACTGCTCCGTGCCTGGGCCCTGAGCTATCCCAACGACGGCGAGGCGCGGGTGCTCGCCGAACGGGCGCGAGGACTGCACACCTTCTACCGCGACCTTCTGCCGTCTGAACGCAAGACACCTGCCATTCAGCAGTTCGCCTGGTTTCAAACTCCCCGGATACGCACTCCTGGCGACCGCACCGTCGTGCCGCAGGCTTATGCGCAGGCCCTCGCCTCCCAGCTGGCGGGCGGGCACTTTCTGGAGGTGCCTGTCGGCGCCGAGGCGCCGCACGAGTTTCTGCTGCCGGATCGCGAAGCACCCTCACAGCTGCGGATCAGCGTCGACCGCACCAGCGTGACGCTACCAGCGCGGATTTACGTGCAGTACGACAGTGAGCCGCCCTGGAAATTGACGGCATTCGGCGAGACGGATCTGCCCCGCACGGCGTTACGCCCGGGCCGTGCTGAGGCGGCGTTGGCGGTACTGGACCATAACCACGGTGCGCGCGGGCTGACCCTCGCCGGCCCTTCGGCGCAGCGGCGGACAGCGGCCCCCCTGCTGCAGGTGGGCCTGCTCGAGCTGCCGTTACCGCAAGACACACGACGGGTCAGAATCTGGCGCGACGAGCAGGCCGGTGCCCCGCTGCGGATGGCGGTCCAGTACCGCGCGAGCAACTACTACCGGGCGTCGGAGACCGGCTACCTGGCGCTGCTCGAGACCCTCGGTCCGGGCAGGGTGTACGAAGCGTTTCGTCAGGCCCTGGCGACGGGGCCAGGCCCCTTTGCGGCAACCCAGGCCAGTTCGTCTGCCAGCCTGAACCTTGCGACCCCCGAACAGCAGGACTCGGCACATGACCTGCACAATCAGTGGCTGCCGCTGCTGCGGTTGCTATCCTCGCGGCGTGACCGCTTTATTGCAACGGTGCACGTGCCTTCCCACACACAGGGACCCGGCGAGGCCCTGACCGAATCGCACATCGATGCGCTGCGGCAGACAGCCGAACGTGCCGGGCAGGCGGGCGACTGGCTGGCGGCTCTGGAGGCCTGGAGTGCCGTCTGGCGGGGTGCCACCGGAGCAACCCGGGACCAGGCGGCGCTGGCGCGCGCCGACGCATTGGAGCACCTCGGAGAAAGCTATCTCGCCGAGCAGCAGTTGCGCGTCCACTTCCTGGGGAGCAGCGACGACCGTCTGCGTGAGCAGGCCCTGGCCAGGCTGCTGGCACGTTACGAGCGCGCCGGCGATGGCGAGGCTCGCCTGACCCTGCTCGCCACAGCCGCGCTACGGGCGCCAGACCCGACACAGCTGCGCGCCCTGGCGGAGGCCCTGCTGGCACTCGGCCAGACGCGGTTCGCCCTGCAGGTCGCTCTGGCATTGCCAGCCGCGGAGCGGCCCCGCAAGCTCCTGCTTCAAGCCAGTTACGAGGAAGGCTGGTGGACCCTGTTCGATACCACGCTCTCGGGTATCGCCGATCCCCGGCAGCGCCGCTGGTGGGAGGGCCTGCGGGCCCAGGCCAGCGGAGACTATGCAGCGGCCCTGTCGGACTGGTCTGAGGCAGGCGGGTGGGCGGCAGCCGAGCGTGAACAGCTGCAACGCGGCCTCGCAATACGGGCGCAGCTGACCGCGCCAGAGCCTGCTGTCCGGCAGCGCGCCATTCTCGGCTGGGAGAACTGGCAGGCCGACCACCCCGGTCCTCACAGGTGGGAGAACGCGCCCCAGCTGATCAGGCGTTATGCCGGTGGCGAGACCCTCCATGTTCTGGAGCAGGATCTGTCCCTCAGCGCCTTTCGCGCCACAGCGCAACAGCCGGTAACCCTCCAGGTCTACGGCCCCGTGCGTCTGCGCATCTCCACCCGGCCCTTGCATCCGGCCGGGGCAGCAGCCGCGCTCAACGACTGGGTGAGCCTGCGCGACGCCGCACACCAGCGGGTCTTTCCGATCAGCGAAAACCGGCCTTCACCCGGCCTGCAACTGGTGGGACCTGAGCAGCTGCAGCCGGGGCGCGCCGTCGCGTTCGACTACCAGGTCACGGCCGGGCTGCACGAAATCGAGATTGCGCCGGAGCAGGGCCCGGTGCTGGTGCAGGTGGCCACCTGGCGACCCACGCTGCCCCTGGCCATTCTGCCAACCCTGTCCCCCGATACCGTGCGCGCCGCCCTGGAAGGTCGCCTGGGCGTGGCGGATACGCGCGCCTCCCGGCGGACCGCCGCCACCGCCATCGAGTTCGTGCCGCAGTGTGGCAAGCTGATGACGATTGCAGGCGATGAACTGGCAAACCCTGTACCCGCTGTGGCGACGACTGACGAGCACGCGCACACCAGGTTGCGGGAGCTCGCAATGCTTCGCGAGGCGCAGCGAGACATGCCCCACGGCTTAGCAGATCAGAAGCCTGATCCGCCGGAGCCGCCCGCTGCGTATCGGGCCGGGTCGGCGGCACAACCTGCCCCCGGGGGCATACTCGTTGCCGCGCTGGAATCGGAGTACTACCAGGTCAGGCCCGATGACACCCTGTCGTCCATCGCCCTGCAGTACGGACAGGATTTCCGGCAGATCGCGACCACGAATGGAATCGGCCCACCCTATACCATCCGTGTCGGCCAGCGCCTGCGTGTCGAACCGGCCGCGATACCGCAGCCGACACCGCGCCCTGATTCCACGCTGGATGCCTGGGCAATCGAACGGATGCAGCAAATCCTGTGGGTCGCCGAGCACGACGCCTCGCAACTCCCCGCCATGCTGGCGAGTGCCGAGGAACTCTTTCAGCACTACCCGGACGTGCCTGGCCTGCAGCCCATGCTGGGGCGCTTGCGGCGCGCGGCCAGCTGGGAGCTTGTTCCGGCGGTGCAACAAAGTGCGGGCGTGCGTGTCGTGACGGTGTCGGGATGGCAACCGGAGCACCCTGCCACGCGCGCGAGGAAGGCCCTGTTACCGCCGCTGAGCGACGGTGAACAACTGGTCTCGGGATTCGAGACACTGGTACTCGCGGTTGCCCAGCCCACGGCCAGCCAGTTCCAGTTGGGACTGACGGTGGAGGAACTCGCCGCCGTGCCGCCCCAGCCGGTGACTGTCGTGGTACAACTCGATGACCAGCCCGAACGCACGGTCCTGCTCACCCCGCAAACCCCGCGTCAGACCCTGCCGTGGACAATTCCCGGAGGCAAGCACGTGTTGCGGGTCACGATTGAGAAACCGGTGCTGGGTCAGTTCCTGCGAGTCGCTGTAAAGGAAGGCGACGGCGTGCACAGCAGCGCTTTCATCGCGCCGCCTGCGAAACGCTCGTACCACATCGCAACACGCGAAGAACCTGTTGTGGCTTATCTGGAGGGCCCGACCCGGCTGCGCATCGATGAACTGCGCGAGGGGCGGACAGGCTACCGCTACACGAACCTCGGGCCTGGCTGGCACCCGGTCACACTCGAGGTGAGGCCCGGTCAGGAGGAAGCCCTTTTTCGCATTCACCGCCAGACGCTCGCCGAGGAGCGGCTGCAGGTGCCGCCCCGGGCCGAGCGCGGGGAGATGGCAACGGTTCCGGCACCAGCCGGGCGCCTGTCTGCAGCGGCCAGCCAGACCGGGGTACCGAGCGACTGGTTTTCTCCGGGCGGCCAGGAAGACGGAACCTGGACGCTGGCCACGGCACTGGTCAGTCGCCGCAATCTGGACGAAGACCGCAGCGAGGTCAGCGATGCCGAGCGCTTCGCCGAGTTTGGCGTCACTCACCGCTACTTCGCGTCCCACTACCGGACCTATTTCCGCACCGACCTGCTGACACGCCTGCGGGAGGATGGCGGGCCGACGCTTGGGGCACGGGGATGGATCGATGTCCGCCGGCGCGAGTGGCCGGTCGATGTCGCACTGCGCGCCAGCCTCTATGCACAGCAGCCCGACCAGGACACGGATATGGAGTGGGCCACCAGCCTGCGCGGGGAAGCATCGCGCCGGGTTGAGCTGACCCCCAGAACGGCCCATCGCCCGGAAGTCAGTGTCTTCCAGCGCTGGCAGAGCCTGGATGACGCCCCGCAGGAACATCCCGAGCGGGTCGATCAGGACCTGTTCACCCAATACAAGAAAGACCATCCGCGCGGCCTCGGCCTGGGCGATACCCTGTCCTACCACCCCTGGCTCGATACGCTCTGGTTCACCTCTCTCGAACTGGTCAGCAACAGGGATCTCAATCCGTTTGACCCGGACCATGCGGGTATCAAGCTCGGGGCCAGGCAGCTCATCGGAGACTGGCAGGTAGGCGCCGAGTACCTCGGACGCCGGTATTTCGCCGACGCGGATCGCGACGAGGCACTCAGCCGGCACCGACTTCAGGTGGCACTCGACTGGCTGGGGTGGCAGTCGGCCAGAAGCGGCTGGCATGGCCGCGTCAAGGTCGACTGGGACAGTGCGTCCGGCCATTTCTCGGGGCTGATGTCGCTCGCCTGGAACTGGGCAAACGGTCGCTTCTACCGGGACTTTCGCCCCGGCGAAACCGGTTTTCTCCAGCTGCGCAGGCGCCGGCTGCAGGAGCAGCTTTTCGCCACACCGCATGGAGGCAGCCGTGGCTAAAGACAGCATTCGCGAATTCCTCGAACGGGGGTTGCACCCCGTCTGGCTACGCCTGTATGCAGATCAGCTGGACGAAATTCAGCGGCTGTTTCGCCACTGGTCCCGGGCAACCGGCGAGGCGGAAAACGCCGCCGCGCAGGGCAGGCACCAGCGCATCCAGCCTCTGGTTGATTTTCTGATGCACTGGATACGGGAAAGGCTCGAGAAACTCGACGATCTGGAAGGCAGGTTTACCGCGTTTCGTCAGCACTATGCCCGCGCGGTCACCCGAGAGGAAGGCCAGGAACACATACTCGATTTCGCACAGGAAATGGGCGCAACGCAACGTCAGTTGCGCGGTGACAGGCGGGCCTTGGCACGCTGGTTTGGCTACGATGCGATTACGGAGCGCTACCTGAAACGTCGTGCCGAACGCGAACGTGAGCTCGCTTTCGTATTGGGCCGGCTCGGCGTCCTGTGCAGCCTGTTGCTCGAGACAGCCGGCCAGGCGGAGCATGCGGCGAGGGCATGGCGGCGCATCGGGCTGGAAAAACTCATCAGGCCGTTGCTGAGCTTTCCCGGCGACACACGAATACGCACAGAATCCTTTCGCTGCCTGGCGACTGCCCTGCAGGCCTTGCCAAGGGCCGCGCAGGAGACAAGCATCACCGATGCCACACTGAAATATATCTATCGATCGGCGCTGGAACGCCACCCCGATGTCTGGCTCCAATGCCAGGCGCTTGGTTTGTTGAAGAGCCTCTCGCCGCAGTCACTGGATACGGCACTGCACACGCGCCTGCGACAGCCCGGCAGCGGCGACGATCTGTTCGTGCGCCGATATGCCGTCCGCCTGCTGGGGGAAAGGCTGATCGAAAATCCGGAGCTGGCCGGTCTGGTCGAAGCCGTCGTGGATGACCCGAGCCCCGCGGTGCGGCAGGTGTTGCCGGGCGCGCTGATTTCGGCACCGGAGCAACTGGTCAAACGGATATTACCGCAGCTGCTCAGCCGGGATGCCGAGCCGGCGGTGCGGGCGTCGGCCCTACTTGCCATACCCGATCTGCTGCGGCGTGACACGCTGTTGGCGGAGAGTCTGCAGGGGCTCATGTCCGTGCTCCGCAGTGAGCGCAATACTTTTGTACTTCGCGTCGCACTGCAGGTTGTCACCCAGGGTCACATCCGCCTCGAACGCCAGCCCGGCCAGATGCAGACATGGGACCAGCAAATCCTTCCTGCATTGAATGATCTTCATCAGAACGCCGGGAGTCTCGCGGTACGGCGCTGGGTAGCGAGTACTCGCGAGCAACTGTGGGTCGCAACCAGTCCCGGGGCCCGCACGCTCAAGGCAGGGCTCGGCGAGTTCGCGCGCGCTGTTCCCAGCGGGGGTACGGCCATTGTCAGGCGACGCATGATCCGCGAATACGATGCAGAAACCCTTGGCCGCACCCTGGCCGTCCTGGCGCAGGAGGATTTCGGTTTTGATCTGCAGCGCCATGGACTGCTGTCGCGCCTGACACGCGGCCACCGCTTCGGCTTTCGCTTGTGGCGTCTTATCCATGAGTCGCGCAACCCGTCGACCGACAAACGCCAGGCATTCCGGCATACCGTGGGCAGGGTGTTCCGCGGCACCTTGCGCGCCCCTTCCGGGATCCTGTCCGAGCTGGCCCAGACCAAGGTCCCGGGTGAACCCCTGTTCATGGGCAGTGAAGCGGGATGGCGGCCCTATCTGCCGCTGGTCGATGAGGTCATATCGTCGCTGGATCAGCCCTTCAGGGCGGGACCGCTGAACGTGTACACGAGCGAAGGGATCACTGAAATCATGCCGCCTCGCTCCGTTTTCCAGCGTATGCGGGCACGACTCCGGTTAAGCAACGATTTCGCGCGCTATGCGGAGTTGCGCAACTGGCGTGAAGGCGGGCCTGGCAAACCCGACGATTATGTGCGGGCACTGCAGGCCCTGGGCTTCCAGGTGCGGTTGCGGCCCCATCGGGCCCCGACCGGCGAACCCTGGACGGCCGACCCCGCCGTGGTCCGCTTCTTTCCCGGGCTGCTGCCCTTCTCCGGCCTGGATATCACCGAGCGGATTCAGGACTACTTTTTCTCCGTCTATGAAAACTCACTGGAAGATCTGAGCCTGTTCCTGGCCTGCATGATGTCATGGTTTATCGGCCGCCACCTGTATCTCAGCACGGTGATACGACGAGCGCGTCGCAGCATTCCGCTGGTCATCGGTGGCTGGGGCACGCGCGGGAAATCCGGGACGGAACGCATCAAGGCCGCGCTGTTCAACGCCCTCGGCCACAGTGTGGTCTCCAAGACCACGGGCTGTGAAGCCATGTTCCTGCATGCCCATCCCAACGGGAAACTGCGCGAAATGTTTCTGTTCCGCCCCTATGACAAGGCAACGATCTGGGAACAGGCGAACGTCCTGCGGATTTCCAGGCAGCTCAACACGCACGTGTTTCTCTGGGAGTGCATGGGACTCACGCCGGCCTATGTGGGCATTCTGCAGCAACAATGGGTGCGGGATGACCTGTCCACCATTACCAACACCTATCCGGATCATGAAGATCTGCAAGGGCCGGCCGGCATCAATATCCCGCAGGTCATGACCAATTTCATTCCCCACAATGCGACGCTGATTACCAGCGAGGAGCAGATGGCGCCGATCCTGCGTGAGGCTGCCGCGCAGCGCAACACCGGCTTCCACACCACAGGCTGGCTCGAGGCGGGGCTGTTGACGCCGGACGTACTGGCGCGGTTTCCCTACGCCGAACATCCCTACAATATCGCACTGGTGTTGAAGATGGCCGAGGCGCTGGATGTCGACCAGGATTTTGCCCTCAAGGAAATGGCCGATCGTGTGGTCCCTGACCTGGGGGTGTTGAAGGCTTCACCACCCGCACCGGTGCGCGGGCGGGTCCTGGAATTCGTCAACGGCATGTCGGCCAACGAGCGGTTTGGCTGCCTGGGCAACTTTGACCGAATGGGCTTCACGGACCAGGATCCGTACCAGGACCCGGCAATCTGGTTGACCACTGTGGTCAACAACCGGGCCGACCGCGTGTCACGTTCACGGGTGTTTTCCAGCATCCTGGTAAACGACATCAGTGTCGACCGGAACTTCCTGATCGGCACCAATCTCGATGGATTGCGCAACTACATCCGCGAAGACTGGGCGAGCCATGTCGAGTCTGTGAGCCTCTGGTCGGAGTCAGGCACAGCGGCGCCAGCCCAAGTACTGGAACAGACGGCCAGGCGCATGCGCATCCCGTTCTGCGAGGCGCACCTCACAGGCAGATTGAGGGCCATGTTAGAGGGGATGGGCATCACGGAGGAGCTGGATGCGCTGAGTGAGTTGT
>Ga0209536_100017476_pt1 | contig 10157 bp, 6 predicted proteins | sample DeeMarSeWOR28_12_FD_187461 | JGI IMG/M metagenome (GOLD analysis project Ga0209536, IMG submission 187461) | Marine sediment microbial communities from White Oak River estuary, North Carolina - WOR-2-8_12 (SPAdes) (version 2) | ecosystem: Environmental > Aquatic > Marine > Intertidal zone >... | reverse complement strand
TCCCCTAGGCACGTGCCTGGTTCTGATCGGCCTGAATGCCTGTGCAGCGACAGTGAGTCCGGAACAGCACGAGAGTGACCTCGCGCAGTTGCGGGAAGATCTCGCAGGCCAGATTCAGTCGGGGGATCAGCAGACTGCCGCCACTGCCAACCGGAGACTGGACTCTCTCTCGCGGCAGTTGTCGGCCCTGGAGAATGCGCTGAGTGCGCTGTCATCCGAGTTCAATGCGAAGATGGCCACTATGGAGGCGCGGCTTCATGTCGATATGCCAGTTCACTTCGCGTTCGACGACGCCACGGTTCGCGATATGGACAAACCGGCTCTGGATCGCTTCGCTACAGTGATCCGCGAGCACCACGCAAACGTCACAGTTACGGTCGAAGGCTTCGCCGATCCTGCAGGAGAAGCTGAATACAATCAGTGGCTGGGACAGCAACGCGCCAATGCCGTCCGGCAGTACTTGATTGATAATGGCGGACTCAGCGAGTCAAAGATCCGAGCCGTCAGCTATGGCGAGGCCGCAAATCGGTTGATCGAACCCGGGGCTTGGGGAGAAAACGGCCTGGCTAATAGGCGTGTGGCGCTGGTGATTGAGTACACCGGTGCGACCGACTGACCTGATAGACCGCTAGTAAGGCCCGGCGAGGCAAACACTCTGGGTTTTGCCTCGCCGTATTCTTCCCACCTGTTTCTCGCCCTCGCTGGAATCCTCACCCCTGAAGACTCCCCACGCAATATCAGTTCCGCGCTGTCGTCAGAATTGGGCTCGGCGTCGAATGCGAGTGTCTCGGTGCAACGGAGGAGCACCTGGCTTCCAACAGATCTGGCCTCCGAATCAGCGCCCCCAACCACATCCGAGTGACACAGTCAGGTAGGATGCAGTCAGACTGACGTTGAGCCCAGCGAACGTCCGTCCGCCTGGTCGTCCACATGTCGCGGTTCCGATTGTGGCTGGAAAGCGCAGGGCGCCGGCCACAGGCCGACGCCCGCTCCCCCGTCAGGGGAGTCCTTCGTCTGAACGCATTGGTGCACTCACGGCACTGACGTTCTCAACGTTGCACCCGACAAGACCGTATCTGTAACGGCAGGCCGAGTGAGCTAAAAACCAGCGCCTACCCCACCCTCTATATCCACCTCATCGGCTTTCTGCGGATGCAGCTGGAAAATACGCCGAATTTCCTATAGAAAATGTGAAATCCATGTGAAACTGGACTGACATTCCAGAGCGCCTAGTGGCTGAGCGGTCGTCACGCTTCCGCTGCTACTCACCACCCTTCAGTTTCTTGCGCAGGTTCTGCAGCATGTCCTCGGTCATTGTGGCCAAGTCATAAGTCGGATTCCAGTCCCATTCCTGTCGGGCAGCACTGTCGTCGATGGAGTCGGGCCACGAGTCTGCGATTGACTGTCGGACAGGGTCTACATCGTACCCGATGGAGAATTCCGGCATGTGCTTCTGGATCTCGCTTGCGAGTTCCGCCGGCGTGAAGTTCATGGCCGTCACGTTGAAAGCGTTTCTGTGCTCGAGGCGTGCCGGATCTGCCTCCATGATGGCTATTGCGGCATTGATGGCATCTGGCATGTACATCATGTCCATGCGAGCATCCGGTCTCAGGAAGCAGACATAGCGCCGGTTCCGAATCGCCTCATAGAAAATCTCCACTGAGTAGTCGCTGGTCCCGCCACCACAGGGGGTGACATAGGAAATCAGCCCCGGATAGCGTACCCCGCGGGTATCGACATCAAAGCGCTTGTGGTAGTAGTCGCACAGCAGCTCCCCAGCGACCTTCGTGACGCCGTACATCGTTGTTGGTCGCTGGATCGTGTCCTGCGGTGTGTTGTTGGGTGGGGTGGAAGGGCCAAAGGCCCCGATCGAACTTGGATGGAACACGCTGCAGAGGGATCCTCGGGCTACCTCGAGGACTTTGTAAAGCCCTCCCATGTTCAGCTCCCACGCAACACGTGGTCTGTCCTCTGCAACTGCGGACAGCAGGGCCGCTAGGTGGTAGATGGTGTCCACCTCGTACTTGCGGACAACCTCTTGGATTTGGCGCAGCTCCGTACAGTCCAGGTACTCGAACGGTCCGTTGGCGCTAGATCCCGCAGGAGGAATCCGAATGTCAGAGGCAACGACGTTGTCAGAACCGTAGCGTTCTCTCAGGGCTGGTACCAACTCCGAGCCGATTTGTCCTAGTGCACCAGTAACCAGAATTCTCCTCACAGCTTCCCCCGAGCCTCTCTAGTGGTTGATTCAGGTCAGCAACTTGCGGTCTCTGGCCGCCAGTTCCAGCTCATCTCTGAACTTGGGATCTGCGATTTCGAGCAACGCTTCGACGCGTTCTCGCAGGTTCTTCCCAAATAGATTGGCAACCCCGTGCTCTGTCACGATGTAGTGGACGTCGGCACGACTGGTGACGACACCAGCGCCTTCCTTCAAGAATGGAACGATGCGCGAGGTCGCTCCCTTCCGAGCGGTAGACGGCAGAGCAATGATCGGTCGCCCCCCCTTCGATTTCGCCGCTCCTCGGATGAAGTCCACCTGGCCACCGAAACCAGAGTAGATGAAGGACCCGATCGAATCGGAGCACACTTGTCCAGTCAGGTCGATTTCGATTGCCGAGTTGACGGCCACCATGTTGTCGTGCTGGTGGACTATGAACGGATCGTTTACGTAGTCGACCGGATGTGCCTCGATTAACGGGTTGTTGTCCAGGAAGTCGTACAGTTCCTCGCTTCCCAGTGCGAACGTCACGACCACCTTGCGAGGGTGCAGGGTCTTGCGGGCACCCGTTACGACTCCACGCTGGATCGCTCGCATGCCGCCGTCGGAGATCATCTCCGTGTGGATGCCCAGATCCAGATCTCCCTCCATGGCTTCATAGACCGAGTCCGGGATCCCACCGATTCCCATCTGCATTGTGGAGCCTGGCCGGATGAGTCCCAAGACGTGTTGGGCTATCGCCTTCTCGACATCCGTGGCGGGCTGCGACTCCAGCGTTGGAAGCGGTTCGGTTGCCTCGACAATTGACTGCACGCGGTTCACGTGAATGAAGGAATCCCCCAGAATGCGGGGCATGTTCTCATTGACTTGAGCGACAACAGTCCGTGCCATTTGGCAAGCCGCCATGGAGGCGAGGACCTCCACACCCAGACTCATGAACCCATGCTCGTCGGGGGGGGAGACTTGTATCATCGCCACATCGAGCGGCACGATACCGTCTCTAAACAGCCTTGGAATCTGGTGGAGAAAGATGGGTACGTAGTCTGCCCTGCCGTCGTTCACTGCTTTCCGATCGGCTGGGCCTACGAAGAGGGAGTTGTGTCGAAAACTGCGTTCCATGCCGGGCGCAGAGAGCGGATCTTCGCCGATCAACAACACGTGATTCAGCTGCACATCTCGCAGCTCATCGTGGCGTGCGGCAAGCGCCCGGACTAGCGTTTGAGGGATCGCGGCGTTTCCCGCATAGTAGACCCTATCACCGTTCTTTATCCTCTCAACTGCCTTGGTCTCACTCTCGAGCTTGGCCTTGTAGTCGTCAAGCCAGTTCATGAGCCATCAACCTCACCAACCAGGTCACTGAGCGGTGTCACAGCAAGGTCGAATATCGCTGCGATTTGCTGATTCACCGCGTTCCCGTTGTACAGCAGAACACCAGCGGCCATCGCCGGATCGTCCCGCAGTGCTCTGGGTAGGCCCTTGCTCCCGATCTGCAGCAGGTACGGTTGGATGGCGTCTGCAAGGGCCCGAGACGCTGTACGGGCTATGTCGGCGGTCATGTTGGGAACGCAGTAGTGGATTACGTCGTGCACGGTGAACGTGGGATGATCGAGTGTCGTGGGTCGGCTCGTCTCTATGCAGCCGCCTTGATCGATAGAGACATCTATGATGACACTACCACCCTTCATCACTTTGACCATGTTCTCGGTCACGAGAAACGGTGCACGCGCACCCGGTATCAGCACCGAGCCGATGATCACATCAGCGATGGCGGTGAGTTGATCCAGCCTGCCCAGGCCCGCGACGAAGGTCTCAACGAGACCCGCGCGCTCGCGGCTTATGGTCCTCAGTTTTGCCACGTCGTCATCGAGCACTATGACGCGAGCGCCATTGGCCAGTGCCAGCCGGGCTGCTGTCCGGCCGACAGTTCCCGCTCCCAGAATCAGGACAGTAGGAGCCGGGATTCCCGGTACCGTGCCCAACAAGATACCGCGGCCGCCAGCCCGATTCTTCAGGTAGTGAGCAGCCAAGTGGACAGCCATCTGGCCAGCCATCTCGCTGAAGGGAACGAGGAGCGGGTGGCCGCCCTCATCATCTTCGATCAACTCGTAGCCAATGAGCGTGGCTTGAAGTTCCACGAGCCGTTGAACGACGGGGCGTGGAACGATTGCGAGATGGTGGAAGGCGCAGACTACTGCGCCCTGTTTGAGGAGATCGAGTTCGTCGGCCGTGAGTAGTCCAACGCGACACACGATGTCCGCTCTCTTGTAGGCCTCGTCGGGACTGTATACGATCCGAGCACCGGCCCGCTCGTACTCCTCATTGAGGAAGCGCGCGCGTAGTCCTGCGTCCTTCTCTATCAGTACGGTGTGACCGTGCTGCGTCAATCGTGATACAGCGTAAGGAGTAAGGGCTACGCGGTTCTCCTCACGCTTGGTTTCCTTCGGTACTCCGATCAACATCTTGTATCTCCCAACTGCAGCCTCAGGACTGTGTTACTCGGAGGCTGGGGATTACTGTTGCTCGTCTTTGCCGGTAGCAACAGCCTGCCATGCTTGAATGCCGAGGGAAAACGCCTCCTTGTTCAACTCAAGCAGGGCACAGTCGTTCTTGAGAGCCTCTTCCATAGTGACAGTGAAGCTCTCCACCGGAAACAACTCAGTGGCTGCCTGCAGTGCGCCCAGCGCTACGACGTTCTTGACCATCGGCTTGCCAAGATCCATGGCTATCTGCGTGAACGGGATTCCATAGGCCTTTACGCGAGCGTCCAACTCTGGAGGTGCCGGAATCACCGAGCTGTCGAACAGAGCAATCCCACCCGGCTGCACTGTCGTACCAAACTTGATCAAGCTCTGAGGATTGAATGCCACGAGCACATGCGGCTTCGGGGAGGCAGGGGAAAGAACTTCTCCGGTCGCTATGTGCACGTCCGCATACGAAGTGCCGCCGCGTGACTCGGGGCCATAACTCGGTATGTGGGTCGAATCCCAACCCTCACTTATGGCGGTGCGAGTAGTCAACATGGCGATCGTCTGAGCCCCATCCCCTCCGGCACCGGCGAACTTGATGGAGATGTCTTGCTCGTCAATATGCGAGGGGAAGCCCTTGCCGAAGCGTTCGGCAGTCTTTCCCACACCGCCGATGACCGTAGCAACTTCATCAGGCTGGAAACTCGGTTCGCCGAGGTCGAACCACGGTTCGACTTCGATGTCCTTCTTCACACCGAGGGGGAAGATCGGCACCATCTGTTCTCTGACCCACTGCTCCGCCTCCGGCGGAGACAACTTGAGGTGCGTGGGGCATTCAGATAGAACCTCTACGAACGCCAGCCCCTTGGCTTCTACCTGCATTCTGAGCGCCTTCTTGATTGCTTTCTGGCTGCGGACCCGCTGCTTGTTGTCGAACAACGCGACGCGCTCTACGTACACGGGGCCGTCCAACTGGGCCATTGCCTCTGCCATCTTCATAGGCTCACCCGCAAGCCGCGTGCGGCCCTTGGGAGAAGTGGTGGTCTTCTGTGCCATCAGGGTCGTGGGGGCCATCTGTCCGCCCGTCATCCCGTAGATGGCGTTGTTCACGAAGATGAACGTCATCGGGATGCCCATCTGCGCCGCCTGGAAAATCTCGGCTAAGCCAATGGCTGCGAGATCGCCGTCTCCTTGGTAGCTGACAACGATTGCGTTGGGATTGGCCATCTTGTGACCGAGTGCGACCGCGGGCGCTCGTCCATGAGCGGCTTGGGTATTGCCCACGTCCAAGTAGTAATACATGAAAACCGCACACCCGACCGGTGATATGGCAACTGTGCGGTCTTGCACACCGAGTTCATCAATCGCGTCGGCAAGGTACTTGTGCACCAGCCCATGACCACACCCGGCGCAGTAGTGAGTGCTCTGTCCTTTGAGTCCCTCACCGTGTGCGTGCCGCTCGAAGCGGTTGTAGAATACGCCGTCCATCTTACACCTCCACCAATGAAGTCACGCGGTCCACAATTTCCTGTTGTTGTGGGAGAACGCCGCCATGGCGGCGAACCTGGTGAATCGGCGGTGGTGAGTTGACTCCTGCATGACTGAGTGCGAGGCGTCCCTCGTCCTCCACCTGCCCGGGACCCGCCTCTACCACGATCAAACCGCGCGCGCGGTCCAGTAGCGGTTCGAGGTGTCGGATTGGGAATGGCCACAGCGTGATGGGGCGAAACAGTCCCGCCTTGATTCCCTGCTGGCGCAGTTCATGGACCGCACCTTTGGCCATCCTCGCAGGCGTATTACAGGCTACGATCACCCAGTCGGCGTCTTCGCAGTGGAAGCAGTCCGCCCGCTGCTCTGCTTCCACCATTCGACTGTACTTCTCGTTCAAGTGGTGGTTGTGCACCTCGAGATCCGCCTCGATAATGTAGATCGAGGTGATCAGGTTGCCGCGGTGCATGCGATCTCCATGAACGGCCCACTCGGGGATGCCGGGTTTGATGAGTGTCTTGGGTAGCTTCACGCGCCCCGTTATCTGACCCAGATACCCATCTGCGGCCACGACAACAGGATTGCGGTACTTGAACGAGAGTTCAAACGCCAACATGGTGAGGTCCAGCATTTCCTGCGGCGTCGATGGAGCCAACACGGGCGCGTGTGTGTTACCGTGACCGAGGCCGCGGCACAGCAGGCTGATGTCGGCTTGCTCCGGCCCGACGTTCCCCAAGCCTGGGCCACCGCGCATGATGTTGAAGAAGACGCCTGGGATCTCCGCACCGATCATGTAGGAGACCCCCTCCAGCATGAGGCTGAATCCTGGCGAGGACGTGAAGGTCGCACAGGGCATCCCAGCTCCGCCGCAGCCGTACATGATGTTGACCGTTGCTACCTCACTCACCGCCTGGACGAATACACCATGCAGTTCGGGCAGTAGCTTGGCCATCAGCTCCGCTCCCTCCGTTGAGGGAGTGATGGGATAACCGAAAACGTGTCGGCATCCGGCTAGGACTGCACCGATGGCCGCAGCGTAGGTGCCCTTGAGCACCATCGGCTCCAAATACGGGAGAGGAATCTCACTGTTCGGAATGGGCTCCGGCTTTGGCGCCGACGTCGTGCGCGGACCGAAGAAGATCTCCGGATCCATAAGGCTCATGTCTTCGACCGTCTCCTGCGCGCGCAGCAAGCCGTAGGGCTCCGGACATGCGTCGAAGCAAAGCCCACAACCATTGCATGCCTCTAGGTCCACTACAACAGGCGTCAACCCAGACATCGGGTCGATTTCGGTGCTCAGATGTATGCAGTGCTTGGGACATGCTTCAATGCAGCGTCCACACGCCTTGCAGAACCGCGGAAACAGGAACGGCTTTGGTCTAGTCTTGTCTTTGGTCTTGGTAGTCACCATGGTGTCCGATCCGTGTCAATGCCCTGGCGTCGCAGCCACGGTAGTCTGTGATCCCATCGATTCGATCATGCTCCGACAGTATTGCTCGAAAACACGAAGTGCACGGTCCGCTGTTCTGAATGTGGGCACCGCGTGCCCCTCTAGCAAGGATGCCATGGGGTCATAGAGGGAGCCCGCATCCACGACTGCAACCCAGGGCTTGCAAATAGTGGTCTTCAGTCGCGCCATTCGGCTGGCGATCGAACGTTCGTCGAATACGCTCTCGCGGTGTCCTGCGGCGCTAGCCAGTGTGTTCAATGCGCCGGTTAGTGGTACGCAACCGACAATCCCCACATCGATATTGTCTGCCTCAAGCACGACCTGAATCGCTTCCTCAAAGCTCGCATCATCCATGATGGGTGTCAGGTCGACGGGGTTATGCACCTCGACGATCGCGTCGATCCGGCAGCGTCGGAGAATGTGCTCCAGTCGCCTGGTCGTCTCCGCGTCGAAGTTCTGGAGTTGAAACGATCCCACGTTGTCAGCGATGGCCACGCACTCGAATCCGGCGTTGGATAGGGCTCCAAGCCGCCAACCGGCTACCGTCTTCCTTCTCAAGCAGCAGAACAGTCGGGTGAGATCGTAGAAATCGGCTAGTGAGTCAGCTACAACAGCACCAACGCTCAGCGCTAGCCCGCGCGTGATCGGGTAATCGCCTGCAACAGAGGCCGTGTGTGAAGCCGATGCGGATGAACCGGCGGTCGTTCGGCCTGATCGGTAGAGGACAACACTACGTCCACTCGCCGTGATCTCCGCTGCGGCGCACAGCCACCGGTCACCATCGAGAGGTCGAAAGCCCTCCACGTAGCAGGCGAACACCTCTATGTCAGGGTCGTCTTTCAGGTAGCACAGGTAGTCTGCCACGGTGAGATCCGCTTGGTTTCCCACTGATATCAGGTATCTTGGATTGAGCGCACTCAGTCTGCTCGCCAGCGAACCCGCGACCGCTCCACTTTGTGATATTAGCGCCAGTGGGAACGATCGGGCGGGTTTGGATCGGAGCTTGTAGTTGGGTAGGAAGGTCGTATCGTAGTGGCCCGGCTCCGACCTGATACCCATGCTGTTGCCACCATTGATCACTGGCCCTCCCCAGCCGGTCTGCCTGGCCACCCGAAGGCTGGCTTGAATCTCAGCGGCGACCCCTTCGGTACCGCTACGTTCTCCTATTCCACCGGGGACCACAAGTAGGGACTCCGCCTTCTCAGTTCCGATAACCTCCTCTACCACTTCCGGCACCGATCGCGCCGGAACGCTTAGGACCATGAGGTCCACTCGTTCGGGTAGCTCTCGGATGCTGGGGCAACAAGGGACCCCAGCAATGCGCTCGATTCCGGGCTTGACCACGTACGTGCGGTCCAGCGGGAAACCCGCGGCGGCTACTTTGTCTAGAATGAGCCTGCCGAGATTCGCCGATTCGGATACGCCGACAATCGCGATGGACCTGGGTTCGAGAAGGTGCTTGAGTCTTGCGAGCGGTCGCTCGCTGCGTTCCGGCCGTGATCCGTCACCCAGTTTCACAAGGACGTCAACGGCGACCGGACCGCGGTCACTGACGACGAGCGGGTTGACCTCGAACTCGACAACGTCATGCGGCATGTGATTGTTCGCGAACTCCATGAACTTCATCACGAGATCTGCCAGTTCCTCTGGGACGAGACGAGATCCCTCTATGCGGGCGTGCCGGGTTATCGTTTGCACGACGGTCTTCTCACTCAACACTGCAGCGAGGCCATCGTGGGCGTGCAGGGTAGGGGAGAGGATTTCTGTGCCTGACCCGACTGCCAGGTGGCTGGCCAAGAATTCAGCGTCGGCACCGCCCAGCGCCAGCGTCACCACAGGACCGAACTCATCCGTCCATCGCATGCCCAACAGAATCTGGCCACCCAGTGATTGATCGTGCGGGATGTATTCGTTGACGGTGTAACCGACGACCGGCTGCCTTACGAACCGCCGCTCCATCTGATCAATTGCCGCAACAGCGGCAGCGGGGTCTTTGGGAATGATCATCACCCCGCCAATCGCGGTCTTGTGAAGGGTGTGTGGCGCTACGATCTTCACGACCAATCTCTCGCCTGGGAAACTCGCGATAGCGGCGGGATCGATCTCGTTGGGGCTCCGGACGAACAGGTGGTGGGGAACGGCGATGTCCATCGCGCAAAGCACGGCCAGACCCTCCGGATCGAGCAGTAGATTCCTACCATCTGCTCTGGCACCCTGGAGAACGACTGCGATGGATTCGCTCAAAGCTGCAGGCACCGGACGACCTCCCTGCGGGCGCGCCGGCTCCTGGACGCTAGACTCGGCGGCCGTTCTTGGGGTTCCCCCTGCGTGACCGGGGTTGTCTCGAGAATCAACCGGTCTGCCTAGCGAAAGCTATACCAGCGAACGACCATTCGGCTGTGAATCCGCATTAAGATATCCTTAACTTCATTCCCGCAGTCAGCCCTGTTTCTCGGGCAGTTTCGGGTCCAACCGCTGGTCCTAGTCGGGCGAGCGGGTCTTGACGCTGTTGACAAATGGCAGTCCAACCGACGGG
>Ga0209536_100017475_pt1 | contig 10158 bp, 8 predicted proteins | sample DeeMarSeWOR28_12_FD_187461 | JGI IMG/M metagenome (GOLD analysis project Ga0209536, IMG submission 187461) | Marine sediment microbial communities from White Oak River estuary, North Carolina - WOR-2-8_12 (SPAdes) (version 2) | ecosystem: Environmental > Aquatic > Marine > Intertidal zone >... | reverse complement strand
AAAATGATTCGGATTATGTTGGTTTTATAAATCTTTCAGACAGCACAATAAAAAAAGCAATGGATTTATTGGAATCGGATTCAGTTGATACATTTCTGTATTTTATTCTGGGCTCAACATATTCTTACCGTGCAGTGGCTTTTACCAGGCAGGAAAAATATCTGGATGCAGTACTTGCTACAAAAAAATCTTTTTCTTATTTGAAGAATACTGTTTTGATTGACAGCACTTTTTACGATGCTTACATGGGATTGGGACTTTTTAATTTTTTTATAGCCCAGACTCCGCCTGCTCTGAAGTGGGCAATGCGGATGACAGGAATTGAAGGAGAAAAAGATAAAGGGATTGAATTTTTGAAATTGGCTGCCGATAAAGGAAAATTTTCAAAAGTTGAGGCGCTGTTCTACCTTTCACAAATACTTGCTGAGTTTTATGCCGAGTATGATAAAGCTGAAGAAATATTAATCTCACTAAATGCAAAATACCGTAAGAATCTTCTTTTCAAATATTCATTAGCAAGTTTTTATCTTAAGCTTTCAAGATTAGAAAAATCCGAAATCATATTAAATAAAATAATCTCATCAACGGATACAAATTTTAGTCAGCTTATTCGCTATTCTTTTCTATCTATGGGCAATATTTACTTTTACAGAAATAATTTCGATAAGGCCGGAAATTATTATCAAATTTTTCTTAGCGATAGTTCAGAGGATTATTATCGCGGCATTACCGGCTTACGGTTAGGATTATGTTATTCATTTACCGGTGATTCCCTGAATGCTGCAAAATATTTTGAATTAACAGGTGAAGGGAACACGGATATTGATGATGATAGATATGCAAAAATTATTGGCGAAAGATATATTAATACTCCACCTGATTCACTTCAACTAAAAATTATTTTTATTAAAAATTTAAGTAAAGCCGGAAAATATGCTGAAGCACGGGATTCGCTCTTAAATATGTTAAAAGAAGGTTTATCAAAATCACAGCTTGCAGAAATTAATTTGTATTTAAGTGATGTCTCGTTTCATCTCGATAGTCTTACCCAGGCCTACAGTTATGCAGTTTCGGCAATTGCAAATGATGAAGGTGAAAAGTGGATAAAACCTTTTGCGTATTACTATGCCGCCCGGATTAACATAAAACTGAATAATCTTGAGGATGCAAAAAAATATATTGAAAACGCAAAAGAATATTCAGATTATTTTTATGAAAATAGATTGGCGAATATGCTTAATGCAGTTGAGTATGAACTTAAAAAGCTTGAAGATGCCGTTCCTTAGCATTGATTATTCATTGCTGAATAAGTAGTTTTGTGCCATTAAAAAAAGAGCGATTGTGTTAAAAGTTGCTGTATTTGTTTCAGGCAGAGGTTCAAATCTCAGAGCAATATTAAATTCTTCTAAACTTACTAAGCTTATTAATGTTAAGGCAGTTATAAGCAATAAAGCTGCTTGTCAGGCTTTTAAAATTGCAGAAGAATATTCTATAAGTAATTTTGTTGTTGGACAAGAGGAAAATGATATTTCCTATAACCACCTCTCTGAATTTTTAAAATCTCTGGAAATCGACCTGGTTGTATTAGCCGGTTTTTTGAAAATGATTCCCAAAGATATGATTACAAATTTTCGTAACCGGATTATTAACATTCATCCGGCATTATTACCATCATTTGGTGGAAAAGGAATGTATGGAATCAATGTTCATAAAGCAGTGTATAACTCATCAGCACAGGTTTCCGGTGTAACGGTACATTTTGTTGATGAATCGTATGATACCGGAAAAATAATTGCTCAAAGGTGCGTAGATATTTCGGACGTGGATTCGCCTGAGGAAATTGCGGAAAGAGTTCTTTCTGTTGAACATGAATTACTTCCGTATGTTATTCAAAAATTTGCACTAAGTAAAATTATTGTTGACAATGGTAGAGTGAAAGTATTACCCTGACATTGAATAAAATATTAAAGCAGAAAATAAATTGAAGAAGCTAGCATTAATCAGTGTATCCGATAAATCAAATCTAACAAAGCTCTCTAAAGGTTTGGCAGATAATGGTTATGATATTATTGCATCGGGCAATACTGCTAATAAAATCAGAGAGGCAGGCATTAATGTAACTGATATATCAGATATAACGGGATTCCCGGAGTTGTTTGGCGGCAGGGTAAAAACACTTCATCCGAAAATATTGGGGGGAATTTTATTCCGAAGAGAAAATGATTCTGATAATAAAGAAGCCGGGCAAAACAATATTCACCCAATTGATGTAGTTTGTGTAAATCTCTATCCCTTTATTGAAGTTACAAAAAAAGATGATGTGGATATAAACACAGCAATTGAAAATATTGATATCGGAGGACCAAGTTTAGTAAGAGCAGCGGCAAAAAATTATCAACATGTTTCAATATTAACTTCTCCAGATCAGTACAATTCTTTTTTAAACGAATTATCATCCGGGAATATTTCAGAAGAAACAAGAAAGAATTTAGCAGCAGCGGCATTCTCTCACACAGCGGAATATGATACTTATATAGCAAACTATTTCGAGAGTAAATTTGAAACTGATAAACAATCTTTAAGAATTAATCTTCTTGAAACTAAATCTTTAAGGTACGGCGAAAATCCCCATCAATCTGCGAGTATTTACGGAGAATTTTTCGGTAATTTTGAAATTCTGCATGGTAAAGAATTATCTTATAACAATATTTTTGATTTGGTTTCCGCTGTTGAATTAGTTGAGGATCTGGGAACTAACGCTTGTACAATTATTAAACACAGTAATCCGGCAGGTGCAGCTATCGGCATTGATATTGATGATGCTTACGAAAAGGCACTTCGGTGCGATCCTGTATCGGCATTTGGTGGTATAGTTGCTTTTACAGATGTCGTGAATGAAAAAATTGCCAACAAATTAAATGAAATTTTTCTCGAAGTAATTAGTGCACCGGAATATACCGGTGAAGCACTTTCAATTTTAATGAAGAAAAAGAACAGAAGATTATTAAAACAAATTAAGTCAATCGTAAAAGAAAAATTCTATCTTAAAAGCATTCCTGGTGGAATTATAAGGCAAGAAGCAGATAATCTTGATATTATAGAAGAAAAAATTTCTTTTCCAACTACCAAAAAACCTGATGAGAAAGAATTAGAAGATTTGTATTTTGCATGGAAAGTTGCTAAACATACTAAATCAAATGCAATTGTTTTTGCAAAAGGTAAAGCAACCCTGGGTGTTGGTGCCGGACAAATGTCGAGATTGGATTCGGCGAAGATAGCTTATATGAAAGCGAAAGAACATGGTTTAGATCTTAATGGTTCTGTTGCAGCTTCTGATGCTTTTTTCCCTTTTGCAGATGGTTTGATTGAAATAATTAATTGCGGCGCAGTATCGGTTATACAACCCGGTGGATCGGTTCGCGATCAGGAAGTTATCGATGCTGCAAATGAACATAATGTATCTATGGTATTTACTGGAATAAGACACTTCAAACATTAGAGGTATAATGGGTATTTTAGATTTTTTTGCAACTGATATTGCAATCGACCTTGGCACAGCAAACACACTTATTTATATAAAGGGTAAGGGTATTGTTCTTAACGAACCTTCTATTGTAGCATTTGATAAAAATACTAAAAGAATTATCGCTCTTGGTAATAAGGCTAAGGAAATGCAGGGAAGAGAGCATAAAGAAATTCGTGTTACACGACCTATGCGTGACGGTGTGATTGCAGATTTTGAAATTGCCGAAGGAATGATAAGAGCGTTTATTAAAAGGGTGCGCGCGGGTGTGCTAAGCAGCCGCAAAGTTGTTATGGCAGTTCCAAGCGGTGTTACCGAAGTTGAGAAGAGAGCTGTACGCGATAGTGCTGAACATGCAGGTGCAAAGGAAGTTCATCTTATAGCAGAACCAATGGCTGCAGCAATTGGAATAGGAATAGATGTTGATGCTGCTGTTGGAAATATGATAATAGATATCGGCGGCGGTACAACAGAAATTGCAGTAATAGCTTTATCAGGTATTGTGAATGAAGAATCGATTCGCATCGCTGGCGATGAAATGAACTATGCAATTATGCAATTCTTTAAAAGAAATCACAATATTTTAATTGGTGAAAGAACGGCAGAAGCTATAAAGTGCGAGGTTGGTTCAGCTGTCCCGTTAAAAGAAGAAATTACCATTCAGGTTAAAGGAAGAGACCTAGTTGGAGGAATTCCAAAAACTACTGAAGTAAGTTCTGTTGAAATAAGAGAAGCATTAAATGAATCAATCGTCCAGATTATTGAAGCCGTAAGGCAGACATTGGAAAGAACTCCGCCAGAATTATCTGCCGATATTTTAGATCGTGGTGTAATGCTAACCGGTGGCGGAGCTTTACTAAAAGGTTTGGATGAAAGAATTAAAATGGAAACCAACCTCCCGGTACATGTTGCTGAAGACCCACTTACCGCTGTTGTTATGGGAACAGGGAAAGTCATAGATAATTTAAGTGATTATCAGAAAGTTCTCATTCGTAATAGAAGATATTAATGTTTAGGTTTTTATCTAAAGTATGGACCAATTTTAAGGAATACATTGCGCTTGTTTTTCTGATTCTGTTAAGCCTTATAATTCTGTCTCAAAATAAAAATCCCAATGTTCAAAAAATAAGAGCCATTGCATTTGGCAGTTTTGCAACAATCACTTCAGTAATTTCCGATCTTATAAACGTTACCGACCTGAAAAGAGAAAACGAAGAATTAAGAGAAACTAATTCAAAGTTAATGCTCCAGATCAGCAGATTTAGAGAATTCGGAATAGTTAATAAAGAATTAAAAGAGTTATTAGAATTTAAAGATACAACCGGTTTTCCTTTGATTCCCGCAAGTATTGTTTCACGTTCACTTTCAATGACACAAAATACAATTACGCTAAATGCAGGAAAAAAGGATGGAGTGCTATCCGGAATGCCGGTTATTAATGATAAGGGATTTATTGGCATTGTTAATTCTGTATCAGAAGATTTCTCAATTGCACGAACACTTAATAATGTTGATTTGAGGCTGACAGTAATGGATGAGCGAAGCAGAATTAATGGAATTCTTAAATGGACGGGCGAAGAAATGATTATTACTAATATTCCTAACACCTTTGATGTTGAAGCAGGTGACAGGATAATTACTTCCACTGTTAGCACTATTGTGCCTGTTCCAATACCTGTTGGAATAGTAGAAGAATTCAGACCAGGTGAAACAGGAGTTTTCAGTTACATCAGAGTAAAACCCTTTGTTGATCTTACCCCTGTTGAAAACCTTTTCATATTAGCTCGGGTAAAAAGCAAACAGATTGATGATTTAGAATTAAATTTTTACAGGCGGCAGTAAAATGAAATGGGAACTGATAATACCTTTCATAACTTTTTTTGCCGTTCTGCTTATTCAATTAACAGTGATACCCTTAATAGCTATTGCCGGTGTTATCCCCGATCTGATTCTCATTACATTAGTTTATTATTCTATAACAAGAGATCAGTTTTATGGAACTATATTAGGAGCTTCCTATGGTTTTTTTATTGATTTAATTACAGGAAGTCTTCTTGGAAGTGCAATGCTCTCAAAAACAATTGCAGGATTTACGGCAGGATTTTTTTCTACTGAAACAAAAAAAGAAATTAACATAAACACTTTCATTTTTTCGTTAATTGTATTTATTTGTGCATTGATTGACTCTATCATATTTTCATTTTTCTCAGCATTCGATCTGCAAACAAATATTTTTCAATTACTTTTCGAACAGGCATTAATGCCATCATTATATACTTCCGTTGTAAGTGTATTATTTTTATTTTCACCTTTTAGAAGGAGAAAATTTTGAGAAGCGAAAGATTTGCATCCATACAACGAACAACCATAATTTCGATGATTATTATTATCAGCGCGGTAGTTTTAGGTTTTCGTCTCTTTCAGATGCAAATACTAAATCAAACATCCTACCAGGATAAAGCAACTGATAACAGCATTAAATCGATTGAACAAATTCCATTGAGAGGTGTTTTTTATGATAGGAATTCTAAATTACTTGTAAACAATGTTCCGGCTTATACTTTGCAAATAACACCTGCAGTTTACGACACGACATTAAATGGTATCATTGAAACAATTCTTGATGTTGAATCGGGATATATAAGTAATGTTTTATTTCAGAATAAAAACTTTTCAAAATATCTTCCCATAAAAATTAAAAGAGGAATTGGATTTGAAGCGGTAGCCTGGTTGGAAGAAAATTCACTCAATCTTCCCGGAGTGGATTATATTGTTGAAATGCACAGGGGTTATCCAGGCGGGATTAATGGCTCACATATTTTTGGTTATCTTAAAGAAATTTCGCAGAAGCAACTAAAAAAAGAAAATACATATTATAACCAGGGAGATAATATTGGAAATACAGGTATAGAAAAAACTTATGAACAAAAGCTAAGGGGTATCAAGGGGAGTAAATATGTTATAGTAAATTCCCGAAGAAAAGTAATTAACGCATTTAATAAAGGTTCTGAAGATGTTCCTGCAATTAAAGGAAATGATTTAATTCTTACAATTGAAGCTAATGCCCAGAGAGTTGCCGAAGAAGAGTTTATTGGAAAAAAAGGAGCACTAGTTGCAATAGATCCTTCTACCGGAGACATACTTGCCCTGGTAAGCGCACCAGAGTTTGACCTGAATAAGTTCTCCTATATCACTCCCGAAGATTATTTAGAATCATTGTACAACGACGCAGGTAAACCTCTTTTTAACAGAGCAACCTCCTCCATTCAATCACCCGGCTCAACCTATAAAATACTTTCTGCTATTGCAGCACTGGATATGGGAATTATTACTACCTCATCTACTTTCTATTGCAGCGGAGGTGTTACTTCGGGGCGATACTTTAAATGTCATGGTGTACATGGCAGTGTAAATGTAATTACTGCAATTGAAAAGTCCTGCAACTCGTTTTTTTATCAGTTGATTCCTAAAATCGGTATTGATAATTGGGCAAAATATAGTAGACAGTTTGGATTTGGCTCGATAACAGGAATTGATATTGGTGAAGAAAATGCCGGTTTAATCCCAGATGAGGAGTATTATAAGAAAAGATACGGTCCGCAATGGCCAAGAAGTATAATGTTAAGTCTTTCAATTGGGCAGGGTGAAACCAGCGTTACTACTTTACAGTTAGCAAAATACACAGCATTAATTGCCAATAACGGGATAAGTTTTCAGCCGCATCTAGTTAAAGGGTTCATTTATGAAGGTGATAATGAAACAGTTGATCTTGACTACAGGAAGGTTGATGTTGGAATAGATAAAAAGATATTTGACATTGTAAAGGAGGGAATGTATTTAGTTGTAAACGGTGAAGGAACAGCAACTCACTTAAGATGGAGTAAATATAAAATATCGGGGAAAACAGGAACAGCTCAAAATCCGCAGGGTGAAGATCATGCATGGTTTATAGCATTTGCACCATTTGATAATCCGAAAATTGCTATTGGAGTAATGGTGGAAAATGTTGGATTTGGTGGAACTCACGCTGCCCCAATTGCAAAAAAAGTTATTGAAGCGTACCTTAATTCATTGGAGGAAAATACTCCTATTGAAAACAAATCAATTACAAAATTAGATAACAAAAAAGTGGATTAATGAATTGCAAATTGATTATCATCTAAAAGACAAGTTTGATTTCGGATTAATATTTCCGGTTATAATCCTTTTCATTATCGGATTAGCTGCAATTTATAGTTCAACCTTCAGTAACGCTCTTGCTCAGGGTAATTTTCAAAAACAAATAATTTGGGGAATTGTTGCTTTAATAGTTTTCTTTATAACTTATTCGGTTCCTACAAAAACTTTTAAACAGCTAACATTCCCTTCATATTTCATCGCAATTTTTCTTCTTATTGTTGTGCTATTAATCGGCCAGAGAATTTCAGGAGCGAAGAGCTGGCTCGCCTTCGGATCATTTGGACTTCAACCGTCTGAATTTGCCAAGCTTGCCACTATTCTTATGCTTTCAAGATATTTAAGCAGACAGAATACTGATATTGATTCTTTTAAAGATTTGTTGTTCACATTAGCAATCGGATTTATCCCAATAATATTGATTTTATTAGAACCTGACATGGGTACTGCATTAGTATTTGTTGCAATGATATTAACGTTAATATTTTGGAAAGGGATAAGTGTCTTTTCAATGTTTCTTGTACTTTCGCCCGGATTTGTAGCAGTATCTTCATTATTTGGTTTATACTATTTCTTTGCAGCATTATTATTCGTTCTTACGATGTTATTTGTTTTCCGAAAGGATTTTTTCTTTAGCGGTTCTATCTTCGCATTTAATTTAGCAAGCGGTTTTTTTGCCGATTATGTTTTTAATGCACTCAGCCCGCACCAACAAAAAAGAATACAGGCGTTTATCGATCCAATGACAGATCCACTTGGTTCCGGATATAACACAATTCAGGCAAAGGTTGCAATTGGTTCGGGCGGAATTTTAGGGAAAGGATTCCTTGAAGGCAACCAGACTCAATTACAATTTATCCCTGAACAGTGGACAGATTTTATTTACTGTGTTATAGGTGAAGAGTTTGGATTCGTTGGTGCAATAATCACAATTGGAATATTCACTTTTCTATTTTTGAGAATTCTTAAAATTGCATCTGGTTCCAGAGATGAATTCTTAAGTTTATTATCAATCGGCATACTATCCGTTTACTTTGCGCATTTTATAATTAATATAGGAATGGTAGTTGGAATAATGCCTGTAATTGGTTTACCTCTTCCTTTCATAAGTTATGGTGGAAGTTCACTTGTAGTAAATATGATTATGCTTGGTATTTTAGCAAACATATACAGAACCAGAAAAAATTATGCATAACATTTATTAAAAATGAATGCTTTAGAAAAATTAGTCAATCGGAATAACGACGGAAAGTTTATTTGTGTTGGGCTGGATACGGATTCTGATAAACTTCCATTGCATATAAAATCAGCCTACAATCCCACTCTAATTTTTAACAAAGCTATAATCGATTCAACAAGTGAATATTGTGCTGCTTATAAAATAAATTTTGCATTCTATGAAAAGGATGGGGAAAAGGGATTAAAAATTTTATTAGAAACTATCAGATATATTCCTTCAAACATTTTAATTATTGCAGATGCAAAACGCGGCGATATCGGCAACACCTCCCGTATGTATGCGAAATCAGTATTCGAATATTATAATTGTGATGCAGTTACACTTAATCCTTTGATGGGCAGAGATTCACTTGAACCATTTTTAGATTATAAGGATAAGCTTAATTTTATTCTCGCACTTACCTCAAATAAAGGTGCAAATGATTTTGAAAAATTAAAACTAAGTAACCAAATGTTTCTTTATCAACAAATAATTGAAAAAGTTAAAGATTGGAATTTGAATAATAACTGCGGAATAGTTTTTGGTGCAACTAACAGTAAAGAGTTAAAAGAAAATATTATGTCGTTCGGATCTCTTTCTGTATTATTGCCGGGTATTGGTGCACAGGGGGGTAATTTAGAAGATGTTATAAACGCATTCAAAATAGCAAAAAGAAAATCTTTTTTAATAAATGTAAGCAGGGGTATAATTTACAAAAGCAGTGCAGAAGATTTTGCTGAAAAAGCCCGGGAGGAAATTCTCAGATTAAATACTGAAAAAAATAATATTTTCCTCCCAAGTGTTATTTGATAATTATTTTGCACGGCATCAAGGATTGAAGATAAAATGAAGAATCCTTAATCATGTAAGTTTATAAAAAAATGTCAATCGGCCAGGCGTTTTTTGGGTAAATGCTGGAATTTTCGTACCTATTCCGCTTGCCTTTGGTTGCGTAGTTACCATGCTATAATGAAATTCCAATTCCGTCATCGATTGATTTAATGGAGGAGATATGGCTCAAAATGGACCAAACTTGGTACTAACGGATGAGCACGAAATGATTCGCAGAGAAGCGCGCAAATTTGCGCAAGAAGAAATCGCCCCCATCGCCGCGCAATTCGACGAAACGGGCGATTTTCCATCCGATACGATCATGAAAATGGGGCAGATGGGCTTTATGGGGATCGAAGTTCCCGAACAATATGGGGGTGATGGCATGGATTCACTTTCGTATGTATTG
>Ga0209536_100017474_pt1 | contig 10159 bp, 8 predicted proteins | sample DeeMarSeWOR28_12_FD_187461 | JGI IMG/M metagenome (GOLD analysis project Ga0209536, IMG submission 187461) | Marine sediment microbial communities from White Oak River estuary, North Carolina - WOR-2-8_12 (SPAdes) (version 2) | ecosystem: Environmental > Aquatic > Marine > Intertidal zone >... | reverse complement strand
GACCTCGGCTTCTTCGGCGGCGGCCGTGACAGCGTCTCCTCCGACGACGGCTTCGAACTCTGGGACACGCGGCTCTTCGTCGACGCCGAGCTCGGCGAGGATATCTCGATCGGCGAGACGCGGGTCGTCCGAAACCTCGGCTTCACCTTCGAGTGGAACCTCGTGCGAAACGGCAACACGACGAACGATGTCGGCCTCGCCTACCTCGACCTCGAGGGGCTCGCCGAGAGTCCCTGGCTGAACCTTCGCGTCGGTCGATTCCAGATTCCCTTCGGCGAGGCCTACAAGCTCTACTCGAAGGGTTACGCGCAGCGGAGCTTCGCGCGTCAACCGGTCGGCGGACCCTGGTGGTGGGACGAAGGCGTATTGCTCCACGGCGGCGCAACCAACGGCCGACTCGGATACATCGCATCGGTGACCAACGGAGACACTCCCTTCAACGACGTCGGCGGCGAGGTGCAGGTCACGGCGAAGCTCTGGGCGCAGCCCCTGGACTCCGTCTATCTGAGCGCAAGCGCACTCTGGGCGAACGAGCTTGGCCTGGTCGACGGCGCGCTCTGGCTCGGCGAAGGCTGGGCGCGGCCCTTCGGTAGCGGCGGCCCGCCCCTTCCGAACATCATCGACGGCGAGGTGGTTCCCGACGATCCAGACGGTCTTGGCCACACCTGGGCGATCGGGCTCGATGCGGTCCTCACGCCGTGCAACGGCGTCCGCCTCTGGCTGGCCGGCGGGCGCTACGACATCGACTCGAAGGGCGCTGCCCGCTATGACCGCGTGCTCTGGTACTGGATCGGAGAGATCGTGTTGGGCGGAGAGCTCGTGAACCCCGCGCTGCATCCTCTCTTCGTCGGAATACGCGTCGATGGCGTTGGGACCTTCGACGACGATCGCGGATACCTGCTCGACGTCCGCTACACCGGCGCCTTCGGATACAACATGGAGCACATGATCGCCTATACCGCCGTCGCCGGCTGGAAGCTCGGCGACTATGTGACGCTGCGCGCCGAGTACTCCCGCCGCGACATCGATCTCGTTCGCGGGGCGGGCCCGCTTCTTCCGGGTCGAACGGGAGACGAAGACGTCTATACGATCGAATTCGGACTGCATTTCTGATGTGGCGGCACTCCCGGCGACGTGAGTCGAAGAGGCCGATCGATAGCTTGATACGCACCCTCGGAGCCGGGGTGCTCTTCGCAGTCGTCGCGACGTGGATTCCTCACCCTGCAACCGCGGACGAAACGGGTTCGTTGCGCGGCCGTCTCGGCGTGAGCGACGGACTCTCCCTCGCGGATGCCGGCGCGATCGTCGTCTTCCTCGAAGCGGAGGCACCGGCCGCTGGTGCTGCAGCGACGAATCGCGCCCTCCCGAAAGCCGTAGTGCGACAATCGGGAGCAGAGTTCGCACCCGATTTTCTCGCGGTTGCGAAGGGCCAGCTCGTCGAGATGCCTAACGACGACATCATCTATCACAATGTCTTTTCATACTCCGAACCGAACGACTTCGATCTCGGCATGTATCCGTCCGGCGAATCGCGCAGCGTCCGCTTCGAATACAGCGGCCTCGTCCGTATCTACTGCTCGATCCACGAGCGCATGGACGGCCTCATCTTCGTCGCCCCGTCGCCACTCTTCGCGGTCCCGGACTCGACGGGGAGCTATTCGATTCCAGCGGTTCCGCCCGGCCGCTACCGCCTTCACGTCTGGAGCGAGCGACTTCCGGAGATCGTGACATCCGTGGAGACGGGCGGGGCCGAGGGTCTCACCGTCGACGTGGTGCTCGGCTCGTCCTCCGAGGGCTGAGCCTACGAATCGCCTCGCCGTCAGTCGTCTTGCAGCCAGCGCACCGCTTCGCAGGCCGGAAGCGCCGGGCTGACCAGGAATCCCTGCAGCTCCGTGCAGCCCCAATCGCGAAGCATCTCGCGTTGATCGGCGGTCTCCACTCCTTCCGCGACGACCGACAGGCCGAGCGCATCACCCATCGCGACGATTGCGCGCGCGAGGGCCGCGTCTTCGCGACTCAGGGTGATGCCTCGAATGAAGGACATATCGATCTTGAGCACGTCGACTGGCAATCTCCTCAAGTAGCTCAGCGACGAGTAGCCGGTCCCGAAATCGTCGAGCGCGATCTTGACGCCCATCTCCCTGACGGCATGCAGCGTCTCGATCACGTGCTCCTCGTCATGCAGCATGACGCTCTCAGTGACTTCGAGCTCGAGCCGAAGCGGGTTGACGTGGGATTGCGCGAGCGCGTCTGCCACCTCGCGGGCGATATCCACGAGCTTGAACTGGTGCGAGGAGACGTTGACCGAGATCCGCCCGTCGAAGCGGAGCGGCGAACGCTCCCACTCTGCCGCCTGGCGGCAGGCAGCATGCAAAGCCTGGCGTCCCAGGGCGACGATCAGACCCGTTTGCTCTGCGATCGGCACGAACATGCCGGGCGAAACCGAACCAAGCTCCGCGTCTCGCCAGCGTGAGAGCGCTTCGAAGCCCACGACGCGACCCGAGGCGATCTCGAGGCGCGGTTGATATTGGAACTCGATCGCACCGCTCTCGATCGCGCGACGCAGACGAGTCTCGATCTCGAGACGGGCCTGCGCGGCCGCGTTCATCGACTCTTCGTAGTACTCGTAGCTGTTTCGCCCATTTGACTTCGCGTGGTACATCGCCGAGTTGGCATTGCCGAGGAGCGTGTCGACATCGGTGCCATCCTGGGGCCAGGTAGAGATACCGATGCTCGCCCCGATCACGATCTCCCGACCGTCGAGATGGAAGGGCTGCCGGAGCGAATCGAGGATCCGCTGGGAGACCGGTGCCAGCACTTTCGGATCGCGCAGCTCCGTCAGCATCAGCGTGAACTCGTCTCCGCCGAGCCGGGAGAGCGACAGCTCATCGTGGGGCTCGTCCATGTCACGAACGATCTCGTCGTTGGGACGCATCGAGGCAACGATGCGATCCGCGACCCCCTGCAGCAGCTCGTCACCGACGCTATGACCTAGCGTGTCGTTGATCCGCTTGAAGTCATCGAGGTCGAGACAGATGATCCCGATGAGGCCATTGCGACGCCGGGCCTTGTGAATCGCGATTTCGAGGCGCTCCCTGAACTGAAGTCGGTTGCCGAGACCCGTCAGGCTGTCGTGGCGAGCCAGGTAGCGGATCTGGCTCTCGGCGCGTCGGCGCTCCGTCACGTCCTGGACCGTGCCCTCGAGACGGGTCGCGCGGGCGTCGCGGTCGCAGACGATCTGCACCTGCGTGTGCATGACGCGCTCGCCGCCATCCGCGCCAACGACGCGATTGTCGAGTCGCGCAGGGAGACACGTGCGGATGCATTCCTCGATCGTCTGCCGTGTGAGCTCGCGGTCTTCTTCCTGGACGCACTCCAGGAGCTGCCAGGGATCCGCCTTGACGTCATCCGGAGGCCGATCGATCCCGATCAGGGCGAAGAACTCGCGCGATCCGGAGAGCTCACCGGATTGGAGATCGATCTCGAAGCTGCCTAATCGCGCCAATCGCTGGGCGTTGGCGAGATGGGTCTCGCTCCGATCGAGCTCGCCGATCCGGTACTCGAGCTCCGCGCGCGAAGCCATCAGGTCGATCGTCATCCGATCGATGCCACGTGCGACGTCTCCGATCTCGTCGCTGCGTGAGCTCTTGAGCGGCTGGCTGAACGAGCCGGTTCCGATCCGCTCGATCGCGCTCTGGATCTCGCGAATCGGTCGGACGAGATTCCTCGAGAGCGCGATGCATGCGAGGATCGAGATCGCGAGCGCCAGACCACCCGCGCGCAGGAGCTCGGCTCGAGCATGGGCCACTGCGGCCCGTTCGGCCTCGAGGCCCGAAGCCCCCACCAGGCTCGCCCCCTCGCCGAGCGTCAGAATCGTCGTTTCGAGCCGATCCGAGGTCGCGCTTCGCTCGTCGGTCGCGAGAGAGACCGAGACCTCGGCGCCACAAAGCTCCGACCAGCCAACGAGCCTTGACGCATCGATTCGCTCGAGCGCCACCAGCGAGCCGATGACCCGGTCGCGCGCTTCGAGCGCGACGCGCGTGGACGCGAACAGCGCGCCGTCCTCGCGCCGCGCACGAAGAGTCTCTCCGTTGACATCGGGGACGAGCGAAAGGACGTCGGCCGATCCCGCTCGGGCGATGATCGCGCCGTCTGGATCGGCGAACGCAATGGCGCTCGCACCGTGTTGCTGCAATAGCTCTTCCGCCAGGAAGACCAGCGTCGGCTCATCGTCGAGCTCGAGCGTGGCCCGCAGCTGCGGCGTGCGCGCGATCGCGCGGTAGCGATCGCCGAAAGCATCGAGATGCTGCTCGACGACCCGGACCCCGACCGCCGCCGACCGCTCCAGACGAGTGGCCGCCGCGGCCCGGAGGTCCCGCGCGAGCGCACGATCCTGCGCCCCCACCGCGAGTAGCGTCGAAAGCGTCGCCATCGTGACGAGCGCGATCGTGAGTCGCACTCCGAGCGTCCACCGGTATCGGGCTCTGGCCGACGGCAGCTCGTCATGGGCGGGTCGATTGAAAGAGTCCACCGAAGAGGAATCGGGCATCCGGAGGGGGGCCTTGATCGTGATCTGCCGGTGCAGCGCAATTCTGCGATCCCAGCGCCGTAGACGCTTCCACCCCCCCGCGCACCCGAAGCGCCTCGACGGCTATCTACATCCGCGGGATACGCGGCAGCCCCAGGCCGAAGAGGCCGATCAGATCGCGCTGGATCTCGTTGGTACCGCCGCCGAAGGTGAGGATCAGGAGGCTGCGATAGAGCGTCTCGACGATGCCGTTCGCGACCGTCTCGCCCGGCGCAGACGCCTCGGAGTCGGGCCGCAGATAGCCGCGCTGGCCCATCACCTCCATCATGAGCCTGAACGCGTCGAGGAAGAACTCGGTCCCGTAGACCTTGATCGTCGAGGCATCGGCCGCGTTCAGCTTCATGCCCTCGGCAGCGGTCCACGCGACCTTCCAGTTCATCAGGCGCAGCACGTGGATGCCCGCCTTCACCTTGGCCAGATTGACCTGCACCCACTCGTCGTCGATCACCCTTCGCCCGTCGGGGCGCCTGGTCTCGCGCGCCCACTCGACCACGGACTCGTACGCGCCCTCGATCATGCCCGGCGCGCACAGCGTCACCCGCTCGTGATTCAGCTGGCCCGTGATCAGCTTCCAGCCCTTGTTGAGTCCGCCGACCAGCGCGTCGGCCGGAACGCGCACGTCGTCGAAGAAGACGGCGTTGATGTCGTGATCCGAGAGCAGCTCGAGCGGGTCGATGCGGATGCCCGGCGTCTTCATGTCGACCAGGAACATCGACAGCCCGCCGTGCTTCGAAGCCGTCGGGTCCGTCCGCACCGCCAGCCAGCAGTAGTCGGCGTCGCTCGCGAGGCTCGTCCAGAGCTTCTGGCCGTTGATGATGAAGTCGCCGGAGCCGTCCTGCGCCGGGTCCGCGCGGGTCTGCAGCGCCGCCAGGTCCGTCCCCGCACCGGGCTCGGAGTAGCCGATGCAGAAGTGGATCTCGCCGGCCAGGATCTTCGGCAGGAAGCGGCGCTTCTGCTCTTCGGTCCCGTTCGCCATCAGCGTCGGCCCGACCGTGTTCACCGTCAGCATCGGCACGGGCGCCCGTGCCCGCATCGACTCGTCGAAGAACACGAACTGCTCGATCTCGGTGCGGCCCTGGCCGCCGAACTCCTTGGGCCAGCCGATTCCGAGCCAGCCATCCTTGCCCATCTGACGAACCACCTCGCGGGTGCGCGGCCCGATCCCATGCTCCCGCGACAGATCGGCGCGGATCTCGTCGGTCAAGAGCTCGTCGTAGTAGGCGCGCAGCTCCTGGCGCAGCGCGTCCTGGTCCTCGTCGTATCCGATGTACATGGCGTGTTCTCCGGCGGGAGAGGGAGGATCGGCGATGGCGAGGGGCAATGCCACCCTCGCCGGCCGATCCGGCGGGCGCGCGGGGCGAGCGCGAAGCGATCAATGCTCCGGCGGCAAGGGTCCCGTGAGCGATGCCCTCTGCGACACCTCGAGCAGGTTGCCGTCCGGGTCCCGGATCATCGCCATCCGCGCGACCTCTCCGAGATTGCGCGGCGTCACCACGACCTGCCCGCCCGCCGCCTCGATCCGCGCGACCTCCGCGTCGCAGTCGCGCACCTGCACGGTGAGGTAGAGCCAGCCCCGCTGCGCCTGGGCGAAGCCGCTCGGCGCATCGGCGCGTTCCTCGAAGAGCAGGACCGAGTCTCCGCAGCGAACCCGAGCAGGGGCCTCCTGCCAGAACCCCAGCACGTCGCGGTAGTAGGCGATCGTCCGCGCGAGCTCCGGTACGGCCAGACGAACGCCGACCTGCGTGACACCCTGCGTTCCCACCGGCACGAAGCACACCCGATTCCCGTCGGGATCCGCGAGCGGGCGCGTCGTATCGAGATCGGATCGGGCGATCAGCAGCTCCTCGATGCCCGATCGCTGATCGCCTTCGATCTTCTCGCGGATGTTCACCTTGACGACCGAGCCCGCTTCGACGAAGCGATGCTGATCGTGACCGCGCGCGACGCGCAGCAGATGGTCGAAGGCGAGCCCCGCTTCGTCCCGCCAGAAGTCGACGACGTCGAGACGATCGCTCACGAGGCCGACGTCGAGCTGGTCCTTCACGATCTCGATCATGCCTGCTCCTTCTCCCGCTGCTCGACGAGCTCTGTCAGCCGGCTCGGCACGAGTGCGTCCAGCTCTTCGAGTGACCAGGGCGGCTCGTCGGGCGCGCGCTTCGCGATCGGCTGCTCCGCGGAGCGAGCCAGCACGCCGATGTAGTTGCCGCTGGTGGTGAAGATCCGCCCGCTGATGTCGCGCGACCGGTCGCCTAACAGGTACGCGTAGATCGGCGCGCAGCCCTCGGGCGGCGGAACGTCGAGGCTCGAGGCCGCGGCTTCCGGCGTCAGCAATCCGCGCTCTTCGAGCCGGCGGATCACCCGTTCGTAGTCGGGACCCGAAGACAGACGCGTCCTGGCACCGGGGCAGACCGCGTTCACCCGGATGCCGTCTCCCGCGAGGTCCGTGGCCATCGCGTAGGTCAGGCTGTTGATCGCGCCCTTGGCCGCCGGGTAGGCCGAGCCTCCGAAGCCGCCGAGCGCGCCATGGCTGCTCGTATGCACGATCGAGCCTCCACCCGCGCGGATCAGCTGGGGGATGGCGGCGCGCGAGCAGAAGAAGCTGCCGTCGAGGTGGACGGCGAGCACGGCCCGCCAGTCCTCGAGGCTGATCTCGCGAATCGAGTTCGCAGGGCCACCGGCGATGCCCGCGCAGTTGACGAGCCCATCGAGACCTCCGAAGCCCTCGACCGCCGTCTCGACGAGAGCCGTCGCGGCGGACTCCTCCGCCACCGAGCCCACGAACGCGAGCGCCTCGCCGCCGGCGCGCTCGATCTCGCGGACGAGCTCCTCGAGGTCGGCCTGCGACCGCGCCGGGCCGCCGCTTCCCTGGCCCGAGCCGTTCACGACGACCCGCGCCCCCTCGGCGCCCAGACGCAGCGCGATCGCGCGGCCGATTCCATGGCTCGATCCCGTCACGACGATCCGCTTGCCTGCGAGCGCGCTGCTCATCGAGCGCCTGCCTCCTCCTGCGCGGCCCGCGTAGCTGCGCGAGACCGTCCGAGCATCCTAGTCCGGATGGCTCGTGGGCGCGTTATGATCGGCGATTCGTTCGTCGCCCTCTGCCGGGTGACCGCGAACGGTCGCCAGCTACCCGGCGCGTACGCAGCTCGAACTCCATGAAGATAAGGACGACTCACATGACCACCGCCAGTGATCTGATCGGCGGCGCCGGAATCATCGACTGCATGATCGGATTCCCCGCCAGCGATTTCTCCCAGTACGAGTTCATCCGCAAGGCGTTGCGCGATCCGGAATCGCGGGACAGCTTCGACTTCCCCGTGGAGTACATGTTCAAGAACGTGCCGAAGGAGCTCTACGGCACGGAGAACCCGATCGACGTGACGCTGCACGAGATGGATCGCTTCGGCGTCGAGCGAGGGCTGATCGGCGTTGGCGGCGACGTGTCCGCGAAGGCGCTCAAGGATCATCCGGACCGGTTCATTCCGTCCGGAAGCGTCGATCCCAATAAGGGCATGGAAGGCGTCCGGCAGATGGTCCGGGACTACGAGGAGTTCGGCGTGCGCGCGTTCGGCGCGTTTCCGGCGGGCTGCAATCCGCAGGTCGCGATCGACGCGCCGCAGTTCTATCCGATCTACGCGAAATGCGTCGAGCTCGGTGTGCCGATCTTCGTGTGCGCGGGCGTTCCCGGACCGCGGCTGCCGATGGCCTGCCAGCACGTCGAGCGCATCGACCGGGTGATGTACGACTTCCCCGAGCTCGTCTTCGTGACGCGCCACGGCTGCGAGCCGTGGGAGAAGCTCGCCATGAAGCTGATGCTCAAGTGGCCGAACCTCTACTACTCGACCTCGGCCTTCGCGCCCAAGCACTACCCGGAGGAGATCGTGAAATACGCGAATACCCGGGGCGCGGACAAGATCATCTACGCGGGCTACTTCCCGATGGGGCTTTCGCTCGAGCGGATCATGACGGACATGCCAAACGTCGCCTTCCGCGATCACGTCTGGCCGAAGTTCCTGCGCGAGAACGCGCTGAAGGTCCTGGGACTCGCGGACTGACGCATAACATGAGCGATCAAGAACCCTACACCGACGCGCTGGCGGCCGCGGCCGACTCCGTCCGCCAGCTGATCTCGCGTATTCGCAAGACCAAGGCCCCGGTCGATCTGCTCGAGGAGGTCACCCGCGAGGCGGAGGCCCTGGCGGCTCGACTCGCGCCCTACGACCATCCAGGTCCCTACGCCCAGAGAGGACTCGTGCTCGACGAGTCGCTCGGCGGCATGGAAGTGGACACCGACGTTCCCGCCGAGTACTTCCCCTACAGCCCGATCATCGGTCCGCTCAACCCGATCGCCCCGCCCGTCGACTTCAAGCTCGAAGGCCGCGAGCTGCGCGCCGTTCACAGCTTCGACGCCCCCTACAACGGGCCGCCGACCGCGGTCCACGGCGGCGTGATCGCCCTGGTCTTCGACGAGCTGCTCGGCAGCCTTGGCGCGATGCTGGGAACCGGCGGCTTCACGGGCACGCTCAAGGTCGTCTACCGATCGCTGACACCGATCGACCAACCGATTCGGATGCGAAGCTGGATCGATCGCGAGGAAGGCGTCAAGGTCTTCATCAAGGGCGAGATGCGGACCGGTAGCGGAGAGCACGAGCGGCTCTGCTCGGAGGCCGAAGGGATCTTCATCCGACCGAAGGTCTCGATCCTGCAGGACGCGCTGTAAAAGTCGAAGAACGACTAGCAGGCGGCGGGCGGCGGGCCGGGCGGATCGCACGGGAGTCGAGTGCTTCGCGCTTCTCGCAGCCTGACCGATTCATCGGGTGAAAGCCGAGTGCGCTCGCCGGGAGAGCAAAGGCCGTCGGCCGGCAACGATCGAGGCGCGCTCAGTCGGTTCGCGGATCGAGTCGGAAGATCCAGATCTCCCGTTCGGGATCGCGATCCTCGGGCGCGATGTCGTAGCGCGCTTCGAGGGCGACGCGCGCTGCGCGGTATTCGTCGCTGCCATCGCTGACTCGAACGGCGCGACGCTCGAAGACCGTGCCGCCCAACCGAATCCGCACGCGATCGTCGTCGAGGACATGCTTGACCCAGCTGCGCTCGGTCGGCGTATTCGAGCCCAGAATCATCGACGTCGGCACGTAAAGATCCGGTCCGAGTGCGGCGAACCACGTGTTCACGGAATGCGGATCGCCCGGGCGCGTCTCGAGCTGCGCGTTCTCGACGTCCGCTGCAAAGGACCAGTCCTGGACGTCGGTGGCACCGAGCGGCCCCGACAGCGCGCCGCCGGGAATCGGCCCGAGCGGCCCACAGCCGACCAACGACAGCGCCGCCAACGCGACGAGCCTCGCGACCCGGAGCCCGACCGGGCGGCGAAGGGATTCGGAGTCGAGCCTCGCGGAAACGGCCACTGGACCTCCTCGATCGGACGCCAACGCGCCCTGAGTGTGCCCATTCCGTGCCCGGCTCGCTTCCCCCGGCGCGGATCCGCGGGTTAGCATCCGGGCACTCGGCGTGATCCGCGTCGTGAGGATGGGAGGGCAGTCGAGCAAGCCATGCGTGTGATGATGACCGGGG
>Ga0209536_100017473_pt1 | contig 10159 bp, 5 predicted proteins | sample DeeMarSeWOR28_12_FD_187461 | JGI IMG/M metagenome (GOLD analysis project Ga0209536, IMG submission 187461) | Marine sediment microbial communities from White Oak River estuary, North Carolina - WOR-2-8_12 (SPAdes) (version 2) | ecosystem: Environmental > Aquatic > Marine > Intertidal zone >... | reverse complement strand
CACTACATTTTTGACGAAAATCATTAAAAATCAGCGTAAGTACCTGGAATTACTCAATGCAGGTTTTTCACAAGCTCCTCAACTGTCGAAAATGAGTTTAAAGCAAGATATTGTAGCTCGATCTCAAGAGGCAAAAGTGGGGATTAAAGTATGATATATGAAGACCCACTGAGTTGGTAGGAGAGTTTACATTATAACGCTTTATATGAGGCCCAGCTTTCTTAAAGATGAAGCTGGTAAGAACTGGAGATAGCAGATGCGCTTTATTGTGCTTTGCCATGTTGAGTAAGGTTGAGTATCGATAAGGTCTGGGGTGGCTCCAACCAAAATATTCAACTAACCACATCTTCTTAGTATGTTTTTATTGTTCTTGTATTTTCCTCAATTCTGCAATAGATTGTCAAGTAGTTCATCAACACATGTAATCAACAAAACTCTCTGGCTCCGGCGCGCACCCGATAGAAGATATCCTCACTTCTACCATTCCACCATGCCGATAGAGCCTAACTTCAAGTATGGATCTTATAGGGCAAGGTGCGAGTCCTGCGCATCGTGCTTCGCTCTCCAGATATCTACAGGCAAATGCCTGTAACTTACTTTGGATACCGACAAAAACGCCTTGAACAAAGGCTAGCTTGGAGGGGTGCCATGCTCAGAAAAATCTCCTGGCTCTTTGTGGTCCTCGTTATTTGTCTCGTCCCTGCTGCACAGTCGCAGCCCACACCTGACATAGCGTCGTTTTCAGTATTTGCCACCAATAGCATCTGGCTTCGACAGAACTCCACCATAAACAGTGGCAATATCGGCGTTGAAGACGCAGGTCTGGGACCGTGGCTCGACTCACAATCAGAGGTGACAGTTGGCTACAACGTCTTTGTAGCTGATGGTATCTCGGTATACGGGGACTCCGTCAAAATTAAATCCGGTGCTTCAATATCCGATGTCTACTATAACGAGCTGGATGGCAATGGGATCGTAAGAGGCACTGAATACACTCCCTTGACTCTCCCTTTAGGGGTAACCCTGCCCGAATTCCCCACGCCTAATCCGGGAACAGAAAACCATGTAATACCCATAGGCGGAACACTTACTCTTGACTCCGGATCTTACGGTGAGATCACGGTGAAAAAAAATGCCACCCTCATTTTGACCGGAGACACCTACCATTTCGAGAGCATTGACCTAGGCGATTCTGGTGGTTCACAGGTTCTCTTTCAAGTACCAACGGATGTGATCATCAACAGCCGTCTGGGGCCAGGACTTAATGCGTACATCGGCCCAGAAACTGGCTCGGGTATCACTGCAGCGGATATCCGTATCTATGTAAACGGCATAAACGGCAGCACTGGAAATCTTGGCGCAACACCCAAGGCTGCGCAAATAGGCTACAACAATACCCTCCAGGCAAATATCTACGCACCAAACGGCACCCTTTTGATCAAGCAGGGTACAGTTGCAGAGGGTGCTTTCATTGCAAAAGACGTTCAGGTGGGATTGAGCGTCCAGGTCACTTTGAACAGCGGCTTCGGCGAACAATATGAAATGACGGTGGAGATCTCAGCAGAGCCTGAGACCATCGAAATTGGGCAGACAGCAACCCTCACCTGGACTTCCACCAATGCCGATACTGTTACCATAGATCAGGGTATTGGCGAGGTTGATCCCGAAGGCTCGACCATAGTTTCACCCAACGAGACCACGATCTACACCATTACCGCCACAGGTCCTGGCGGTACGGCTACGGATACAGTTGAGGTGGTGGTAATCACTCCTCCTGCAGATGTGGATTTAGGATTAAATACAGATGAGCAGGAGGGGGGCGGAGGTCTTGTTGGTGACCCAATCCGCATACTGAACGGAAATGTTATTGAGGCCAGAGAAGACCTCCGTTTTTCATCGCCCAACACTCTAGGACTCTCCTTTCAGGCTACCTACAACAGTCGATCTGATATTTTAGGACCAATGGGTTACGGATGGTCCCACACTTATCACTTATCCCTGGATCCTTCTTTTCAGTTGGCAGGCGAGACTCTCATAAAGATCTATGGCGAGACAGGCGGCGGTTCTTACTTCCGTGAGGAAGCCCCCGGCGAGTACCAGGGTGTTTTTGGGAACCGCACCAGGGTCTCGGCTGAAAGTGGGAGCTATGTCTGGTATCGGCTGAATGGAACGCGCTACAGTTTTTCATCAACGGGTGTGCTCAACTGGATAGAAGATGAAAAAGGAAACCGCCTTCAACTTGACTATGACGCTCAAGGTCGGTTGGAGACCGTAACCGACACAGCCACTGGCCGCACACTCACCTTTTACTACAACGCTGATGGATTGTTGAGCCACATAGATCTGGTAACAGCAGCGGGCTCAGACGGTACCAAGGTTACTTATGCTTATGATGCTAATCAGAATCTCACATCGGTGACCTATGCGGACGGCTCCGGATTTATCTATACGTATAGTGATCCTAACGATATCCACAATCTCACGGAGAAGAGGGACAAGTTAAATCATCTTCTCCGCTCATGGAGCTATGATGACCAGGACCGCGCCGTTGGTAATTTCAGCGCCCAAGGTAAAGGTGCGAGCAGTATCGTTTATGTCAGTGAGAACCAGGTGGATGTGACCGATGCATATGGAACCACCAGAACGTACATCCTGGAGGAGATAAGTGGTCGCAAAAGAGTAAGCGCACTGCAGGGAATAGCCAATGCTCCATACTCGGATAGCAATGCAGTCAGGTGGGTCTATGACGACAGCCTGAACCTCATTGAAGTGGAATATGCCGGTGGTACTATCAACCAATACCAGAGCTATAATGCGCGGGGAAATCCAGAGACGGTAAGACTTGCCGTGGGTACCCCAGAAGAGAGGGTGATCACCTATACCTATCATCCTGCTCTGAGTGCGATATTGAGCCGTAATGAGGCCAGTGTCCTGCAGGGCGGTGGCAATAAAGTAACCATCTGGGACCATGACGATGACTACAATAGCGTGCCCAACGAGAATCCTACTGGCCTGCTTTCGCGAATTGTTGAGCAGGGATTTACCCGAGATGTTTCAGTTTCTGTTGTTCCTTATGAATATGTCACCATGCTCACCTATAACACTAAGGGACAAGTAGTTTCCATCGACGGTCCACTTGCTGGCTCTGGCGATAGCACCACAATCAGCTACGACGCTGTAAAAGGAGATCTGCTCTCCATCATCAGGCCTCTTATTGGTACGACCAGTTTTTCTAACTACGATGCTGCCGGAAGAGTAGGTCGAGTGACGAATGTAAACGGTCAATCTGAAAGCTTTATATATGATGAGAGCGGGAGACTTACGAGCATCACCCATGAGGCGGACGGGAGTACAAGATCCATTATCTACAATGACTCTGGAATGCCGACTACTAGCACAGATGAGGATGGGGTCATCAGAAGTTATGATTACGATACAGCATATGGGAGGCTTATCCATACGTTTGACCATGACGGGAATTACATCGCCTATAGCTATGACTCGAAGGGCAACCGGATCGAGATGGGCAAATATGACCTATCCGGCACTCGTACAAGCCGGAATCGGTGGACGTATCAGCACCCGGCCTATCCGGGCAAGCTTTGGAAAGAGATCAGGTTTGATGAAAGCTATACTGAATATAGCTATAATGCCAGCGGAAATGTTTCCTCCGTGACCGACAACGAGAGCCACACCACTACTTACGGATACGATCCCTTAAACCGTCTGAAGACAGTTACACAGCCAGGTGACGCCACTACCATTTATACCTATGACAGCCAGGGCAACTTGGCGTCGGTCACCGATGCCCTTAGTAATACGACCACCTATGCTTACGATGATATGGGCCGTGTAGTTTCAACCACCACACCTGGGAATGGCACGGTAGACTTTGTTACGGTAGACTTTGCTTATGATGCTGCCGGAAATCTTCTGCAAAAAACTGACGCAAACACGATAACGGTTACCTATGACTATGACTTCTTGAACCGCTTGACAGCAATCCATTTTCCAGATTCCGCCCAAGACATAACCTACACCTATGATGCTGGCACTTACGGAAAGGGCCGTCGCACAGGTATGACAGATCCTTCGGGGAGTACTGCCTTTGGATATGACAGCCGCGGCAGGCTTGTCGGAAAAACAATGGCTGTCAGTGGTTTTTCCTACCCACTGATCAGGACGTATACTCCGGGGAGCAGGCTCAGTTCCATCACCTATCCCACCAACCGAAGCATCACATATTCGAGGCACACTAATGGTAAGATCCAAGGAGTTTCGACTACCTACAATTCAACTACTACAATACTGGTTGACAATCTTGCCTATAAGCCTTTTGGCAAGCCAACCGGAATGACCACCGGATCGGGTGGCACCGTCAATAACGTCTCCGAGGAATGTGATTGCCTGACAGTGATCAATCCAGGCCAGCCCATGGAGCGTACATTCTCATATGACCATAGCGGCAATCTGACATCCATCACTGGAACCAACACCCCTTGGTATAACCATAACTTCACCTATGATCCCTTGAACCGCCTGATGAGTGCTACGGGGCCTTACGGAACAATCAGCTACACCTACGATAAGGTGGGGAACAGGCTGACCAGGACGGCGGATGGTCAGACCGATACCTACACCTACTTTAGCGGTACCAACAAGCTTCAGGCAATCACCGGTCCCAATGCAACTAGTTTTGCATATGATTTCAACGGCAACGTTACAGCCATGGGGGCCAAGACTTTTGTTTACAACCAGAACAATCGACTCATCCGAGTAGAAGAAGGCGGCAACGTCCTGGAAGAGTATACATACAATGGCCTTGGACAGCGTGTGATAAAAATGGCGGGTGGGAACGCCACCATATTCCATTATGACTTCGACGGGAAAATAGTCGGTGAGAGCGCATTGGACGCGAACTTAACAACAGAGTATCTCTATTTTGGTAGTAATCGTGTGGCAAAAGTGGATGTAAGCACTGGAGCCATATATTACTACCTCAATAACTATCTTGGCACACCTGAGATTATGACGGATGCGAGCAACACGGTGGTCTGGGAGTCCAACTATAAACCCTTCGGTAAGGCCGAAGTGCACCCCAGCTCCAATGTGGTTAATAATTTCAGGTTTACGGGCCAATACTACGATGCCGAGACTGGACTCCACTACAACTACCATCGCTATTACGATCCCAAGACTGGAAGATATCTCACCCCTGATCCGATAGGACAGGCTGGGGGGATTAATCTTTATCCGTATGTCCTCAATAACCCTGTTAATTCGGTGGATCCTTATGGGCGGCAAACTGGAGTAGGAGCACTGCCGTATATTCCAAAAGCTCCTGTCCTTGGCCCTGCTATTCCTCTCATTCCTATTAGTGCTGAAGTCTACATAGTATATAAAATACTTAAGGGTGAAATGTCGCTCGACATTGATACTCCTGAGACGCTAACAGGTGAGGGGTGCGATGACGACGGTGACGATGACGATCAATGTCATAAACAATGGATATTTGAACGCACTGCTTGTGACGAATGGCGTAACCTCGGAATGCGAGCCGTAAGAGCATGCCGCGACAGGGCCAATGACAGATTGCGTCTCTGTTACAGGGATGGAGGTAATAAGCCATGGCATCCTCCTCCGTGGAATGCATTTACTGACCATTTTAGATAATAAGGGAGTATCCAAGATGACAAATGCTTCGAAATTGGAAGAGCTGGACAAGCGAATCTTTGCGATCAAGAAAACGAATCGCGATGCAGATGTAACGGGTATTTTATTGGAAGCCTTTGACAATGCTGTTGATAACGAGGAGAGGGTTCACATACTTTCATCATTGGCATCTGAGTACCAAACGATGAGTAGATCTGATGATGCAGAGCAAACTATCAGAAAAGCTATAACTATCTCCCCACAAAGTCCTGAGTTATGGATTAAATTAGCAGAGCACTTTCATTATCACGATGTTGATCTTGAAAAAGCGCTCGCAGTGACCGAAACAGCAGTCGATAAAGCGATGGATGAAGGTAATTTTGTGCGTCAGGCATTGGGTGTGCGAGTGCGCATAGCAACAGAGGCTAGACATTATAGTGTGGTCGAAAAAACTCTCAGAACATTGTTAGATTATGAACCCAAGCCTGGTACTATCGACGTTAAGCTGGAAGGTGATTTCTTGAACGCCATACCTGTTGGTAAGATTGATGAAGCAGTCATGAATGCCTATAAGGAGGCATTACTGGGAGGGAATCACGTATAGAAGAATTGACTCATTCTATTGGGAAAAGGGGAGGTATTTGAGAAACTGGGGTGAGGGCTTAATTATTAATTAGAATCCTGCAAGGCTTGGCTGATATGGCTGAGATGGGCTGAGGTCCTTCAACTGCGAGGGCCTGCGAAAAGGAAAAAGAACAATGTTGAAATCGTGGAAAGTCAAACTGGGTCTATTGGTTCTGACAATTGTTTTTTTCTCTAGCTTGAGCGTAGTCTTCGCTCAGCCAGGCTGCAACATTTCAACCTTGCAAGATGACTGGCAATACCCTGATGATTGGTGCCAACCTGAGCTGCCTGGTGAGGATACGGTCGATCCGGGAACTGACTGGAATGGTATAATCTCGCCCGCTGATCCCTACGCTACATGTTCCGTCTCTTCCAATAGTGGATGTTCACTTGAATGCTACGTTAGTGCTGATGGGAGTGAAGTTATCGTGCCTGTAGGACCGAATCACTGCGGATCGTTCACAGTTACAATCACGCAACCAGCAAGCGGAGGTTGTCCCGAATCATCGGCATCGAAGGATGTAAGGATCACGGGCCAGGGTGGTGGGTGGTCTGCTACTCATTGCTGTAGTGATGCTGATTATTGTGGATCGTGTTGTGGAACAACAGAGGAGTTCGAAGCCTGTACCGAAGGAAATGTGTGGCATGATCCCATAGAGGTTGATGCTTCTATGATACTGGCTGGTCGTAATAGTATCACAGATAAGTGGGCTACCATATGTAGAAGCCATGTTGATAGGACATGTGCTGGTATTGGTGATGTAACATGCCCATATGGTGGCAACGAAGATTGTGATGATCCAACCTATGGATACTATATTTGGGAGTGGAAGTGCTCATGTCAGTGAGATGATAAGTTTTTAAGATGGGAACATCCATAAACTAGTAGGTTTATTATTAGAAGACTGTACGCCATAGAACAGCTCAGAGAAACTGGGGTGAAAACTTACTAATAATTAGAGTCCCCCAAGTCTGGTTTGATATGACTTAGATGGGCTGAGGTCCTTCAACAGCAAGGGCCTGCGCAAGAATGGGAGAAAGAACAATGTTGAAATCAAAGAAACTCATATTAGGGTTTCTGGTTCTGACACTTGTTTTTTTCTCTAGCTTGAGCGTAGTCTTTGCTCAGCAAGGCTGCAACGGCACCTCGACCCTGCAAGACGACTGGCAGTACCCTCCAGATTGGTGCAGTGAAATAAGCATCAGTGGTCCGAACACGGTCAATCCGGGAACTGACTGGGTTGGCACAATCGCGCCCGCTGTTCCTGGTGCTGCGTGCTCCGTCTCTTCCAATAGTGGATGTTCCCTTGACTGCTACGTTAGTGCTGATGGGAGTGAGGTTATCGTGCCTGTGGGACCGAACCACTGTGGTTCGTTCATAGTTACAATTACCCGGCAAACAAGTGGAGGTTGCCCTGAAGGTTCGGCAACGAAGGCAGTGAGAATAAACAACACTGGTCAGGGCGGCAGTTGACAAGCGTATCCAGATGGAAACGGTTCATGCTGTAGCAGCACAACTGGTCATTGCAGTTGCAACTCTGTTGGTGGAGTTCCTATAGGATGCACTATAGGGCAGTATAGGTATAACGGTGTGGCAAACCCAGGAACAGTTTGTTTGTGTGTTAATGAGCCATGGTGTTGTACTAGCCCATTGACAACAAGGCCATGTGGTACTACCTGTGAGAACCCATGTGGTCAAACTTGTGCGGAGACATGCCCTTCAGTTAGTTGTAACATACCACCTGGTACCTGGACTGGTGAGTGCGGAATGCAATGGACGGCACAGGAGTGGAAGTGCACCACATGTGAGTAGAATGAAAAGGGATTCGAGTTGATATTCTATTTCCTTACTAAAGGAGAGCAACACGGATAGTTATCAGACGAAACCAGGTAATATCTCAGACGCAGGTCGCTTGGATCGAGGCGGTTGAAGATTCCCCTTTACCGCCTTTTCTTGTGGGAGTCACTGCTGAAAAAGTCTGAACAATCTAGACATCTGATATTTGCCAAAGCTAGCTAACGCGGTCCTGCAGTCGTGATCAGTCCAAACAATACGAGGATGGCGCGGGTCTTTTGCTCCCTAGCAACATAGCGAGGATTGCCAGATGGCCAGCAGGAGGCTTTGCGACTTCACATTAGATCGAGAAAGTGAAAATCAGACCAGACCGATAGGAATCTGCATATAACATCGAGGGGCCAGGATTCCTCCTGGTTGCCGATTCTTTCCCTTTTATTGTAAGAAATAAGCGCTGCTATTGGAACGGTTAAGTACTTCCGACTATCAGCCCCTAGCAGTAACCCCCCCCCCTCATATACCCACTGCGACATATGGAACTGGTTCCAAAGTAAAACAATGCTATTGCCGTTAAGGATATGCTAAATCCTAACGAGGGGAAAGTATCGGCTTCCTTAGCGGAAGTCCGAAAAGATGTGGTCGAGACTCTGACTCCAGTCGAAAAGGAGGGTTCGGACATGAGCATCAGAAAAAAGATAAGACGATCAAGAGGAAGACCAAGAAATCTTTCGCGTTTTCGTTTCCCTGAAATCTGGGAAACACTACCCCGCATTATGGAGCCAGGAGAGGTAAAGCGATTGCTCTCGGTGATGGAGAATCCCAGGGACAAGGCCATGATTTTGATACTGCTAAGAACCGGTCTGAGGATCGGGGAGTTATTGAAGCTTAAGGTAGATGACCTTAATCTCGAACCACAGATGATCTTCATATCCGAAGGAGCAAAGAACGGCATAGATAGAGTGGTACACATAAGTGATGATGCACGGGATGCTTTGGTGATGTGGCTTGAAGAAAGAGATTCTAATAAAGAGTGTCTGTTTTACGCTGCCGGCCGAGAAGGGTTTACCTACGGTGGCGTGCGAGCAATGTTCAGAAAGTACCTAGAGAAAGCTAATTTGTCTAACAAGAAGTATTCACTCCACTCCCTTCGTCACACATTCGCTAGCGACCTTTTGAATGCAGGAATGGAGCCTGAATCCCTCCAACTCTTACTAGGGCACAAGTGCATAGAATCTACTTATCGGTATGCCAGACTAACCGACAAGACCCGTGAGGAGGAATATTTTCGAGCAATGTCTATTATTGAAGGAGAGGAGGACTGACAGCTATGGCAGATTCCATTGTCAAGTATGCGCGATTTCTGAAAAGGAGAAACTACTCTCGACATACACTCAAAAACTACTCCAACCTACTGAGTAACTTCTCAGCATGGATCAATAGGCCGCTCGAACAGGTGACTCAGCGAGAGCTTTTTGAATATATCGACCATCTCTGGGAGAGAAAGCTGAAACCAAAAACGATCAATAGCTACTTCAACCGAATCCGTGGATTTTATAACTACCTGGATCAAGTAGAAGGAATCGAAGTAGAAAACCTTGCAAAGAAGGAGTATTCAATCCGCCTTCCAAAACCTCTGCCGCGCTATTTGAAGGATGAAGAGATAACATTGCTTTTCAAGGCAATAAAGAATCGCCGTGATCGAGCTATGTTCATGTTAATGCTTCGATCTGGTTTACGGGTAGAAGAGCTCTCAAAACTAACACTTGATACCATAGATTTTAGGCGCCAGAGGATTGCCGTCTGCAATGGCAAATGGCAAAAGGGTCGGATTGTTTACTTCAGCGACGATGCTCTGAAGGCTCTTGTAAACTATCTAAGGATCAGACCAGCATCAGAAGCAAAGCGGGTGTTCCTAGCTCAGAAATTACCTTATCGCGGCAAGCCATTATCGGTCAGAAGTATTCAAAAGAGGATGGAGTACTATGCTCGAAAAACCGGACTAAAGGTATCTTGTCATCAGCTCAGACACACCATGGCCACCCAATTGCTGAACGCCGATGCCAGGTTGACCACAGTGCGCGACCTTCT
>Ga0209536_100017472_pt1 | contig 10160 bp, 10 predicted proteins | sample DeeMarSeWOR28_12_FD_187461 | JGI IMG/M metagenome (GOLD analysis project Ga0209536, IMG submission 187461) | Marine sediment microbial communities from White Oak River estuary, North Carolina - WOR-2-8_12 (SPAdes) (version 2) | ecosystem: Environmental > Aquatic > Marine > Intertidal zone >... | reverse complement strand
TTTTTCTGCACTAACAATGGGTGCAGTCGGAAAAGCAGCTTACTCAATGGTTGAAGAGGTTCGTTATCAATTTCAAAAATTTAAATTATTAGAAAGTGACGAGAATAAACCTGATTATGAAAGATGCGTTAAAATAAGTACAAATAGGGCATTAAAAGAAATGATTGTCCCAAGTTTAATGGCAGTGGTAACACCAGTTATTGTTGGAATAGTTTTAAAACCAACTGGTCTTGGAGGTCTTTTAATAGGTTCTATTGCAACAGGATTTTTGCTTGCGATATTTTTAGCAAATTCTGGTGGCGCCTGGGATAATGCAAAGAAATACATCGAATCAGGAAATCTGGGGGGTAAAGGATCACCCGCTCATAAGGCAACAGTAATAGGAGATACCGTTGGGGATCCATGTAAAGATACTTCTGGTCCTTCACTAAATATATTAATAAAGTTAATGTCAATTGTATCACTGGTATTTCTTCCATTGATCATTGCTTTTACATAGATAAATTATTATTCAAAAAGCATATAAGGAGTAAATATATTCAAAGCTGACTTTATTATTTAATTTAGAGTAGTGGTTTAATATGTATTATAGGGTTAAAATTGAAGATACAATTCGAATTCCTCCAAACAAGTTTAGTCAAGATTTAGATGCAGTTGTCACTGATATTGTGCAAAAAACATTTGAAGGAACAATGAGGAAAAACCATGGGATAATTGTTGTTGCTGATAACATAAAACCTGTTGGTCATGGAATTGTGATTCATGGTGATGGGGCGATGTACCAAAAGGTAGTTTTTAATGCATTAACATTTAAACCGGAATTACAAGAAGTTCTTGATGCAATAGTATGTGAAATAGTTGAGTTTGGAGCATTTTGTCACATCGGTCCTCTTGATGCATTGGTTCATATGAGCCAAATAATGAATGATTATGTTGAAGTAGATGCTGAAAATGAAATTATTACAGGTAAAGAAAAAAAGTTTACCTTAAAAACTGGAGATCCTATAAGAGCTAGAGTTGTTGCAGTAAGTCTTAATGAGCTTTCCTCTAGAGAAAGCAAAATAGGTCTTACAATGAGACAGCCTTCACTTGGTTCCCATGAGTGGATATATGCTCCAGAAGAAGATGAAAAAAAGAAAAAAGATAAAGGTAAAAAAAAGGATAAAGATAAACAGAAGGTTAATAAATGAAAAATATAAGGGCTTGTAAAACCTGTCATGTTTTAACAAATAATGATATTTGTCCCAATTGTTCTCTACCAACTTCAAAAAGATGGCGTGGCTATGTAATAATTAGAGACCCTGCAAATTCTCAAGTTGCTCAGAAAATGAATATTGCCAAACCCGGCATATATGCTTTGAAAGTAATGTAATATTATGCGTATTTTACCAGATAATCTAAGAGAAATTTTAAAAGAACCAATCGGCTGTCTTGTTGATGAAAAAAAACTTTTAGAATTACTAAAAAAAGAAAAACATATCGTCTCAATTGGTGATTTAGTAACATATACAATTTTAAAAAATGAAATAAAACCAACCTTTTGTATTGTCGATTTTAAGACAAGACGTGGGGAATGTTCTGAAGAAATTAAAGATACAATTAAATCTTATGGTAAGAAAAGTATTGTTATTAAAAATCCACCTGGAACCATTTCAGATGATCTTTGGAAAATTATTGAAATGGCATTTCAAAATATGGAATTAAATGGACTTAGAATAGAAATTGTTGGTGAAGAGGATCTTGCTTCGCTAGCAGCCATTTATATGGCTCCTCCAGACGTAACTATAATATATGGACTCCCAGATAAGGGGGTCTTAATTGTAAAACCTACAATTGAAAATAAGAATAAAGTAAAAGAAATTCTTGATAAGATGTGAGAAACATGGAAATTGAAATTGACTCAAAGAAAAATAATCCATTGCTTAATAGAACTGAGGTTTATTTTACTATTAAACACGAAGGTGAAAGCACACCTAACCGTGAAATTATCCGTAGTGAACTTGCTGATAAATTAAATACAAAAAAAGAAAATATTGTGTTAAATACTATTCATTCTGGGTTTGGAAATCAAGAAATAACAGGTTATGCAAAGATTTATTCATCCTTAACAAAAATTAAAGAAATTGAGCCAGAGTATCTCCTTAAACGAAACAAACTAATTGAATCAAAAGATAAGAAACCAAAAGAAAAACCAGCTGCAATAACTCCTGCTGAACCTGCAGAGAAAGCAAAAGAAGAAAAACCAGCTGCTGAACTACCAAAAGAAAAGCATCCTGATCAAGCTAAGATAAAAGAAGAAAAAAAGCTTGAAGGACAAAAACCTGAAAAAAATGTTGAAGAAACCAAAAAACCAATAGAAAAGGAACCTAAAAAAGAAGAGCAAGTTGATAAACAAAAGAAGGATTAATCATGAAAAAAAGAGAATTTTTCAAAATTGATGGAAATAAAATCAACCGAATTCGTAAGCATTGTCCAAAATGTGGACCAGCAGTTTTTCTTGCAGATCATAAAAATCGTTTTAGTTGTGGAAAATGTGGATATACTGAGTTCAAAGGTGGGGGAAGTAAAGAACCTATTGCTCCTAATAAAGTTGAAAAACCCATTGAACAATCTGAACAAAAGATTGATAAACCTCATTTAACCGAAGAAAAAGCCTCATTTAATGAAACTGAACAACCAGTTGATGAAACAACTAAAGATAATCAATTAGATGAAAAGAATTCAAATGAAGAGATAAAAGATAAACAATCTGAAGATTAATTATAAAAAAATTGAGTGAAAAAATTTGTTTATCGAAAATTTTTTTATTTTTATTAAGCCATTTATTCATTAATTATTATAAATATATCTATTTTATGAATAATTAATAATTATTAAATATAATTTTTTAATAAGATTTAAATATTATATTATATATCTTAGAGATACAGTTATAATCGGGGAATATTAAAATGAAAAAGAAAATTATATCTATATTAGTGTTAGTAATATTGGCCTTTAGTAGCCTTGGAGCTGTAGCAATAAACGATGATGCTGAAAACGTTGATAATACGGAATTTTTAACCCTCTCATTTTCACCATTTGTAATAAATAAATTTGATGATAAATATATTGAAATTAATCTTGAGAGTAATTCGGATTATCTGGTGGAGCCTGGTAAACCTATGTTACCTAAAGCAATAAAATCTATAGAACTTCCTTTTGGCGTTGAAAATATTAATGTAAAAGTAACACCAAAGAATATATTAGAACAAAAAATAGATGGTATTATTCGTCCTTCTCCTGAGTTTTTACCATTATCAGCAATTTCTAGTGATATCTCCTTTGGATATCAAGAGGATGAAGTGACATATAATAGTAAAGAACCATTTCCATCTGGATGGTATGATTATAAGATAAGTGTTGGACGAAATAATGATAATGAAATAGTTACTCATCTATCAATAAATAGTTATCCAATAAGATACGTTCCAGCAAAAGATGTAATACTTACTGCAGGAAATTTTGATATAAAAATTACTTATGATGATACTGGATTTAATCCATTTCCATTGATTTCTGAATACGATATGGTGATAATTGCACCTGAAAAGTTTTCAAATGATTTACAAAAACTCATAAATCATAAGAATAACTTAGATACGCCAATTAGAACTACGTTTAAGACAACTGAGGATATCTATAGTGAATATACAGGAGTTGACAAACCTGAGGAAATTAAATTATTCATTAAGGATGCTATTGAAAATTGGGGTATCAAATACGTATTGCTTGTAGGTGGTTTAAAATCCCTAATATGGGGAAATCCACGTGATGATACAAATCAAGCATCAAAGGATTGGTATGTTCCAGTAAGATACACAAATATCTATGATAACCCAAAATTCCCACTTGAATCCTCTGTTATACATGACCCTGGTGTAATAAGTGATCTATATTATGCTGACATATACGGGGAAGGAGGAGTTTTTGAGGATTGGGACCCAAATGGTGATGGAGTAATTTGCAACTGGGGAAAGAAAGGTTATGTCAACGATACAGGAATAGACTGGTGCCCAGATGTTTCATTGGGAAGACTTGCTTGCAGAAATAATATTGAAGTTAGAATTATGGTTGACAAAATCATCAACTATGAAAATAGTGCATATGGCAAAGACTGGTTTAATAGGATGATCGTATGCTCAGGTGATGGATTTCTTGATCAACGTGACCTTGATATGGAATGGGATACAAATAACCTATCTGAGGGTGTTTACACAATTTATGCTCAAAGCACAAATACAGATGGGATTTCAGGCCCAATTGATGAAATTCAAATAACATTAGATAGGTCACAACCATCAAATATAACATTTAATCATGATGATCATCTAAAATTTTCCACATATCCATATTTACCAATAGCTGAAATTACTTCACCATCTGATGGTAATACTCTTGGAAATACTGACCAATTTGAGAATATCTCTGATAAATATGCATATTGTAACGCGTTTTTAGGATGGGCTAATATTAATTATACAGATGGAATAATGCATATACGAGGTAAATCTTATGACCCTCAACCATATGGTGTTGAAACTGATATACATGTTTGGATAAACGACAGCTATGGAGTAAAAGTCTTTGAAATTACAAGAGAAAATACAGAGATGTATTTTGAAGGGGAATGGGTCACTGGTGAAAGAATGTTAAAAGGAGAGGCAGGAGCTCTATATTATATGCCTGGCTTTGAAAAGGAGATATTATGGTCATCAAATGGTAAATGGAAAGGCCAAAATGATGTATTAAATGCTATTGACAAGGGTAGTGGTTTTATATTTTTCAATGGACATGGTGCACCCACAACCTGGGGAAACCATCATGATGGTGTTCCAGGTAATCGTCAGCACTCTCATCTCGGAGGACTTGATATAATAAATTATAACAGTCCGCCATTTTTCCCAATGGAAAGCTTATCAAATAAATATAAAACACCTGTTTGTCTTGTTGGAGGATGCCATAATAGTCAATTCAATGTTTCATTTATAGCTACCCTTTTGAATCATCCAGCTATGTGGACTCATGGTGGTATTGCACCTGAATGTTGGGGCTGGTGGTTTGCAAGGGTATCTAAACGAGCTTCAGTTGCAACTATTGGTAATACTGGTCTTGGCTATGGTGTCATTGGAGAAGATTGCACCTCGTGTGGTCTTGATAGTGGTATATGTATAGAATTTTTTAAACAATATAATAATGGCTTCCAAATACTTGGAGATACATATATGCAGACTCAGGTATCCTATGTAAATAATTTTGATATGAGCTTACAGGAACATGGAAAATCTTTATCTCAATGGGTTTTACTTGGAGACCCAAGTTTAAAGATTGGCGGATATGAAACAGAGTCATCTGATATTTCTATTAATATTAATGGTAATGGAATAAATGCTGATAGCATACCTGGGGAATCAATTGAATTTAAAGCTAATACAATTCAGGAAACACCAAACACCTATGAATGGAGTTTTGATACAACTGGAGATGGTAACTATGATACATATAGGTCCGGTGAAACAGTTGATGATATTACCTGGGAAAAGCCAGGTGCATACTGGATACAAGTAAAGGCAGTATATTCAAATCATGAGGAAACGACAGAAACAATTGTAGATATAGAACAAACTCAATTTCCGGAAATTCCTTCAAAACCGGCTGGTAAAACAAATGTGATTGGAGGAATACCTTACATATATACCACAACAGCTAATGACCCATATGGTTTTGATTTACACTACATATTTGACTGGGGTGATGGAACATACAGTTGGGTTGGACCAAAGAAATCAGGTGAGCAAGTATCTGATTCCCATGTATGGAAAGAAAAGGGTGAATATGAAATAAAAGTAATGGCAGTAGATACTCAAGCATTTTGGAGTGAATGGTCTGAACCACTTGTTGTAAGTGTTACAAAAAGTAAGGAAATATCAAATCAACCATTCTTTCAAATTCTTCAGAAATACTTTGAACTTAATCCAGACGCATTTCCATTGTTAAAACTAATATTAAACCTGTAAATTATCAAAAAATCCCCTTTCTTTTTTTCTTTTTATTTTTTTAATTTTAAAAATTAAAAAATTATTTGGATATCCGTAAAAAATATTTAGAGAATATGTATTTCAATATATTGAAAAAAAATGGAATATAATAAACCAGCAAAAGACAATGAAAAAAAAATACAAATAATATTAGCAATTATTTTAGTAATAATCAGTGTTAGTGCTGCTGTTGGTTTATCAATTTCCTTTTATGGTGAAGATAAAGGACCGATTGGACCAGTAATAACAGTCACTTACTCAGGAATCTCTGTGGAAACTGCTTATGAATTAACTGTTAATAATGAAGATATAGTGGTAATAGACGTTCGTACCTGCAAATGTAATTATAACAAAGGACATCTTCCTAATGCGACATGGACTAACAATCCAACAGGTTATTATAATACAACTAATGATTTATTAATTTATGAGAATAATGAGACTTTGAGTATAGAGTTTTGCGAACAATTGATAAATCATACTTATGGTAAATTATTATACCTTGAGGGAGGATTTAAAGCCTGGGAAGAAGCAGGGTATCCAATATTTAAGCCTAATTAAGGATTTTCAGATAGATATTTTCTTTTTTTATTAAGGAGTTGTAATCCAACATTTATCAACTTTGCATCTGGCAAAAATTTGATTACCTGTAAAAAATAAAGATTTACTAAACCAGTACATTACTCCTGTTGCACCTCTTATTTCTATAAATATATTCTCCTGATCAAAGTATGTTCCAACTCCATCACCACGAACAATTGCATTAAGTGATTCGTTTCCCATACCTGAAGCTTGAATATTTAAGTTCTTTTTTAAGAGTGGACAGTAAAAACCAAATAACCATGTAAGAGCTCCCCATACTCTATTGCATCGTCCCCATATTACTATAATACAATCTTCGTAATAAGTTACCCCCTGAGTTTCAATTATATCATTTTCATCAGGGTTATCTGATTTTATATTAACAGATTTGTTTATTGAACCTTGAAGTGCAGGCATCATTAGAAGAAAAATCGCCCCAATCGCTAAATATTTTATAAAATATTTACTTCCTTTCATTTCATTTCCTCACTACTTATTATATTAATCTATGGGAATTTATTATATTTAAATATTATCATAAGAATTTTAGTTATTATCATAATTTTATTAGATAAATATAGTATTTTGACAAAATCTTTGAAAAAATCTCGTTGAGAACATAAAAATAAAAGTTTATAATTTTAATAAAAAATATCAAATAATTATAAATTTTTTATTAAAATCAATCAAATCTTTTATATACTACTTATAAATTCAGGGCAACTGGTGAAGGGGGACTTATTACTTCCTCCCTCTAATCCGAAGTAATGACAATTCCTTTTCATTCCCCTTCATCCTACATTTGACACATATTTTATATGTTTACAATAAGATTAGATTATAAACAAAGGGAGAAAAAAATAATTGCATTTAACTTATTATTAAAAGATTACTCCTCAAAGTTATATCCACCAAGAAGAGAGTTTGTTGGAACATGACGAAGGGCAATATTTCCTTTACAATCAGTAATTGTATCTCCTTTTTTTACTAGACCTGCTGGAAGATTTGCAGTCCCTGAACATATTTCATGTTCATCCCATTTCAAATCGTTTTCATATAGTTTTTGTACAGTTAGTGTTCTTGTATTTTTATCCATTGATAGAATTGCTCTAGGTTTTTGAATATTTTTTATATCTTTTTTATCAAATCGACCAATAAGTATGAAAACAAGGAACAAACAAAATAAACCAGTTAAAAAGAATTGAAGATGATATGCCCAAATAGCTAGTATCCAACTGATTATCCATATCATACCTAAAATCTTCTCAGTTGTTGGTATCTTTTCAAGTATCCCATCCAAATCCATAATAATATGTATAAATTAGCCCTTTATAATTTTATTTTCTATTTTTACGAAAAGAAAAATATAAGTTATTTATCTTGTATTGCCTGGTCAGGGGTTTGTAGTGTAGCTTGGATATCACAGAGGCTTCCGGAGCCTCGAACCCGGGTTCAAATCCCGGCAGACCCGTTTTATATTATTTTTCTGCTTTATCAAGATGTACATCCATCTGTGGGAATGGAATACTTATTCCTTCTTTATCATAGGTTTGCTTTATTTTCTTTTTAAAATCAAAGAAAAAATCCCAGTAATCACTTGTTTTTACCCAAGGTCTAACTACAATATTGACCGAAGAATCTGCAAATTTGGAGACTGCAACTTGAGGTTCAGGGTCAGATAAAACCCTTTTATCTGATTTTATAACATCAAGTGTGGTCTTTATTACTTTATCAAGATTGTCACCATACCCCACACCCAGTTCCATGTCAACTCTTCTTGTATTATATCGTGTAAAGTTTGTAATATTACTTCCCCAGGCTGACTTATTTGGAATGATTATTAGTTTATTATCAACTGTTCTTAGTTCGGTTACGCTTATTCCTACGTTTTCAATTTTTCCGCTTTCTCCATTTAACGTTACAAAATCGCCTTTTTTAAATGGTTTAGTTACTGCAATCATAAATCCTGATGCAATGTTACTTAATGTATCACCTAAAGCAAAACCTAGAACAAAACCAAGTACAACTGAAATACTTATTAACGCTGTGCCAATTTCAACTCCAAGAAATCCAAGAGCCGTTCCTACAACAAAAACATATAGAACAAGTCTTATTAATCTAGTGATAAATTCTGCTAAAATTTCTGAGATTTTTGATTTTATCATCCATTTTTTAAGAGTGGATGCTGCAATTCTTACAACTATTATACCTACTATCAAAACTACAATTGTCAATATTATATTCCAGATACTAACACCAATATATGGTAATGGTTCTTCAAGTCCAAAACCCGCGATTTCTATTGCCATTTTTTAACCTCTTTTTTGTTTTTTTAAAATCTCCCCTAAGTTAGTAAGGTTTTAATTAAAAAATAATACATAAATTAATCGATTTATTTAATAAATAATTTAATTAAGAAAATTTTTTTATTTTTTGGGGATATATTTAAATTAAACAATTTGATTATAAACTTAAGAATCTAATATAAATGGGAGGTAAAAAAAAAAAAATTTAAAGAAATATTTGATATTAGGACTGACATTTGTTCTAATCGGGGCTAGTATATCAATCAATGTAACAAGTAAAACAAATATTTTACCAGACGAAATACAAAGATTTTCTTTTTCTGGTCGAGGATGGTCTGATGACTTTAGTTCCTATACACTTGGGCAATTTTTAGATGGTGAACCTGATGATGGTGATTGGAAAGGCTGGGATAATAATCCATTTTATGGTGCTTATGTTGTGGATGATCAAGAACTAAGTGTTCCATATTCAGTTGAAATAGCTGGGGATTCAGACCTTGTTCATGAATACAACGGATATACAATTGGTCAATGGACCTATATTGCTTGGCAATATATCCCCTCTGATTTTGTAGGCGAAACAGGATTTATGCTTTTGAATACCTATGTAGATGGTGGTGAAAAGAGTTGGTCAACCCAACTACGTTTCAATGCTGATAGTGGGGTAGTTATTTCAGATCCGGAAGGAAGTGAACTATGGTTGGCCTATGATGAATGGGTTGAGATACGTGTAGAAATTGACCTTGATGCAGATATCCAACAGATTTATTATGATGGAGATCTACTAGTTGAAAAGAGCTGGAAGGATGGAGTAACTGGCGGAGGAATAGCAAATATTGGAGCTGTTGATCTTTTTGCTAACTTTGCAACAGCTATTTATTATGATGATATGTCACTTTCTGGCGAAACTCCTATACCTGCGATTTGTTGCCAGGGAGATTTATCCTGGACTGGTGTGAAACCTGGTGAGTCAATGAGTGATACATTTCAGATTTCCAACTGTGGCGATGATGGTTCAGAGCTTGATTGGGAAGTTTCTGAATGGCCAGATTGGGGAACTGGTTGGACATTTAGTCCAGATAGTGGAGCGGATCTTACTCCAGCTCAAGGATGGCAAACTATCACAGTGGAATTTACTGCGCCAACTGACCAAGAAATGGAGTTTGATGGAACAATAAAAGTAATTAACTCAAAT